>Ga0210394_10000342_pt1 | contig 105424 bp, 100 predicted proteins | sample IncBWC12MmetaG_FD_160121 | JGI IMG/M metagenome (GOLD analysis project Ga0210394, IMG submission 160121) | Forest soil microbial communities from Barre Woods Harvard Forest LTER site, Petersham, Massachusetts, United States - Inc-BW-C-12-M | ecosystem: Environmental > Terrestrial > Soil >...
GGCGCTCGCCTATGCGCGCCAGGGCAAATGGGCGCAGGCGCGCGACCGCTTCAAGAACGTCGAAGCCGCGATCGCGACGCTGCCGGTCGAGCTGCAGCGCGTCACGCTTCGCGACCAGATGCGCGCAGCGATCGAAACCGGCGATTTCGCCAGCGCCGCCGACGAGCTCAACGACTTCGAGACCATCGGCGTGCCGCGGGAAATGCAGCCGGGGATTTCCGTGCTCATCGGCCGGCTGGCCGAGGGCATGGGGCACAGCGAAGATGCGCTCGCGGCCTACCGGACGGCGGTGGATTCATGGGATCGTCCAGCCGCGGCGCAGGGGCGGCTGCGCGAGACCGCGCTGCGCTACACGCTCGGCGATCTCAAACGCAAGGATGTCATCACCGAACTCGAATCGCTGACCACCGTGTGGCGCGGCGACGAAACCGAGATCGAGGCGCTGAAAATCCTGGCGCGGCTCTACACCGAGGAGGGCCGCTACCGCGACGCCTTTTATGTCATGCGCAGCGCCATGTCGGTGCATCCGAATTGGGACATGACCCGGCGCATCCAGGAGGAGGCGGCGACGACGTTCGAGGCGCTGTTCCTTTCCGGCAAGGGTGACACGCTGCCGGCGATCGACGCCCTCGCGCTGTTCTACGATTTTCGCGAGCTGACGCCGGCCGGCCGGCGCGGCGACGAGATGATCAGGCGGCTCGCCGACCGGCTCGTCTCGGTGGATTTGCTCGACCAGGCGGCGGAATTGTTGCAATACCAGGTCGATCACCGCCTGCAGGGCGCCGCGCGGGCGCAAGTGGCGACCCGGCTTGCGGTCATTTATCTGATGAACCACAAGGCCGATCGCGCACTGGCGACACTGCAGGTGACGCGTACGGCGGAAGTTTCCACCGAGCTGCGCAACCAGCGCCTGCTGCTGGAGGCGCGCGCTCTCTCCGACATCGGCCGCCACGATCTCGCCCTCGAGGTGGCGACGCATGTCGACGGCCGCGAGGCGGTCCGGCTGCGCTCCGATATCTTGTGGACGGCGCGGCGCTGGCGCGAATCGGCTGAGCAGATCGAGCTTCTCTACGGCGATCGCTGGAAGGACTGGCAGCCGCTGAGCGATGTCGAACGCACCGACATCCTGCGCGCCGCGATCGGCTATGCGCTCGGCGACGACGCGCTCGGGCTCGGCCGCTTCCGCGAGAAATACGCGGCGAAAATGGCGCAAACGGCCGACGCGCGCGCCTTCGAGGTGGTCTCCGCCCCGATCGGCACCGCCGGAACGGAATTCCGCGAGATCGCCCGCGCCGCGGCGTCGGTCGACACGCTCGAAGCATTCCTGCGCGACATGCAAGCGCGTTATCCGGACGCGAGCGCCATTCCGCCGAAACCGGGGGCGGCGCCGCTGGCGACAGCCAAGACCCCCACGGCTAAGTCTCCTACAGCGGCGACTCCCGCAGCGGCGGCTCCTGCGGCCACGGCTCCTGAGGCCAAGTCTCCTACAGCCAAAACTCCTGCGGACGGGAGTACAGGACGGACGACATCTGCCGCCCCTGCAGCCCGCCCATCGGCGTCATCCGCGACCGCGTCGCGGGGAATGCGGCAGCGCATGTCGGATCGCACCGCGCAGCGTTGATTTGTTTTCCTCGCCGCATGCCAAAGCCCCGGCTCTGCAGCCGGGGCTTTATGATTTTCTGACAGCTCACGACATGATCCGGAAAAAATGCAAAGCGCTTTTCCGGAGCGATCATGCTCCATTAGTGGTGCCAAAAGATCGCCAGCAGGATGATGATTGGCAGCGGGATGCCCAGCAGCCAAAGCAACAATCCGCGTCCGAATCCCATAACGAATCTCCTCAGCGATGGTGTCGGGCGATAACGCCGCAACGCCGCGCGAGTTCCGTCCGCGCGCCAGATAAACGGAAGCCAGCGAACGGATCGAATGCGATGTCTGTCGTCAGGTCCCGTAGCTCTGGATGAGCGAGCCGGCGACCAGCGTCCAGCCGTCGACCAGCACGAAGAAGATGAGCTTGAACGGCAGCGACACCACGACCGGCGGCAGCATCATCATGCCCATCGACATCAGCACCGAGGCGACGACGAGATCGATGATCAGGAAGGGAAGAAACAACAAGAAGCCGATCTCAAAGGCGCGCTTGAGCTCGGAGATCATGAAGGCCGGGACCAGGATGCGCATGGACAGGTCTTCCGGCTTGTCCGGCCGCTTCTCGCCCGACATGTCCACGAACAGCTGCAAGTCCTTGTCGCGGACGTTCTTCTCCATGAAGCCGCGCAACGGGCCGCTCGCCCGGTCGAACGCTTCGTTGACGCTGATCTCGTTGGCGACGAGCGGCTTGACGCCGACGTCGTAGACGCGAGTGATCACCGGCCCCATCACGAAGGCGGTGAGGAACAGAGCGAGCGAGATCACGACCGAGTTGGGCGGCGAGGTCGCGGTGCCGAGCGCGGTGCGCAGCAGCGACAGCACCACCACGATGCGGGTGAACGAGGTCATCATCACCAGGATCGACGGCGCGAGCGAGAGCACCGTCAGCACCGCGACCAGCTGGATGATCCGCTCGTTGAGGCCGCCGCCACCGGCGGCGCCCTGGCCGAAATTGATGCTGATATCCTGGGCGGCGAGCGGCGTCGCCGAAACAAGGAGGGCCGCTACTGAGGCCGCCACCGTTTGTACACGGACGCGGCGGCCCCAAGCGTGCTGCATCAGGTCTTGCCTGCCGGACGGCCCAACAAACTCGCCATCTCCTGTTCGAGGCTGTCGTAGAGCGCTTTGCCCTGGCCCGGTTTGGCGGCGCCGGGCGCCGGACGGGATTGGGCGGCCGCAGCGTCCTCGGCGGGCGGCGCTGGCGGCGCGACGCGGGCGCCCGGCGCGGGCGGGGCGCCACTCTTCGGCTTGCGCAACGCCGCTTCCAGGCGGTGCGCCATTTCCGCAAGGCTTTGGTCGGCGGCCGCGAGCGGCTCCGTCTCGGCCGGCATGCGTGGTTCGGCGCGCGGTTCGCGCGGCTCAGCACGAGGTTCGCGGGGTTCAGTGCGAGGTTCGCGGGGTTCAGTGCGAGGTTCGGCGCGCGGCTCAGGACGCGGCTCAACCGGACGCGAACGGACGGTTCCAGCGGGGCGGCCGCGCGGGGGCAGGGGCGGAACCGGGCGGGTCGCTATTTCGTCGGCCAGCGCGGCCAGCGTCTCGCGTTGCGGGCGCGGCGGCTCTGGTCGTTGCGGCGGCTCTTCCGGGATCGCTTCGATGCGCGGCACCGGACGCGACGGTGTCATCGGTTCCGGCTGCAGCGGCCAGGAGCCGTTGGAGGCGCTGTCCGGCAAGGGAATGGCGCGCGGCAGCGATTCGGGCACCGCCTGCGGACGCGGCGGCGTCACCTCGCGCGTAGCCGGCGCTCCGCGCACGATATTTGATTCCACCACCACGTCGGTCGGCCCGCCGATCATGATCAGGTGCTCGATATTGTCGCGCCGCACCAAGATCAGGCGCCGGCGCGCATCGACGCTGGCGTGATCGATCACCGCGAGCCGCGGCTGGCGGCCGCGCGTGCCGGCGCCGCCGAGCCGGCCGGAACCGAAGCGGCGCACCGCCCATGCGGTCGCGCCGATCAAACCGAGCACGATCAGGAACGCCAGGAAGAAGCGTATGGCGAGCGGCATTTCCGCACCAAACAAACTCTCAAACATCCGCCGTTCTCCCCGCATCTTCGGCGGCCGCCCATTGGTCCCCAATGGTTAACGGCGCCGGTAACATTTGCCGCCCCGAATACTAACAAATAATTAAAGGCAACGGGAGATTTTGGCCCCGATGGCCGGCCAGATCAGCATTCTCATGGTAAACGGCGGTTTAAAGGCAAAATCGACCGGAACGGGGATTTAACCGCCCATTAACCATGGCCCCGGCAAAGTCTGCCCAGCCAAAGGGTGGGCCGCCGATGCCGATCTCCGATATTCCGATCCTTTCGATGCTGCGCACGCGCATGCAGTGGCATCAGGAACGCCAGCGCGTGCTCGCCGAAAACGTCGCCAACGCCGACACACCGAACTACCACGCCCGCGACCTGGCGCCGCCGACCTTCGACCACGCGCTGCAGGCCGCTTCGCTCACGCTCGCGCGCACCGATCCCGGTCACCTCGGCGCCAGCGCCGGCGGCTCGCAGTTCGCCGAGGATACCGAGCCGCACTACGAAGTGCGCCCGCGCGGCAACGCGGTCAGCCACGAGGACGAGATGCTCAAGCTTGCCGGCAACCAGATGGATTACGACGCGGTGACCTCGATCTACACGCACAGTCTCGCGCTGATCAAGACGGCGCTCGGCAAATGAAAATCGCGTTCGCAGGCCAGCGGTGATGATGCGGTGACCCGGCATGATGGATTTCATCAAATCGATCGCCATCGCCGCCACCGGAATGCGCGCGCAGGCCGGGCGCATGCGCGTCATCTCCGAGAACATCGCCAACTCCGATTCGACCGCGCAGACGCGCGGCGGCGATCCTTACCGCCGCCGGATCGTGACCTTTCGCACCGAACTCGATCGCGAGCTCGGCGCGAAAGTGGTCGCGCTCGGCCATGTCGGCACCGACAATTCGGATTTCCGCGTCAGGCACGAGCCCGACAATCCGCTGGCCGACGCCAAGGGCGACGTCAAATACCCGAACGTGAATTCGCTCGTGGAGATAACCGATCTGCGCGACGCGCAGCGTTCCTACGAAGCCAACCTCAACGTCATCACCGCGACCCGCCGCATGCTTCAGCGCACGCTCGATATCCTCAAGGCTTGAAGGTGAAATTTGCAGCGCGCGAACCGGTTTCCGTCATCCGCTCGTCCCCGCGAAACGGGGACCCAGATGGTTCCACACGATTGGAAATCGCTATCTGGATTCTCGCTTGCGCGGGAATGGGCGGTGTGAGCTTCGAAGCGAGGTAACCCGATGCCGACACCGGCTATCGCCGCCAATGCCTATGCCGCCCTCGCGCGCATGGGCGAGCAGACCGCAAATCTCGGCCGCGATCCGGCCGCCGCGGAGGGCGGGCCCAATTTCGGCTCCGTTCTCAAGAACGTCATCGATGCCGTTGCGCAGGCCGGGCACAAATCGGACGCGCAGGCGCAGGCCGTCGCTACGGGCAAGGCCAACATGATCGATGTCGTCACCGCGGTGGCGGAAAGCGAAACCGCCGTCCAGGCGCTGGTCGCGGTGCGCGACAAGGTGATCGCCGCCTATGAGGACATCTTGAAGATGCCGATTTGAGGCCGGGGCAAGGGGAGAACATGACCGGACCGGAGGTCTTGGACGTGGCGCGCGACGCGATCGTGACGCTGGTGCTTGTGGCCGCGCCATTGATGCTGGTCGGCTTGATCGTCGGCGTTGCGGTGTCGCTCCTGCAGGCGCTCACGCAGATCCAGGAGACGACGCTGGTCTTCGTGCCGAAGATCCTCGCCATCTTCCTCGCCATGCTGATCGCGCTGCCGTTCATGGCCGACGCGCTGCACGCGAACTTCCTGCGGCTCACCGCGCACATCACCAACGGCTGAGCAAGGCTCGGTGCCGTGCACATCGACGTGTCATTCCTGCCGGCGCTCGCCGCCGCTTTCCTCCTGGTGTTCGCCCGCATCGGCACCATGCTGATGCTGCTGCCGGCGCTCGGCGAGCAGAACATATCGCCGCGCATGCGGCTCACCTTCGCGCTGGTGCTCGCCGCGGTGCTGCTGCCGCTGCATCGCAACGCCTACCATGTCGAGCCGGGCGCGCTGGGACCGGCGCTCGTGCTGCTAGTCGAGGAAATCCTGGTCGGCGCGGTGCTCGGGCTCACCGCGCGGCTGACCATCTCCGCGCTCGAAGTGGCGGGCGCGGTTATCGCTCAGCAGCTCGGTCTCGGCTTCGTCACCGGCTTCGACGCGACCCAAGGCGAGCAAGGCGCCATTGTCGGCAATTTCCTCACCATGCTCGGGTTGACGCTGATCTTCGCCACCAACATGCATCACGTCGTCATCGCCGCGCTGAACGACAGCTACGCACTGTTCGAGCCGGGCGATGTGCCCGTGGTCGGCGATGTCGCCGCGCTCGTCACCAGGACCGTCTCCGGCGCTTTCCGCATCGGCATCCAATTGTCGGCGCCGTTCCTCGTCTTCGGCCTCTTGTTCAATATCGCGCTCGGCGTCCTTTCGCGGCTGATGCCGCAGATGCAGGTGTTCTTCGTCGCGCTGCCGCTCTCGATCCTGGTCGGCTTCATCCTGTTGGTCCTGGTGCTCGGCGCGATGATGGGCCTGTTCCTCGACTATGCCGGCGGCGTGCTCAGCGCGCTGGCGCCGCACGGGTGAGCGCCGGCAATGGCCGACGAACGCGACGATACCGAACGCACAGAAGACCCGACGCCGAAACGGCTCGAGGAAGCGATCAAGCGCGGCGACGTCGTCAAGAGCGCCGAGGTCAACACCTGGTTCATGATCGCCGGCGGCACCTTCACGCTCATGGTGTTCGCGCCGCCGATGGCGGCAAGTCTGCAGGCGACGTTCCGCGGCCTCCTCGCCCATTCCTGGCAGATTGCCGCCGACGGTCCGGGCATCGCGATGCTGACGAGAGAGCTGGCGGTCGTGCTCCTCAGCGCGCTCGGCATCCCGATTCTGATCCTATGCTTTGCCGCATTGGCCGGCAGCGTCATCCAGCACCGCTTGCTGTTCTCGGTCGAGGCGATCATGCCGCAGGCTTCGCGCATTTCGCCGGCCGCCGGGCTCAAGCGGCTGTTCTCGCGCCAGGCGCTGGCTAATTTCGCCAAGGGCCTCGCCAAGCTCGCGCTCATCGGCACGGTGATGACGGCGCAGGTCTGGCCGCAGCGTTACCGCCTGATCGGCCTCGTCGCCACCGATCCGGCGGCGGTCATGCCGTTCACGCTGACGGTTGCGATGCAAATGCTCGGCACGGTGGTCGCGATTCTGGTCATCGTCGCGGCGGTCGATTTTCTGTTCCAATACCGGCAGTGGTTCGAGCGGCAGAAAATGTCGGTGCGGGAAATGAAGGAGGAGTTCCGCCAGACCGAAGGCGATCCGGCGATCAAGGGCAAGCTGCGGCAATTGCGTCAGGCGCGCATGCGCAAGCGCATGATGGCGGCGGTGCCGAAGGCCTCGGTCGTCATCACCAACCCGACGCATTTTGCCGTCGCGCTGCAATATGAGCGCGGCATGAATGCGCCGGTCTGCGTGGCCAAGGGCGTCGATCTGATCGCGCGCAAGATCCGCGAGGTGGCCGAGCGGCACGAGATTCCGGTGGTCGAGAACCCGCCGCTGGCCCGCGCCTTGCACGGCACCGTCGAGATCGACCAGGAGATCCCGCCGGAGCATTACCGCGCGGTGGCCGAAATCATCGGCTACATCATGCGGCTGCGCCATGCGGTGGGCAGGGCGCCATGAGCCGGCTCGCAAACCCTCTTGCGTACGGTGCGCGCAAGAGGCACGAGGGTCCGTCCACCCCGCGACGCGGGGGGAGGAGACAGGCGGCGGGGTAGGGGATGACCACGCAAGGCATGACCGAGAGTTCCGCTGGCGCGGCGCCTGCACGCAAGGCGGTCGACCGCAGCGCCGGCGGCCGCAGCGGCAGTGTCATCCTGGTGCTCGTCGTCGCTGCCATGCTGGTCGCCGCCGCGAGCGCGATCGTGGTGCTCGGCCGCGGCAGCGCCGAGCCGTACATCCTCGTCTTCCTCGCGGTGCTGGCGACGGTCGGCGTATTTTCGCTGTTCGCGCTCGCCTGCGGCATCTTGCGGCTGCCGACGGCGGATTCCGGTAGCCCGCTGATCAAGGCGCTGGTCGACGATTCGTTCGACGGCGTTGCCGTCACCGATCGCGGCGGCGGCGTCATCTACGCCAATGCCGCCTACCTCGACCTGATCGGCGCCTCGGATGCGCGGGATATGCGCCCGGTGGAGCGCGTGTTCATCGGCGACGCCGACGCGTCCGAAGCGATCTACCGGCTCCTCAAGGCGGCGCGCGAAGGCAAGCGCCTCCAGGAGGAGGTACGCGTCGCCGGGATGCATGGCCGGGCTGCGCGCTGGCTGCGGCTGCGGGTGCGGCCGCTCGCCGAGGGCCGGCGCGAGAGCCGCCTCACCGTCTGGTCGCTCACCGACGTTACCCGCGAGCGCGAGCGGCAGGAGAATGTCTTTCAGGAATTGCAGCACGCGATCGACTATCTCGATCACGCGCCGGCCGGATTCTTCTCCGTCGACGGCAAGGGCGACGTCGTCTACCTCAACGCCACGCTCGCAAACTGGCTCGACCAGGACCTCGCCCAGGTTGGTTCCGGCGGTCTCAAGCTGACCGACCTCGTCGCCGGCGACGGCGCAGCGCTGTTGACCACGCTGCGCGCTGCAGCCGGCGAGATCAGGACCGAGGTGCTCGACCTCGATCTGAAGACCCGCAACGGCCGCACGCTGCCGGTTCGCCTGTTCCACCGGCTCGCCTTCGGCGCCGACGGCCGGCCCGGCGCCTCGCGCACCCTGGTGCTCAATCGCGCCCGCGACGATGGCACCGATCCGCAGCGCGCCGCCGAGATCCGCTTCATGCGGTTCTTCCACCACACGCCGATGGCGATCGCCACCGTGGATCGCGACGGCGGCATCGTGCGCACCAATTCGCTGTTCGCGCGGCTGTTCCATACCGTGCTCAGCGGGGAGGGCGACCGCTCGATCGGCGCGGTCGCCGCCGCGCGCGACCGGGCGGCGCTCGATGCCGCGATCGCGCAGGCGGCGCTGGGCAAGGGCGACATCGCCCCGGTCGATGCGGCGCTTGCCGGCGAGCCCGGCAACGAGCGTTTCGCGCGGTTCTACGTCACCGCGGTCGAAGAGGCCGAGCGCGACCAGGAAACCGCCATCGTCTACGCGCTCGAGACCACCGCGCAGCGCGAGCTGGAGACCAAGGTCACTCAGCAGCAGAAGATGGAGCTCGTCGGCCAGCTCGCCGGCGGCATCGCCCATGACTTCAACAATGTGCTCTCGGCGATCATGATGGCCGGCGATTTTCTGCTCAACGCCCACAAGCCGACCGACCCGTCATTCCAGGACATCATCCAGATCAAGCAGAACGCCAACCGGGCGGCGAGCCTGGTGCGCCAGCTCCTTGCCTTCTCGCGCAAGCAGACCTTGCGCCCGCAGGTGCTCGACGTCGGCGAGATCCTCGGCGACCTCAACATGCTGCTGCGCCGCCTGATCGGCGAGAAGGTCACGCTCGAGGTGGTACACGGGCGCGATCTCTGGCCGGTCAAAGTCGATATCTCGCAGTTCGAGCAGGTGATCGTGAATCTCGCGGTCAATGCCCGCGACGCCATGGCCGATGGCGGCCGGCTCACGCTGCGGACCGCCAATGTGACCGCCGAGGAATGCCAGCGTTTCCACGCCAAGGGCATGCCGGCGGCCGATTACGTGCTGGTCGAGGTGGCCGATAGCGGCACCGGTATTCCGCCGGCGATCGTCGACAAGATTTTCGAGCCGTTCTTTTCGACGAAGGAAGTGGGCAAGGGCACCGGGCTCGGGCTCTCCACGGTCTACGGCATCATCAAGCAGACCGGCGGCTTTATCTATGTGGAGTCGGCCGAGCAGCAAGGCACGACCTTCCGCATCTTCCTGCCGCGCCACGTCGCCGGCGCCGAGGAGGCGGCGGCGGAGCGGCTGAAGGAAAGCGCGCCGGCGGCCGTCGCCGACGTGCTCGCCGCGACCGAGGAGGTCAAGCGCGCCGCAAACGCCGACCTCACTGGCGAGGGCACGATCCTCCTGGTCGAGGACGAAGAAGGCCTGCGCGCGCTCAACGCCCGCGGCCTCGCCTCGCGCGGCTATACCGTGCTCGAAGCCGGCAACGGCATCGAGGCGATCGAGGTGCTGGCGCGCTCGAACGGACAGGTCGATCTCGTCGTTTCCGACGTGGTCATGCCGGAGATGGACGGCCCGACGCTGGCGCGCGAGCTGCGCAGCCGCAATCCGGAGCTGAAGATCATCTTCGTCTCCGGCTATGCCGAGGACGCTTTCCAGAAGCATCTGCCCGAGCACGGCCAGTTCGCCTTCCTGCCCAAGCCGTTTTCGCTCAAGGAGCTCGTCGCCGCCGTGAAGGAGACGCTGGCGGCCTAGCCGTTCTCACCCGCCGAGCGCGGAAGGATGGTCGTTATTGCTGCGGCGATGGGCCATCGTGGCAGGAGGCTGGCGCCGCCGGCGAATGCCCCGGCAGCCAGTTCGGCACGTCGCATTTGGAGCAGGCGCCGAGCGCGAGAGCGAACGTCGCCAGCACGAGAAGCCGCAGGATGCGGCCGACCGCGATATCCGCGTTGTTCGGCATGACGCCCGTCCAAACCCCTTCGCCGCCCGCCGGCATCATACCCCAATAACGATCGACTGCGACCTTCCTGCGGCGGCATGGGGCGGCGAGCGATGCTAAGGCCGAGCCTATCGCGCGTGGATTTCCATTATCTTACCGCTCTGATACCAAGCCGCGGCTCGCAGCAAAGGGAGAGAAATCATGGATATCCGCCCCTGCGGCTCAGTGCCCTCGCGCCGCGCCTCGGAGGAATGGTTCACCGGCACCGTCTGGCAGGACCCGATCGTCGATCAGACGCCGGCGCCCGCGCGCGTGCGCGCCGGGGTCGTGCGCTTCGAACCGGGCGCGCGCACCAACTGGCACCGGCATCCGCTCGGGCAGACGCTCTATGTCGTCTCCGGCTGCGGCCGCGTGCAGAGCTGGGGCGGCCCGCCGCGCGACGTGCGCGCCGGCGACGTGGTGTGGTTCCCGCCCAACGAGAAGCACTGGCACGGCGCCGGCCCGACCACGACCATGGTGCATATTGCCATCCATGAGGCGCTCGACGGCAAGCACGTCGAATGGCTGGAGGCGGTGTCCGACGAGCAATACAAGCAAGCGGCGACGACCTGAGCCATGCGTTACGAGCTCTATTATTGGCCGACCATCCAGGGTCGTGGCGAATTCATCCGGCTGGCGCTCGAAGAGGCGGGCGCCGACTATGTCGACGTCGCCCGCCGCGGCAAGGGCGGCGTGGCGGCGATGATGAAGCTCATCGACGGCAAGCGCATCGCGCACCCGCCCTACGCGCCGCCGTTCCTCAAAGCCGGCAAGCTCGTCGTCGCCCAGGCCGCGAATATCCTCCTCTATCTCGGCCCGCATCTCGGCCTCTCACCGCGCGACGAGGCCGGGCGGTTATGGGCGCATCAATTGCAGCTCACGATCTCCGACCTCGTCGTCGAGATCCACGACACCCATCATCCGATCACGAGCTGGCTCTATTTCGAGGAGCAGCGGCCGGCGGCGCGGCGGCGCACCAAGGATTTCTGGCGCTATCGTGTGCCGAAATTCCTCGGCTATTTCGAGCGGGTGCTGCAGAAGAACGGCGGCAAATATCTCGTCGGCCGGCGGCTGAGCTATGTCGATCTCTCGCTCTTCCAGATCGTCGAGGGGCTGCGCTACGCCTTTCCCAAGCGCATGCGGCGTTTCGAGAAGAAGGTACCGGGACTGGTCGCGCTGCACGAACGCGTGGCGCGGCGGCCGCGGATCAAAGCTTATCTCGCCTCGAAGCGGCGCATCCCGTTCAGCCAGTGGGGCATCTACCGCTATTTCAAGGAGCTGGACGCCTAAGCTCGTTCAAGGGTCGAGCGCCAGCAAGGCGAATGTCGCCAGCCAGTGACTGCCGGCATAGTGGTCGGCCACATGCGGCAGGCTCGCCTCGAGGTGGGCCGCGGCGGCGTCAAGCGCGATCTCGCGGCGCGGGTCGCCGGCCGCGAGAACATCGCTCAACGAGCGCCAGGACCAGGCGCGGCTGAGATTGAGGCCGTCGAGGTGGACGATCTTGCCGTCGGTGCGGTCGCTGACCGCGGCCGGCCGGAACAGCGTTGCGGGCTCGCGCGCCGCGAGCCGGGGCAGGAAGCGCTGCAGCCACGCGGTGAACGCGGCGGGCGCAAGCGAGCGCGCCATGCACAATGCTTCGGTCAGCGCCGGGGAGAGGAAATCCTCGCCGTCGGGCTCCCACGCCGGGCAATCGGCATCGTCGGCGTACCAGGAGCGGGATTTTTGCCGCAGCGCCTTGTGCATCGGCTCCTCGCCGCAGGTAGCGGCGTATTCCATCGCCAGGATGAGCGCGAAGGCGCTGTTGCCGTGAGCGCCGGCGCGCACCGGATAGTTCGCCGCGAGCAGATAATCGCGCAAGCGCGCCGCGCATTCGCCGGTGAGCGGTGAAAGAACCTCGCTCCAGCGCCGGCCATGCGCGCTGTCGTGCCGCCTCAGCTCGGCGGCAAGCATCAGCAGCCACGCCAGCCCGTAGGGCCGCTCGAAACCGCGGCTTTCCGGCCGCTCGAGGTAATCCAGTTCCACTTGTGCGTTGCCGGGGGTGAAATGTGCGTCGATCACGCCGCGAATGTCCGGCGCTTCCGGCAGCGCCGGAAAGCGGCGCAGGAGCCGCGCCAGCAGCCAATAGCCATGGACGCAGGAATGCCAGTCGAAGCTGCCGTAGAAAATCGGGTGCAGCGCCCGCGGACTTTTTGCGTCCGCGGCGTTCGCCATCATGTGATCAAGCTTGTTGGGAAACTCGCGCGCAACATTGCCAAGCGCGATCCTGGCGAACCGCGACGCCAGATCGGCTGTCAATTCCCGCCGCATCAATCTTCTATAACGCCGGCGATGCGCGGCCGATAGCCGGCGGACAAATCCGGTTCACTCGACCTGCCGCAAGAAGGTGCGTTCCTCGGAATGAATGAAGCGTTCTCTTTGCGCGAAAGCGAAGTTGGCCTCGCCCTCGCTGTCGGCCTTGATGCGCGTGCGGTAGGCCTCGTAGGCGGCGAGGCTCGGAAACGAGATCAGCCCATAGGCGATGGTGTTGGTTCCCTCGTGCGGCATCCAGTAGCCGACCAGGTCGCCGCCGCATTTCGGAATGATCTTGAGCCAGTTGCGGGCGTACTTCTCGAAGTCGTCGCGCTTGTGCGGATCGAGCTGGTAGCGGATGAAAACGGTGATGGTCATCTTGGTCCACCTGTTGCGTTGGTCGCCGACAATCGTATCCGCAAACGGCACCCGAATGCTTCGGCGGATGACGTAGTGGATGATCGTCGCCGACGGACAGGGTGTCGCGCGTCGCCGGCCTTAGCCGAGCGCCTTGACGCCGGCGGCCGCGACCTGCTCGTCCTCATGCGATTGCACGCCTGAGACTCCGATCGCGCCGACGCATTCGTTCTGGTGCATGATCGGCACGGCGCCCTGAATGAGCAGGCCGGCGGGAAAGGTCACGAAGCCCGGCCGCTCCTTGACCCGGTCCTCGAACACTTTGCTCGGCCGCCCCGTCGTCGCCGAGGTGCGCGCCTTGCCGAGCGACACTTCTGCGGAAACATTCGGCGCGCCGTCCATGCGGGTAAAGCCGAGCAGGAAGCCGCCGTCATCGACAATCGCGATCGAGACCGCCCAATTGTTCTTCTTGGCCTCGGCTTCGCTCGCCGCCAGCATCGTCTTCACGTCGGCCGAGGTCAGGCACGGCTTGCTGCGCATGGTTCCTCCTTATATGGGCGGCTGCGCGGGTTGACGCGGGGGGCCGCGCACCCGTACGCTCCGTGCTTCGATTCAGCCGATGTCGGAATGAGGGGGATGATCATGCTCCGCTTGAGGCATCTTGGATTCGCGGCGGCGGTTCTGGCGATCGCAATCTCGCCGGCCGGTTCGGCGCGGGCATTCACTTTCCAATCGCTCGACGGCAGTTCGAGCGGCGGCGCGAGGTTTGCCGATCCGGACGGCGCGGTCAAGAATTCCGGCAATGGCGTCTCGCCTTTCGGGCAGAACGGCCCGACGTTGGAGTTGAACGCCGGCTCAGGCTCCGTCGGCCCCCCGGGGCGTTTGAGCCCCTTGCAGGGTTTCTCTTCCGGCCCGCGCCCGCCCGATCCGTACGGGCCACACTCACTGGGCAACAACGATTGACGTTTTGTTCGCGCCTGATGCGCCTTCCGCCCGCGGGGCGGGGGGAAAAGCTGCGCTCGCCCTCAACGCAACGAGAAGCGGATCGGCACGGTGAGGTCGAGCAGCGGCTCGGTCATGCTCGCCGGAAACGCTGGCAGCGGCTCGGCGCGCTGGATCATCGCCATCACCTCCGCGTCGAGGTCGGCAAAGCCGGAGCTGTGCGCGATCCGGTGCGTCAGCACGTGGCCGGTGCGGTCGACGCTGAAGCTCAGCACCACCACGCCCTGCTCGCTGCGCGCCTGGGCGTCGCCCGGGTAGCGCTTGTAGCGCTGCAAATGGCGCACCAGGCTCGATTGCCATGACGGTTCGATGCGCGGCGCGCCGCCTTTCGCCTTTTGCGCGGTCACCGGCGCCGGCGGCCGCGCTTCTTCGATTTTCTCCGGCGGCTTGACCACCGGCTCGGGAACGATCGCCGGCGTCTCGTCGGGCGGCTGCTCGAGCTTCACCTCTTCCGGCGGCTTCTCTTCCTTTTTCACCTCGGGCAGCGGCTTTGATTCGATCATCGTCTCCGGCGCCGGCGCAACGTCGCGCTCGACGGCGTCGGGCGTCGACTCGATCGGCGAAAGCTCGACGGTCACGATCGAGGCGTCATCGCCGATCTCGTCCGGCTCATGCCATTGCAGGTAAAAGGCGATGGCGCCGGCATGGATGCCGAGCACCAGGGCGCCCGCCACCGCCCAGCGAACGAGGTCGCGCGGGTCCTCGTCCTCAAACCAAGACAGCGACAACACGCTCATTTCGCTTCCCGCATCTCGAGCCCGACCAGCGCCACCTTGAGATAGCGTGCGGCGCGCAGCTCGTTCATCACCCGCATGATCTCGCCGTAAGGCACCGTGCGGTCGGCGCGCAGAAAGATGCGTTCGTCTTTGTTGCCGCCGCTCGCGGTGTCGAGCGCGCCGGCAAGATTATCGCGCGCGATCATGTCGTCGCCGATGGCGAGCCCGAGGTCGGCCTTCACGGTGAGGTAGATCGGCTTGTCCGGCTTTTGCTGCGGCTCGGCATTGGAGGAGGGGAGATCGACGCCGATATCGACGGTCGCGAGCGGCGCCGCCACCATGAAGATGATCAACAGCACCAGCGTCACGTCGATGAACGGCGTGACGTTGATGTCGTGTACGTCGGTGAGCTCGTCCTCGCCATGATCGAGACGGATCGCCATGATTTTTGCTCGACCCTACTCGGCGGCCTGCGACAACGCGTCGGGCTTCGGCAGCCTGGCGCGATCGAGATCGCGGCTCACCAGTTTCATCACCTGTGCCGAGGCGTCGCCGAGGAGCGCGCGATAATGCGTGGTCGAGCGCGCCAGCACATTATAGATCATGACCGCGGGGATGGCGGCGACGAGCCCGAGTGCGGTCGCGAGCAGCGCTTCGGCGATCCCCGGCGCCACCACGGCGAGATTGGTGGTGTGCGCCTTGGAGATGCCGATGAAGCTGTCCATGATGCCCCAGACCGTGCCGAAGAGGCCGACGAACGGCGCAGTCGAGCCGATGGTGGCGAGGACGCCGGTGCCGCGCGAAATCTTGCGGCTCGCCGCCATCTCGATGCGCTCGAGCTGCCAGGCGATGCGCTCCTTCAGGCCGTCGCCGCGCAGATTGGCGGAGATGCGGATCTCGGCGGCGGTCGCATTGATCAGTTGCGCCACCGGGCTCGTGCCCTGGCGGAGCATCTCGTAGGCCTGGGCGAGCGTGGTGCACTCGGCGAGGAGGCGCAAGCCGCGGCGCACGGCGACGCGGGCGCTGCGCAATTCGAGCGATTTGGCGACCCAGACCGTCCAGGTCACCAGCGAGGCAAAGGCGAGCCCGATCATCACCGCCTTCACGATGATGTCGGCGTGCAGGAACATGCCCCAGGGCGAAAGGTCCTGCGGCAGTTCCGCGGTGCTCACCGCGTGTTCGGCAAACGGCGGCGGCGCCGCGTTCGGCGCGGGGGCTGCAGCGGCAGGCGCCGCGGCTGCCGGAGCTTGCGCGTTCGCGGCCGGGGCGGCTGGGGCAGGTGGAGCGGCAACCGGCGCTGCGGGCTGCGCCGCCGGTGCGGTGTTGCCCTGCGCGAGCGCTGGATGAGCGCAGGGAACCATGAGCATGGCGATCGCGAGCGCGGCCAGGGCGCGCGAACGCCGCCAGTCCCGAAATGAAGTCGATCGCCTGCTGCTTCGATTGCTCTGCATGTCCGGCTTTTCCGCACTCACTCTCTCGGCCGCTCGTCGCGCCGTGCAGAGGCGACACTCTTTGGAATTCGAATAAGGAAAAACTTGGGCCTCTTCAGTATCTTGGGTCACTGCATGGTGTGCGGTCAAGCAACCAAGCCGAGGCCAAACGTAGCATGATCGATCGGTCGCGGTCCTTTTATCCGCCGCCGCGCATGCGCGCGAGCAATTCCGCGGTCGGGTAGGAATCCGCGGGAAGGCCGTACTTCACTTGCATCGCCTTGACCGCTTGCCGGGTTTTCAGCCCGAGGAATCCGTCGATCGTGCCGACATCATAGCCGGCGCGAGCCAACAGGCCCTGCAATGTCTTCATGTCGTTGAAAGACAGCGCCGGCGGCGGCGCGCCGCGCTTGAGCGGCGGTCCGCCGGCGATGCGCGTTGCGAGATAAGCGGCCGTCGTCGAATAAACGAGCGAATTGTTCCACTGCATATATATTTGTAAATTCTTGTAGACGAGGAAGGCCGGCCCCGAGCGTCCCATCGGCAGCAGCAGCGAAGCGGGGAGGTTGTCGGCGGGAAGCGGGCGTCCATCGGCGAACGTAACGCCGAACGCCGCCCATTTCGTGCGCGGCAGCTCGATGGCGAGGTCGGCCTGGTCCCACGGCAGATTTGCCGGCACGCGCACTTCGGTCAGCCATGGCTGGCCGCGCTTCCAGCCCAAGCCGACGAGATAGTTCGCGGTCGAGGCGAGCACGTCGGGCACGCTGCGGATGAGGTTGCGCCTGCCGTCGCCGTCATAGTCGACGGCGTATTGGTAATATTCCGACGGCATCATCTGCGTCTGGCCGAGCTCGCCGGCCCACGAGCCGACCATCTCCTCGGGCACCAAATCGCCGCGCTCGATGAGGCGCAGCGCGTCGAGAAGCTGGGCGCGGAATTTGTCGCTGCGCCGGCAATCATAAGCGAGCGAGGCGATGGCGCTGAGCGAATGCTCCTTGCCCATATTGGCGCCGAAATCGCTCTCCAGCGCCCAGAAGGCGACGATCACCGGCGCCGGTACGCCGTATTGCTGCTCGATCCGCGAAAACACTGCTGCGTTCGACTTGATCAGCGCCTGCCCGCGTTGGATGCGATAGGCGGCGGCCATACGGTCGGAGAATTGCAGGAAGGTCTGGGTGAACACCCGCTGGCCGCGGTCGATATTGACGATGTGCTGGTCGTAGGTCAGCGCCGGCGCCGCGGCGGCGATGGTGCGCTGGGAAACGCCTTGCGCCATCGCCTCGCGCTCGAAGCCGGCAAGCCAGGCGTCGTAAGTCCCTGAGGTCCGGCAGGGAGCGGCGGCCTGTGCGGCGCCGCAGGCGGTGAGGCCCGCCAGCAGCAATGCTGCGGTCGAAAATGCGTTTCCCCGCATGATGTCTTTCCTTTGCTTGGCGTCGTCAGTTTCTTGGCGTCATTGTCGGGGGCTGGCCCGGGTGACGATTTAGCGACTCGGGTTCCTCTCGCACCTTAAGGTGACGGTGCGCGCGACTTCAAATACCAATCCAAGATCTCCGCGCCGGTCCAGTAGACGACGCCCTCGAAGCGGCGGGCATGCTCGTAGATCGCTTCGAGATATTTGATCCGGTGCGGTTGCCCGCTGATATAGGGATGAATGGCGAGCGCGAAGATTTTCGCGCGCTTTTCGCCCTCGGCATAGAGCCGGTCGAACTGGTCGATGGCGCGGCGCAGAAGATGCTCGCCCTCGTGGTGCTGGACGATCATCATCGGGATGTCGTTGAGCTCGACCGAATAGGGGAGCGTCACCAGCTCGCCGACGGCGGTGCGGATCGTGGTCGGCTCATCGTCGTAGACCCAGTCGCCGATATATTTGATGCCGGCGGCGGCGAGGATTTCGGGCGTGTCCAGTGTCTCGGTGAGGCCGGGCCCGAGCCAGCCGAGCGGCCGTTTGCCGCAAAAGCGCTCGAGGATATCGAGCGAGCGCGCGACCATCGCCGCGATATTGGGTTCGTTGTGGATCGGCCCCTGCTCGTAGGAATGGCCGATGAATTCCCACGCCTGCGCCCGCGCCTCCTGCGCGACGCGCGGATAATCCTCGCAGACGCGGGCGTTGATCGCGAGCGTCGGGCGGATGTTGAGGCGCGTGAAGAGGTCGAAGAAGCGCCAGACGCCGACCCGCATGCCGTATTCATGCCAGCTCCAGTTCGGCACGTCGGGTAGCTGCGTTAGCCCGGTCGGCGGCGGCAGCACCTGCCGCGCCATCGGCTTGCCGATATCCCAGGCTTCGAGATTGACGGTGGTCCAGAACGCGATCCGCGCGCCGCCGGGAAGCCTAAGCGGCGGCCGATCGACGATGGCCGAAAAGTCGCAGCGCTCGCGCGGCAGCATCCCCTTTGCCATCCTGCGCTCCCTCGTCCCGGCGCAGCAACGTCCGTAAGTACTTTTGCAATAAGGTCAATCCCTTCCGACGCAAATTAATTTTCTTGATCACAACCCCGTTAGCGCACATGTCTTGGCATTCCGTCCCGGTGACTGAATCGGTATGGAACTATCGAGCGACGCACCGATTAAGCCTCCTAGCTATTGACCTGAGCCTTTCATCCCGCCGGTTTTCCGGACCCAAGATGCCGCCTGCCGCCGTCCCGTTGGTTCGCTTGCATGATCCTGATACCGCGCTAGTGGAGCCGCCCGCGCGGACCGGCGACGCGCGCGGCTTTTGGCTCAACGCCTTTCGCGCCGTGCGCGCCGAAACCGAATGCCGAGCGGCTGCGCTATCCGCCGAGGACCAGGTCGTTCAATCGATGCCGGACGCCAGCCCGACCAAATGGCATCGCGCCCATGTCACCTGGTTCTTCGAGCAGTTTCTGTTGCGGCCCTTCGATCCCGCCTATCGCGAGTTCGATGCGCGCTTCGCCTATCTCTTTAATTCTTACTACGTGGCGGCCGGGCCGCGGCACGCGCGGCCGCAGCGCGGCCTGATCACGCGGCCCGGCGTCGCCGAAACGGCGGCCTATCGCGCGCATGTCGATGCCGCAGTGGCGGCGCTGATCGAGACCGCACCGGCGCAAAATGTCGAATCGATACTCGCGACGGTCGAGATCGGCCTGCATCACGAACAACAGCACCAGGAGCTCTTGCTGACCGACATTCTGCACGCCTTTGCGCAAAATGCGACGCATCCGGCCTATGCCGCGGATTGGCAATGGCCGCGCGGCGAACGTTCCGCGGCGACGGAGGATCCGCTCATCGCCGGCATCCACATGATCGGCCATGATGGCGAGGGCTTCTGCTTCGACAATGAGTGCCCGGCGCATCAGGTTCTGCTGCAGCCGGTGCGGCTCTCGCGGGCGCTGGTCACCAATGGCGAATGGCTCGAATTCATGGCCGAAGGCGGCTACGCAACGCCAGGCCTTTGGCTGTCCGATGGCTGGGCGACGGTCGAAGCGGAGGGCTGGGACGCGCCGGGCTATTGGCAAAAAGTCGATGGCGCCTGGTTCTCGATGACGCTCGGCGGCTTGCGCCCGGTCGATCCGGCATTGCCGGTCTGCCATATCAGCTATTACGAAGCGGATGCGTTTGCCCGCTGGGCCGGCAAGCATCTGCCGAGCGAAGCGGAATGGGAAGTCGCGGCGAAGGCCGGCGGCCTCGAGGATGCCTTCGGCGTGGTTTGGCAATGGACGCGTAGCGCTTATTCGCCCTATCCCGGCTATGTGGCGATGCCCGGCGCGCTCGGCGAGTACAACGGCAAATTCATGGTCAATCAGATGGTGCTGCGCGGCTCTTCGCTGGCGACGCCCGCCGGCCACTCGCGCGCCACTTATCGTAATTTCTTCTATCCGTCGGCGCGCTGGCAGTTCAGCGGATTACGCCTGGCGGAGTTCGAGCGCTGAGCCGTCCGATGGGTGGTGCCCGTACAGCGTTGCGTGCTGCGCCGTCGGTCGAGACGTTGGGCGCATTCGCGGCCGACGTCGTCGCCGGCCTCTCCGCCAAGCCGAAACGGCTGCCGCCGAAATATTTCTACGATGCGGCGGGCTCGGCCCTGTTCGAGCGCATCACCCAATTGCCTGAATATTATCCGACGCGCAGCGAGCTCGAGCTTCTCGGCAAATACGCTCCGGCGATCGCCGCGCAGTTTCCGCCCGGTTGCGCCATGGTCGAATTCGGCAGCGGGTCGAGCCGCAAGGCGCGCATTCTGCTCGGCGCCGCGGCGACCGTCGCGGCCTATGTCCCGGTCGATATTTCCGGCGAGTATTTGCAGCAGGACGTAGCGCAAGTGCGCCGCGATTTTCCCCACCTCGCCATCCATCCGGTGGTCGCGGATTTCACCACGCTGACCAAGCTGCCGGCGGAGATCGCCTCGCTGCCGCGCGTCGGCTTCTTTCCCGGCTCGACCATCGGCAATTTCGAGCCGCACGAGGCGGCGGCCTTTCTGCGCCACGCCGGCCGTATGCTTGGCACCGGGTCGGTGTTCGTGGTCGGGGTCGATCTGGCCAAGGCTCCCGACATTCTCTATCGCGCTTACAACGACGCCGAAGGTGTCACCGCCAAATTCAATCTCAATTTGCTGGCGCGCATCAACCGCGAGCTCGGCGCCGATTTCGATCTCGCCGCCTTCGAGCACCACGCCTTCTACAATGCCGAGCGCAACCGCATAGAAATGCATCTGGCCAGCACCCGGCGGCAGAAGGTGAGGATTTGCGGCACCACGATCGATTTCCGCGCCGGCGAGACCATCCACACCGAGAACAGCTACAAATATACGGTCGAATCCTTCCAGGCGCTTGCCCATGGCAGCGGCTGGTCGCCGCTGGCGGTCTGGACCGACGGCCTGTTCAGCGTGCACGCGTTGCGGATGACGGACGACAGATGATAGACGACGGATCGACGCTCTATCCTTCCGCCGTCTTTCAACCGTACTCCGTCGTCTGATCCATGCCGATCTGCGAAGCCGATCCCTGGCGCCTGCAATATTTTTCGCAGGTCGAGACCGCCGCGAACATCCCGACCGAGGACAGCGACGCGTGGCAATGGTACCCGGCGCACCGCTGGGTCTATGACAAGCTTGCGGTGGCGTTGAGCCAGAAGCTTGCGGCCGGGCCGCACGGCATTGCGCCGCCGCGCTTTCCGATATTTTCCAAGCCGATCGTCAATCTCAGGGGCATGGGCGTCGGCAGCCGCGTACTCTCCTCACCGGCGGACTACGAGCGGCATTACGCGCCGGGCCATTTCTGGATGACGCTGCTTGCGGGCCGTCATGTCTCCTCCGACGTCGCGGTGGTCGGCGGCGAACCGGTCTGGTGGCGGCACGCCACCGGCAAGCCGGCAGGCGAGGGCACCTTCGATTACTGGACCGTGCACGCAGCGCCCGATGCCGAAATCGAGGCGCGCTGCGGCGCCTGGGTGCGGGGGCATCTTGGCGGCTATACCGGCATGCTCAACCTCGAAACGATCGACGGCACCATCATCGAGGCGCATTTGCGCTTCGCCGACCAATGGCCGGATCTTTACGGCGCCGGTTGGGTCGCGGCGCTGGTGCGCCTCTACGAGCAGGGGGCGTGGGACTTCGCCGATGCGGATCGGCGTGACGGCTATAGCGTCGTGCTGTTCGCGCCCAAGGGCGGCGGCTATCGCCATCCGCCGCCGGCGCTGGTCGAAGAGGTCAAGCGCATGCCGGGCGTTTCGAGCGTGCAGATCACCTTCCGCGAGGATTGGGCGCCGGACCGCCACGCGATGCCGCCGGGCGGATTCCGCCTTGCCATCGTCAACGGCGTCGATCTTCCCGGTGCGCTCGCCGCGCGCGAGCGGCTCAAGCGGCACTTTCGCGTGTGACGCAAACCCTCACGCGGCCAAGGCCGCTTCGATGCTGCCGATGGCCCGCCGGAGCGCGGCGAAGCAATCGGGGTCGATCGCCGAACCGACCAGCTCGGCCATGATGGCCGAAGCCTTGGCGACCGGCATCGCCGATCGATAGGGCCGGTCGGCCGTCAGTGCGTCGAAAATATCCGCCGTGGTGATGATGCGTGTCTCGAGCGCGATCTCGTCGCCTTTGAGACCCTTCGGATAGCCTTTGCCGTCAAGCCGCTCGTGATGCGCCGCGGCGATTGCGGCCAGTTCGCTGAACGCCGAGATCCGCGACAGGATCGTCTCGGTCAGCGCCGCGTGCAGTTCCATGGCCGCGCGCTCTTCCGGTTCGAGCTTGCCCGGCTTGTCGAGGATCGAGTTGCTCACGCCGAGCTTGCCGATGTCGTGCAGCAACGCCGCACGCTTGAGCCACCGGCGCTCATCGTCCGAAAGCCCGATCTCCCGGGCGATCAGGTCGGCAAACAGCGTGACCCGCTCGCTGTGCCCGCTGGTGAACGGGCTCTTGGAGTCGACGACCTGCGCGAAGGCTGCGGCGATATCGTCGAGATAGTCTTCGTCGACGATCGTGGTCTTTTGCGCCGGCTCCAGCGCAAAGATGGCGTAGCGCAGATCCTCGGAACGGAGCGTTTCCCAGAATCCCGGCGCCGCGGCGACGCGTTCGAATGCCGCCGCCAGGCGAGGGTCGAACCAGGTCCCGGTCCGATGCGCGATTTCGCGCTTGGCGGCGTCGATGCCGTTGGCGGTCTGGAACACGTCGGCGATCTGCGCCAGCAGCGAGATCCGCGAATAGACCGGGATTTCCTCGCCGCGCATGCCGGACGGCATGCCGCCGCCGTCCCAGTGTTCGTCGAAACAGCGAATCGCCTGAATGACGGCTTCGGAGAACCGCATTTTCCGCGCGATCTCAGCGCCGCGGTCGCAGCGGGTTTCCATCAACTCCTGGGCGATCTGGCCGCCATTCTGGAAGATGTTGACGAGCGCGCGAAACCGCTCCGCCAATCCGGCCTGCATTCCGGTATGCGACAGCACGAAGCGGAGAACCTGCGGCAGGCTGCCGTTGACGGCGTGGAAGTCGCGTTTGAAGGTGAGGTCGTCGGTCAGATAGAGCTGGCAAATGCGCGCCGCATTGCTGCTGCAGCCGAGATCCTTGAGGAGCAGCGTGTAATAGAGCTCCCAGATCTGCGCTGCGTCGAGGCCGATCTCGGAACCGATATGGATCCCGATCCAGCAGCAGCGCACGCAGTGCCCGGCGGGTTGCCCCTCCACCATGTCGAGGGCGTGGCTGAGCGCACCAAGAAGTTCCGCGAGCCGAATTTCCGGCAGTTGGACGGACTTTACGCGCAGAACGGCCATCGAGTTCGCCCGCTTGATGAGCTCACGCAACCGGACGCGAAGTCCGGGAGAATTCGGAAAATAAGAGATCACACGCCGCTTAACGGCGCGTATAACGGCCTGCATAAGGATAAGGCCGGTTCCTCAGCGGCTTGGCGCCAGCTTTCGCAAACCGGCATTGATTGCTCCGGCCTGAAACCCGACTTCGCGACAGGGCAAATAATATTCCCGCATGCGCTTCAAGCGCAGCTCAAAGCCGGAGCACACGAACTGGCTGAAGCCCCGTGCGGCACCTGGCTACCGGATCGGGTCAAAATCTCCGTTCGGCGCGACCTGGCGGGTGGGGGGTTTGATGCCTTGGTTCGCAACGAACGATTGCGCGGCGGCTGCGAATTTCGGCTGGTTCGTCGGCGCCCATAGCGGCTTGTTCGTCGACGCCATGGTCGTGGCGATGTTTGTGAGCGCCCGCGCGTTTCGCTACGGCGCCCGGCGCGCGGTGCGCAGCGAACGGCGCCTGGTCATACAAGCGCTGTTGCGGCATTCGCCTTGGGTCGCCGTCCTTGCTTGGTTCCTCTGCGGCTACGCCGCCAACGCCTATTTCCGCTGTTTCGCCACCGATCTGGTGATCGCTGTCGCGGCGGTGGTCGCGCCAGTATTGGTCATCGGCATGCTCACCGCGGCCAACAAAGTCGGCAGACGGGGTGTCCGGTCGTGAAGTACGTTTTCACAACGCTGGGCATCGCTCTCGTTGTCGTCTGCGTGATGCTGTGCGCGGCGAACCCGATGGCGCAAACCGGCGTGCTGGTAGGCCTGCTGGTTGGCGTCCTTTCCGGTCCGCTGCGCGTGGCCGCTGTCGATTTCCGGCAATGGCTGCGCGATCCCGGCGAGCCGGAAAAAGCAAACGACGACTCGCCGTACGGCCTCGCCCGCGACGTATTCTTTTCAGCCACGTACGGCGCTATCGTATTCCTGTCGTTTGTCTCGCTCGTTCTCCCCACGCTTTACGCGCAGTCGGCGTGGTCGCCGCCCGATTGCGAGGCGGTTTTCGCGCCCAGTGTCGGGGTTTTGCGCGGCTGGGGCGTTCTGGCAACGCTCGACCTTTGGGGTATCGGCTGGTTCTTTTCCGATTGCGCCGGAACCGCGCCGCAGATCATCAGATTCGCGCTCGGAGTTGGGAGCGGTGTCGCCGTCGTCCATCTCCTGGTGGAGTTGGTCTGGCATCTCGGGCTCGTGATCCAGCCCGATCCGGCGCAGCGCCGACGCGTTCTCGCGGCGGAGCCGACGCCGGTGGTCCTCCCGGTCGTCAACCGCAATCCCGCGCGCCGGCGCCTGATCGTTTGCTGTGATGGGACCTGGAATTGGCCGGACGGCAAACGCGAGACCAACGTCATCCGCCTGGTGCGCGCGATCGCACCGGTCGACGGTGCCATTGCGCAAATGGTCTATTATCATCAGGGGGTCGGGACCGGGAATATCCTCGACCGCATCGTCGGCGGCGGCGCCGGTGTCGGGCTCTCGCTCAGCGTCAAAGCCTGCTACGGCTTCATCACCGACAACTACGTTGCCGGCGACGAGATTTTCCTTTTCGGCTTCTCGCGCGGCGCCTTCATCGCCCGCAGCGTCGCCGGCCTCATCGGCACGGTCGGCGTGTTGTGCAAACCGGAGATGGAGCGGTTCGTCGAGGTGTGGGACTGGTATTCGCAGCCGAGGGAGGCGCGTAACCTGGCCGACCTTGCCGCGCTCGCACCGCGACGCCACACCGATGTGGAGATTGAATGCATCGGCGTTTGGGACACCGTCGGCGCCCTCGGCATTCCGGGTACGCGGTTTTGCACGCAGGCCTTCGCGTTCTATGAGACCGAGCTTGGCACCAAGGTCCGGCACGCTTTTCAGGCGCTCGCCATCGACGAACGGCGCGCGAATTTCCAAGCCGCGGTCTGGGTACCCTTCAGCACGGAACGATACGCGCACCGCGCGGCGGCGCAGGCCGTGCCGCCCGGGCGACCCGCACCCGCAGCCCGGCAACCGGCCGCGCAGGGCGTCCCGCAAGTCCTCAGACAGGTCTGGTTTCCCGGCGCGCACTCAAATATTGGCGGCGGTTACGAGCGGCACGGCCTCTCCGACACCACGTTCTTGTGGATGCTGGCGCAGCTCCGCGGCCATGGCTTGCTGGCCCTCGATCCGCCTCCGGAGAGTCGCCTGCTTGCCCTCGACATCGCTTGTGCGACGGGCGCGCTCGATCCGGCCGAACCATACCCGACCGGCACCTTGCAGAACCCCCTGACTATCGGCTGGCGCCTGATCAGCTGTCCGGTGCCGCGGCCGGTCTGCCTCATCAGCTCCGCCCAACGCATCTATGCCAGCGCTTGGGACCGCGTCACCGACACCACATATCCAGTGCCGCGAAGCGACACCTATCTGCGGCGCGGCCGTCGGCGATGGCTGGAGGCAATGCGAGCCGCCAATCCCTCGCGCCGCGAGGGGCGTGAGCCGTTCGAGGAGCGGAATGCGGTCGCGGAGCGCAGGCCGGCGCTGCCGCCGCCGCGGCGGGTGCCGAACAATATCGGCTTCTGTGGTAAGCTCCTGCAGCTCGTCGGCGGCAGCGGTTGAGGTCGAGCGATGCAAGTCTTGGACAGATTGCGGGACCTGTTTGACGCCATGGGCGCCTCGCCGTTCGGGCCTTGGCTGGGGCTCGCGGCGCTGGCGACTGCGGTGCTGTTTTTCATTACCGCCGGTACGCGCGAGGCCGTCGATAAAGCGCTAAGTTTACGGCAGAGCGGCCGGCCGTTGCGCCTTTTTGATCTCAGTCATGGCGATGCCGAGCGTGCCATGGCCGACAAAGTCGCGGTCGCGCCCGAACGGCTGTGGACTTATGACGAGGAATACCTCGATCATTTCGTGCAGCAAAGCTTAGCGGCGTCGGTCGGGAGCCGGAAAGCGCTCGAAGCCTATCGCGACACCGTGCTGCGCTGGGACATCGCCTTCGCCCTCACCATGACGGCGTTCATCGTTCTGTTCTGGCTCGACGTCGCCACCGCGACTTGGGCGCCGCCGTGGCTTGCGCGGTTGGCGATTCTCGCCGAGTGCATGGGCGTCCTCTACGGCTTTGCCGATGTCGCCGAGGACGTCAAACTGAGGGCCATTCTCGACGACGGTCATGCGATCGTCGACCCGGCTGAGGTCGCCGCGGCGAATGCGCTGACCCGCGTCAAATTCGCGGCAATAGCGCTCTCGGTCGTCGGCGCCTTGATGTTCGCCGTTTTGACCGTCGCCGATCGGCTGCTTTCGGGGTTGTTTGGCGTCCTCGCCGGAATTATGCCGGTCGCAAGGCGGCTGTTCAGCCGCTTGGCGCCAGCTTCAACAGGTTGACGTCGACAGCGCCGGCGGCAAAGCCGACTTCGCAGTAGGACAAATAATATTCCCACATGCGCTTGAAGCGCAGATCGAAGCCCAGGGTTTCGATATCGGGCCACATTTGCAGGAAGCGCCGGCGCCATTCGGCCAATGTCCGCGCGTAGCTCGAGCCGAACGATTCATGCGCCACGAGGCGCAATCCGGCGCGCGCCGCCTCGCAGCGGATGATGTCCATCGTCGGCAGCATGCCGCCCGGGAAGATGTAGCGCTGGATGAAGTCCGGCTGCCGCCGATAATTGGCGAAACGGTGCTCGGCAATGGTGATGGCTTGCAGCACCGCGGTGCCGGTGTCGGTCAGCGCCTGCCGCAGCTTGCCGAAATAGGCCGGCCAGAAGCGCTCGCCGACCGCCTCCAGCATCTCGACGGATACGATGCGGTCGAAACGGCCGCCGACGTCGCGGTAGTCCTGGAAGCGCAGATCCGCGCACTTGTCGAAGTTCCGGCGGCGCAGCCGCGCCCGCGCGAAGGCCAGCTGCTCGGCGGACAATGTCAGCCCGGTCACGTGACAGCCGTGCCGCTCGATCAGCCTTTCGACCAGCGGCCCCCATCCGCAGCCGATCTCGAGGACGCGGTGCTCCGGCCTGAGGTCGAGAAGCGCGGCGATGCGGTTAAGCTTGGCGTCTTGCGCCTCCTCCAGCGTTTGCCCCTCGCGCGTGTAGTAGGCGGAGGAGTAATTCATCCCGGCATCGAGCCATTGCGCATAGAAGGCGTTGCCGAGGTCGTAGTGCGCGGCGATGTTGCGGCGGCTGCCGCGCCTGGTATTGGCGCGGCGCGCGTGCCGAAGCCGGTCGAGGAGGCGCAGGAGGAAGGCGCCGGATGTCGCCTTCGCCAGCGCCGTCTCGTTCTGCGTACCGAAATCGAGGAGCGCCTTGATGTCCGGACTGCGGCAATCGTCGTCCATATAGGCGCGGGCAAGCCCGAGGTCGCCCTCGATCATGATCCGCCAGAGCGCGCGCCAACGGCGGAGCACGAGCACGGCTTCGGGCCCGGGGCGGGCGCCCTTGTGCTCGATCGTTGCGCCCGACGGCAGCGTTAGCCGCAGCGCGCCGATTTCGAGATTCTGCAGGTAACGCTGCAGCAGGCGGGGAAAGTAACGCCGCGGCAGGCGGGGCGCCCCGCGTGCGCGGCGAGGCGGCGAAGCGCCGACGGCGGGACCCGAGAGCGTGGTCCCCGGCGAGCTCACGGCGTCTGCTCCCTAGCGCGGACCGTGGTGACCGGCCGCGCCGGCTTGGGCGGACGCGGTTGCAGCGCGAATCCCTTCAGCCACATTTTGAGCGCGTGCCAATGGATCGCGGCCATGACTTTCACGGTCAGGAACGGCATGCGCAGGAGAAGCCGCAACAGGGCGGCGTCGGTCAGCGCCTCGCGCCGGCCGGCGAGAGAGGCGACGATCGTCGGCCCTTGCATGTCGCCGGCGGACACGACGACGGAGACATTCCGCTGCGGCGGCACGACGCGAAATTCGTAGCGCATCCTCATATCCATGAATGGGGACACGTAGAAGCACTTGTCGCAACTTTGCCGGACCGTGCCCCCGGCTTGCTCGACCGGAATAAGATAGCTGTGCCGCTCCCCGAACGTATTGCGCACTTCGTAGAGGAGCGCGGCGAGCGCGCCGTCGCGACGGTAGCAGAAATAAATGCTCAGCGGATTGAAGCCGTAACCGAAAATGCGCGGCATGCACAAGAGTTTGACGGTGCCGCCCGCAAGGTCGATGCCGGCGGCGGCGAGATGCCGCTCGACCTGTTGGCGCAACGGCTCGCGCGTCTGTTCGCCGTGGTCGGTGTCGAAGAAGCTCATGGCGTTGAAGCGGTTGCGCGAGAAGAGCCGCAGGCGGCGGTCGAGCTCGCCGAGCTCGTCGAGATCGATGAGCATCCAGAACGCGGCGTAGCGCAGATAATGCCGCTTCGGCCGCAGCCGCCGGTGGATGACCGAGCCGAGATAAAGGGCGGAGTTTCCGGTCATGCCGCGGCCTCGGACGGGATGCGCGCGGGCTCGCGCGGCTCGATGAAGATGCGGCCGGATTCGTTTTCGACCTTCCAGGGGCGTCGGACGCCGCCGAGCGCCTCGGCCGCGGCCAGGCCCGATTGCAGCCCGTCCTCATGAAAGCCGGCGCCGAAATAGGAACCGCAGAACCAGGTGTTCTGCCGGCCCTGCAGCGACCAGAGCCGGCGCTGCGCGCGGATGGCCGCAGCGTCAAAGATCGGATGATCGTAGGTCTGCGTCTGCAGCACGGTGCCGGGATCGGGCGCGCGCTGCGGATTGAGCGTCACGAACAGCGATTCCGGCGCGGCGATGTTTTGCAGCCGGTTCATCCAATAGGTGACGGTGCAGCCGTTCGCCGCCTCCGCGCCCGCGGGCGGCCCGATGTAGTTCCAGCTCGACCACACCGCCCGCCGCTTCGGCATCAGCGAGGCGTCGCGGTGCAGGATGGCGAGGTTTTGGCTGTAGCGGAATGCGCCGAGAAGCGCGCGCTCCTCGGCGGTCGCATCCTCCAGAAGCCCGAGCGCTTCGTCGGCGTGGGCGGCGATCACCACGTGATCGAACGCTTCGATCCGGCCGGCGGCATCGTGCACGCTGACGCGATCGCCGCAGCGGCGAATGCGCTTGACGCCGATGCCGAGCTCGATCCGGTCGAGATAGGAGGCGGTCAATCGCTCGACATAGGAGCGGCTGCCGCCGCTCACCGTGCGCCATTGCGGCCGGTTGGAGATGCGCAACAGGCCGTGATTGTCGTGAAAGCGGATGAACGACGCCGCGGGATAGCGCAGCATGGTGTCGGGCGGCGCCGACCAGATCGCGCCGGCCATCGGCAAGAGATGATCGTCGCGGAACGCGCGGCTATAGCTGCGCATGTCGAGATAGTCGCCGAGCGTGGTGTGCAATTCGTCGAGCGCGGTCACGTCGGTCGGCGCCTCGCGGTAGAAGCGCTGGATATCGGTCAGCATCGACCAGAAGCGCGGGCTGAAAATATTGCGCTTCTGCGCAAACAGCCCGCCGAGATTGTTGCCGGAATATTCGAGGCGTCCGCGGTCGAGCGAGACCGCAAACGACATGTCCGAGCGTTCCGTCGGCACCTGAAAGTGCGCGAGGAGGGCCACGAGATTGGGGTAGGTCGTCTCGTTATAGACGATGAAGCCGGTATCGACCGGGGTCGTGCTCCTGCCGTTGGCGACATCGACGGTGTGCGAATGGCCGCCGATGCGCTCGGCCCGCTCGTACACGGTCACGTCGTGCCGCTGGCTCAGAAGCCAGGCCGCTGACATGCCGGAAATCCCGGTGCCGATGACGGCGATCCTCAGCGGCCCTCTTTGCTCGTCGCCCACGATCCGCCTCCAGCCTGCAAACAAAAAGGATTCCTCGGTTCCTCTGTGCTTCTCCTACGGCCGCGGCCGCTGCTTGGATCATCGCGATTTGGGCCGCCGGGCATTGATCCAAGCTGTTCCGGCCTCCGTATGGGGGTGCTATGGAGACCTTCGCGCTCGCAGCGGTTCGGCCGCGCTCAGCAGTGGGACTGCTTCCGCTCGGGCGGGCCCATTGGCCGGCCGCCGGCTGGTTCAGGACGTCGATGCTGTCTGACCGCGATGACACCGATCCCGCGCATCTGCTCGCGGCCATAGCAGCGCGAGGCGACCGGGCCGCCTTCGCCTCGCTGTTTGGCTTCTACGCGCCGCGCATCAAAGGATTTCTGATGCGCACCGGCAGCGCCGCCGAGATGGCCGAGGAGATTGCGCAGGAGGCGATGCTGTCGGTCTGGCGCAAGGCCGCCACCTTCGACGCCTCGCGCGCCAGCGTCTCCACCTGGATCTATGCCATTGCCCGCAATCTGCGGATCGATCGGCTGCGTCATGAACGCGGCGTCAAGGCCGAGGTCTTCTATGAGGCGCTCAGAAGCGACGAGCCCGAGCGGCCCGACGACAGTTTGGAATGGGCCGAGCGCGACGACCGCGTCCGCCTCGCCATGCGCGAACTGCCGGACGAACAGATGACGGTCGTGCGGCTGTCGTTCTTCGAGGACAAGCCGCATGGCGATATCGCCCGCATCCTCGGCATCCCGCTCGGAACCGTGAAATCGCGGCTGCGTTTGGCCATGGCCAAGCTGCGCGAACGTCTGGATGAATTGTCATGACGATCGCCCGTCACCCCTCCGACATGACGCTTGCCGCGTTCGCTGCCGCAACGCTCGACGAAGGCCGCGCGCTGGTCGTGGCGACGCATCTTTCCACCTGTCCGGCCTGCCGCCGGGCGGTGCGCTCCTTCGAACATCTGCGCGGCGTGGCGTTGCAAGACGGCGAAGGCGCGCCGCTTCGGCCGGATGCCTTGCAGCGCGCGCTCGCGGCCATTTCCTCCGAGCCGCGCCCGGCGGCAAAGCGCGACCACGCCCAAGGGCAATGGCCGGCGCCGCTATCGTCCTATCCGCTCGGGAATTGGCGGCGGATCGGCGGCGGCGTGCAATGGCGTTCGGTCGGCGTGCCGGCGGGCGAGGACACGCGCGTGTTCATGCTCAAGGCCGCGCCCGGCACCCGGATTCCGCATCACGAGCATGCCGGCCTGGAATGGACCTGCGTGCTGCAGGGGGCGTTTCGCCACCAGAATGGCCGCTACGGACCCGGCGATTTCGACGAGGCGGACGACTCGATCGACCACCTGCCGGTCGTCGAAGACGGCGTCGAGTGCATCTGCCTCGTCGCCTTGCAGGGCCAGATCCGATTCAAGGGCTGGATTGGGCGCCTGGTGCAACCGTTCGTGCGCATCTGACGGGGCGCTCGCATGCAAGAGGGCAAGGCGCCAAAACCCGCGCGCGCCTGGCGGCGCTCGGCCTTCCGTGCCGGCGCGGTGGTGCTTTTGCTCGCCTTGGGCGCGGCGATGGCCAAGCTCCTGGGCGGCGTCGCCGGGCTCTTCCGTTACGAGGCCACGATCGACATTGCCTATGCCGACGGCGGGCGCCACAAACTCGATGTCTATGAGCCGCGCGGGGCCGCCGCCGCCCCGGTCATCGTCTTCTTCTATGGCGGGAGCTGGCAGACCGGCGACAAAGCCACTTACCGCTTTCTCGCCGCGACGCTCGCCGGCCGCGGCTATGTCGTGGTCGTGCCCGACTACCGGCTTTATCCCGAGGTCAAATTCCCCGATTTCATCGCCGACGGCGCCGCGGCGCTGCGCTGGACGCACGATAATATCGCGGCCTTTCACGGCGATGCGAGCCGGCTGTTCGTCATGGGCCACTCGGCCGGCGCCTATATCGCCGCCATGCTCGCGCTTGACGGCGAATGGCTGCGCGGCGTCGGGCTCGATCCGAGCGACATCGCCGGCCTCATCGGCGTGTCCGGCCCCTACGATTTCCTGCCGCTGCGCGATCCAATCCTGACCATCATCTTCGGCGGCAATAATCGCCCGGTCACGCAGCCGATCTCGTACGCCGAGGGCCGCAAGCCGCCGGCGCTGCTCCTGACCGGCGACGCCGATGAGACCGTCAAGCCCGGCAATTCGACCCGGCTTGCCGCCAAGCTGCGGCTCGGCGGCAATGACGCGACCGACCGTATCTACCCGCATCTCGGCCATCTGACGATCATGGCCGCTTTTGTGCCGATCCTCGGCTCATTTCTTTCCCCGCTGGCTGATCTGGACGCATTCGCCCGCCGTATCCGTCCCGACGCACGAGGCAGTGCGTCCGTTGCTGCCGAGGTGCCGGCGCCATGACGGTGATGCAATTCGTGCTGGCGCTCGTCGCCATTGCCGCGGGTCTTTCGCTCGCCATGTCGCTCGGCTGGGTCGCCGAGCAGACGACCGGCAATTCCGGCTGGATCGACACGGTGTGGACCTTCGGGCTCGGCGTCGTCGGCCTTCTCTGCGCGCTCGTGCCGTTCGCTGCCGCGCCGTCCGCGAGCGCGCCGCGGCGCTGGCTGGTGGCAATTGCCGTGTTCGCCTGGGCGATGCGCCTTGGCCTGCATATCGCCTCGCGTACCGCCGGCATTGTCGATGACCCGCGCTATGCGGCGCTGCGCCGGGTCTGGGGCCCGCAGCACGCGTCGTGGCAGATGTGGCTCCTGGCGCAGAAGCAGGCGCTGGTGAGCATCCCGCTGGCCCTCTCGGTCTTCCTCGCCGCCCGTAACCCGGCGCCGGATCTGCGGCTGCAGGACCTCATCGCCGTGCTCATCTTTATCGTCGCCATCGCCGGCGAGGCGCTCGCCGACCGGCAGTTGCGAGTGTTTCGTCGGACCGCGCCCGCCCGCACCGCGATTTGCGACGCCGGACTGTGGCGCTGGTCGCGGCATCCGAACTATTTCTTCGAATGGTTCGGCTGGCTCGGCTATGCGGTCATCGCCATCGATTTTGCGGGCGCCTATCCGTGGGGATGGCTCGCGGTTGCCGGACCCGCGTGCATGTACCGGCTCCTCGTCCATGTCTCCGGCATTCCGCCGCTCGAAGAGCATATGCTGCGCACGCGCGGCGAGGCGTTCCGCGCCTACCAGGCGCGCACCAGCGCGTTCTTCCCCTGGCCGGCGCGGCGGATTGCACAGGCGGTGCCGCGATGAACATCACCGCGGCAGCCATCGGCGCGGGCGAACGGGTGGCGTGGCCGGATCCGCTGCTGCGCGCCGCGATCAGGATGCTTGTCGGCCGTACCAAGCGCCGACTCGACGGCCAAGATGCATCGGCCGAATGCGAGTTCGCCCGCCGCATGGCGGAGTATCCGATCGCGATCAACACCGGCGAGGCCAACGACCAGCACTACGAAGTGCCCGCCAAATTCTTCGCGCTGATGCTCGGCCCGCAGCGCAAATACTCGTGCTGCTATTACGAGGAACCCACCGTGACGCTTGCGCAGGCGGAGGAGCGCGCGCTCGCCGAGACGGCGCGGCACGCGGCGCTCGCCGACGGCCAGCGCATCCTCGAGCTCGGCTGCGGCTGGGGCTCATTGTCGCTGTGGATGGCGCGCCATTATCCGGCCGCGCGCATCGTCTCGGTCTCCAATTCCCACTCGCAGCGCGCCTCGATAGCGGGACGGGCGGAAGCCGAAGGCCTGCGCAACCTCACGGTCGTTGCCGCCGACATCAACGCGTTCACGCCGCCGGGGCAATTCGATCGCGTGGTCTCGGTCGAGATGTTCGAGCATATGTCGAACTGGCGCGAGCTGCTGAGCCGCGTCGTCTCCTGGCTGACGCCGCAGGGCGCGCTCTTTCTGCACATCTTCAGCCACCGGCGCGCGCCCTATCGCTTCGATGCCGGCGACCGCACCGACTGGATCGCGCAGCATTTTTTCACCGGCGGCATCATGCCGAGCCACGGCCTCATCCGCCAATTCGACGATCTCGTCGCGGTCGAAGAGGAATGGTGGTGGGACGGCACGCATTACCGGCGCACCGCCGATCATTGGCTGGAGAATTTCGACCGCAACGCGGCAACGATCGATGAGGTGCTGCGCGGCTTCTATGGCGCCGACGCGGCGCTTTGGCATCGGCGCTGGCGTCTCTTCCTGCACGCGACCGCAGGCCTGTTCGGCCACAGCAATGGCGAGGAATGGGGCGTCAGCCATTACCGGCTGCGGCCGGCGCGCTAGCGCGTCCTTGTCAACCCATCCACGATGCCGCGGCCCGCGCTGCGAACGTCGCCGCAGCGCCCGCGACCGCCGAAGCGATGCCGCCATAGACGATGTCGATGACGGTGATCTGCAGGTTCCAGTTCCGCAGCGTGGCGTAATTGGTCAGATCGTAGGTGCCGTAGGCGATGGCGCCGAAGAGGAGGCCGTAGGTCACCGCGGTGCCGATGGCGCTCGATCGGAGCGCTGGCATGACCGCGAACACGACGATGCCGACGGGGAACATCGCATAGAACGCGAGTGCCGGCCCCACACGCAAGGTCGGCAACACGATATCGCCGAGGACCGGACGATAGAGCACGCTTCCCATCGTGCTCAGCCAGGTCGCATCGATCAATACGAAGACGACGAGTGAGGTGATGTAGGCCGCGGCGATCGGCATGAGTTCCCCGGAACGTGTGTTGCCGAACTTCTACGCGAGCGGGCGGCTCGCGGATCACCGATGCGCCCCGCTTTGATTGGCCCGACCCCCTCGTTATAGTCGCGGCCCGGCGAGGCGCCCGGCCTCAGCGAAGGAAGGCAAATCATGAAAATCGTTGCTTTCGAAGGGCAGGGGGGCCCGCGGCTCGGCGTCGTCGAGGGCAGTGAGGTCGTCGATCTCACTGCCGCCGACAGCAACGCGCCGACGGATCTCGGCGCGTGGCTGGCGAAGAACAACGGCGAGACGAAGCCGCTCGCCGACATTGCCAAGCGGGCGCCGGCGAGCGCGCGCAAGCCGCTCGCGGGCCTCACCTACGCGCTGCCGGTCGGCCGGCCGGGCAAAATTCTCTGCCTCGGATTGAATTATCTCGATCACGTCAAGGAAGGCCCCAACCGCGACAACATCCCGAAATTCCCGACCATCTTCATGCGCAGCCGTACCTCGCTGGTACCGCACGGCCAGCCGATCCTACGCCCGCAGGTCACCGAGACGCTTGACTACGAAGCCGAGCTGATCCTCGTCGTCGGCAAGCGCGCCAAGCATCTCACCGCCGCCAACGCGACCTCCTGCATCGCCGGCTATTCCTGCGGCAATGAAGGCTCGGTGCGCGAATTTCAGCGCAAGACCACGCAATGGGACATGGGCAAGAATTTCGACCGCACCGGCGGCTTCGGCCCCTGGCTGGTCACCGCCGACGAGCTGCCGCCGGCGGCCAAGGGCCTCAAGATCGAAAGCCGGCTCAACGGCAAGGTGATGCAGTCGGACAACACCGACAACATGATGTTTCCGATCGTCGACCTGCTGGTCTACGTCACCCAGGGCATGACGCTCGAGCCCGGCGACGTCATCTTCACCGGCACGCCGTCAGGCGTCGGCCATGCGCGCCAGCCGCCGGTCTTTATGAAGAATGGCGACACCTGCGAGATCGAAATCCAAGGCATCGGCGTCTTGCGCAATCCGGTCGTCGACGAGAAGGCCGGCTGACACCGCATAAGGTGCGGCGAATGGTGTGCTACTTCTTCGCCCGCAGGCGCGCGCTCCTTGGCGTCGCCATGGTGGTTGCGCTGGCGGCGATACCGGTGCGGGCGGAGCCGGTGCGCATCGGCATCGGTTTCGGCCTGGCATTCCTGCCCGACTATGTCTGCGAAGACCTCAAACTGATCGAGAAGCACGGCAAGGACGCGCATCTCGACCTGCGGCCGAGCTTTGAGCGCTTTGCGGCGGCGGGCGCGTTGCAGGACGCAATCCGCGCCGGCGCGATCGACATGGGACCGTTCGGCACCGCGCCGCTCCTCGCCGCCTGGGAGAAGGACAAGGGCACGGCGCGGGAGATCGTGGCAGTCTCCGGCATCACTTCGCTGCCGCTGGTGCTGCTCACCAATCGGCCTAACGTGCACACGCTTGGTGATTTCCGGTCGGCCGACCGCATTGCGCTGCCGACAGCGACCTCGCCGCAGAAATATCTGCTGCAGATGCAGTCGGAGAAGATTTTCGGCCAATATGACCGGCTGCTGGGCCAAACAGTGATCATGCCGCACCCGGAGGCCGCGACCGCGCTCGTCACCGCCGGCGGCCCAGTCACCGGCTATTTCTCCTCCGCGCCCTATACGCAGATCGCGCTCGCCGATCCGCGCGTGCACAAGGTGCTCACCTCGGCCGAGGTGATCGGCGGCAAGAGCTCGTTCCTGATCATGGGCGCTACCCGCGGCTACCTGGACGGGCATGCGAAAGCCGCCGCGGCGGTCGCCGGCGCGATGGCCGAAGCCGCGCACATCATCCACGACGATCCGCACCGCGCCGCGCAGATCTACCTCGCGCACGAGCCTTCAGGGGCGCTCGACGTCGCCGCGGTCGAAGCGGTGCTCGACGAGATCAAGGACGAGTTCGGCAGCGCCGTCTATGGCGTCGAGGCGTTCGCCGATTTCATGGGCCGGCACGGCGAACTCAAGGCGCCGCCGCGCAGCTGGAAGGAGATCGTCGCGCCCGCGTTGCTCGATTCGCCGAGCACGTAACGCATTGAACAAAGGGAGGGCCGCATGGCCGACACGATATTCAACATCGTCAGCATTTGCGGCAGCCTGCGCAAAGGCTCCTACAACCGCATGGTCATGAACGCGCTCCCCGGCCTCGCTCCGGCTGCTCTCAGCTTCACGGAAGCGCCGCCCTTTTCCGAGTTTCCGCTCTACAACGCCGACATGGAGACCTCGACCGGTTTCCCGGCGGCGGTGCAGAAGCTCGCCGAGGCGGTCCGCGCGGCCGACGGAGTCATCATCGTCACGCCGGAATACAACTTCTCCATTCCCGGTGCGTTGAAGAACGCACTCGACTGGGTGTCGCGCGTGCCCAATCAGCCATTCGCCGGCAAGCCGGTCGCCATCCAGTCGGCGGCGAACGGGTCGCTCGGCGGCGGCCGCATGCAATATGATCTGCGCCGGACGCTCCTGTTCCTCAACGCCGCGACCTTCGGCCGGCCGGAAATCTTCATCGGTAATTGCTCGACGCGCATCGACGCCAAGACCGGAGAGATCACCGACCCGCAGACCGTTGAGCTCATCCGCCAGCAGCTCGCCGCGTTTGCCAAATTCGTCGAGCAGCACGCGGCAAAGCGCTGAGCGGGCGCTATTTCCGCGGTCGGGCGCCTTCTTTATAGTCTGGCACACCGACACCCCTCAGCACCGCGGAGGTCCTCATGACGGTCGCGACCGCAAAAAGGCCGGGCAACGGCAAGCCGGGCCCGAAGCACAATATCGAGGCCATGCGGCAGGCCTATTACCAGCGCATCGCCAAGCATCACATGACGCCGCTGTGGAAGGTGATGAGCTCGCTCATCACCGACGAGCCGGCGACGCGCTGCGCGCCCGCGATCTGGCACTATGGCGAGGTGAAGTCGCTGGTGATGGAATCCGGCGGCCTGATCAGCGCTGAGGAGGCAAAGCGCCGGGTGCTGATCCTGGAGAATCCGGCCTTGCCGGGAGAATCGCGGGTCACCAACACGCTGTTCGCCGGCATTCAGATGATCCTGCCCGGCGAGGTCGCGCCGGCGCACCGCCACGCCCCCTCGGCGATCCGCTTCGTGCTCGACGGGGAGGGGGCCTACACGGCGGTCGAGGGCGAGAAGGCCCTGATGTCTCCGGGCGACTTCGTCATCACCGCGAGCTGGGCGCCGCACGATCACGGCAACAGCTCGAAGAAGCCGATGCTTTGGCTCGACGTGCTCGATGTACCGACGGTCAATTTCTTCGAGACCTCGTTCGCCGAGGATTTCGACGATCCGGTGCAGGAGACCACGCGCCGGGACGGCGACTCGCTGAGCTTCTACGGCTCGGGCGTGCTGCCCGACGGCACGCCGGCCATGAACCGCACTCCGGTCATCAACTACACCTATGCGCGCACGCGGCCGATCGTCGCGCGCATGCTCGACGCCGGCGAGATCGACAAGCGTCACGGTGCGCGCGTGCGCTACGCCAATCCGATCACCGGCGGCGCGGTGCTGCCGACCATGGGCGCCAATCTGGCGATGCTGCCCAAGGGATTCCGCGGCGAGCCCTATCGCTCGACCGACGGCGCCATCTTCGTCTGCGCCGAAGGCCAGGGCACGACCGAGGTGGAGGGTCGGGTGCTCGCATGGGGGCCGAACGACGTCTTCGTGGTGCCGCCATGGAAGCGCTACGCGCACAGCGCCGCCAAGCAATCGGTGCTGTTCTCGATTTCCGATCGTCCGGCGCAGGAAGCGCTCGGCCTCTGGCGCGAAGGAAAGTGAACGCCGCAACCGGCCGCCCCGGCGCAAAGAAGCCATCATTGCGTGGCGCCTATGCGGCGCCATTATAAAGTGGCCTTGTGTGCAACGAACGGGGAACAAGCGTGCTTTCGATTTCATGGTGGAAAATGGTCCTGCCGCTAGTTGCAGCCGGACTGATCTTGAGTTGTTCCGACGCGGCGTGGGCGCGCGGGATGCGAGCGCCGTCTCTCGATTGCGGCTTCCACGGAAGGGTTTTGGCCAACGGCAGGTGGTGCTCGTACCATTGCGACCGTGCCGGCACTTCGTGCGCGCAGCAATCCTGCTGGGACGGCCAATGGATACAGCGGCTCAACTGCATCGAGCCTTTCTGTTCCTCGCGGTGTGGCTAGTCTTTTCCGACTAAGCGTCATCGGGCAGGGCTTGCGGGTCGCGCGGTAAGCGCGTACCCGGAGCCGCACCAACACACGGCTCGGCCGCCACGATGGACGCACCGGCGCAAAAGAAATCGAAGCTGATCAAAGGCGCGACCGGCGACTGGGAAGTGGTCATCGGCATGGAGGTGCATGCCCAGGTGACCGCGCAGGCGAAATTATTCTCCGGGGCGGCGGCCGCATTCGGCGGCGCGCCGAACGCGCATGTTTCGCTCGTCGATGCCGCCATGCCCGGCATGCTGCCGGTGATCAACGAGGAATGCGTGCGCCAGGCGGTGCGCACCGGGCTCGGCCTGAACGCCAAGATCAACCTCAAATCGGTGTTCGACCGGAAGAATTATTTCTTTCCCGATCTGCCGCAGGGCTACCAGATCAGCCAGTACAAATCGCCGATCGTGGGCGAGGCCGAGGTCCTGGTCGACATGGCCGACGGCGAGACGGTGCGCGTCGGCATCGAGCGGCTCCATCTCGAGCAGGACGCCGGCAAATCGCTGCACGACCAGCACGACACCATGTCGCTCATCGACCTCAACCGCTCCGGCGTAGCGCTGATGGAGATCGTCACCAGGCCGGATCTGCGCTCGGCCGAAGAGGCGAAGGCCTTCCTCGGCAAGCTGCGCATCATCCTGCGTTACCTCGGCACCTGCGACGGCGACATGGAGAAGGGCCATTTGCGCGCCGACGTGAACGTCTCGGTGCGCAAGCCGGGCGCCGCTCTGGGCACGCGCTGCGAGATCAAGAACCTCAACTCGATCCGCTTCATCGGCCAGGCGATCGAGCACGAAGCCTGGCGCCAGATCGGCGTCATCGAGGACGGCGGCACGATCGAACAGGAGACGCGGCTGTTCGATCCGGTGAAGAGCGAGACGCGCTCGATGCGCAGCAAGGAGGAGGCGCACGACTACCGTTATTTTCCCGATCCGGACCTGCTGCCGCTGGAACTCGCGCCGTCGCTCGTCGCCGATCTCAAGGCGCACCTGCCGGAACTGCCGGACGCCAAGAAGGCGCGCTTCATGCGCGACTATGCGCTGTCCGGATACGATGCCGGCGTGCTGGTGGCGGAGCGCGCGACGGCGGAATTCTTCGAGGCGGTGGTCGGGGCGGGTGAGACGACGCGCGATCCGAAACTCGCCGCCAACTGGGTGATCAACGAGCTCGCCGGGCGGCTGAACAAGGAAGGCAACGACATCATCGCCTCGCCGCTGAGCGCGGCGCAGCTCGGAACCATCCTCGATCTCATCGCCGAGGGCACGATTTCCGGCAAAATCGCCAAGGACGTGTTCGAAATCGCATGGAGCGAGGGCGGCGACCCGCGCAAGATCGTCGAAGAGCGCGGCTTGAAGCAGGTGACGGACCTTGGCGCGCTCGAAAAGCTCGTCGCCGACATCCTCGCCAAGAACCCGGACAAGGTCGCCGACGCCAGGACGAACCCGAAAGCGATCGGCTGGTTCGTCGGCCAGGTGATGAAAGCGTCCGGCCGCAAGGCCAACCCGCAAGCGGTCAACGATCTCCTCAAGACCAAGCTCGGCGTCTGAGCGCGGTGGCTCTGCGGCGCCTCTACGCTCGCGCCGCAGCCGTCGCGCGCGAGCAAAACGGATGCCGGAATCTTCCCGGCGAGGGCGTCGCGCGCGGTCGAGCGGGCGCCCACGGCGCCGCGCGCGCGAATCGGTCGGGCACCGATTCGCGGCGTTTTTCGCCTCGTCGAGGCCGCCAACGCCCCGAAAGCGCCGTCCGGCGCAAAATTTTTTTCGCGTGGTGAATCCCGTCATACCGGCGGCATTGCGGGCGCGAAAACACGCGCAAGAGGCGCGCGACGTGCGCGCAATCGCGGCGAAACCTGAAAATCGGCTGTCGCGGAAACCCGTATGACATCGGCGCTTCTGCGCCGCGAACAAATAATCGCCCAAAATCACGCGCGGAAAAATCTTTTCCGCGCGATCTTCGCACCGCGATCGAGCCGCGCCGGCGGCGTAAAGGCGGGGCGCGGCACTTACACACAAAATTAAGCGGAGTCACTGTTATTTTTTTTCCGCTGTAGTAATCGGATGGTAGTGCAGATCGATTCGCGACTGCACTGCACCGATGTCGCCATCCACTCAAGCTAGGAGGGCAGCAATGGCGAAGAAGAGAAAGACGAAGGCAGCGGCAAAGAAGACGGCGAAAAAGACAAAGCGCCGGAAGAAGAAGTAGTCGACGCCGCAGTCGGTCTTCGACATCGCATAGAGTCGAAGATCGCGTCACACGGGCCGGCGGCGATCGAGGGTGGATCGATGATCCCCCAAGACGCGCCGGCTCAGGTGGACGACAGGGGGCGTCGGCGGGACGGAGGCTTGCGCTTCACGATCGTGCTTACGGGCGCGGTGGTGAAGAGGAGGAACGGACAATCCGAACCTCGCCGCGGCCAATCGCCGACGGATGCAAGCCTCGGGACTCTCGCCGACGCCCTCGGTATGTCGGCAGTTTCGCTGCGAGGATTTCAGCGGCGCCGCGGTTACTTAACCGCGGCGCCGTTTCATTTTATGCTGCAGGGCGATAGCGATTGATCCTCATGCTCGTTGCGAACACCATGAAGCGCGCACGCACGAAGTCGAAGACGAAGCCGGTCGCCGCCGCGAAGCGGCCGGCGACGCGGCGACGGCGGACGCAGAGCCCTAAGCCGATCGAGCTTTACTATTGGCCGACGCCGAACGGCTGGAAGGTTTCGATCATGCTCGAGGAGTGCGGCCTGCCCTACGTCGTGCATCCGGTCGACATCTCCAAGGGCGATCAGTTCACCCCGCAGTTTCTGGCGATCTCGCCCAACAACCGCATCCCGGCGATCGTCGATCCCGCAGGCCCGGGCGGCCGGCCGATCTCGATCTTCGAGTCCGGCGCCATCCTGCAATATCTTGGCCGTAAGACCGGAAAGTTCTATCCGCGCGAGGAACGCGCACGCGTCGCTGTCGATGAATGGCTGTTCTGGCAGATGGGCGGGCTCGGCCCGATGGCCGGGCAAGCCAACCACTTCCGCCGTTACGCGCCGGAGACCATCCCCTACGCGGTCGCGCGCTACACGGACGAGGTGCATCGGCTGCTCGGCGTCATGAACAAGCGCCTCGCCGACCGCGACTACCTCGCCGGCCGCTATTCAATCGCCGACATGGCCTGCGTCGGCTGGGTCAGGGTGGTCGAGCGCGGCGGGCAGGAGCTCGGTGGCGAGTTTCCCCACCTCAAGCGCTGGCTGGACGCGGTCTGCGCGCGCGAAGCGGTCAAGCGCGGCATCGGCATCCGCGTCGAGGCGGCCTCCGCCGTCGACATCAAGGACCCGAAGGTTCGCGCGGTCCTCTTCGGGCAGCGGGCGCGCTGAGGAGCGAGCAGACGGCTTCAGGTCCGCTCGTCCTCGCGAAAGCGGGGACCCAGCCTTTGTGCGCAAGCCGATCCTGGATTCCCGCGTTCGCGGGAATGAGCGGAATAGAAGCGATCTCAGGTCCGCTCGTCCTCGCGAAAGCGGGGACCCAGCCTTTGTGCGCAAGCCGATCCTGGATTCCCGCGTTCGCGGGAATGAGCGGAATAGAAGCGATCTCAGGTCCGCTCGTCCCCGCGAAAGCGGGGACCCAGGTTTTGTGCGCAATGCCGAACCTGCATTCCCGCGCTCGCGGGAATGAGCGGAAGGAAAGCGATCAATTCGCCTTCGTCCAGGTCTGCGCCTTGCAGATGAGCCCGCCCATGACGCAGCCCTTGAGCTGCGCCGACGTCGCGCTGGTCATGGTGAACGAGCCGGAATAGGTGCTGCCGTCCTCGGCGTTATAGACTTGGCCTTCCCATTTGCTGCCGTCGCCGCTCGGCTTCATGTTGAGCACGATCGGGATGCCGATCAGCGGACGGGTCTTCTTGCCCGCCTCGGCATTGTTCTTGTCGAGCTTCGGCTTGTTGGTGTCGGGGTCGATCGGCTCCTGCAGCCAGACGAGATTGCCGCAAATCGCTCCGCCGCAATTGGTGATGTGGACCTTGCCCTTCTTGTCGCCGGTGAGCCAGGTGCCGAGCGGATCGGCGGCGTGCGCGGGCGCCGGCGCAATCAGCGCCACTGCGATCGCGGAAAGGAGGACAGCCGCCGCTATGCGAAAGGTTCTCATTGTTTTCCCCGTTGCTTTCCCTGAGCGCGAGGCCGGAAGGATAGCCGGCGAAACCGGCATTGCAAGCTGGTTCCCCGCCGGGCTTGGGCCGCATAGCGGCCGACCGGCGCGCCGCATTACTTAACGCGGCGTTGCCGTGAACGCGCAGTCCCGACGGCGCAGTTCAGCTTTGATTCATCGCATTGCTTAAACCACCATTCAAATCTTCTGACGATTATCGGTGCGCCGGCGGGGAACGAAAAGCCGGCTAACACACGCGCAAGCGGGACAAGTGACAAGGCGCAGACAGGGGAGTCCACAATGGCTCGTTTTGAAATTCTCGACAGTATCGCGGCGCCGCTCGGCGAAGGACCGGCGGCCGGCGAAATGCTCTACGAGCTCGGGATGATGTACTCGATCGGCCGCGACGTGCCGGTCGATCTCGTCTCCGCGCACAAATGGTTCAACCTCGCGGCGATGAAGGGCAACGCCGACGCGATCCGGCTGCGGCGCGAGATCGCTGAGCAGATGTCTGAGGCCGAGATCGCGACCGCGCAGCGCGCGGCGCGCGCCTGGCTCAGCGCGCGGGAATGCGGGGCGCTCGCCGCCTGACCGGCGGTCTTGCCTGCCGCTGTCGCAGCGCTTACTCATATCGGCAGACCGGAGAGGTGGCCGAGTGGCTGAAGGCGGCGGTTTGCTAAACCGTTATACGGTCTAAAGCCGTATCATGGGTTCGAATCCCATCCTCTCCGCCACCCTTCGCCGTTGACGGCTTGCGGTGGCGCGCCGCTGAAAAGGCAAACGAGGATGGGCCGAGGATGGCTCGCCGCTGTCGCGCTGTTGTGCGCGTCCGTGCTCGCCGCCGGCGCGCAGGACGCGACCGAACGTCAGGTCAAGGCGGTGCCGGGGCGTGACAATCGTGTCGCCGTCTACACCAACATTCAGCCGGATTGCACCTCCGGCCCGCTGCCGGCGATCAGGCTTCTGGCTGCACCTGCGCACGGCGCGGTCACCGTCAAGCGCGGTATGCTCAAGGCCACCAACTTCAAGCAATGTCTGGCCACCGAAGTGCCGGTGTTCATCGCCGTCTATCGTCCGGCCGAAGGCTTCAGCGGCCTCGACGAGTTCGAGCTGGAAGTCAGCCTTGCCGGCGGCCGCAAGCAGCGCCAGCATTTTCGGGTGAACGTCTCCGCCAATCCCGGCGGCGGACAGGGTATCTGATGCTTGGCGGAGTGGCGACGCAACCCGGCCGCGACCCGCGTCGCGAATCGGCCCTTGATTTGAATTTCGATGCGCGACGTTGTGCAATGACTGCAAACGGATCGGTCGTCGCCTTGATATTTCGGTGGAGCCCGGTCCGGTGCGCTAACGCACAACGATTTGGCCGCGCTTCTCGCTCATGAAGCCTTCCAGGGCCGTGACCTGCTCCGGCGACAAGCGAAGGCCAAGCTTCGAGCGCCGCCAGATCACGTCGGCGGCTTCCTCGGCCCATTCCTCGCGCATCAGATAAATCACTTCCGCCTCGGTCAGGCCGGCGCCGAACTCGCGGCCGAGCGCGCTCCAGCTGGTCGCACCATCAACAACGGCGCGCGCTTTGGTGCCGTAGGCGCGGGCGAGGCGCCGGGATTGCTGTGCGCCGAGCCAGGGATATTCGCGGCCGACATCTTTGACCAGAGTCTCGAAGCCCAGCACCGGAAAGTCGCCGCCCGGCAGCGGCACCTCCCCGGACCAATTGCGCTGCGCGCGCGTCGTTGCCGGCAGGTGCCGCTCGAGCTTGTCGAGAGCATGCTGGGCGAGACGCCGATAGGTGGTGATCTTGCCGCCGAATATCGAGAGCATCGGCGCACCGGCTTCGTCGAGATCGAACACGTAGTCGCGCGTTGCCGCCTGCGCTTCGCTCGCGCCGTCGTCGTAGAGCGGGCGCACGCCGGAATAGGTCCAGATCACCTCGTTGCTGGTGACCGCAGCGCTGAAATACCGGTTCGCCGCCTGGCACAGATAGTCGATCTCCTCGGCGCTCGTCTTCGCCGCGCCGGGATCGCCGACATAATCGTGCTCCGTGGTGCCGATCAGCGTGAAATCGCTCTCGTAGGGGATGGCGAAGATGATGCGCTTGTCGGTGTTCTGAAAAATGTAGCAGCGATCGTGCGTGTAGAGCCTGGGGACGACGATGTGCGATCCCTGCACCAGCCGGATGCTGGCGGGGACATTGCGCCGTTGCGTGGCGGCGAGCACGTCGCCGACCCACGGCCCCGCGGCGTTGATCAGGATCTTGGCGCGGACTTGCTCCGGGGGGCCCGCCAGGCGGCGATCGACGGTGGTGAGGCGCCAGACGCCGGTGTCGCGCTCCGCCGCGACGGCTTTGGTGCGGGTGCGAATGGTGGCGCCGCGATCGGCCGCGTCTCGGGCATTGAGCGCGACCAGCCGGGCATCGTCGACCCAGCAGTCGGAATATTCGAAGCCGAGCGAGTATTGGCCGGGCTTGAGCGGGCGACCGGTGACGTCCTTGGTCAGATCGAGCGTGGTGGTCGGCGGCAGCAGCTGGCGCCCGCCGAGATGGTCATAAAGAAAGAGACCGAGCCGCAAGAGCCAGGCCGGGCGCAATCCCTCGTGATAGGGGAGCACGAAGCGCAGCGGCCAGATGATGTGCGGCGCCATCCGCCACAGCACTTCGCGCTCCAAAAGCGCTTCGCGCACTAGGCGGAATTCGAGATATTCGAGGTAGCGCAGCCCGCCATGGATGAGCTTTGTTGCCGCCGAGGAGGTGCCGCTGGCGAGGTCTGATTGCTCGCAAAGATAGACTGACAGACCGCGCCCGGCGGCATCCCTTGCGATACCGCAACCGTTTATTCCACCTCCGATGATGGCGACATCGTAGGTCCCGTCAACCAAGGTTTCCCCCCGCCGGCGAGATGCGGCATTCGCTTTCTGATCGCCGCGACCGTAAGTGAATAGCATTGGACGTACAAGCGCGCATTTCGAAATTTGAAACGAAAGATTGTAAGACGCGCTGTGTTGCGCCGCGGCGCGAGCGACGACAAGCCCAAAATATCAGCTTGCTTGATCGGTGAGGCGTGCCGAATCCAGGGTTCCATTCGCGCCCACGGTCTCGCCCACTTTGGCGATATCGTCCGCCTTCGCCGCCTCGACCACTTTGACCCCATGGGTGTTGCAGACTTCGCGCAGCTTGGCCGAATTGAGCTGGTCGGTGACGAAGGCATGGATCTCGGACATGTGGCCGATGCGCACCGGGGCTGCCCGGTCGAGCTTGGTGCGGTCGCAAACGAGCAGCACGCTGCGGGCATTGTCGATGATGGCGCGGGAGACATTCACCTCGCGCGGATCGTAGTCGAGCAGCGATCCGTCCTCGTCGAGCGCCGAGGCGCCGATGACCGCCATGTCGACCTTGAATTGCCGGATGAGCTCGACCGCCGAGGAGCCGATGACCGCACCGTCGGAGCGCCGCACCAGCCCGCCGGCAACGATAACTTCGATGGTCGGATGCCGGTAGAGCGCCATGGCGACGTTGAGGTTGTTGGTGATGACCAGGAGATTTTGATGGTTTTTCAGGGCGGTAGCGACCTCTTCCGTGGTCGTGCCGATGTTGATGAAGAGCGAGCATTGGTTCGGGATCAGCGCCGCGGCGGCAATGCCGATTTCCCGTTTCTCGGTCGCGGCGATGAAACGCCGCGCCTCGTAGGACAGGTTCTCCACCGAAGACGCGATCACCGCCCCGCCATGGGTACGCGCAAGGACGCGAAGATCGCAAAGTTCGTTCAGGTCGCGGCGGATGGTTTGCGGCGTGACATCGAAGCGCGCCGCGAGGTCTTCCACCGTGACCCGACCGATCGATCGGGCAAGGGTGACGATGGTGTTTTGCCGCTCATTGAGTGGCTGCATGGGCCGGACATCCTAGTCAAATGCGGGTACCTCTTTATTGCCCAGCGACGGCCAAGAGGCTAGACGCAATTTCTCTTTGAATTTTCGTTTTGACCGTTTATGATCAATATCAGGTTCGAATGCAAACCAGTTCGCCGGACGAGCGAACGCTGCACAGGGGGGACCGCGGTGTCTGTTGAGGGCTGCCGAGTAGACCGCCATGCGCCGCCGCCTCGCGCATTGCGCCCTTTGCCGGCCGCAATCGAATGTAACCGCAGCCACTACTCCTATCTCGCGACAGAATCTCGACTTTTGGTTCGGACGCCTCGCCTGTTGGCCCGGAGCGCATGAGCATCCGTCTTGAAAGCGTCAACGTGGTTTCGATGGGGGAGAGCGTTATCAGCGAAGTCTCGCTCACCATCGAACGAGGAAGCATGAACGTCCTGCTCGGCCCAACGCTCGCCGGCAAGACGACGCTGATGCGGCTGATGGCCGGCCTCGATAAGCCGACCTCGGGCCGCATTATCGTTGACGGCAAGGACGTGACCGGAGTGTCCGTGCGCGAGCGGTCGGTGGCGATGGTCTATCAGGAGTTCGTGAACTACCCCTCGTTCACGGTCTACGAAAACATCGCGGCGCCGCTGCGGCGCGCCAAGCGGCTGTCCGCGCCGCAAATCGATGCCAAGGTCAGAGCCATAGCGCAGATGATGCATATCGATCATCTGCTGCACCGCCTGCCGTCGGAGCTTTCTGGAGGACAGCAGCAGCGCGTCGCGCTGGCCCGCGCGCTGGTCAAGGAAGCCCCGCTCTTGCTGCTCGACGAGCCGCTGCACAATCTTGACTACAAACTGCGTGAGGAACTGCGCAGTGAGATCCGCGGAATCTTCCACGGCGGCACCACGACAGTCGTCTATGCGACGACTGAACCGCAAGAAGCCTTGCTGTTTGGCGGCAATACCATCGTGCTCGATGCCGGACGCGTGCTGCAGTCTGGGCCAGCCCTCGAAATCTATCACCGCCCCGCGACTATTCGAGCGAGCGAAGTATTCAGCGATCCGCCGATCAACCTCATCAGCGCGGTCATCGGTCCTCAGGGTTGCCGCTTGTCGCCTAGCGTTGCCTTTGCGTTGCCGCAGCACATGCGCGCGCTGCCGCCGGGCGACTATCGCGTGGGGGTGCGAGCTGACCACATCGGCCTCACGGGTCACGCCGAGCACGGCTGCCTGATCCCGGCCAAGGTCGAACTTGCCGAGATCAACGGCTCGGAAACCTACGTTCACGCCGGGCATGGCGACTTTAAGATGATTGCCTTGCTGCAGGGTGTGCACGAGTTCGGATTGGGGGATGAGATCAAACTCTATCTCGATCCCCGCCGTTTGTTCGTGTTTGACACCGCCGGCAATCTGGTGGCGGCGCCCGCAGAGAATGCCGGCGGGACGGGGGCGCACTAATGGCGCTGATCACGTTCGAAAACGTCGCGCACAGCTACCTGCGCTCGCCGGCGCGAATGGAAGATTATGCGTTGCGCCCGATGAGTCTCACTTGGCGGCACGGAGGCGCTTATGCGCTGCTCGGGCCGTCGGGTTCTGGCAAGACGACGCTGCTCAACATCATCTCCGGGCTGCTGCGCCCGAGCGCCGGCCGCGTACTGTTCGACGGCCGCGATGTCACCGACGCCTCGACCGTCCAGCGCAACATCGCCCAGGTATTCCAGTTCCCGGTGATCTACGACACCATGACGGTGTTCGATAATCTCGCCTTTCCGCTGCGCAATCGCGGCGTCGCGGCCGCGGAGGTTCGCAACCGCGTCTACGAGGTTGCGGAGATGCTGGAGCTCACCGACGACCTGCCGCGGCGCGCCAGCGGCCTCGCGACGGACCAAAAGCAGAAGGTGTCCCTCGGTCGCGGTCTGGTGCGCTCCGATGTCAGTGCGATCCTGTTCGATGAGCCTCTGACTGTCGTCGATCCGAACCTCAAATGGCGACTGCGCCGCAAGCTCAAGGAGATTCACAAACGTTACAGCGTGACTCTCATCTACGTCACTCACGACCAGGCCGAGGCGCTGACCTTCGCCGACCGCGTCGTAGTGATGAACGATGGGAGCGTGCTGCAGCAGGGCACGCCCCAGGAGTTGTTCGAGAGGCCGTCCGACCGTTTTGTCGGCTACTTCATCGGCAGCCCGGGAATGAACTTTTTGCCCTGCCTGTTGTCGGGCGACGGCGCCGAGGTGGCGGGTCAGTTTGTCCCGCTGGCGCCGGCGCTGCTGACCAAGGCGACGCAAGCCGCCGGGCTGGAGATCGGGATACGGCCGGAAGCAATCGGCCTTAGCAGCAGCGGGAGCGGCCTCGCCGTCGAGATTGGCGACGTCGAGCATTTGGGCACCCGCAAGATCGCAACCTGCCGGCTCGGCGAGCACGAGATCAAGGTCGTGGTCCCGCCCGAGCAGCCGATTGCGTCGGAGCGCGGCATCCTGAAATTCAATCCGGCGATGACCCGCCTCTATGCCGACGGCCGACTGGTCGGGTAGGGGGCCGCGATGCAAAAATGGCAAAACCAACGAGCCTGGTTCCTGGTCATTCCGGTCGTGTTGCTGGTCGCCTTCAATGCGGTCATCCCGCTGATGACGGTGGTGAATTACTCGGTCCAGGACATTTTCGATAATACCCACCGGATCTTCGTCGGCACCGAATGGTACCGGGACATGCTGCTGAACACGCGGCTGCAGAATGCGCTGCTGCGCCAGCTGGTGTTCTCGGGGCTGGTGCTGCTGATCGAGCTGCCGCTGGGCGTCGCCATCGCCCTGACCATGCCGCGCAAGAGCGGATGGGGACTCTCCGCGACGCTGGTCATCGTCGCGCTGCCGCTGCTGATTCCGTGGAACGTCATCGGCACGATCTGGGTGATCTTTCTACGGCCGGATGTCGGATTGCTCGGACATTTCATCGATCACACCCTGGGCATCCACTTCGACTATCCGACCTTGCCGATGCAGGCCTGGGTTTCGGTGATGATGATGGAGGTCTGGCACTGGACCCCGTTGGTCGTACTGCTTGCCTATGCCGGCTTGCGATCGATTCCGGACGCCTATTACCAGGCGGCAAGCATCGATGCCGCCTCGCGATGGGCCGTCTTTTGGTACATCCAGCTGCCGAAGATGCGCGGCGTGCTGACCATCGCGGTGCTGCTGCGGTTCATGGACAGCTTCCTGATCTATACCGAACCGTTTGTACTGACAGGCGGCGGACCCGGCGACACGACGACCTTCCTCTCGATTTATCTGGTCAAGCTGGCCGTGGGAGAATTTGACGTCGGCAAAGCCGCGGCCTTCTCGATCATTTATTTCCTTATCGTGCTGGTGTTCAGCTACGTCTTTTATCAAGTGCTGCTGCGAGCCCAAAGGGGAGAGGTTCGATGACATATCTTCCCGAAGTTCGGATGGACGCTCTTGCGGTTGAAGTACCGGCTCGCGACTTGCCGGTCCAGACCAACCGGCAGCTATCGACACGCATCAGCTTCCGCTTGATCTGGCTCCTCCTTTATTTGCTCGTCTTGCTGCTGCCGATCTACTGGATGTTCAACATGTCGTTGCGTGACAACAACGATATCATGTCCCGCCTGGCATTCTTTCCGGACCACCCCGTCATCCACAACTACGTGGAGATATTGACCGATCCGTCCTGGTATTGGGGCTATATCAATTCGTTCGCCTACGTCAGCATCAACACGGTCATCAGCCTCACGGTAGCGTTGCCGGCGGCGTATGCGTTCTCGCGCTACCGCTTCCTCGGCGACAAGCACCTGTTCTTCTGGCTGCTGACCAATCGCATGGCGCCGGCGGCGGTGTTTCTGCTTCCGGTCTTTCAGCTCTACTCGGCCTTGGGGCTTCTCGACACTTACATTGCGGTTGCTCTCGCGCACACGCTGTTCAACGTGCCGTTAGCGGTCTGGATTCTCGAAGGCTTCATGTCGGCTGTGCCGAAGGAAATCGACGAGACCGCCTTCATCGACGGCTACTCGCTGCCTCGCTTCTTCTTGACCGTGTTCATCCCGCTGATCCGCGCCGGGGTCGGGGTGACGGCGTTCTTCTGCTTTATGTTTTCCTGGGTCGAACTGCTGTTCGCGCGGACGCTCACGGTCACCAACGCCAAGCCCATCGCCGTCGTGATGACGCGTACGGTCAGCGCGTCCGGCCTCGATTGGGGCCTGTTGGCCGCCGCCGGCATGCTCACCATCGTTCCCGGCGCGCTCGTGATCTATTTTGTGCGCAACTACATCGCCAAGGGCTTCGCGCTCGGTCGCGTGTGAGGGAGAGGGTCGCATGAACCTTGGATGGATGGTGTGGACGGTGCCGACGGCGATCTTCTTCGTCGTCATTGCCCTCGTTCTGGTGGGCATGACCATCTGGCAGATCCTTGCACCGAGCCCGGAACGCCGTGGCTTCCTGCCGATACCCACGACACCCGGCGATCGACTGTTCGTCGGCCTGACGGTGAGCGCCTACATGCATCTAGCGTGGATTGGGCTGGTCGGGTCCAGCTTGTGGATCGCGTCCATCGCATCCCTGATCTGGTTGGCGGTGGTCATGGTCCGCGGCTGAGCAAGCATGAATCAAGGACGACCCTGTCCATCGGTGTTTCGGCCTTCACACCGATGGCAGGAACCGGGTCAAGCCGGAGAAACAAAACCGGAGGCCGAACGAGGAGATACGGAACATGAGTAAGCCAAGGGAGAAGGCGCTACGGCGAATGCTTCTCTGCGGCGCGGTTTCCGCTTCTTTCGTGCTGTACGCGGGCACGGCGAGCGCGGACATGGCTGCGGCGAAGAAGTGGGTCGACGAGGAGTTTCAGCCCTCGACGATCAGCAAAGAAGATCAAATGAAGGAAATGGAGTGGTTTATCCACGCGGCCGAGCCCTTCAAGGGCATGAGCATCAAGGTCGTGTCCGAGACCATCCCGACCCACGCCTACGAATCGAAGACGCTCACTCAGGCCTTCGAGGAGATCACCGGGATTCACGTCACCCATGACGTGATCCAGGAGGGCGACGTCGTCGAGAAGCTGCAGACTCAAGTGCAGACGGGGAAAGCCATCTATGACGGCTACATCAACGATGACGACTTCATCGGTTTTCATGCCCGCTATCCCTACACGCGAAACTTGACGGACTGGATGGCGGGTGAAGGCAAGGATGTCACCGATCCGTTCTTGGATCTGGACGACTTCCTCGGCTTGGCCGATGCGACCGGGCTGAAGTCGCGCGGTTTTGACGGCAAGCTCTGGCAGCTGCCGGACCAATCCTTCATCAACGTGTACTGGTTCCGCAAGGACTGGTTCGATCGCGCAGACCTGAAAGAGGCATTCAAGAAGAAGTACGGCTATGAATTGGGCGTTCCGATCAACTGGTCGGCCTACGAGGACATCGCCCAGTTCTTCAAGGACGACGTCAAGGAGATCGACGGCAAGGCCGTGTTCGGCCACATGGACTACGGCAAGAAGGCCCCCGATCTCGGCTGGCGCTTCACCGACGACTGGCTCGGAATGGCCGGTGAGGGTGACGTCGGCATACCCAACGGCTATCCGGTCGACGAGTGGGGCATCCGCATGGAAGGCTGCCGGCCGGTTGGCTCCAGCATAACCCGAGGCGGGGACGTCAACGGCCCGGCCGCGCAATACGCGCTTCGCAAGTACATCGAGTGGTTGCGCGAATATGCACCGCCCGGCGCGCTTGGCATGGACTTCTATCAGTCCCTGCCCAGTCTGGCTAAAGGCAACGTCGCCCAGCAAGTCTTCTGGTACTCGGCGTTTGCCGCCAGCATGCTCGAAGGACGGGCCAAGGGCAACAACACGGTGGACGCGAACGACAAGCCGCTGTGGCGGATGGCTCCGACGCCGCACGGACCGTACTGGAAGCCGGGCATGAAGGCCGGCTATCGGGACGAAGGCTCTTGGACCCTCCTCAAGGACGTTCCGTTGGATCGTTCCAAGGCTGCTTGGCTCTACGCGCAGTTCATCACGTCGAAAACGGTGGACCTCAAGAAGTCCCATGTCGGCTGGACGTTCATCCGCAAGAGCTCCGTCACTGACAAGTCGTTCGACGATCCGGATGGCTCGAAGTACGGCGGCCTGATCCAGTTCTTCCGGGGGCCCGGAATCAAGTATTGGACCCCCACGGGCCTGAACGTTCCCGACTATGCGAAGCTCGCCCAGCTCTGGTGGCAGAACATCGGCGAGGCAGTGGCCGGCGAAGTCACGCCGGAAACGGCTCTGAACAACCTGGCGAAAGCGCAGGACGAAACCATGGAACGCATCGCGCGCTCCGGCCTGCAGGGCGAATGCGGCCCGAAGCTTAATCCAGAGAAGCCCGCTGCGGAGTGGCTGAGCGACCAGCACGCTCCGTGGAAGAAACTCGCCAACGAGAAGCCGCCCGGCAAGACAATGCCGTATGACGAGATCATGAAGGAAATGTTGTCAGGAAAGCTGCCGCTCTAAGGCAGCCGTGATTGCGGTGTTGCCGGTTCGGTGAGCTGGCAATACCGATCTCGTCAGGTCCTGGAAGGCCGAGAAGCCGAGTAGGGGCTGAGCTTGAAATCGACCGGGGTAGGGCCAGAAATGACCCTGCTCTCGGCCGGGCACCTCCTCCGCCCGCGCCGAGCACACTCCTGGGTTCAGGCCAGAGTTCGGGAGTGAAGAGGGCGTCGCTTCGCGGCGCCCTCGTGTTTTTGCGGGCATGGCAGGCGCCGGACGGGCAAGCGCGCACAAGGCGCGATGGCCGCAACGCCGCCTCAGCGTCGGACGGTCGATCGAACCGCGCCGCGCCGTTCCAGCGCCGTCAGCCGGGTCAAGGTTGTTTGGCGCCTGGTGCGGCGGCGAGATCCTTGCCGGGCGGATCGGCCGCCGGGCCGTCGCCGGCGCGCGGTCCGGCCGGCTGCCCGGCGAGACGCACCAGATCGCCGGCGGCAAGCGAGTCCGGCGGGCTATTCACCACCCGGTCGGAGACCGTCAGCCCCTTGAGCACCTCGACCTCGGTGCCGAGATTGCGGCCGAGCGTCACCGGCCTGAGCTCGATCTTGTCGCCCGCGCCGATCACCGCCACTTCCAGACCCTGCTGGCGGAACAAGAGCGCGCTGGTCGGCACGCGCACGACGTCGGGGTTGCCCGGCAGCGCGAAGTCGACCTGGGCATAGGCGCCGGGCTGCAGCTGGCTGTCCGGGTTGTCGGCGTGGAGCTCGACCAGCAAGGTGCGCGCGGTGGTGTTGATGGCGCTCGAGGTGGTGGCCACCTTCGCCTTGAAGGTCTTGTCCGGATATTGCGGCAGACGCAGGTCGGCAGTCAGCCCCTGGCGGATGTCGGCGGATAATTGCTGCGGCACCTGCACGTAGATCCGCATCTCGTGAATGTCGGCGACGCGGAACAGCTCCGGGCCGCTACCGCCGCCGGTGCCGCTGCCGGCATTGATCAGCGCGCCGACGTCGGTCTCGCGCGCAGTCACCACACCGTCGAACGGCGCGGTGATCCGCTTGAAACCTTCCAGCGCCTGCAGGCGGTCGACCTCGCCCTGATCGGCGGCGACCTCGGCCATGGCGGCGTTGAGCCGCGCCACCGCGCTGTTGTAATCGGCTTGCTTCGACTCCTGCTCCTGCTGCGAGACAACGCCCTTGGGCGAGTCCCGCCACCGTTCGAAGGTGGTCTCGGCGAATTGCTTTTCCGCCTCCCTGACCTTGACCGTCGCCCGCGCCGAATTCAGCTTGGCCTGGGTCGCGGCGAGTTGCGCATCGATGTCCGGCGCGTCGAGCTCGGCGAGAAGGTCGCCCTTCTTTACATGCGCGCCGTAGTCGAAATACCAGTCCTTCACATAGCCATTGACCCGGGCGTAGATCGGCGTCTCGTACCAGGCCTGCACGGTGCCCGGCAGCACCATCGCCTGTTTGCTGGCGCCGGGCTGCGGCGCAATGACGGCGACGGTCGGAACGGCCTGGTCGCGCGTCCATTGCGCGACCTCCGCTTCATGGCCGCGCCGTTGCAGGATGCCGAGCAACGCAATGACGACCGCCGCGGCGGCGGCCGCTGCCCCGAGGCGGCGCAGGCTGCGCGACGGCGCGGCCGGTGGCGACGCCGTCGCGGGCTCGTGCTTCTTATCTCCCGCGGCCATTGGTTCTCCGGTCAGGCAATCGTTTCGGGCTGCGGGGGTTGCGGCATCGCGTGCACGCCCTCGCGCCGGGAATGCAGCACGCTGAACACAGTGGGGACGAAGAACAGCGTCGCCACGGTGGCAACCAGGAGGCCGCCGATCACCGCGCGGCCGAGCGGCGCATTTTGCTCGCCGCCTTCGCCGAGCGCAAACGCCATCGGCAGCATGCCGATGATCATGGCAAGCGCGGTCATCAGCACCGGGCGGAAGCGGGTGAAGCCGGCCTCGAACGCGGCGGCGCCGGCATCGAGCCCTCGCGCCAGACCCTCGCGCGCGAAACTGACTAACAGGATGCTGTTGGCCGTCGCGATGCCCATGCACATCACCGCCCCGGTGAGCGCCGGGACCGACAGCGTGGTGCCGGTGACGAACAGCATCCACACGATGCCGGCAAGCGCCGCAGGCAGCGCGGTGACGATGATGAACGGATCGAGCCAGGACTGGAAGTTCACCACGATCACCAGATAGATCAGCACGATCGCGCCCGCGAGCCCGAAATAGAGCTGGCTATAGGCGTCGGTCATGGTGCGGACCTGGCCGCTCAAGGCCGCAGATGAGCCGCGCGGCAAGTCCTTGCGGGTCTGCTCAAGGATGCGGTCGATATCCTGCGAAACGGCGCCGAGGTCACGCTCCTGCACCGAGCCGTAGATGTCGATCACCGGCTGTACATTATAATGGGAGACGACGCCGGGGCTCGGCCCCGGCGTGATCCGCGCCAGGCCGCCGAGATATTGCGGCACCTTGGTTTCCGCCGACGTGACCGGCACGTTGGCGAGGTCCGACATCGTGTCGATCCGGTATTGCGGCATCTGCGCGACGATCGGATAGGAAACGCCGTTTTCCCGGTTCAGCCAGAAATTCGGGTGCACCTGGGCGCTTCCCGACAGCGTGACCAGGAGGCTGTTGGCGATGTCGCGCTGCGTCAGCCCGACCTCGCCGGCGAGCGTGCGGTCGACGTCGACGTTGATCTGCGGATAGTTGAATACCTGCTGGATGCGCAGGTCGGCGATGCCGGGCACGGTGCGGATGCGCTTGAGCAGGTCGGTGGCGTAGGCGTAGTTGGCCAGTTGGTTGTTGCCGACGACCTGCACGTCGATCGGCGCCGGCAGCCCGAAATTGAGGATCTGCGAGACGATGTCGGCCGGCAGGAACGAGAATGTCGTGCCCGGATATTTCTGCGGCAGGATGCGGCGCAGCTCTTTGATGTAGCTGTCGGTCGGGGCGTGATCCTCCTTGAGCGTAATCAGGGCGTCGCCGTCGGCCGGGCCGATCGTACCGGTGTTCTGATAGGCCATGTTGATGCCGGAAAACGGCAGGCCGATATTGTCGACGATGTTGTCGAGCGCGCTGGGCGGGATCGTCTGCCGGACGGTCTGCTCGACGAGATCGAACAGGCGCGCGGTTTCTTCGATGCGGGTGCCCGGCTGGGCGCGCAGATGCATCAGGATCTGCCCCGAATCGACCGCCGGGAAAAAGTTCTGGCCGAGGAACGGCCAAAGCCCGAAGGAGACGAGGACGCAGGCGAGGAATCCGGCAATGAACAATCGCGGCGAGGCCAAAGCGAGCGACAGCAGGTCACGATAACGCCCGCGCACGCGGGCGAAGCGGTCGTCGAACGCCTGCTGAAAGCGCCGCAGCGGATTACGCCAACGCCGCGACGCCGTGGTGGCGTCGCTGTGCGCGTGGCCGCGCCCGCCATGGTGGCCGCGCATCAGATAATTGGCCATGGTCGGGACCAGCGTGCGCGAGAGCAGGAACGAGCCGATCAGCGCAAAGACCACGGCCTCGCCCAGCGGCCGGAACAGATAGCCGGCGACGCCGCCGAGCTGGAACATCGGCACGAACACGATGCACAGGCAAAGCAGCGTGACGAAGGCCGGGATGACGATCTGCTGCGCGCCGTCCATGATCGCCGGCTCGATCGGTTTGCCCTGTTCGAGATGATAATTGATGTTCTCGATGGTGACGGTGCCGTCATCGACCAGGATGCCGACGGCAAGTGCGAGCCCGCCGAGCGTCATCACATTGATGGTCTCGCCGAGCCACGACAGCGCGGTCAGCGAGAACAGGATGGCGAGCGGAATCTCGACGAGGATGATGACCGTCGAGCGCCAGCTGCCGAGAAAGATGAGGATCATCACGCCGACAAGGACGGCGGCAAGCGCCGCCTCGCGGATGACGCCGACCACCGCGGCCTTGACGAAGATCGACTGGTCGCCGACGGCGTGCAGGCTGAGGCTTGCCGGCAGGCTCTCCTCGACCCGCGGCAGCAGCGACTTGACCCCGTCGATGACGCTGAGCGTCGAGGCGGCGCCGGCCTTGAGGATGGTCATCAGCACCGCCCGCGAGCCGTTGACGCGAACGAGGTTGGTCTGCGGCGGCGAGCCCTGATGCACATAGGCGACGTCATGCATGTAGATGATCGTGCCATTGACCTTCTTCACCGGCAGGTCGTTGATCTTCTCCAGCACCACGGGGCTGGCGTTGAGCGCGACGTTCCAGTCGAATTTGCCGAGCTTCTCGTCGCCGGCCGGCAGGATCAGGTTCTGCACCGTGATGGTGTTGACGACGTCGTCGGCGGAGACGTTGTGGGCCTGCATCGCCTGCTGATCGAGATCGACCTGGACCTGGAGGACTTTGCCGCCATAGGGCGAGGGGACGGCGGCGCCGGCCACCGTCGCGAGCTGCGGACGGATGAAGTTCTGGCCGAGATCGAACAGCTGCATCTGCGGCAGCTTCTTGCTCGACAGCGCGAGCTGCAGGATCGGCACGCTCGAGGCGCTGTAGCTCAGCACATAGGGCGGCGTGATGCCCGGCGGCAGCAGCTTGAGCACCGTCTGCGAGGCGGCCGTCACCTGCGCCACCGCCATGGAGATGTTGACGTTCTTCTGGAAGAAGATCTTGACCACGCCGTAGCCGGAGAGCGACTGCGATTCGAGATGCTCGATGTCGCCGACCTGCGCCGTCAGGTAGCGTTCGTAGAAATAGATGACGCGGCTCGACATGTCGTTGGGCAAAAGCCCGTTATAGCTCCAGACGACGCTGACCACCGGGATGTTGATGTTCGGAAGGATGTCGGTCGGCGTGCGCCGCGCCGCGAGCCCGCCGAAAATCGCGATGAGGAGGGCGAAGACCACGAAAGTGTAGGGTCGCCGCAGCGCGATTTGAACGATCCACACGTCAAATGTCTCCGGGCAGGACGGCTGAGCGTCGAAGAATCGGACCAGCCGCGCCGCCGACCCAATTTAGCTGAAATGACAGGGCGGCGTAACCGGTGCCGCTGACGCAGCCTTTGCCGCGCGTTGACCCGTGCGTTAACCTCTGCCGGAGCGAACCAAACCGCTGGCGCCGCATTGTCAAGCATGCCGCTTAATTGTCGCAGCCTGCTGCCGGAAGCTGCGCTGGCCCTGCTGCTGCTCGGGCAGCCGGCCCGGGCGCAAGCGCAGCCGCCGCTCGCTCCGACCCGCGACGTGGACATCACCTATGAGGTGACCCGGCCGCACCAGGCGAGAATCCGCGAGCGCGTGCGTTGGCTTGCCGCCGAGCATCTGGAACGTATCGACGGCCCCGACAGGTCGGTCACGATCATCGATCGCCAGGGCGATGAGATCACGTTGCTCATCCCCGCAACCCGTACCTATCGGAAACTTGAGGGCACGCCGCGCCGTCCGATGGAGCCGGAGGCGCACGCGGTCCTCAGCCGCGGCGGCGAATCGGCGGTCGCGGGGCAGCGCTGCCTCGAGTGGTCGTGGATCGAGGACATCGAGGCCCGTACCGTGTGCGTCACGGCGGACGGTGTGGCGCTAAGCCTTGTCGTCGACGGCAAGACGGTGATGGAAGCGCGCTCGGTGAGCTACGGCCGGCAAAATCCTGAGTTGTTCAAGACGCCGCCGGACTATATGCCGGCGCTGGCGCCGGAAGGCGGCGCCGCGCCGTGAGCCGCCGGCGTAGTTTACGGTCGAGTAAAACGGGCGCCAAACGGTATGTTGGAAGGAATATAACAGACCGACGCGCTGTGTTTGCCGGTATATGATGAGCCGATAGCTCGTCGCGCTGCGCCCAGCAACCAAGCAAAACAAGGCTTCAGCGATGAAACGCCGGGGGCAGCGTAGGCCAAAAGGTGAGAAGCCCGGCATGCGAGTGCCCCTGGGAACTGAATCGCCTGCGGCCGCACCGTCAGGTGCCGGCATTGCCGCCAAACAAAGGCACACAACAAAAAGGCTGCCCCGAATCGACGATCGATCCGGGGCAAGTTTTTAGCTGGCCAGTTTTTGAAGGGGACCTGCCAGCTTTCAAATCTTAACGCGGAAGCCCGTCATCGCGGATGTCGTGTTGACGCTGGTACCGGTGCCGGCAGCCCCGAACTTCGCGCCCGGCGTGCCCGGGAATGTCGCCGCCAAGCCGTTTTTCACGATACCGTAGGTGATGCCGGTGTAGACATCGAAGTGCTTGGTGACGGCGTAGTCGATGAGGAACGAGCCTTGGTCGAAGGTGCCGGCGCAATCCGTCTTGCTGGCGCCCCCCAAGACGCAGGGCGCACTATCCGCAACGTACTGGCTCTGGTTCACGTGATAATAGGCGACGGTAAAGCTCAATCCCCAGGGTAGTTCATACTTCGCGCCGGTCCAGTAGAACTGCAGGACCTTCGGTGTGGTGAAGGCGTTATTGTCCGGCAATGTCGCCGTCGAGAGCAGCGAATAGTCGCCGGCGGCCTGGCCGAAGGCAATCGGAATGTCAGGATTTGTCATTCTGATGTTGGTGTAGCCCGCGTAGAACGTCAGCAAGTCGCCATGAGCCGGAGGCTTCGCCTCCTTGGTTGCCAGCGGCGGAGCCGCGGAGTGCCCGCCGAATTCGAATGTGTACTTCCCCATGATCCCCCACTCGGTGTTGTCGGAGATGCTGGCGGCGAGATTGGGGTTCCCCAAGATGTCATTGACCGCGGTCTGCAGGTTTACGGCGCCATGTTCCCTTGTATAGGTGCCCTCTGCCGCGAAGCCCTGGTAATTTGCGGCGAGGAAGAAGCCGTAGCTCTGGCCGAAGATGCCGGTGCCGTTTCCGCCTTGGGAATACATCGCGCCGCCAGAGGCAGGCCCGTACTCGAAGATATACCTCGCCGAATTGTCCCAGCGCGCCGCTTGGGTGCTGCCTGAACCGCCATCGGTGCCGGAATAGCCGAGCAGCGAGAAGGCGTAGGACAGTGCCATCGGGTCAAACGCTCCGATGGCGTCGAGCTGGAACGAATTTTGGCGGCCGATCGTCAACCTCCCGAATTGGCTGTTGCTCACGCCGGCATACAACTGGCCATTGAACGCTTGGCCGCAGCGACCAGAGTCGGCGTTCGAGTTCTGCGCCGCGTAGGTGACCCCGGCATTCGCGACAAACGAGGAGCAGCCGTCCGAGAGCCGTCCGGTCAGCGGATCGACGCCGGTGTCGGCGCGCCCGATGAAGTTCCAGCCCAGGCCAATGCCTTCGTCCCATCTCACACCGATGATCGATTGCGACAGACCGTTCGCGGCGATCGTCGAAATGCGTTGACCGGTATAGTTCCGGGTCGTCGTGAACGGGATGAACTCCAAGGTCGAGACCACGTTGCCGGTCGGCCGACCGTTGGTCTGATAGGCGTAGCCAACGTCGAGGGTGGCGAAAAAGGTGACGCCGTAGAACGTCAAGCTGTCCGGCAACGGATCCTTGAATTCGGCCGGGTTGATGTATGGGATTGCCGCATTGGGCATATCCGCCGCGTGAGCATTGGCCGCCAGGCCGGTCACGGCCAGCGCGAGCAAAAGCGTCCTCTTCATTTTCAGGTCCCCCCTGATTTCTCAAGCAAAGGAACAGGATCCCCCCGACCCCGCCCATCACGTGATATGCCAGCAAACATAGCGCTAGACGCGCTACGTCGCTGTATACGCCCAGGAATATCGAAAATGGAACTTACGACTAGTGCAATTATGCAACAGTCTGCAACTAAAGACGCCCCCGTTCTTGTCGGTGTCGTCAGCAGCAGGCGCTCGCCCATATCGGTGAGAATGTCCACGGCAACTTGCACCCCCCGCAAAAAGCGACCATTCTTCCGGCGGGGGAATGCCATCCGCAGGCGGCAGTGAGTTTTGCGTCGGCGCCCGCATGGTGGGAGCGCAGTCAGTACGCGCGTCATCACTTTCGGTGGTTGGAGTGCATCCGTCTCGTGCCGGCGCGGAGCTCGGGTATGGTCACGACCGCTGCCGCAACGGCGGTCGGCTACGACTCTGCGCGGCTCTCATCTCGATCGCGGTTTGCGGCGGCCTTGCCGGCTGTGCCGTCGGTCCCGACTATCAGCCGCCGGAACCGCCAATGCCGCAAACTTTTGCCGCGGCACCGCTGGCAAACGGCGACGGCCGCGGAGTCGATCCCGCCAGATGGTGGCGCGCGCTGCATGACGGCGAGCTCAATTCGCTGATCGAGCGCGCCATTGCCGCGAGCCCCACATTGGAGATCGCGCTCGATCGCCTGCAGCAGGCGCGGGCGCAGGAGGCCGTCCTCGTCGGCGCGGCGTTGCCGTCGCTCGAAGCGAGCGCCGGCGGCGGCTGGGGAACCGGCAGCGATCTCGCGCGCGGCCGTGCCTCGGCGCCCCTCGTCTCCGCCGAGAACGGCGTCGGCGTATCGCAGGTCGTCAACATTGTCGGTTTCGACGCCGGATGGGAGATCGACGTTTTCGGCAAGTTCCGCCGCGCGATCGAGGCGGCGGGCTACGACGTGCAAGCGGCGATCGCCGCCCGCAACATGGTGCTGGTCTCGGTCATCGCCGACGTCACCCGCGCCTATCTCGATCTGCGCGCGTTGCAGATGCAGCTCGCGGTGGTGCGCAAGAACATCGAGGTCGCCGAGCAATACATGAATTTCGTCCAGGAGCGCTTCGATCGCGGCATCACCAACGAGCTCGATGTTACGTTGGCGCGGCGCGAACTGGCGCGATTGCAGGCGCAGGTGGCGCCGCTCGCTGCGCGGATCGATGCCGCGCGCTATGTCATTGCTACCCTGATCGGAGAGTTTCCGGAAAATCTGGGCAAGGAGCTGGCGCGACCGGGCACGCTGCCGGCGCTTCCCGGCCGCATCCGGCCGGGTTTGCCGATCGACCTTCTGCGCCGGCGGCCCGACATTGTCGAAGCCGAGCGGCAATTGGCAGGTGCGACCGCGCTCATCGGCGTCGCCACCGCCAATTTGTTTCCGGCGGTGGCGCTGACCTCCGGGGTTGGTCATCAGGCGGCGATCGGCGGTGTCCCGATCAACCCGATCTGGTCGGTCGGGCCAGCGATCGGCGTGCCGCTCCTCGATTTCGGCCAGCTCGATGCCCTGGTGGAAAGGGCCGACTTCCGCGCCCGTGAGCTTCTGTTCAACTACAAGCAGACTGTGCTCAACGCGGTGCGCGAGGTCGATACCGCCGTTGCCGGTTATGCCGCACAAGAAGACCGGCTGCGCCACCTCAACGACGCGCTGATCGCGGCGCGGCGAGCCGTAAGCCTTGCCCAGCAGCGGTTCGAGCGCGGCGTTACCGATTCACTCAACGTGATCGACGCCCAGCGGCAGGAATATGTGCTGGAGCAGGAGTACGTGGCGGCGCAAGCGACCGCGGCGGAGCAATTCGTGGCGCTCTATCGCTCGCTCGGCGGCGGTTGGCAGGGCTACCAGTCGCTGCCGCCGATTCCGGAACCGCTTCCGGCGATCGCCGCCGCATTCAAACGGCTGTGGGCGCCGCAGGCCGCGCCTTAGCTTCGCCGTTCCATTCGACGACGAGCTTGCGACGACGAGCTTGCAGAAATTTAATCTCTGACCGAGAAACCTCGGCCGCCGGCGAAAGTTCGATCTTGGGGCCTGCGTCGAAGAAATCTCCGCCGAACGAGAACGACGCGGCGGACAAGCGCGGCGGACAAGAATGGAAGGGATTATCCGATGTCGCCCAGGATCAGTTGCTCGCTTGCCGTTCTTCTCGCCGCTTGCGTCGCGCTCCCGCTCGGAGCCGGCACCGCCGCAGCGGCAAAGCGCGACCGGCACGCCGGCGCGGCCGCGCACCGCGTTCGCAGCGCGCAGCGCTGGCACTATCCGCCTCACGTCGTTCGCCACCAGCCGATGTCGGACTACGACTACAACCATCCCGACGAATCCGCTGGCGGCCCGGGCTATGTCTTCGTTCCGGGGCGCGGGATCCTCAATGAATCGTGCAACATGCCGACGAGCACCTGCACCAACGAGTATCGCGATGTCCAATGATTAGGATGGGCCTTTAGCCGGCCAGACGATTGCCGGCGAGCGCGGACCGAACCCCAATTTCTTCCGACTGCAAGATCTTTTTCCGATCGGAAGTCACTCTTCCAACCCACCTTGAAAGCGGGCCGCTTTGAGTGCGGCATTTTTGCCACGCGCGCAGCCAAACTGCTGTGAAAATCGTCCAAATCGTGGCGATGGAACTTGCTGTCATCCCACCGTCATGCACGAAAATTAGACGGGAGAGCGGGGTTAACCGTTTCTTAAGCGTCTTCCACGGGCCAACGGGCGGGGGGTGATCGTGTTCAAACGTAGAGCGGGTTTGTTGTTGTCCGGCACCATGCTGGGAGCGTCCTTTCTGGCCGCCCCGGCGCTCGCCGACGACGCCCAGACCGAGCAGTTGCAGAAGCAAATCAATGCGTTGCAGAAGCAGCTGCAAGCCCTGCAATCGCAGGTGACCGAGACCAAGAAGGAAGCCAAGGCCGCGCAGCAGCGGGCGGAGAGCGCTCCGCCACCGAGCGCGCCGGGCGGTCTCTACAATGCAGCGCCGCCGCCCGGCCCCAGCCCGATGATCGGCAAAGCGCCGTCTTGGATTTCGGGGATCACGGTTTCGTTCGCCGGGAGCTTCATCGAAGGCGCGACCGTGTTTCGCCAGCGCAACGAAATCTCTTCGGGCGCCAGCGATCCGCCCTTCGGCACGATCCCGTTCCCGGATTCGGCGCTCTACCACGAGAACGAGTGGCGGGCGAGCGCACAGCAGAGCCGCATCGCCATCAAGATGAGCGGCGACATCGATCCGACCCAGCACCTCAAGGCCTATTACGAGTCGGACTTCCTCGGCGCCGGCGTGACTGCGAACTCGCGCGAAAGCAACAGCTTCAACCTGCGAATTCGCCAAGCCTTCCTCGAATACGACAACGACAACTATCACTTCCATGTGGTCGGCGGTCAGGCGTGGAGCCTGTTGACCCAGAACAAGGTCGGAATGCTGCCGCAAACCGAAAACACGCCGCTCACCATCGACGCGCAATACGTCGTTGGCTTCAACTGGGCGCGGCAGGAACAACTGCGCTTCGTCGAGGATTGGGACAAGACGTGGTGGTTCGGCTTCTCGGTCGAAGCCCCGCAGGTCAATTTCGTCTCCAACAGCATCGGCACCGTCGGTGCGCCGGCGGCGCAAGTCGGCGGCTCGCCGATCCCGCCCGGCCTGGCGATCAACAGCTTGAACGTTTGCAACGCGTCCGGGCTTTTGAACAGCACCACCGCCTGCTCGAACGACGTGGCGCCTGACTTCATCGAGAAAATCGCGGTCGATCCAGGTTGGGGCCACTACGAGCTCTTCGGTCTGCAGCGCTTCTTCGCCGACGAGGTGGGCATGACCGCGGTGGCCAACAGCTTTACTCAGAAGGTGAATTTCGGTTGGGGCGTCGGCGGTTCGGTGTTGCTCCCGGTGATCCCGAAATATCTCGACCTGCAAGGCAGCGTGATGACCGGCCAGGGCACCGGCCGTTACGGCTCGAGCGAACTGGCCGATGTCACCATCGGCCCGGACGGCTCGCTCAAGCCGCTGCAGACCCTGCAAGTTCTGCTCGGCGCCGTCGCCCATCCGTGGCAGGGGCTCGACGTCTATGCCTATGCCGGCCAGGAAGAGGTCAAGCCCAATTTCTGGACCATCGGCGCCACGCAAGGCGGTTACGGCAACCCGGCCTTTGTCAACAATGGCTGCCTCAACGAAGATGTGGCGTCCGGCCCGCAGAGCTTCATCATGGCGATTCCCGGCACCACCTGTACGGCCAACGTGCAGCGCACGCAGGAAATCACCGTCGGCTTCTGGCAGAACATCTACAAAGGCGACGTGGGACGGTTCACCTTCGGCGCGCAGTATGAGTATGTGCGGCTGACGGCGTTCCCCGGCCTCGCGACCGGAGCGGGAACGCCCAACCAGGGCCTCAACCCCAACAACAACATCTTCTTCACGTCGATCCGCTATTATCCCTTCTAGCAACACGTGCGGCTCTGACGGAGGCGCCGCCGGCTCAGCCGGCGGCGCCTTTGTCATTCGCCGGTGCGCGTCCTGGCGAGCTTGAAGTTCGCGTGCGCGCGGCGAGTTGGCCGGGCTGCGCCTGGCCAAATACCGGTGGCTGCTCCTGAGCCATATTTGCAACACTTGGCGCGAAAGTGTGGCGCGAGAGAAAAACTATAACGAAATGAATAGCTTCGGTGATATGCCGGAGTGCCCTAAGGGATCGACCCGGGATATCCGATGGATGTATTATCCGCGTGGGGGATGGCGAGCGGAATCGGGGGTGCCCAAGTGCGGGCGCTGATCCCTTTGCTGCATCGTCGGTGAGCGAGACGGGGCAAACGAGGCGAATGCTCGTGTTGGTCGGCAGGATATATAGGCTGGTCCTGATTGCGTGTTTCGGTGCCTGCATGACGCAGGTCGCCGCCGCGACCGATATGGGCGTTTTTTCGCTCACGCCGCCCTCGCCGCAAAACAAGGACTGGTCCGGTTTCTATTCCAGATCCGGCTCGAGCGACGGTCCCGGTCCTTCATGGATGAATTCGACTGGGATGAATTCGACTTCGTTCTCGTCCCCTGGTGCGGCGTCCCGCCCGGCGACGACGAGCGACAGTTTCGGCTACAATCTCCAGAAGGGAAATTTCGTGTTCGGCGTCGAAGGCTCGTTTTCTGCGGCGAACTTCGACGGCAGATTCACCAGCCCGAGTTTTACCGCCGCGGGCGCATGGTCGCCGAACATGAATTGGCTCGGCACCGTGACCGGGCGCTTCGGCTATTCGTTCGGCCAGTGGCTTCCTTACGTCAAGGGCGGCTTCGCGGCGGCAAGTGTCGCATCGCCGCTGCAGGACGGCCCGCTCGGCGGCTTTACCCAGGCCTCCTCGGGGCAGACACAGACCGGCTGGACCGCCGGCGTCGGCCTCGAATATCAGCTGTCGTCGAAATGGTCGCTCGGTCTCGAATATCTCTATACCGACCTCAACAACGGCGCCGGCAGCGGCGCTCCGAACTCGATCGGCTCCGGCGGCTCGCCGGAAGTGTATACGACGGCGGTGAAGAGCCAGAGCCTGCTCGGCCGGCTCAACTATAAGGCCGGCTGGTAGTCAGGCCTGCTTCGCCGCGTCGATGCGGCGCTGAATGAACCACGAGAAATAGCCGTCGTATTTCTTCTGTATTTCGGGCTTGCGCCAATCGAAGCCCGTGATCGTGCCGCGGCAACTCCGCGCCCCGCACCGGCACGGCATATTATGGGGCTCGTCATCCATCATCGCGTAGTCGAGCGTCAGCTCTTCGTCCTGGCTGATGTCGCGCAGCGCGACATAGACGATCTGCCCTTGCATACCGAGATTCGGTTCGCAGGAGTGATTGAGATGCATCATTCCGCCTTCGCGCTCCGCTGCCGTCGAAGGTCCGATGAATAGCTCCTCGCTGATCTGGATTTCGCTCGGGCCAAGCTCTTTGCCGATCGCATCGCGTTGCGCCTTGGTCAGGACGTAGCCGCCCTTGACGACCGCGATCTCGCCCTTGGCGAGCGCGGCTTTGGCATAGAGGCCGCGGCCGTGGATCGCGCTCATGCGCTTCTCCACCTTCGGCGAAAAATAGGTGAGGGTGAGCACGTTCCGGCTTGCCTCGTTGGCGCGAACTTTTCGCGCCCGTATCGCCGCCTCCGCTCGCGCGAGCGCTTATTCGGCTTCGATCTTTGCCGCTGCCGGCGTGCGGTCCTTGCCGTCGCAGGCCGTCACGAACTGCACTACCTGCGACAGGAGGTCGTCGCCCTCGAGAAGCGGCGTGTGGCCCTGGTCGGCGACCTCGATCACTTGCAGGTCGGGGCGCCGCTCGCGCATCGCCTTGACCGTCGCCGCGGTAAGAACGTCGGAATTGGCGCCGTGAATGACCAGCATCGGCACCCGCGTCAGTCCGTCGAATTCGTTCCACAAGGGCGGCAGCGGGCGCTCGATATCGATCGCCGCGAGCGTGCGCGCGAGGCGGGGATCGTAAGTCGGCGCCAGCCTGCCGTTCTTTTCCTCCCAGCCGCGTCGCGCCGCCGCGAGCCACTGATCGGCGCTCAAGCTCGGAAACTGGGCGCTCATCAGCCGGCGCAGGATGTCGGCGCCTTCCTCGAAGCTGCGCGGTTGCGGCACCTTGCCGACATAGCTCTTGATGCGCGCCAGCCCCTTGGGCTCGATCACCGGGCCGATATCGTGAAGCACCACGCCGGCGATCAGGGTCGGATGCGCGGCGCTCATCAGCATGGTGAGAAGGCCGCCGCGCGAGCTGCCGACGAATACCGCCGGGCCGATCGCGCGCGCGATCATGACGCTGACGATGTCGGCCAGCTCGACCGCGAGATTGTAGTTCTGCGGGTTGCGGTCGTATTCGGATCGGCCGCGCCCGCGCGAATCGATGGCGATGACGCGCCGCTGCCGCCCGCTATCCGCCAGCGCCGGAGCGAGGTCATCGAAATCGGCGACGGTGCGGGTAAAGCCCGGCAGACAGACGACCGGCGTGCTGGGCGCACTGCGCGCGCCGTATTCGCGCACATGCAATCTCAGTCCGTCCTGCACCGTCACGAAATGACTCGCGCCCCGATCGGGCGCGCGCTCGCCCGGCGTTTCCGCCGCGGTCGCTGCGGTGAGCGCGGCGGCCATCGCTATCCGCCGCGCCGCAGATCGGCCTCGATCAGCAACCGCGAATCATTGCCGATGCGGGCGCGATAGATCTGCATGTTCTCGATCACGCGCTGCACATAGTTGCGCGTCTCTGCGAACGGGATGCGCTCGATCCAGTCGATCGGATCCACCTTCGGGCTGCGCGGATCGCCATATTGCTCGATCCATTCCCGCACCCGATGCGGGCCGGCATTGTAGGAGGCGAACGCAAGAATATAGGAACCGCCGAACTGGGCGATGACGTCGCCAAGCTCCGCCGTTCCGATCTGGGTGTTGTAGACCGGGTCGTCGAGCAGCCGGTGTTGATCGAAGGTGACGTTGAACTTCTTGGCGACGAAGCGGCCGGCGTCCGGCGTTACCTGCATCAGCCCGAGCGCGTGGGCGCTGGAGACGACGCGCGCATTGAACGCGCTCTCCTGGCGCGCGATCGAGTAGACGACGCTGGGCTCGACCTCGGGCCCGATCGGCCGATAGCTCGGCATGCCGAAGGCCGGAAACGCGTATTGCTCGAACGGCATGCCGCGGCCGAGCGCCGCCTTGCCTAGAAGGAGCGTCGCGCGCGCGTCATTGTGGTGCGTGGCGATCTCGGCGAAGGTGGTGAGCGCGCCGGTGTCGGTGGCCTTGTCGCCGAGGTCGGCCGCCATGGCGGCGACGAGATCGCGCTGGTCGATCGCGTAGAGAATCTCGAAGGCGCGCGCGATCTCCAGCCGGCGATGCTCCGCTGGCGGCTCCGGCAGCTGCCGCAGCATAACTCCGTCGAGGCCGAGCCGCGCCCGCGCGAGCTGCCCGTAATAAGCGGTCGGCTGGCGCGCCGCCTCCTCGTAATAGGCGCGGGCGTCCTCGCCGCGCCCGAGCGCCTCCAAGGCGCGCCCCTGCCAGTAGTAGCCGCGCGCCAGCGTAATCGGATTGGAAATGCCGTCGCCGATGCGGGCGAAATGGGCGAGCGCCGCCGACGGATCGTGCAGGAAGCGCAGCGCGATCCAGCCGGCGGTGAATTGCTGCTCGGCGCGATAATTCTCGGTTGTCGGCGCGGCGGCGTTGCCGGCGATCTCGTAGGCGAGCTTGGGATCGCCGAGATCGAGGAGCTTGCGGGCGACGAGCCGGCGCTCGACCCACCACTGATCGGGATCGCCGAGCTTCTCCGGCTCGCGCGGCGCGGCGACGAGCCACTGCGCGGCCTCCGCGGCCTTCTCGCCGCGGCGCAGCCACTGGATGCGGCTGAACATATAGCCCGGATCGTGGCGGGCGGCCGCCGGCACCGCCTCGAGCAGGGCCTTGGCGTTTGCCGATTTGTTGATGACCGCGGCGCGCGCCTTGGCGATCGCGAGCTCAGTCGCGTCGAGATAGTGCGCGGCGCGCAGGCCGGCGTCGTCGTCCTCGGCATAAAGCCGCGCGTCCATGCGCGCCTTGTCGTCAGCGGCGGTGAGCAGTGCGGCAAACGCGGCGCGCGCCTGCGTTTCGAGGTCGGCGGTAAAGCCGTCGCTGCGCCAGGCTTCGCGCACTGCGGCCTGCGCGCCGGCCTGATCGCCGATGGCGAGGAGCGCGCGCGCCAGCGCAAATCGTCCCTTGGCACTGTGCGGCGGGTCGCTGCCGAAGAAGGCGATGGTCGTGCGCGGATCGGCGTGTTGCTGCCACAGCGCTGCTTCGGCGTGCCGCCGCAAGGTCACCACACTCGGCCAGCTTGGATTGGCCGCGAGGAATGCGGCGTAGCGCGAGAAGTCGACACTGTCGTCGCCGTGAAGGATCACCCATTCGACGAGCTTGCGGGCCAGCGGATCGGAGATCGTGGCCTCGACATTGGTCGCGTCGTCCTGCCGGCCCTTGTGCGAGAGATCGATCGCCTGCCTGACCGCGCCGAGATCGAGCGGCGAGGTGTTCGCGCTCGCCGCCAGCGCCAAAGCCGGAGCCGGCCGCGCCGGCGGCGGAGCCTTGCGCGGCGGCAGAATCGGCGCGGACGCCGCGCCATGGATCGAGGCGGTGGAACCCTGCGAGGGCCGCAGCCCGAGCGGCGCCGGCGTTTGCGCGCCCTTGTGAGCGTGAGTATGCGCCGCGGCTTTCTTGTCTTCGGCGGTTTTCTTTCGGGCAGTTTTCTCTTGGGTGGTTTTCTTGCTTGCCTCGGATTTCTTGCTTGTCTCGGATTTCTTGCTTGTGTCTGATTTGGCCGCGTGGCGCGCACGCGGGAGCGGAATCTGGTCCGAAGGCGGCGCAGCCAAGGCCCCGCCGGCCAGGAGGCCGGCAGCGGCAATGGTGAAAATGAGCCGAACGGCCGTCATCGGCACTGATCCTCCCTGCCGCGGCGCCCACGGCCGGCAATGGCGCGAACCCTCTTCGGCCGGCAAGATTGAAGAAATGCTAATGCCGGCAAGGCGGCGTCCTTATTGACGAATTTCACGGCAAAAGGGCGGCACTGTCCATGAGAGGCTGTGGATTGGCGGTTCCAGTGATCGAGCCGTAATCGCGTGACTTGCGCGTCGCCACTTGATCGCCACTTGGCAGATTGCCGGAGCAAGGGGCTTTAAAGGCCCGCGGCGACCCGGTATCTATGCGTGACGGCGGCGTGATCGCGCACTGGCGATCCGCTGCGACCGGGACGGCCATTCTCAGGGATCGTATCATGAGCGCCAAGACGAGCTTCCGCGGCTCATTCACCGCGCTGGTCACGCCGTTCAAGAACGGGTCCCTGGACGAGAAAGCTTTTCGCAGCTTCGTCGACTGGCAGATCACCGAGGGTACGAGCGGGCTCGTTCCAGTCGGCACCACCGGCGAAAGCCCGACGCTCTCGCACGCCGAGCACCACGAGGCGGTCGAGTGGTGCGTCGACCAGGCCAAGGGCCGCGTGCCGGTCGTCGCCGGCGCCGGCTCGAACTCGACCAAGGAGGCGATCGCACTTGCCGAGCACGCCGAGGAGGCCGGCGCCGACGCGGTGCTCGTGGTCACGCCCTATTACAACAAGCCGACGCAGGAAGGCCTCTATCAGCACTTCAAGGCGATCAACGATGCGATCGGCATTCCGATCATCATCTACAATATCCCGCCGCGCTCGGTGATCGACATGTCGGTCGACACGATGAGGCGGCTCTACGAGCTTGAGAACATTGCCGGCGTGAAGGACGCGACCGCGAATGTGGTGCGGGTGTCGCAACAGCGCGCGGCGATGGGCGAGGGCTTCAACCAGCTCTCCGGCGAAGACGCGACCGCGCTCGGCTTCATGGCGCATGGCGGCCATGGCTGCATCTCGGTGACTGCGAACGTGGCGCCGCGGCTGTGCGCCGAATTCCAGGCCTCGTGCCTCAAGGGCGACTATGCCGGCGCGCTCAAGCTGCAGGACAAGCTGATGCCGCTGCACACCGCGCTGTTCATCGAGACCAATCCGGCGCCGGCCAAATATGCGCTCTCGCTTCTCGGCAAATGCGCCGAGACCGTGCGGCTGCCGATGGTGCCGGTCGCCGAGGCGACTCGCGAGGCGGTGCGCGGCGCCATGGTGCATGCCGGGCTGATCAATTGATCTTTCTTAATCCTTCCCCCGCAAAGCGGAACGCAGTGGGAGAGGGGGATCGCACTACCTCCCTCGTTTCGCGGGGAGGATAGAATTGCCGGAGGAGGATCCCGATGCTCGAGGAATTCAAAAAATTCGCGATGCGCGGCAATGTCGTCGATCTTGCCGTCGGCGTGATCATCGGTGCGGCGTTCGGCGCGATCGTCAATTCGCTCGTCGGCGACATCATCATGCCGCTCATCGGCGCGGCTACCGGTGGTCTCGATTTCTCCAATTATTTCATACCGCTATCGTCGAAAGTTACGGCGGCGTCTCTGGCCGACGCGAAAAAGCAAGGTGCGGTTTTCGCCTGGGGCAGTTTTCTCACCATCCTCATCAACTTTTTGATCATCGCCTGGGTGCTGTTTCTTTGCATCAAGGGCATCAACCGGCTGAAGCCGGCGGACGCGCCGCCGCCGACCGGGCCGTCCAAGGAAGTGCAGTTGCTGACCGAGATCCGCGACGCGCTGAAAGCGCGCTGAGCGCGGCATCGGCGGGATCGGCGGCATGGCGGCGAAGGTTGAAAGAAAGCTCCGCGTCATCGCCGACAACCGCAAGGCGCGCTTCAACTATTTCATCGACGAGACGCTCGAGGTCGGCGTCGCGCTGACCGGCACGGAGGTCAAATCGCTGCGCCAGGGCAAGGCAACGATTGGCGAATCCTATGCCGATTCCCGCGGCGGCGAGATCTGGCTGATCAACGCCAATATTCCCGAATATCTGCAAGCCAACCGCTTCAACCACGCGCCGAAGCGGCCGCGCAAATTGCTGTTGCACCGCCGGCAGATCGAAAGGCTGATCGGCGCGGTCGAGCGCGAAGGCATGACGCTTATTCCGCTCAAGCTCTATTTCAACGACAAGGGCCGTGCCAAGATCGAACTCGCTTTGGCGCGCGGCAAGAAGCTCTACGACAAGCGCGAGACCGAGAAGAAGCGCTCGTGGGAGCGCGAGCGCGGGCGGCTATTGCGGCAAAAGGGATAAAGACGATGCTCCCGGTGCGGCTCGACCATTGTGTCATTCACGTCACCGATTGGCAGCGCTCGAATGCGTTCTACACGACGGTGATGGGCGCCGAGCTGATCGAGCGCCCGGTCGGCTACGCTTATCGCTTTGGCGACGGGCAGCTCAACGTGCACGGGCCGGGCGTTAAGCCCGCCGAAGTGGCGCGGCTTCCGGTCGCGCCCGGCAACAGCGATTTGTGTTTCGAGTGGAGCGGGCCGATCGCCGACGCCATGCGCCATCTCGAGCGCTGCGGTATCGCGGTCGAACGCGGCCCGCTGCAGCGTTTCGGCGCCAAAGGGCAGGGGACCAGCATCTACTTTCGTGATCCCGATGGCTCGCTGATGGAATTCATTTCTTACGCATGATCGCGAAATCAACAATCGGAGCACAAAGATGAGAGAAGCGCCGGGCGCGCATGATCCGACCTTTCTTCCGCCGGATATTCCAGTGCCGCAGGACGACGGCGCCGCGCGGCATCTCGCCGGCATGAGGCTGCCGGACATGGCCCTGCCGGCGACGAGCGGTGGTGACGTCAATCTGGCGAGGCTTCTCGGCCGCACCGTCCTTTATATTTATCCGCGCACCGGCGTGCCCGGGGTCGACGCGCCGCCGGGATGGGACGACATCCCCGGTGCGCGCGGCTGCACGCCGCAATCCTGCGGCTTCCGCGACCATTTTGCCGAGCTCAAGGAGCTGAGCGTCGCCCACCTGTTCGGCCTCTCGACCCAGGAGACCGGCTACCAGCGCGAGGTCGCCGAGCGGCTGCACCTGCCGTTCGCCATCCTGTCCGACGCCAAGCTCGCATTGACCCGCGCGCTCAAGCTGCCGACATTCACGACCTCCGGCATGACGCTGCTCAAACGCGCGGCGCTCGTCGTCGACGATGGCGTCATTGCCAAGGTGTTCTATCCGGTATTCCCGCCCGACAAGAATGCCGCCGAAGTGATTGCCTGGCTGCGTGGCGGTGGTTAGCTTGAGCACAATCGGCCGCGAGCGCCGAGGAGGAAAATCATGACCAAATTCGTCGTCGCTCCGCATTTCCGGCTGCAGGAATGGGTCGCCGAAGAAAAAGCCTATTTCGCCGCCGAGGGTCTCGACTACGAGTTCCGTGAAACGATGGATTCGACGACCGGCGGCGGCCATCAGCTCGGCAGCAGGGTCGGCGCTTATCAGACGCTGGAAGCCGGGCGCACCTGCAATGTCAGCGGCGCCTGCCACTGGACCATGAACGTCGCCGCCTCGAACGGCCACGGCAAGCTTTACGCCGATTGCTATTCGGTCGCGCCCTGCGGCGTGTTCGTGCCGGCAGACTCGGCGGTGAAGGCGCCGGCCGATCTCGCCGGCGTGCCGATCTCCGTCGGCTATCAGTCCGGCAGCCATTACGCCACCATCCAGGGGCTCGATCAGTATCTCAAATCCGACGAGATCACGCTGTCGTTCAACGACGGCATGTTGTTCAGCCGCATGGAGCTTTTGATCGACGGCAAGGTGCCGGCAGCGTCGCTGTTCAGCGGGCCGTATTACTTCGCCGAGCAACTCGGTTTCCGCAAAGTCATCGACACCACGTTCATGATGGCGTCGATGATCACCGGCATGCCGGAGCCTGAGGACGTACGCAAATATTTCGCCGCGCTCCGCCGCGCGCAGCGCGACATTGATCTGCGGCCCGAGCTCTATACCCACTACTACAAGAAGGAATTCCCGGTGCGCTTCCACGAGCAGATGGACACGCGGCGCTGGGGGCCGGGCGAACGGCTGGTGTTCGAGCCGTATTCGAAGCAGACCTTCGATCAATCCTTCGCCTGGATCGAGCAGCACGGCATTTTCCCGCGCGGCGAAATGGGCAGCGGCCAATACGAGAGCGCGATTTTCGCCTGAGGCACGCCGGCAATGGCGGGGTCAGCGCGGCGCGGCGTCGAGGTGCTTGCGCACCCGGGCAAACACGGCGCCGAACATTTTCGGCGTGAGCACGCCGGTCGAGGTGTTGAGCCGCGAGCAATGGTAGCTGTCGAACAGCGTGATCGCGCTTAATGCATGCGCGCCGCCATGGGTGAACGGGTAGGCGTTCCGCTTCGCGTTTTGTGCGGCGATGAAGGTGTCATGCGCGACGCGCCCGAGCGCGACGACGGCGGAGAGCGCGGTCATTTCGCCGATGGTCGCGGCGAGGAAATCGCGGCAGGTGGCGATCTCCAGCGGTGTCGGCTTGTTCTCCGGCGGCACGCAGCGCACCGCGTTGGTGATGCGGCAATCGATGAGGGCGAGGCCGTCATCGGGACGGGCCGCGTAGCTGCCCTCGGCAAATCCGAATTCCTTGAGCGTGGCGTAGAGGAGATCGCCGGCATAATCGCCGGTGAACGGCCGGCCGGTACGGTTGGCGCCGCGTAGCCCTGGTGCGAGGCCGACGATCAGGAGCCGCGCGTCAATCGGGCCGAAGGAGGCGACCGGAGCGTTGAACCAGTCGGGTTCACGCGCGCGCCAGTCGTTGCGGAAGGCGACGAGGCGCGGACAGCGTGGACAGTCGCGGCCGGGCTTGCCGCTCGCGCGCACCATGGCGGCCGTCGCGCGCGGCTAATCTTCGTCGAACTCGTCCTCGACCTCGACGTCGGTGCGCGGCGAGGCGCTGCGCTGCAGGAATTGCGGCGTGTGGCGCTGCTCCCGCGGCTCGCGTGGTTCGCGCATGTCCCGCGGCTCGCGCATCGGCCGCTCGGACGGATCGCGGCCGATCTTGCTTTGCAGCTCGATGATGTCGACGAACTGGTCGGCCTGACGGCGCAGCTCGTCGGCGACCATCGGCGGCTGGGTGGAGATCGTCGACACCACGATCACGCGCACGCCGCGCCGCTGCACCGCCTCGACCAGCGAGCGGAAATCGCCGTCGCCGGAGAACAGCACCATCTGGTCGATATGCGGCGCGATCTCCATGGCATCGACCGCGAGCTCGATGTCCATGTTGCCCTTGACCTTGCGCCGGCCGGTCTGGTCGACGAACTCCTTGGTCGCCTTGGTGACGACGGTGTAGCCGTTGTAGTCGAGCCAATCGATCAACGGGCGGATCGACGAATATTCCTGATCTTCGATCACCGCGGTGTAGTAGAACGCCCGCACCAGATAGCCGCGGGTCTGGAACTCGCGCAGCAGGCGCTTGTAATCGATATCGAAGCCGAGCGATTTGGCTGTGGCGTAAAGATTGGCGCCGTCAATGAACAACGCAATTTTCTCGATCTGTGCCGACATTGGATCTCTCGCGATGTTTCTTCTCGTGAAACCGGATCAGCCGCGAATGGCTTTGGCGTTTCCGGCGTTCTTAAAACTGCTTTACCGCCATCGGGAACACTTCGACAGGCGAACTACTCTCGGATTGGCAATAGCACGGGCCTGACGCCCATGAGCGCATATTGTGCCTAACAACCCGGGCAGAAGCCATATGCCGCGAGGGGCCCGATGCAAGCACTGCGGCACGCCGTCGCGCCGAACGTAAAATCGCAGGGGCTCGGTCGGGTTCCCCGAAATTTGGGTAACAGGGCCTGGCGCCGCCGCCAACTAAAAAAACTGACAGATTTGGGACGATTGAGGCGCAGAACGCCCTTGCGCTCCGCGGGTTGTGGCGATATCTCACGGCCGCCGGGACAATCCCGCGCCAGGAGCTGCCGAATGGCCCGTGTCACCGTCGAAGACTGCATCGACAAGGTCGAGAACCGGTTCGATCTCGTCCTGCTCGCGAGCCATCGCGCGCGGATGATCTCCTCCGGCGGGCAGATCGCGGTCGAGCGCGACAACGACAAGAATCCGGTGGTGGCGTTGCGCGAGATCGCCGAGAAGGCGGTTTCGCCCGAGGACCTCAAGGAGGAGCTCGTCCATTCCCTGCAGAAATACGTCGAGGTCGACGAGCCCGAGCCGGAGGGGATTCCGCTCATCGGCGCGCCGGGAACTGGAGTCGACGCCGACGATACCGAGGTCACGACCGACCGGATGAGCGAGGAAGAGCTGCTCAAGGGCCTCGAGGGACTGACCCCGCCCGAAAGCCAGCCGGAGCCCGACTCGGACGTTGGCGACGAAGAGGAATAAACCTCGCGCGAGTTGCAGCGGCCCCTTAGCCGATCGGCGCGCTACTTGCTCGCGGCGGCGAACATCTCGGCGACGTATTCCCAGTTGACCAGACTATCGACGAAAGCCTTCAGGTAATCGGCGCGCCGGTTGCGATAGTCGATGTAGTAGGCGTGCTCCCAGACGTCGCAGCCGAGGATCGGCCGCGCGCCGTGAACGAGCGGGCTCTCGCCGTTCGCGGTCTTCATCACCTCGATCCGGCCGTATTTGACCGCGAGCCAGCACCAGCCGGAGCCGAACTGGCTCGTCCCCGCCTGGACGAAATCCTCCTTCATCTTCGCTACCGAGCCGAGATCGCCGACGATCCTCTTCTCCAGCGCGCCCGGCATGCGGCCGCCGCCGCCCGGCTTCATCCATTTCCAGAAATGCAGGTGATTGTAGTGCTGCCCGGCATTGTTGAAGAGCGCCGGATTGGCGAAGAACGAGCCCTTGACCACGTCCTCCACCGACCTGCCTTCGAACTCGGTGCCCTTCATCAGATTGTTGCCGTTGTTCACATAGGCGAGGTGGTGCTTGTCGTGGTGAAACTCGAGCGTCTCGCGCGACATGTGCGGCGCGAGCGCGTCGTAGGCGTAAGGAAGCTCGGGCAGCGAGAACGGCATCGGCTTTCTCCTCGATCGCGGCGAACCGGTGACCCGCGCACGACTGGATCACAAGCGATCGGGGCGCTCAACCGCTCGGCGCGGCGGCAACTGCGGGTCGCAGCGGCGGCGGTTATCGCGCTTTCCTCGGTATGCCGGCCGTGCTTGCCACATACTGATCGATCGGAAACAATCGCGACCGCGGATTTTGCGGCGATCACTAGCCGGAATCCGATTAGGGAGGGAAGGCCGATGAAGCCTCCCGTATTCGAGTACGAGAGGCCGAACAATCTGCGCGCGGCGCTCGAGGCTTTGTCGAAGCACGGCGGCAAAGCCAAGCTGCTGGCGGGCGGACACAGCCTCGTCCCGATGCTCAATCTGCGGCTCATCGCGCCCGGCCGCCTGATCGACGTGAGCCGGCTGTCCGAGCTTCAGTATATCGTCGAGGAGTTCGGCCAGCTGCGGATCGGCGCGCTGACCACCCACAACACTATCCTGCGCTCGCCGATCGTGGCGGCGAGCTGCCCGATCGTCACCGAGGCTTACCAGCACGTCGCCAATCATTCGATCCGCAACCACGGCACGCTTGGCGGCAATCTCTGCCACAACGACCCCGCCTTCGAGCTGCCGCTGGTGATGAGCCTCCTCGGGGCGACGATGATGGCGCGCAGCGCGCGCACCACGCGCACGATCGCGGCGGCAAAATTCTTCAAAGCCCCGTTCGCGACCGATCTCGCCGCCGATGAGATGCTGGTCGAAGTGCGTGTCCCGCGCATGCCGGCAGGCCACGGCTATTGCTTCCTCGAGGTGAGCCAGCGCTATGGCGACCGCGCTCTGGTCGCGGCCGGTTGCCTGCTGACGCTCCGCTACGGAACGTGCCGCGACGTGCGCATCGGCTTTCGCAATGCGGTCGACAATGTGTTTCGGATCGCGGCCGCCGAGGCGGCGATCGAGGGCAAGCCGGCGGCGGCCGCGGTGATCGAGGCGGCCGCACAGGCCGCCGCGAGCAACGTCATGCCGGCCGACGATCTGCACGCCGACGCCGCCTACCGGCGCGACGTGACCGCGGCGCTGACGCGGCGGGTGCTGCGCACCGCCTGCGCGCGGGCCGGCCAGGCCGTCGACGGCTAGCGCAGCAAAAAGAAGCCGCGATGGACGAGCTCGAAGTCAACGTCACCGTCAACGGCAAGGCGCTGAAGCGGCGGGTAGAGCCGCGGCTCCTCCTTTCCGACTTCATCCGCCACGGCATCGGCCTCACCGGCACGCATGTGGGCTGCGAGAACGGCGTGTGCGGCGCCTGCACGATCCTGCTCGACGGGCTCGCGACCCGCTCCTGCTGTACGCTCGCAGTGCAGGCGGACGGCCGCACCGTCGAGACGGTCGAGTCGCTCGGCCGTGCCAACAATCTCAATCCGCTGCAGCGCGGCTTCTGGGAGATGCATGGCCTGCAGTGCGGCTACTGCACGCCCGGCATGCTCATGCTGATGACCGAGCTGTTGCGCGAAAATCCGCAACCTGATCGGGAAACGATCCGGCAGCGGCTCAACGACAATATCTGCCGCTGCACCGGCTACGAGGACATCGTGAATTCGGTCGAGCGCGCGGTCGAGTTGATGCGCGGCGGGAAGGCGGCGCGCTGATGGCCGAAGCCGGCAAGATCCATTCGCCGCCGCGCGGCCGCCAGCAGGAACGGCCGGACCAGCGGCTCAACGTCATCGGCACGCGCATGCTGCGCAAGGAGGATCCGCGTTTCCTGACCGGGCGCGGCCGCTTCATCGACGACATCGTGCTGTCCAACATGGCGCATGCGGCGGCGCTGCGCAGCCTGCACGCGCATGCGCGCATCAGATCAATCGACAAGAGCGCGGCCGAGGCGCTGCCCGGCGTCGTCGCCGTGATCACCGGCGAGGAGGCGGCGAAGGAGACCGGGCCGCTTCCCTGCTTCGCCAATCCGCCGGTCGAGCAGCGCGCGATGGCGCTCGGAAAAGTCCGCCATGTCGGCGAGCCGGTGGCGCTGGTCGTCGCCGACACGCGCTACATCGCCGAAGACGCGGCCGCGCTCATCAAGGTCGACTACCAGCCATTGCCGGCCGTCTCCGACATGATGGAAGCGATCGATTCGCGCGGCGAGGCGGTGCTCCATCCCGAGCGCGGACCGGACAATGTCGCCGAACACCGCAACTATGTCTTCGGCCCGGTCGAGGAAGAGTTCGCCCGCGCCGCTCACCGGGTCAAGCGCCGGCTGCGCTGGTCGCGCTCAGGCGGCCAACCGATCGAGACCGCGGGCGCGGTCGCGAGTTTCGACGAAGGCTCGGGCAAGTTCGTGATCTACGTCAACGGCTCGATGTATAATTACGTCGGCTTCACCATCGCTACCGCACTCAAGGTCCCGAGCCATCTGGTCAACATCGTGCCGGTGGACGCCGGCGGGAGCTTCGGCAGCAAGCTTTTCCTGCACAAGGTATCGGTCCTCGCCGCATTGGCCTCGCGTGTCGCCGGCCGGCCGGTCAAGTATATCGAAGACCGCATCGACAACATCACAGCCAGCGACAATCACGGCTCCGACCGCATCTATGACGTCGAGTTGGCGATCGACGCCGATCATCGGATGACGGCACTGCGCTACAAGGTCGTGGACGATTACGGCGCTTATTTCCAATACGGCCTCGGCACGCACGGCAATGGCTTCTCGCAGACGGTCGGTCCGTACAAGATCCGCGCCGTCGGCGCCGAGCTCTATGCGGTGTTCACCAACAAATGCCAGCAGGGCGCCTGCCGCGGCTTCGGCTCCGAGGTCACCAATTTCATGATCGAGCGGATCGTCGACGCCGCGGTCGAGGAGCTCAACCTCGACCCGATCGCGTTCCGCCGCGACAATTTCATCCGCCCCGACGAGTTTCCCTATCAGATTCCGACCGGCAACCTCTACGACAGCGGCAACTATCCCGGCGCGCTCGACATGGCGCTGGAGATGCTCGACTACGAAGGCTGGCGCCAGAAACAGCAGGCGGCGCGGACGCAGGGCCGTTACGTCGGCATCGGCATCGCCAGTTGCCAGGAGAAGGGTGTGTTCAGCGCCACCGAATTCTGGATGCTCAACCGCGATCCCGGCTTCGCGCTGACCAGCTCGCCGGAAAGCGCCTCGATCAAGATCGATCCGACCGGCAAGGCGGTGATCTCGCTGCACGCGCCGTGCTGGGGCAACAGCCCGGAGACGGTGGCGGCGATGGTGCTCGCCGAGCAGCTCGCCATGGATCCGGCCGACATCAGCGTCGCCTATTCGGACACCGACCACGGCCTGCCGGGCACCGGGCCCGGCGGCAGCCGCTACACCGTCATGGTAACCGGCGCGATCACCGGCGCCGCCGCGATCATCAAGGGCAAGCTCAAGCGCGTGGCCGGCCACATGCTCGAAGCCGGCCCCGAGGATCTGGAATTCCGCAGCGGCAAGATCGGGGTCAAGGGCGCGCCGGGCATGGAGGTGGCGATCGCCGAGGTGGCGATGCAAGCGCATTTCTTCCGGCTGTCGCTGCCGGACGATCCGACGCTGACCAGCGGCCTCGAAGCGAGCTACACCTACGACCATCCGCTCGCGACTTTGCCGAGGAACGACAGCGACTTCGGCATCTTCTATCCGATCATGGGCCATATGTGTCACATGCCGGTCGTCGAGGTCGACGTGGAGACCGGGCAGGTGAGCTTCCTCGATTACGTCGCGGTGCACGATTGCGGCACGATGATCAACCCGATGACCGTCGACGGTCATGTGCGCGGCGGCACCGCGCAGGGCATCGGCACGGCGTTGCTGGAGGAGTTTCAGTATGACGGCAAAGGCCAGCTCTTGAACACGTCGTTTCAGGACTATCTGCTGCCGAAGATCGGCAATCTGCCGCCGGCGGTGCGCATCGGCCACCTGGTGACGCCCTCGCCCTACACCGAATACGGCGTCAAAGGCGCCGGCGAGGGCGGCCGCATGGTGGCGCCGCCGGCGGTGATCGCGGCGATCGAGGACGCGCTGCGCCCGCTCGGCGTGCGCATCGACACCGTGCCGGTGACGCCGGCGCGGTTGCGGGCGCTGATCCGCGCGGCCGAGGCGAAGAGCGGCACGCACCGAAGCTGAGACCCGGCCGGCCGCATCCCGCGATTATCGTCCGGCAATGCTTCGTCGGCGCGCATGCCGTCACCCGGCCCGGCTGCGGCGGGTGCGGCGACAACCTTAAGGTGGAAGCGCGCGCTGCGCATGCCGCCGGCGTGTTCCGAGGCGAAGAAGTCCGGCGGCATGGATAATTGTCTGCTAACGCCGCTCAACAAGTTTGGCCAATGCCCGCCGCGCGTTGAGCAAGACCGCGTACACACATTTACTCGATAGATAGACCTTCGAGGCCATACTCGACGACGATTTGCAGCCTCCGCGATTGCTGACGGTATGGACGTGACGCGTCGATCTGATCAACGGCTCGAAACGCTGCCGGCGGAAATCTATCTGCCGCTGGTCGATTCGCTTTTCGAGGAAGGCCGAACCCTGCTCGCCGGGACCATCTTCGGCGCCGGGTCGGTTTTCGTCACCTATTGGAAGACCGGTGAGATCTCTCTCCTGTACTGTGCGCTGGCGGTCGTCATCATCGCCGGCGCGCGCGGGCTGCTGATGCGCGCTTATGTCCGCGCTCGCCCCAGCGTCACCACGGCACAGGCGGCCAGGCGATGGGAGCGGCGCTACAGCATCGGAGCCTCTGCGTCGCTGGCGTTGTTCAGCATCTGGTGCTTCATCGCCTTCGCCTGGACCAATGATCCGTTTGCCCAGCTGGTCAGCTTTTCCATGTCGCTTGCGTATGCAGCCGGCATCTTCGGCAGAAACTTCGCAAACCCACTGTTTGTGTTCCTGCAAATTCTTTGCGCGCAGGTGCCGATGACGGCGGCGCTCCTGCTCTACGGCAATCTCTATCACTGGATTTTCGCGGGCCTGCTCGTCCCCTCCTTCCTCGGAATCAAATTCATCGCGGAAAGGCTGCGCCGCACGCTGCTCGACGCGGTGACCACATCGCGCGATATGACGCTCCTCGCCAAACGTTTCGACACTGCGCTCAACAACATGCCGCACGGCCTGTGCATGTTCGATGCCAAGCGCCACATCGTCGTTTCCAACCAGAAGCTCAACGAGCAAATGGGATTGGCAGCGGATTTCGAGCTGAAAGGCGCGAGCCTGCGTTACCTGGTCGACAGCGTTGCCAAGGCCGACCTGATTTCCGACGTCAACGCGGAGAGCCTGATCGGCCGCCTCGAGGCCCGCCTCTCCGGCAGCGATGACGCCGCCTTCGACGTGGAGATGCGCAACGGGCGCACGCTCGAGTTCACCGTACAGCCCATGGAAAAAGGCGGCATGGTGGTCCTGGTCGAGGACATCACCGAGCGAAGGATCGCCGAGGCGAAGATCAGCCATCTGGCCCGGTTCGACGCCCTGACCGGCCTTCCCAATCGCAACATCTTGCGCGACCGCATGGAGCGCGCGTTGAGCGAATGGCGGCCCGACAATATGTGCGCGATCCATTTCATCGATCTCGATCAGTTCAAGCAGGTCAACGACACCCTGGGTCATACAAGGGGCGATATGCTCCTGGAGGCCGTCGCCGAGCGACTGCGCGGCACGGTTCGCGACGTCGACGTGATTGCGCGGTTCGGCGGCGACGAATTCGTGATCCTGCAGGCGCCGATCAAATCGCTCGATCAGGCGGAGTCGCTGGCAACGCGCGCGCTCGACGCGGTCGGCGGTATTTACGATCTCGACGGACACAAGGTCGTGGTCACCGCCAGCATCGGCATTGCGGTCGCCAAGAACCGGCTCGATCCGGATCAGTTCCTGCGCAATGCCGACATGGCGCTCTATTGGGCGAAAGCCGAGGGCCGCGGCACCTGGCGCTGGTTCGAGGCCAAGATGGAGGCGAACGCCCAGGCACGGCGAAATCTCGAGCTTGACCTGCGCAACGCCGTACAGAGCGAGGAGTTCGAGCTCCACTATCAGCCGATATTCAATCTGAAGACCAAGCGCATCGCCGCCTGCGAGGCGCTGCTGCGCTGGCCGCATCGCGAACGCGGCATGGTCTCGCCGGCGGAGTTCATCCCCGTCGCCGAGGAGATGGGACTGATCGTCGAGCTCGGCAATCAGGTCCTGTACAAGGCCTGCCTCGAATGCCGGCGCTGGCCGGGCGACACCGCGGTCGCCGTCAATCTGTCGTCGATCCAGTTCGACCGCTCCAACGTTCCCGCGCTCGTTCGCGAGACGCTCGCCGCCACCAATCTGGCGCCGCACCGGCTCGAGCTGGAAATAACCGAGTCGACATTGCTCCAGGACACCAAGCGCATCCGCGCCGATCTGCACCAGCTTGCCGATCTCGGCGTGAAGATCTCGCTCGACGATTTCGGCACCGCCTATTCGAGCTTGAGCTATTTGCACAGTTTCCCGCTGCATAAAGTCAAGATCGACCAGTCCTTCCTGCGCGGTCTCGGCGAGGACGAGCGCCGGGTGACTCTGCTGCGCGGCATGACGCGGCTGAGCGCACAGCTCGGGTTGCGCGTGGTGGTCGAGGGGGTGGAGACCCAGGAGCAGCTCGAATTGCTGGCCGCCGAGGACAGTGTCGACGAAGTCCAGGGCTACCTGCTCGGCCGGCCGATGCCGGCCGCCGATTTGCGAAAACTCCTTTATGCGTCCTACGTTGCGCCGCTGGAAACCTCCTGGCCGGCCCTGGAGCACAAGGACGTCGCCTGATCCTCCGGGCGGCAAAGCACGCTCGCCAGCTGTTATTTCACCATAGCGGCGGACGGCAGCGTTAACCGTAAGCTACCGCTGAAGTTGTATCGCCATTAACGATCTGTTAACCTCCTGCTGCTGGCGAGGGCGGGCGCCAACGAGGAAGTGTGTTGAATGGCTCCGGTAGCGAAGTCTTCGTATTCCGCGCGTTCAAGCGTCTCCGATCAAGCCGCACAGGGCAGCTTCGCCGATCGCCTCGCGCTCCTTCTGGCGCGGACCGAATGCCGGCGCGCGGATTCCGCCGAGCAAAGAGACGCGATATTCCGGCTGCGCTATCAGGCCTATCTGCGCGAAGCCGCGATCGATCCAAATCCGTCCGAGGCGTTTACCGACTCGTTTGACGAGACCGGCAACGTCTACATTTTCGGATTGCACGTTGACGGCGAGCTGGCCGGCGCGATCCGCCTGCACATAGCCTCCACCGCGCATCCCGAATTCCCGACCGGCGAGGTCTTTCCTGAGCAGTTGCTGCCGGAAGTGGAGGCGGGCAGGGTGATCGTCGACGTTACGCGCTTTGTCGCCGACTGGAACCTCGCGCGGGTGCACCGCGGACTGCCCTACATCACGCTGCGGATCGCCTGGCTGGCGGCGGAGTATTTCGGCGGCGACCACATCCTCGCGGCCGTGCGGCTGGAGCATCAGGCGTTTTATCGGCGCGCCTTCACGTTCCATCTGGCTTGCGGAGCGCGGCCTTATCCGCTGCTGAACAAGCCGGTCGCCCTGATGATGCTGAATTTCCCGGCTGCCCGCGACTACATGTATCGGCGTTATCCGTTCTTCCATTCGACCGTGTCGGAGCGGCGCATGCTGTTCGAGCGCCGTCCGGGGCGCGACCTGAAACGCGGGCCGCTCGACCTCGCCGCCGCATCGCACTCCTGACGACCGCGATTGCCATCGCCGTTGCCCGGCACGGCGGACCGAACGGTTACCCGAAGCTCAACACGATCGCTGAAATTCGACGGATCGCCGGCAAGGAGTGTTTCCGAACGGCGGCTATAGAGACATCGCCACAGGGCTGTTCATGGCCCACACAGCGATCGTCGATACTATGGCGAATTCCGCACTGCGCGTTGAAACGAACGAAAGGGCGGCTCCGGTCCGGGCCGCTCGCGTCGTAATCTGCCCGCAATGCGACGCGCACTTGCTGTTCCATCGCAGCCGCACGTCGGAGATCGACGACTGCGGGTTCGAGACTTGCCGGCTCGTATGCAGCGAATGTAGAGCTTCGCTTGTCGGCGTCATCGATCCGTACGACGACGCGGTGCTGCTCTCGGCGCTGCCGAGCTGAAAAAGCGAGCCGCTACGTCCGCGCCCGGCCTTACCCCTTACCATCCGGCCCTTTTCCTCGTGCGCGGCCCGCGTTCTTAACGCTAAGTTTGCCGGCGGCGGCGACCTTCGGGAGCCGGGGTGAGGGCGGCGTCGCTTGTGGCGCGGGCCTCACGCCATGATATCTTTATCGTCAGCTCTCGCCGACTTTGGCGGCGGAGCCGAGGATTCCCATGGCGCGTTCGCCGATCGATCTGCCGCGGATGCAGAACCAGCCCCGGCCGCGGGCAGCGGTGGCGCGCGGCCCCAACCTCGTCCCGCAGCCCGGCGAGGGGGTGCCGCCGAAGCCGCGCCGGCCGCGGATGATGCGGCAATTCGAGCTGATCGACCGGGTCAAACAGTACAATCCCGCGACCAATGAGGATCTGCTCAACCGCGCCTATGTCTATGCCATGCGCGCCCACGGCACGCAGCGGCGCGCCTCCGGCGATCCTTACTTCTCGCACCCGCTCCAGGTCGCCGCGATCCTGACTGATCTCAAGCTCGATGACGCCACCATCGCCGCCGCGCTCCTGCACGACACCATCGAGGATACCGACGCCACCCGCGCCGAGATCGACCGCCTGTTCGGTCCCGACATCGGCGCGCTGGTCGAGGGGCTGACCAAACTAAAGAAGCTCGATCTCGTCTCCAAGGAGGCGAAGCAGGCCGAGAACCTGCGCAAGCTTCTGCTCGCCATCGCCGACGACGTCCGCGTGCTCCTGATCAAGCTCGCTGACCGGCTGCACAATATGCGCACGCTGGCGCATCGGCCGCCCGAGGCGCGCCGGCGCACCGCGGAGGAGACGCTCGACATCTACGCGCCGCTTGCCGGCCGCATGGGCATGCATGAGATGCGCGAGGAGCTCGAGGATCTGTCCTTCCATGAGCTTAATCCCGACGCCTACAAGGTGATCAGCGAGCGGCTCGAGGCGCTGGCCGTGCGCTCGAGCGGCTGGATCACCGAGATCGAGCAGCAACTCGCCAGGAAGCTCGCCGACAGCGGCATTACCGCGGAGGTTTCCGGGCGGCGCAAGCGCGCCTATTCGATCTGGCGCAAGATGGAAAGAAAGGCGGTCGGCTTTGAGCAGCTCTCCGACGTGTTCGGCTTCCGCGTGCTCGTCGGCAGCCTCGCCGAGTGCTACCAGGCGCTCGGCATCGTGCACACCACCTGGCCGGTGGTTCCGGGGCGCTTCAAGGATTACATCTCGACGCCCAAGCAGAACGACTACCGCTCGCTGCATTCGACCGTGATCGGCCCGGGCCGGCAGCGCGTCGAGCTGCAGATCCGCACTCGCGGCATGCACCAGATCGCCGAATACGGCATTGCCGCCCATGCGCTCTACAAGGACGGGCTCGGCTCGCCGACGGAAATGCTCTCGCGCGAGTCGAACGCCTATGCCTGGCTGCGCCGCACCATCGAGCTCCTGGCCGAAGGCTCCAACCCGGAAGAATTCCTCGAGCACACCAAGCTCGAGCTGTTCCACGACCAGGTGTTCTGTTTCACGCCCAAAGGGAAGCTGATCGCGCTGCCGCGCGGGGCGACACCGATCGATTTCGCCTACGCGGTGCACACCGATGTCGGCAACATGGCGGTCGGCGCCAAGATCAACGGCAAGATTGGCCCGTTGAGCTCGCCGCTGGAGAACGGCGACGAGGTGCAAATCCTCACCTCGAAGGCGCAGACCGCTCCGCCCACGGCCTGGGAATCGATCGTGGCGACCGGCAAGGCGCGCGCCGCGATCCGCCGCGCCACCCGCGCCGCGGTGCGCAACCAGTATTCCGGCCTCGGCCGCCGCATCCTCGAGCGCTTGTGCCAGCGCGCCAAGATCGCCTACAGCGACGAGAAGCTCGAAGGCGCCTTGCCGCGCCTCGCCCGCGCCTCGATCGAGGACGTGATGTCGGCGGTCGGCCGCGGCGAGATGAAGGCCTCCGACGTCGTGCGGGCGATGTATCCCGACTACAAGGACGAGCGCGTCACCGTCGCACCGAAAGCGGACAGCGGCTGGTTCGGCCTCAAGCGCGCGAAGGCGGTGAAGTTCAAGCTCCCCGGCGATGGCGAGAACGGGGCGCCGATTCCGATCCGCGGCATCAACACCGACCTGCCGGTGCGTTTCGCCCCGCGTGGCGGCGCCGTTCCCGGCGACCGCATCGTCGGCATCATGACGCCGGGGGAGGGGATCACCATTTATCCGATCCACTCGCCGGCGCTGACCGAATTCGAGGATGAGCCGGAACGCTGGCTCGATGTGCGCTGGGACGTGGACGAGAAGACGCCGCAACGTTTTCCGGCGCAGCTTGCGGTGCAATCGGTGAACGAGCCGGGCTCGCTGGCGCAGATCGCCCAGGTGATCGCCGAGCATGACGGCAACATCGACAATATCCGCATGACCCGGCAGTCGCCGGATTTCACCGATCTCACCATCGACCTCGAGGTCTATAACCTCAAGCACCTGACCTCGATCATCTCGCAGCTGCGGGCGAAGAAGGTGGTCGCCAATGCCGAGCGGGTCAGCGGGTAGCGCGGCACAAAGAGCGTCATGTCGGCTCCTCGTCCCATACGCCTCGGCGTCAACGTCGATCACGTCGCCACGCTGCGCAACGCGCGGGGCGGGCGGCATCCCGATCCGGTCACCGCCGCCCAGATCGCCATCGCCGCCGGCGCCGACGGCATCACCGCGCATCTGCGCGAGGATCGCCGGCATATTCGCGACGAGGACATGGCCCGGCTGAAGGCCGAGATCGACAAGCCGCTGAACTTCGAGATGGCGGCGACGCCGGAGATGGTGGAGATCGCGCGCCGCACCAAGCCACATGCCGCGTGCCTCGTGCCGGAGCGGCGGGCCGAGGTCACGACCGAGGGCGGCCTCGATGTCGCGGGACAGCACAATACGCTCGCGCCGGCGATCGCCAGGCTCACCGAAGCGGGCATTCGCGTCTCGCTGTTCATCGACGCCGATCCTCGCCAAATCGAAGCCGCGGCGCGGCTGCGCGCCCCGGTGATCGAAATTCACACCGGGGCCTGGTGTCATGCGCTCGCGCAAGGCGATGCCGCGCGCTCGGCCGCGGAATGGGACCGCATCCGCGCCGGGGTCGAGATTGGCCGCCACGCCGGTCTCGAAGTTCACGCCGGCCACGGACTTAATTATCAGACGGCGGAGACGGTCGCGGAGCTGGCCGAGGTCGCTGAGCTGAACATCGGCCATTTCCTGGTCGGAGAGGCGATTTCGGTCGGACTTGCCGAAGCGGTCAGGACGATGCGCGCCGCCATGGACCGGGGCAGGTCAAGGGCATGATCCTCGGCATCGGTTCCGATATCACCGACGTCCGCCGCATCGCCAAGGTGATCGAGCGTCACGGCGAGCGTTTCCTCGATCGCGTGTTCACGCCGGCCGAGCGGGCAAAGGCGGATGGCAGGCGCAACCGCATGGAGACCTATGCCAAGCGTTTTGCGGCCAAGGAAGCCTGCGCCAAGGCGCTCGGCACCGGGCTGCGCGCCGGGGTCTGGTGGCGCGACATGGGGGTGGTCAATCTGCCGTCCGGGCGGCCGACCATGGAGCTGAGCGGAGGGGCCAAACGGCGCCTGCAGGCGCTCACGCCTGCCGGCTACGAGGCGCGGATCGACCTCACCATCACCGACGAGGGCCCGACCGCTCAGGCGCTGGTGATCATCTCGGCGGTCGCCGTTCCGGTCGCTTGACGCGGCGCGGTGTCGGGTACCGCGCACGCTCAAGCTACAGACCGCCCATGATAAATTCGTCAGGCAGGCGGCGTCTTGGCGGCAAGCTCATGGCGTTGCTAGATAAATCCGCGCGGCGAAAGCTGCGACCAAACCCCGCGTGCAATTGCGTGCGTATGCCCCAAAGGCTACAAGGTCGCAGGGCGCGATCAAGACAAGCGGAACCATGGGCCGATGAGCGTGCAAACCGGAGCCAAACGCCGAGAAGGCGGATTCGCCGAGACCATCCGCGTGGTGTTCCACGCCCTGATCATAGCGCTGGTCATCCGCACCTTTCTGTTTCAGCCGTTCAATATCCCCTCCGGGTCGATGATCCCGACATTGCTCGTCGGCGACTATCTGTTCGTCTCCAAATATTCCTACGGCTATACCCACTATTCGCTGCCGTTCTCGCCGCCGCTCTTCCCCGGCCGCATTCTCGGCGGCGAGGTCCATCGCGGCGACGTGGTCGTCTTCCGCCTGCCGAAGGACGACTCGATCGACTACATCAAGCGCGTAGTCGGCCTGCCCGGCGACCGCATCCAGGTGATCGACGGTGTGCTCAACGTCAATGGCCAGCCGGTCAAGCGTGAGCACATCGACGATTACGTGACCGACGATGACGGCGTCGTCCAGCGCGTCAAGCAGTACCGCGAGACCTTGCCGAACGGCGTCACCTATACGACGCTCGATCTCACCGACAACGGCTTTTACGACAACACCCCGGTCTACACCGTGCCGGCCGGCGACTATTTCATGATGGGCGACAACCGCGACAACTCGACCGACAGCCGGGTGCTCAGTCAGGTCGGATACGTGCCGTATGAGAACATCATCGGCAAGGCGCAGATCATCTTCTTCTCGATCGGCAATGGCGCCCACGCCTGGGAAGTGTGGCGCTGGCCGTGGACGGTACGCTGGGACCGCCTGTTCAAGCTCGTGAGATGAGCCGCCGGCGCAAAGCCACATCGGTCACAACGCCGCCGCAAAATCCGCCTGCCGGTGAGCCCTCAGCCGCTCCGGCCGCAGCCGCCGATGGGCAGAAGGATCCGCGCCGGCGCCGCCGTCGTGGCGACGGCTCGCTCGAAACCCGCATCGGCTACAAGTTCACCGACGCCGCGCTCCTCGACAGCGCGCTGTCGCATATCTCTGCGCTCAAAGGTGCGCGCAACCGCGCGGCGAGCTACCAGCGGCTCGAATTCCTCGGCGATCATGTGCTCGGCCTGGTGATCTCCGACATGCTGTTCCGCGCATTTCCCAAGGCCGACGAGGGCGAGCTGTCACGTCGGCTCGCCGATCTGGTGCGCAAGGAGACCTGCGCCGAGATCGCCCGCACCATCGATCTCGGCGCGGCGATCCGGCTTGGCGCCTCGGAGGTTAATGCCGGCGGCCGCACCCGGCCCGCGATCCTGGCCGATGTGTGCGAGGCGCTGATCGGCGCCGCCTATCTCGACGGCGGGTTCACCGCCGCCTCCGGCCTGGTCGGCAGGCTGTGGCAGGCGCGGCTAGAGACCAAGGCGCAGCCGCTGCGCGATCCCAAAACAGTGCTGCAGGAATGGGCGCAGGCGCGCGGCCTGCCAACGCCGGCCTATCGCGAGATCGCGCGCTCGGGGCCCGATCACGATCCGCATTTTCGCGTCGCCGTGCAGCTGCCGAATTTGACCCCGGCGGAAGGCTCGGGCCGCTCGAAGCGCGCCGCCGAGCAGGCCGCCGCCGCCGCGATGATGGCGCGCGAGGGCGTCAAGCCCGAACGGGCCAATGGCTGAAGCCGCCGCACCGGCCGGCGAGGCCACCCGCTGCGGCTTCGTGGCGCTGATCGGGGCGCCGAATGTCGGCAAATCGATGCTCACCAACGCGCTGGTCGGCGCCAAGGTCTCGATCGTCACCCCCAAGGTGCAAACGACGCGCGCGCTCATCCGCGGCATAGCGCTCGTCGGCGCGGCGCAGCTCATCTTCGTCGATACTCCCGGCATCTTCACGCCGCGGCGACGGCTCGACCGGGCGATGGTGGGTACCGCCTGGGGCAGCACCCGGGACGCCGATGTCGTCGCGCTGCTCGTCGATTCGCGAAAAGGCGCGCAGGAAGACGACGAGGCGGTGCTCGGCCGCCTGGCCGATATCCGGGCGCCGAAGGTGCTGGTGCTCAACAAGGTCGATCTCGCGGCGAAGCCCGCGCTCCTTGGCCTGACGCAGGCGCTCAATGCGCGCGCCGCGTTTGCCGCTACGTTCATGGTCTCGGCCTTGTCCGGCGACGGTGTCGCCGACCTCAAGGCCTGGTTCGCGGCGCACGTCCCGCCGGGACCCTGGCTTTATCCTGCGGATCAAATCTCCGACGCGCCGCTGCGCCAGCTTGCCGCCGAGATCACCCGCGAGAAGCTGTATCTGCGGCTGCACCAGGAATTGCCCTACCAATCGACGATCGAGACCGAAATCTGGAAGGAGCTCAAAGACGGGTCGGTGCGCATCGAGCAGACGATCTATGTCGAGCGCGAAAGCCAGCGCAAGATCGTGCTCGGCAAGGCCGGGGCGACCATCAAGGCGATCGGCGCCGCGGCGCGCCCCGAGATCGCCGCGGCGATCGAGCAGCCCGTGCACCTCTTCTTGTTCGTCAAGGTGCGGGAAGGGTGGAGCGACGATCCCGAGCGCTACCGCGAGATGGGGCTGGAGTTTCCGAAGGAATGATCATCGACGAAAAATTCAATCATTTCAATGAAGTCTGCCGGCGTTGGCGTGCCAGGCTGTCGGTGCGTTGAAGCTGGTGGAAAAGCGTAATTTATAGGCGGACCACTTTGGAGGACTCAAAGATGGTCCGATCGTTCCTACTTGGGATGGGCCTCGACTGGCAGCATGCGCCGTCGCTCATTTTGGCTTTTGTCCTCGGACGATGCAGAGGCAGCAGGGTATCCCTGCAATTGGGACCAGATGTGAGAGGTCAGGGGCTGTTCCCATGCATTTTGTTGTGGCATCGCGATAGAGAATTGCGTGCTGGTCCCGGTCCACGAGCAAAAGAGGCGAAAAAAGGAACCGGCACCAAGCGAAGTAAGCACGCTCGGCGCAGAACGGAGACGACTAGGAGCTTCAAGAACCTGGTGGAGCGTCATGGGATTTGCGTACGCAGCAGCATTCGCTCTGCCCCGGAATGACGCTACATACCGCCCATGCAATGGACCGACGAAGGCATCGTGCTCGGCGTCAAGCGGCACGGCGAGACCAGCGTCATTCTCGAATTGATGACGCATGAGCGCGGCCGCCATCTCGGGCTCGTGCGCGGCGGCACCGGCACGCGGCTGCGCGGGGTGCTGCAGCCGGGAAATTCGCTGCGCGCCACCTGGCGGGCGCGGCTCGACGACCATCTCGGCAACTACGCGGTCGAGGGGACGAACCTGCGCGCCGCCGGATTTCTCAACTCGGCGCACGCGGTGCACGGTGTCACCCATATCGCCGCGTTGTGCCGGCTTCTCGCCGAGCGCGAGCCGCACGCGCGCATCCACGGCGGGCTGGAGGCGATCCTCGACGCGCTCGATGATCGCGCGGCGGTAGCGCCGATGATTGCGCGCTTCGAGCTCGATTTCCTGGCGGAGCTCGGCTTCGGCCTCGATCTGTCGTCCTGCGTCGCGACCGGCGACACGGCCGATCTCATCTATGTCTCGCCGCGCTCCGGCCGCGCGGTTTCGCGCGCGGCCGGAGAAGCCTATCGTGACAAGCTGATGCGGCTCCCTGCCTTCCTGCGGACCGACGATGAGCCGCCATCCGCCGCCGATCTCGCCGATGCGTTCGTGCTGACCGGTTTTTTCCTCGAGCGGCACGCTTTCGCGCCGCGCGGCCTTCCGTTGCCGGAAGCCCGCGCGCGCTTCGTCGCGGCGATCAGCCGGTCGATGTGAACCGGCGGACGCCGCCCGACCGCAAGACTGCGGCTCAGCGCTCCCACCAGAACCACTCCGGATGCACCCGCCGCCATTCGGCGTGGCGCTCCTGCATCCGGCCGAGGATCATGCCGAATCTGACGCAGGCCTTGCGGTCGCCGTGGTCGCAGAGCTGGTGAAAGCCCAAAAGCTCCGCCTGGACGTCTTGCGCGCGCGCCGGAATGGTCGAGGGAATAGCGCAAGCAATGACGACCGCCAGAGCGGCCGAACTTGTCATGATCGATTTCAGAAGCATGTCCGTTTCCTCCTTATGTAGGCGGACCTGACAGATGCAACGAAACCAACACGCCGCAATGAACTTAGTGTGGCGCGACCACGGCGCTATCAGGTCGGAACGCGCAACGGCGGCTGCAACCGGCGTTCATCCCTTGTTCAGGAGCTGCGGGCGGCATGGGCGGCTGCCGATCGCCTCTTGGCGGGAGCCGAGCGCCAAGCTCGGCGACTGGAAAGTGCGGCTTGTTCACGGGCCATGACCGCGCTACCTCCTGCCTGCCATGAACAAGAAAGTGATTCCCCCCGAGCCCGACGGCGTGCAGCAGATCGCGCTGCGCGAGGCGCTCGAGGAGCGCTATCTCGCCTATGCGCTCTCGACCATCATGCATCGGGCGCTGCCGGACGCGCGCGACGGGCTCAAGCCGGTGCATCGGCGCATCCTCTACGGCATGCGGCTCTTGCGGCTCGATCCCGGCGCGACGTTCAAGAAGTCGGCGAAGATCGTCGGCGATGTGATGGGCAATTTCCATCCGCATGGCGACCAGGCGATCTACGACGCGCTGGTGCGCCTCGCGCAGGACTTTTCTTCGCGCTATCCGCTGGTCGACGGCCAGGGCAATTTCGGCAACATCGACGGCGATAACGCCGCGGCCTACCGCTATACCGAGGCGCGGATGACCGAAGTCGCCGGACTGCTGCTCGACGGCATCGACGAAGACGCGGTCGATTTCCGCGCCAATTACGACGGCGTGTCGCAGGAGCCGGTGGTCCTGCCGGCGGCGTTCCCGAACCTCCTCGCCAACGGCTCGCAAGGGATCGCCGTCGGCATGGCGACCGCGATCCCGCCGCATAACGTCGCCGAGTTGTGCGAGGCGGCGCTGCACTTGATCGAGCAGCCGAAGGCGCGAAGCCGCACGCTCCTCAAATTCGTGCCCGGTCCGGATTTCCCGACCGGCGGGCTCGTCGTCGATCCGCCGGAGACGATCGCCGAGGCTTATGCGACCGGCCGCGGCTCGTTCCGCCTGCGCGCGCGCTGGAAGACCGAAGATACCGGGCGCGGCACCTATCAGATCGTGGTCACCGAGATTCCCTGGCAGGTGCAGAAGATGCGGCTCGTCGAGCGCATCGCCGAGCTGATCAACGAGAAAAAGCTGCCGCTCCTCGCCGACATGCGCGATGAATCCGCCGAGGACGTGCGCCTCGTGCTCGAGCCGCGCTCGCGCAGCGTCGATCCGGCGCTGATGATGGAGAGCCTGTTCAAGCTCACCGAGCTCGAAAGCCGCGTGCCGCTCAACATGAACGTGCTGATCCGCGGCCGCGTCCCCAAGGTCGTCGGCCTCGCCGAGGTGCTGACCGAGTGGCTCGCGCACCGGCGCGACGTGTTGTTGCGCCGCTCGCGCTACCGTCTGGCGCAGATCGAGCACCGGCTCGAAGTCCTCGGCGGCTATCTCGTCGCCTATCTCAACATCGACAAGGTCATCAAGATCATCCGCCAGGAGGACGAGCCGAAACCGGTGCTGATGAAGACCTTCAAGCTCTCCGACGTGCAGGCGGAGGCGATCCTCAATATGCGGCTGCGTAATTTGCGCCGGCTGGAAGAGATCGCAATCCGCACCGAGGAGAAGGAGCTACGCGTCGAGAAGAAGTCGATCGAAGATTTGCTGCGCTCGGAGAAGGCGCAATGGAAGACGATCGCCGGCCAGATCCGGGAGGTGCGTGACAAATACGGGCCGAAGACGCCGCTCGGCAAGCGCCGCACCGGCTTTGCCGAGGCCCCCGCGCATGACGAGGCGGCGATCGAAGAGGCGCTGGTCGAGCGTGAACCGGTCACCATCGTGGTCTCGGAGAAGGGCTGGATCCGCGCGCTGCGCGGCCAGGTCGCCGATCTTTCCGGCCTCGCCTTCAAGGCCGACGATGCGCTCAAGCTCGCCTTCTTCGCCGAGACGACCTCGAAGCTCCTGGTCTTCGCCACCAATGGGCGCTGCTACACCATCGAGGCGGCGAAGCTGCCGGGGGGCCGCGGCCATGGCGAGCCGATCCGGCTGTTCATCGATTTCGAGCAGGAAGCCGACATCGTCGCCGTGTTGCGCCACCAGGGCGGCCGCAAATTCATCGTCGCCAGCGCCCAGGGCAGGGGATTTATCGTGCCCGAGGACGAGTGCCTCGCCAACACGCGCAAAGGCAAGCTGGTGCTCAATGTAAAGCCGCCCGACGAAGCGCGCGCGCTGGCGTCGGTCGAGGGCGAGCTGGCGGCGGCGATCGGCGAGAACCGCAAGATGCTGGTCTTCCCGCTCGACCAGGTGCCAGAGATGGCGCGCGGCCGCGGCGTGCGCCTGCAGCGCCACAAGGATGGCGGCCTTTCCGACATCAAGACCTTCGAGGTGGAGAAGGGGCTGACCTGGACCGATTCCGCCGGCCGGGTGTTCACCCTCTCGCTCAAGGAGCTCGCCGACTGGCGCGGCAACCGCGCCGATGCCGGGCGCTTGGCGCCGAAGGGATTCCCCAAGAGCAATAAGTTCGACGGCCGACCGGCCGCGAACGGGAAGGGCACGGAACAAAAAGGCGAATAGCGCGGCTCAGGCGACCTTCATCGCCGGCGCCGCCGCGCCGTCGAGGAAGCCAATGAGGCGATCGCGGATCAGCTGCTCGGCCTCGGCCATGATCCGGTCGATCAGCTCGGCGACGGTCGGGATGTCGTAGATTAGCCCGGCGACCATGCCGCAGCTCCAGGCGCCGACGTCGACATCGCCCTCGATCATGATCCGCGGATAGAGCCCGCCGACCTCCTCCTTGATGTCGGCGATGGTCAGCGCCGCGCCCTTCTCGCGCTCGATCTCGATGATGTGCTCGACGCCCTTGTTCTTCAGGACGCGCTCGGTGTTGCGCAGCGCGCGCATGATCAGCCGGGTATCGAGCTCGGAGGCGGCGACGATCGCCTTCTTGACGTTCTCATGCACCGGCGCCTCTTTCGTGGCGATGAAGCGCGTGCCCATGTTCATGCCGGCGGCGCCCATGGCCAGCGCCGCCACCAGGCTGCGCGCATCGGCCATGCCGCCCGAGGCGACGAACGGAATCTTCAGCTCGTCGGCGGCGCGCGGCAGGAGAATCATGTTCGGCACATCGTCTTCGCCGGGATGGCCGCCGCACTCGAAGCCGTCGACGCTGACCGCGTCGCAACCGATCCGTTCGGCCTTGAGCGAATGGCGCACCGAGGTGCATTTGTGAATGATCTTGATCCCGGCCGCCTTGAGTGCCGGCAGATATTGCTCGGGGCTTCGTCCCGCGGTCTCGACGATCTTGACGCCGCCTTCGACGATCGAGCGGATATATTCCGGATAAGGCGGCGCTGCGAATGACGGCAGGAAGGTGAGGTTCACGCCGAACGGCTTGTCGGTCATGTCGCGGCAGCGCGCGATCTCTCTGGCCAGCAATTCCGGCGTCTTCTGCGTCAATCCGGTGATGATGCCGAGGCCGCCGGCATTGGATACGGCGGCGGCGAGCTCGGCAAAGCCGACATAGTGCATGCCGCCCTGGATGATCGGATGGCGGATGCCGAACATTTCGGTAATCGCAGTCTTCACCTGAACCTCCAAAATATACGCTCACGACGCAAACCAGGATTCCGAATATCCGTCAACTTTCGGAGCGGCCGCGGTTGCGATCCATGCCACTATGCGCGACGGCCGAAGACCGACGCAAGCTCTGCCGGCATGCCTCCGATGCGGCCCTCGCGCATCGAGGCGACGATCACGCACAACAGGCAGACGAGGTAAGGCAAGCACGCGATCAGATAAGGCGACAAGGTCAGGCCGCCGGCCTGCAGCCGCAAGGTCGCGGCCTCGCTCAAGCCGAATATCAGCACGACCGGCAGCACGAAAAACGGGTTCCAGCGCGCGACGATAACCAAACCGACGGCGACAAAACCTCTTCCCTTGGTCATGTCGTTCGCCCAAGTCTGGGTGTAGTCGACCGAGAGGATGGCGCCGGCAAAGCCGGACAACAGGCCGCCGACGAGAATGCCCTGAAGCTGCACCAGCCGCGGCGTCAGGCCGATCGCCCGCGCGGTCTCGAACGACTCGCCGACGATGCGCCAGTTCAGTCCGGTGCCGGTGCGATAGAGCCAGAGACCGACGACGACCACCAACAGCACCGCCGTTGGCGCCGTGGGTGTGAGCTGGGTGAGAATGGGCCCGATCAGCGGGACGTCGGCGAAGGCCGGTCCGGTGATCGGCGGCAGTCCGGTTACCTTGCCGCCGACGAACGCGCGGCCGAAGTAGGACGTGAGGCCCAATCCCAACGTCCACACGGCGATGCCGCTGCCGATCTGGTTGGCCCCGCAAGCAAGGCACAGGAATGCGTGCACCGCGGACAGCAAGACGCCCGCGCAGGCTCCCACCGCGAAGCCGATCATCGGATCGCCGGCAGTGGCGGCCGCGGCAAAACCGGCGCAGGCGCCGCAGAGCATCTGACCTTCGACCCCGAGATTGATGATGCCGACGCGCTGAGTGAGCGTCTCGCCTAACGTGACCATCAGAAGCGGTGTCGACGATCGCAGCATTGCCGCCGTCCAGTGCCCGATGACGACCATGTCATCCATGACGTGTCTCGCGTCGCACCGCGAGGCCGCTGGCGGCCAACGCGGCAACAAACAGCAAGCCTTGCAACACGGTCGCGCTGGCGCTTGGGATCTTGCTGTACATCTGGAGAGCGTCGCCGGCCGCAAGCAGACCGCCGATTAAGATGGCGATCGGAACTGCACGCAGGAAATGCTGGCCTGACAGCCAGGCTACCAGGAAGCCGGTGAGCCCGTAACCGACCGACAAACCCGACTGCAATCGTCCCTGGATGGCCGAGGTTTCGCAAATCCCGGCAAAACCCGCCAGCGCGCCGCCGAGCGCCATGACCATCAACGTATTTCTCGCAAAGCGGAGGCCCACCATGGCGCCCACCTTGCGGTTTCCGGCAAGCACCGTGAGGCCGAGACCCCAACGCGTGTAGGTGACCGCAATGTGCAGCACGCCGGCGGTGATGAGCGCGACCACGAATCCGAGATGGACACGCGTCCCAAACAGGCTCGGCACGGTTGCCGCCGGCGGGAACTGGATCGTGGCCGGCCATCCGAGGCTCGCCGCGTCCTTCCAGGCGCCGTAGACGGCAAAATTCACCAAGAGCACGGCGATGTAGTTCAGGAGCAAAGTCGATATCGTTTCGTTGACATTGAAGCGGGCCCGCAAAATTCCGGCAAACCCGCTCCACACGGCGCCACCCAAGGCGCCCAGAGCAAGCATCGCCGGCAGCAAGGCGAGCATCGGTGCGCCCGGGAAATTCACCACGACCGAGGTGCCAAGGAGCGCGCCGAAGTAGATTTGGCCTTCGCCGCCGACGGTGATGAGGCCGAGGCGGGCGGGCAAGATTACCGCGAACGCACAGAGCAGAATCGGCGTTGCCTTGACCAGGCTTTCGGATGTCGAATAGCCGTCGCCGAAAGCGTAAACGGCCATCGTCGTGAGGGTGGCAAGGGGCGGTCGGCCGACGGCGAGCAGAAACGCCGACGCCAGCCCGAGAAACATGACGACGCCTGCAATTCCGTAGAGCGACCGCTCGACCAGACGGCCGCTCACGCCGCCTCTCCGCGGCCCATGCCAGCCATCCAGCGGCCGATCATTTGACGACTCGCGTCTTCTCGTCTCACAATTCCCACGATGCGGCCGCCGTGCATCACTGCGATCCGGTGCGCATAGGCCAAGAGGTCGTCCAATTCCTCCGAGATCCAGACGATACACGCGCCGTTACGGGCCTGCGCGAACAAGGAACGGTACACGGCCTGGGTGGCCAGAACATCGAGCCCCATTGTCGGGTAGCTGGCAACGACAAGACGATGCGTATCCGAAAGCTCGCGCGCAACGACCAGCTTTTGCAGATTGCCGCCCGACAATGCGGAGGCCGGCAGCCTGGCATTCGGCGGTCGCACATCGAAGCGCGTGATGAGCGCGTTGGCGCGGGCCATCATCGCGCGGCGGCGCGGAAACAGCGTGAGCTTGCGCACCTGCCGCAAGGCGAGATTGAGGCCGAGATCGAGATCGGCGACGACGGCGTTGTCGAGGGGACGTTCCGGTACGTAGGCGACATCCTCCGCAATCGCACCATCGTCGCGATAGGCGATGCTCGCCCCGCCGAGGAGGACGTCGCCACCGGCGAGCGGCGCGAGTCCCGCGAGCGCCTCCGCCAGCGCATATTGCCCATTGCCGGACACGCCGGCGATACCGAGGATTTCCCCCGAAACCACTTCAAACGACACGTCGCGAACCTGCGTCCCCTGTGCGGCGGCGATGAGGTCGCGCACCTGGAGCACCGGCACGGCGCTGCGGGCTGACGCAGGAGCCTCGACCGAGTTCAGCCTTTCGCGGCCGACCATTGCGCCGACGAGCTGCTCCGGTGTCCGCTCGGTGGCTAGAGCGCGATCCACGACGCGACCGCCGCGCATGATCACGATGCGGTCGGCGCAGGCGGCGACATCGGCAAGCTTGTGCGTGATCAGCACCACGGCTTTGCCTTCCGCGGCAAGCGAACGGATGAAGCCGTACAGGCGCTCGGCTTCACCCGGCGTCAGCACCGATGTCGGTTCGTCGAGAATGACGACCCGCGCATTGAGATTGAGCACCTTGGCAAGCTCGACGAGCTGTCGCTCCCCGACCGCGAGCTCGCGCACGCGTCGTATCGGATTGAGGTTGGGCGCCAGCGGTCTGAGCCATTTCAATGCGGCGTTTACCCGAGCGCTGCCGCGGCGCTGAAGCCAGGGAGCATCCGGGAACGCCGCCAGCAGGTTTTCGAGCACTGACAGCGCCGGCACCAGCGAGAACTGCTGGAACACCATGCCGATGCCGCTCGCCATGGCCTCGCGCGGCGAGGCGAATCTCATCGGCGTGTCGTCGATCCGGATTTCGCCCGCGTCGGCTTGGTAGAAGCCGTAGAGCACTTTCATCAAAGTGCTCTTGCCCGCGCCGTTCTCGCCGAGCAGCGCCAGAACCTCGCCGGAGCGAATCTCAAGATCGACATTGTCGTTTGCGGTAATGGCGCCGAATTGCTTGCGGACGCCGGACATGATCACCAGGGAGGCCGGCATCCCCTTCATTCCAGGGCGAAGATGCCATCGACCTCGACGGTGGCGCCGCGCGGCAGGTTGGCGACACCGACGGCGGTTCGCGCATGTGTGCCGTTGGCCCCGAACAATTCGTGCATGAGATCGGACGCGCCGTTGATGACCTGCGGGATCTCGTCGAATTGCGGGCTGCAATTGACGAAGCCGCCGAGACGTATGCAGGCGGTGACGGCATCGAGCGTCCCCCCGCAGGCTGCTTTGAGCACCGCGATCAGGTTGAGGGCGCACACGCGCGCCGCCTTCTGGCCATCGGCAAGGTCATAATCGACGCCGACGCGGCCGACGTAGCGGACCACCCCGTTCCATTCACAGACTTGCCCGGCGAGAAAGACCAGATTTCCGAAGCGCCTAAATGGCACGAAATTGGCCACCGGAATCGGCACCCTGGGCAATTCGATGGCCAGGGCCGAAAGCCGTGCATCAACCGAGTCGAGGCCGGTGGGTGTCGACATTGTCCGATCAGGTCCGCGATGACGCGGCAAGCGCCGCGAGCAGCGCTTGCGAACGCGCGGCAAATCCGAACAGGAGCTTCACGTTGTAGAGAACCGCTTGCACGCAGTAGTCCGGCGATGTGGTCGCGGTCCCGTCCTCGATCAGGACGGTGTCGTAGCCGAGGAAACTCGCGTCTTCGAGCGTGGTCATGACACATTGGTCCATATTCACGCCGCCGATGAATAAGGTCTTGACGCCGAGATTGCGCAATACCGCGTCGGTTTCGGTATCCCAAAAGGCGCTGAACCGGTGCTTGACGATCTGGACGTCGCGATCGCCCGGATTGATTTCGTCGACGACTTGCGCGCCCCAGCTGCCTAATTTGATAACCTCGGAACGCGTGCCCGGCACGGGCTGGGCGAGGCCCGGCTCGTCGCCCTTTGGGTTGTGGGCGTGCCGCAACGAAGGGCTGATGTTCAGCAAATCCTTGCGCACGCCCCAATTGACCCAAATCACCGGAATGCCGTGTTCGCGGAATGCACCGATCAGCTTTTGCAGCGGTTTGATCGGCTTGCGGTTCGGCGAGATATCGATGCCGCGGCTGTGCAGCCAGCCGCCTTCAGTGCAGAAATCATTCTGCATGTCGACGATGAGCAACGCCGATTTGGCGGCGTCAACCACGATGTTCTGCGGTTCGGCCTTGATCGCCATCGGCCGTGGCGCCGGCGCCGGCCGCGTCATATCGACCGTGTCGCGCGTGACCAGCCACGATTGCCCCGGACTTGCCCCCATTTCGACCGGGGATGTCGGTTTCGCGGTGACATTCATGGCTGATCTCCCTCGCTCGCGTCGCACGCAGCCTACATTCTTACTTCGTCGCGCCGGTGATGCCCTTGACCAGATAATCCATAGTCTCGACCTGCTGCATCGAAAGCTTCTGGCCGGCCGGCACCACCATCGTACCATCCTGTTTGGTGATCGGACCGTCCCAGATCGACTTTTTGCCGGCGATGATAGCGGCCTTGAGCTGGAGGACTTCCTTGCTCACGTCTTCGGGCACGGCGGTGCCGAACGGGTCCAGCACAACGTTGCCGCTGGCAAGGTCGCCGCGTAGGTTCGACGGCTTCCAAGTCCCCGCTTTGATCGCCTTGATCTCGTCGACCATCATCGGGCCCCAATCCCACGACACGCCGGTCAGTATCGCCTTCGGCGCTCGATCGTGAATGTCGACATCCTTGCCGATCATGAAGATGCCGCGCTTTTCCGCCGCCTGCGCGATGGTGATCGGACTATCGACCTGCTCGGCGATAACGTCGATGCCGAGATCGGCAAAAGCGTTGGTGGCTTCGGTCTCCTTCTGCGGCTCCCACCACCCGCCATTCCACACCACGGTCGTGGTGATGTTCGGATTGACCGACTGAGCGCCGAGGGTGAAGGCGTTTACCGAGCGCATCAGTTGCGGGATTTGAAACCCGCCCTGGAAGCCGAGCTTGCCGCTTTTGCTGACATGAGCGGCCGTGACCCCGGCGAGATACATGCCGGCATCGCTGTCGGCCCAGTAGGTCCCCACATTCTTAGACGTCTTGAGGCCACCTGCATGCAGGATGGTGACGTCCGGATGCTTCTCGCCGACTTTGATGGCGTAGTCGAGGTAGCCGTAGCTGGTGGCAAAGATGATTTTATGGCCGCCGGCAATCAGCCGTTCCATCACCCGTTCGACCTCGGCCGTTTCCGGAACCAGTTCGAAGGCGGTCGTGGTCACGCCGGGCATATGCTTTTCGACATACTGGCGGCCGAGATCCATCGAGGTGTTGTAGCCATAGTCGGCGGCAGGGCCGACATAGATGAAGCCGATCTTGTCTTCGGCCTTTGCCGGCACCGAAAGCGCCACGGCACCGAACAGGGCGAGCGCGGCGAAGCGGGTGGGGAATGTCATTGTCACCTCCTGTTTAGACGCGGTGTCAGCGCATAAGTAAGTGTTTATTTACCAGCAAGGAGCGTGCCAGTTGCCGCCGGCTGGTTTCCGATCGCGAACCGGCTGATAAGGCGGAGGAATTTTCGTTTCCAGCCAATTCACCGGCTCCGTCGGCCCGCTCGGCGCGGCATTCTTGAACAGGATTTATGCAATGGCTGCTGAAAAAATGCTGCGAGTCAGGGGCGCTCGCGGCACAGAAAGCGCAGGATCATCTCCTTGGAGTAGCGCTTGTGCGCAGCCTGCCACCCGGCCGCCAAAAGGTCGGACTGGAAAATGACCGAGAGGGTATAGGCATTCGAGCGGTGAAAATAGGCAAACCCCACCATGGTGACATAGAGCTGAAGCGGATCGATCCCGCGACGGAAATCTCCCTCCCGTTCGCCTCTTCGCAACAATTCCTCGATGAGCTTGATGAGCGGGGAGGCGATGATCGGCGTCTTTACTGACCGCCGCAGAAAGCGCGCCTTCAGCAAGTTCTCGCCGCTAAGCAGGTGGATGAGCTCCGGGTGGCTGCCAAAGTGCTCATAGGTGAAATCGAACAATTGCATCATCCCGTCGATCGGCGAGACGTGAGCCACGTCAAGCTTTAGCTCCTCGGTGCGCAGTTCACCGAGAACTTGCTCGAGGACCGCGACATACAGATGATCTTTGCCTCCGAAGTAGTGGTAGATCATCCGCGGATTGGCCCGCGACGCCTTGCAAATCACGTCGACCCGTGCGCCGCTGTATCCTTTCTCCGAAAATTCCGCGATGGCGACGCGCAGAATACGTTCGCGCGTGTTCTCAACACTGGAAGTCGCGCGGGCTTTGTCGGGGCGCCGCTTTTTTGCGGCGGGGTTGGCTCGCCTGGGGTCCGATTTTCCAATACGCTTGGCGGTAGCCGGAACGTCAGAGGGTGAAGCAGCCATCGGCACCATCGACATTTCGTGCAGCCACCATCGCGACGAAGTCGGTCAATCCACTCGCGCCCACCCATCGGGCGTGAGGCGCTCCTGCGGCAGGAAGCGGCCTTTGTAGTCCATCTTGCGCGAGCCGCGCACCCAATAGCCGAGATAGACGTAGGCGAGGCCCATGCGCCGCGCCCGCTCGATATGGTCGAGGACCATGAGGGTGCCGAGCGAGCGCGCGGCTTCGTCCGGCTCGAAGAACGAATAAACCATGGACAGGCCGTCGCCGAGCACGTCGGTGAGCGCGACGGCGAGGAGGTCGTCGGCGCGGCCGCCGTCGCGCCGCCGATACTCGATGATCCGCGTTTCGATGTGGCTGTCCTCGACCATCATTGCGTAGTCGAGCACCGTCATGTCGGCCATGCCGCCGTCGCGGTGGCGCGAATCGAGGTAGCCGCGGAAGATCGCGTATTGCTCCGACGTCGGCACGGCGATCTTCATCTCGCTGACGACATCGGCGTTGCGGTTGGCGATACGCCGCATGCTGCGCGTCGGGCGGAATTCGTCGGCGATCACCCGCACCGAGACGCAGCTGCGGCAGCCCTCGCAGGCCGGCCGGTAGGCGATTGATTGGCTGCGGCGAAAGCCGCCCTGGGTGAGGATGTTGTTGAGCTCGCCCGCGCGCTCGCCGACGAGGTGGGTGAATACCTTGCGCTCCTCCTTGCCGGCGAGGTACGGGCAAGGGGAGGGCGCCGTCAGGTAGAATTGCGGCGTATCGCGCGAGTGCTGGGTCACGGGGCGAGGTGGCTACTCAAATATCCCTGCAGCCGGATTCGGTCCCCGGCCGCCGCCTAGAATGCCCAAGAACGGCGGCGGGTCAAAGGCCAAATCTGCCATGGTTAGCCGCGCGTACGCAGCGAATTTGCCCTCGCGGCATTGTTGATGAGGACGGTGCCGACCAGCATGTCGTGCAGCAGCCGCTTGCGGGCATCGAAGAAGCCGACCAGGAGAACAAAAGGCGTCAGCACGCTCACGCTGATCCAGTAAACCACCGCGTGCACGGCCCCGAGCACGAAATATGCCGGCGCGCCGTACCAGGTGCGCATCTCGATCTCCATGACGCGCATGCCGAGCGTGGCCGAGGCCGGGCTGCCGAGCGTTAGACCATAGTAGAACAGCGCCCAGATCACCGAAGCCGGCGACAGGAGCCAATAGAGCGCCCAGCCGAGGCCGAAGGTGACCAGGCCAAGGAAGAAGATGAAGGTGCCAGCGGCAATGAGCGGCACCGCGATGACGATGAGGTCGATGAAGAAAGCCGCCATGCGCCGCGCCAGCACGCCCTCGAAAAGTTCCGGCTGTGCCGCCGGATCATAGGCGTGCGGCCGGAGCCCGGTCGGAGAGCGCCCGGCGTTCGGCTCGGGGGCGGGGTGCGACGCAGATCCGGAATACATGGCGGTTCGCCTCGTCGAAGCGCATTGTAGCGCCGCCGGAAATAGGGAAAAAGGCCGGCCGTGCTAGTGACTCCGGCCGCCGACGGCGCGGGCGCGGGCGCCCGGCCGCGCGGATTTGCTGAGCGCATTGACGAGAGCAGGCATGGTGACACTTGCCGATATCGAGGCTGCGAGAAAGACGCTCGCCGGCGAGGTGTTGCGCACGCCGATCCTGCCGGCGCCGCCGCTCTCGGCGCTGACTGGCGCGCAGGTCTACGTCAAATACGAGAATTTGCAGGTCACCAACTCGTTCAAGGAGCGCGGCGCGCGGGTCAAGCTCGCCGCGCTCAGTGCCAACGA
>Ga0210394_10000344_pt1 | contig 105324 bp, 82 predicted proteins | sample IncBWC12MmetaG_FD_160121 | JGI IMG/M metagenome (GOLD analysis project Ga0210394, IMG submission 160121) | Forest soil microbial communities from Barre Woods Harvard Forest LTER site, Petersham, Massachusetts, United States - Inc-BW-C-12-M | ecosystem: Environmental > Terrestrial > Soil >...
CACTTAACGAGCGGGTCTAGGATTCGCAGCACAGCTAATCGCACTGCAAGCTTGAGGGATTCGCTCATTGACCGCCCTCTAAAATGTACGGGGGTACAACCAGAATCAGGCCAAAAAAAGGACAACTAGAGAAAAGACGACCAGAGATATGCCGAGTTTCGACGGCAAACTGCGGTTGCTGCTTCTCTGCAGTCGTGCTACTTATCCTACATCTGGTGTACGAAATAATACAGAAGAGTGAGCGTGAAATTAAGCCTTTACAACTCCCCGGCCGAAGCTTCGGCTTCTGACTTGCACAAGGGTTGCCTTGGGTCAGCACCAGTTCGCTCGGAAGTCGCAGACTTATCACCGATTTACGAGGTCAACCGAAAATGCATCGAGGAGCTCGTAACACTTAGCCACGCAAGGGAGGCTACAGCGTGGCCGTTTGTGGCGTCATTAAGGGACGTTCTGTCTCCAATGACCCCGGCAATGGAAGCGTACGCCGCGCGGCTCGGAATCCTTTTAGTTGATCTTCAGTTTTTGAGCAGCAATTGGTGGCAGGTGCAGGGATCTGCTTGTGCACGATCGTTCCGTCCAACATGCTCACGCGGTGTGTGGGCACCAGCGACGGCGACGCAGCTCACGCGGCTTACCCTTGTAACGGCCTGGCACACTCTTCGCGCGAGCTCCTACGCGGCATGCCTTTTTGGAATGACACGAGACGTTGCGGAACTAATAAGCGCCCTGTCACTCACCAAGATTGAATTGCTGGCCAGACAGTTGCATCGGCACCTTAGGCCCCGCTGGGAAGACCAGCCCACTGTCTGGCGTCATCTACTCCTCGCCGCCCAAACCGAGGACATGCGCCCCCACCGAGCACTTTGCCTCAGAAGTCTTCAGCTTCTTGCGGGCAATACTTTATGTGCTCAGAAGTCAACATCTACGGATCCATGCCCGCAGCGGGCTGGATCGCGAGGGGTATCAAATGCAGCCGTGTCGGACCATGCATGCACACATAACCTCCCCTGATGTGCCGCGACTGGATATCCCTCCCACCTCGGAGCTGTTCTCTAAGGAAGCGCTCGTTGAACGGCATCCCAATTTACTAACCTACCCCAGGGTTCAATGGGCACTGCGAAACCGCGCAAGAAACGGACTTTCGTCTGTAGTGTATGAATCAAAGTCGGGACAGCTTCTCGTTCATGAGCCCGAATTTCTTCGCTGGTATCTCGGATTGACAGGTCGGTCAAAGCCTCGCGCGTCCCGCGTTCTGCGTCGTGGTACGGATCCTCGAAGCCTTGAAGAGTCGTAGTTAGGCTGCCGACGTCGTCTGCGGATTACAGATCCAATAGTCAGAAGGAGCTCAGGTTTAAATCCTGGGCAGGATTTGTCGCCTATCTAAAGGTCCGAGTGAAGTAGCGTCCGGCCCTCGGGGCATGGACAGACTGGCAGTTTCGTCCCTGACGGACGCATGGTGTAACAGCCGTCACGCGCAGGGACGGGGACCGCCATCGCGTGCGTAGTGCAATTTGCCAGCGATTTCCCCGGCACGTTCGCCATTGCTCGAATTCGCTCAGTTGTGTTCCTGGGTTGACTGACTTGCTTCATGCAGCTCGCGGAGCTTGTGCCATCGCGCGTATTGCTCTGACTTCCCGGCATTCGGGTCTTCGTGATCGTTGAGCCAAAAGTCGAACCAATCAACGTTGCCGCCTGAGACCGTCATTCGCTCGCCTGGCTTAACAATCTCATGTTCCCCACTTTCAAGCATAACCATCTCAACCGGCTTATGTAGCAGAGTCAATCCTTCGAACCATTCAAAGGCTGTTGGGAGAAATAGAGGTGCACACAGCACGTTGATGCGTAGAGGCGCCCGCACACGATCCAGATGGAAAGATGGAGAGTACTTCAGCCAGGTGGAAAGATGGCGCCCAATAGGCGGTCCGCCGTACAAACTACTGATATCAAAGCTTGCGCCGCCCTGGCGACTCATGAACGATACATAGCCCAGAGTGGATTCTGCCGTGCTTGCAGCAGCGAAAAGCCTAGGATCCTGAGTCAATACCCACGTCAAGTAGTCGCCCGTACGACTGAAACCTAATAATCCTACCTTATGCGGGTCGACTATTCCGCGCCTGTCCAGAAACGCTATTGCGCTTCGATAAATGGCGATTGCGTTGTTCAGTTCTTCCTTTGGATCATCATGATCCCCGTAAACAATATCGCTCACCTGAAGTACGGCTAAGCCACGCGCTGCAAGGGCCTGCGTTGCGTAACCCGTCGTTGAAAACCCCTCAATCTGAAATTGTTCCTTTGTCCATCCGTGCGTTTGAATGACTAACGGATACCGTCGACCGGCAATGAAATTTAAGGGAGGGTAAAATCCTGCCATAGTTTTGCGCCCTCTCGCCCACCCGATGGAAACTTCTTCTGCCTTGCTGAAAACCAGTTCGTCGAACTGCGGGTTTAAATCCAAGAGGAGGGACTCGCTAGCATCGGCACCTTTGCGCACGAATAGCTTTGGCGGCGTGTTCATATCCTCCCTAACTGTGATCTTGATATCGCCATTCAGGACCCCACTGCCGCGTACCGCCTTCCATCCACCATCTGTCCTCTGGTACCGAGACGTAAGATTGGCGTACCAGCTCCCGCCAGCGCCGGGTACTCGCGCAATGCCGTCGGGGTGGTTCGTCGGCGAAAGACACGTAAGTTCATTGGATTCGCGATTCCATTCGAGAGCCCGGTAACATTTTTCACCCACCGCCTCGATGGTTCCAGAACTCAGGTGAACTTGCACCGTCTGTCGAGTTGCTCTCGACGCGATTGGCCGCTCATCATAAATGTTCGATTGCTCAGGCCTAAGATACAGGCCACTGAGGACCACACTTTCATTGTCCGACGCCCAAATGGGGCGAAATGCACGGCCATCCGAACTCAACGGTGCATTCAGGAGGACCCGGCTCCTACCCGTTTGTGTGTCCAGAATTTCATAACCTTCAATATAGGACCACTTCGCCTGGCCGATGCCATTGGCAACTGTCTTCCCGTCGGTCGCATTATATGCAAAGGCATTTCTAATGCTGCGATCATCCAATGCGCGCCAGCTTACATTTATCTCCGAGAGCGGGACATCCGTAGCAATGATTACATGCTTTCCGTCCGGCGATAGAGCGAAATTGCTCTCGAGGGCGCCCGCAATTGCCGGAGGTAGCTTCCTCTTAGTGGAAAGTTTCGTTGTGACACCTGAGTCCGCAAAAAAAAGATCCATAGTTGCAAATTCATTGCGGTCGTAAAGAACACCGGCATCCTCATACCCCAAGACAAATCCCGACAGATTCGTCGATGGAAACGCGGAAGCTACGATACCCGTACGGCGCGTGCGCTCGTTCCAGATGCCGACCGGTGCGCGCTCCGCCAAATATGCAATACGAGTGCCGCTGGCATCATGGCTAAAGGCCAGAACGTTCGTTGGATGGTTTGTAATGCGACGAATTGCTCCCGTATCGGTGTCCAGGCTATAGACCTGTTGCTTTTCGCCTTGATTTCCGCCAACGAACCATATGGTAACGTTGTCGCTTGACCAGACTACCTGACGAATTGCAGCCACATTGGAAGATGAACCTAATTTGGCAACTGTTCTAGGTCGAAACTCGCCTTTGCGCAAATCGGCAACCAGCCAGAGGAGTATCTCGCACCAGTTCGTATTCGCATTCACGTCCCCATGACTCAGGACAACAACAAATCGACCCCGATCTGGAGAGAACTGCGCGACTCTCTCGTGCGCCCAGGGTTCGTCCGCAAAAATCGGGTCAGCCGGCACTGTCATCTCAATCGCGTCGCGTGTGGTGACACTCCGAGCTTCTTCACCGCACGAGATCGAGGCCGTGAGGCAGAACAACACTCCATAGACTTTTTTCGCCGCCCTAGCCGTCAACTCGCTGCGCGCGGCCCCGCGGAGGTTCGCCTTCTCCGATTTGCTCCGTCCTGGAGTCGTGATGCTCCACGTCGCATTTCGTAACATAATAATTCAATCGCCCTTAAGCAAACTGAGAACCCGACGAAAGCATCGCAGTCTCACGCTTCACAACCATCAAGCGAGCCTGTGGGAACAAATGCTCCGCTGTAGGAACCTGACGCGACTATCTCGAGGTCGTTGATCTGGTCTCGGATGCCTATTTGCGACGGCCGCGTCTCAGTGTTTAAGCGAGCGTCCGGTCGGAACAATGCCTGTGCGGTCTTGGTGACACTGGCGGGAAGCACGCTTGCGCGACCGGCGCATAACACCTGTCAACGCTTACCATCGCTTTGTAAGAGCCAAGGTAATCAGCCGTCCCGTCGGATCGCTATTAGCCGGGTCATAGTGGGATCCAGGAAAGAGTCCCAATGTTCCGTTTGTGACGTACGGCGGCGCACGATCGAAAACATTCGAAACGGCGAGCGCTGCTACGAGGCCATGCAATCCCGGAACAGACGTGCCGGACACTTCGTACCGTGCCGCTACATCGACTGTTGCAAAGGAGCCCACATCGACTGGAGTCGTTGCCGAGGTGTCTTTGTATTTGCCAACATAATTGGCAGCAGCAGATAAGCTCCAAGTCCCGCGAGACCAGGTTTCCTGACCTCGAAGTCGAACGCTCGCAGGATTCCCTACGGTGTTTAAGGTGCTAATGTCCGGCGCTCCCGCGGCGACCTCGGTGGAAAACTTGTCTATGTGCGTGACAGCGACGCGGGTGTCGAGCCGATCACCTCCCAACAATACACGGTAGTTTGCGGATACATCGAAACCGGACGTCTTAGTAGTGCTCAGGTTTTGTTCGCGCAGATCATATAAGTAGACTGTTGAGGCGTAGGGGTTGGGTCCGAAGGCGCCACCCGTGAAGTCATAGATCTGGGCACCCGCTGCCTGTGCGGCCGATAGCAACGCCAGTATCGAACTGCTATCTGGGTAATGCGTTATGACCGAAGCAATAGCTGGGTCGTTGAGGGGGTCGAACACATAGGGTGGTGTCGCAAGCTGCTTGGAGTACGAGATGTCGTAGTAGTTGAAAGAGACACTTAAGGATGGAATGAAGCTTGGTTTGAAGTCGAATCCCACAGTCGCATTTGTAGCCGTCTCCGGCTGAAGATTCGGGCGGCCCCCTAGAAGTTCGAATACTGGCACCGCGGCGCTCTCATCCGGTCCCGGAAATGCCTCAACGCCAGCAGCAATGACGCCCAGTTTGCTGTTGAGGAGCTCTGTACCGGTAGCCGGTGCGCGAAACGACGTGCTATACGCGCCACGCAGTTCAAAGCCATCAACGGGACTCCAGGAAATGCCGTACTTTGGGTTAGTTGTGTTGCCAAAGTCGGAATATCGATCGTGTCGCACGGCTGCAGATAGGGTCAACCTCTTGATGCCGGGTACCGAGTTGAGGTCACCAAATATCGGGATATAAATTTCGGCGTATGCCGCCTTAACAATTCGGCCGACAGAATAGGGAGCGACACTAAAAGGCGTAATATTGTTCGTGTCGAAACCTTCAGAACGGTAGTCCAGCCCCAAAGCTATCCTTAAATTGCCGCCGGGTAATGGAAGCAACTCTCCCGATGCGCTTAAATTTTGATCGGTGAATCGAGAGAGGGTTTTAGTTTCGTCGTAGAACGCGGCCGGGGCGCCGGTCGCTAGCTGAAACTCGGTCGGCCTATTGTTTTCAGCTCCACTCGATACGTCATAGTGGACACTCCACGAGTGTGAAAGCTGAAAACTAGCGCCGGCTGACGCACTCCATCGGTCAGTAGCAGGCGTGTCACGATAAATAGTGGAGAACACCGAGTTATAGGCCTCTTTCGAAGATGTGCTGTACTGTGCATCCGCATGGACTTCCAGCATGTCCGCGACAGTCTGGTGGATCGACGTCGACACGGCCGTCTGTTTGTACGAGGGAAAGATCGACGTAGGACCAGGGACCGAGGCCGTATAGGGTCGCTGACTCACATCAAGTGAACTGCCGTGTGAAAAGTCACTCCCCAATGTGAATCCCCCGCCAGTCCATTGGTGTCCTATCTCGGTATAGGCGCCGTCCGTTGAGAACCCTGAAGCTCCTCCGTAACGTAGCCCGACTTCCAAACCTTCGCTGTCCTTCTTAAGGACAATATTAACGACACCGGCAATTGCCTCGGATCCATAAATAGCGGAGGCGCCGTCCGTCAGAACATCAATGTGATCGATCGCGGAAATTGGAATCGTGGAGATGTCGGTGAAATACCCGCTTCCGGACGAGGCAACACGGTGGCCGTTCACAAGTACCAGAGTTGCGGTAGAGCCGAGGCCTCGTAAGTTAACCCCCGATCCATAGGAACTGTTAAACGTCGCATTGACTCCGGACGACAGTCGTTGGTCAGCCGACGCGCCGGCCGCGCCGCCGCGAAAATCTCCAGGAAGGGACTGGATGAGTTGTTCTGTGGTGGTATAGCCACTCTGCGCAATATCGGCGCTGTCAATGATTGTAATTGGCGCACCTATCGGTGCAGCTCCTCTAATGTGTGTTCCCGTGACGACGACCTCTTCTAGCTGGTCAGCCTTTTTTTCTTTCTTTTCAAAGGCCTGACCTTTTTCTACTGAATCAGAGCCCGGGGTTGTTCCCTGATCCAGTTGAGCCAGGCGAAATCTATCGGAGGGGACCTTCGGCCCCTCAATTGCGGGTCGCGGCTGCACGCTCGGATTGGCGGGTGCCGCGCCCGAGGCGTCACTCAACGGCGCCGTGGCGACCGGAATGATGGTTACCGTCTTCTCATCGAGGTAGGCGTAGGTGAGGTCCGTGCCTTTAAGTAATTGCTTCAACGCCTCATCGAGCGTGAGGTCGCCGACCGCGCCGCCGGTTCGCAACTCACCGACAAGATCGGTCCGGAACACCAGTTGAAAGTCGCGGTCCTTCGAAAGCATCTGCAGCGCCGGCCGCAGGGCTTGCGCCGGAATATCGGTGGGCTTTCGCATCGCGGCCTCCACGTCCGCAGCTACTGACAGGCAGATCACAGACAGACAGAGCACAGTCGCGACGACAGCGGTGCGCATGAGCACTCCCCCGCCTCTTAGAACGAGGCTCGTTGTTTTACCCGTCACGGCCGGTGACGGGCTCATGCACATATAGACTGCAATCCGATGACAATCGGCTACCGCGCGCCGACTACCGGCGCGCGGCAATCTCGATCTCAGCCGAGTTTGTCGTCACGCGGATGCCAGGCTGTGCCTGCAGGAAGCGTACGAGGGAGGCGGGATCGGTAGATGAGAAGACCGCGCTGATTGGAAAGTTCTGGAGCGCTAGGTCGTGCAGCACGAGTGGCCGCGTGTTGTAGCGATTGAATTCCTCCACCACGTCACCCAGGGTCGCGGCATCAAAGACGAGGCGGTGCTGAGTCCACGCAGTCGCGGCGATTACGTTCGGATGCGCGGTTTTCTTCTCCACTTTCGGCGTGACGGTCAGCTGTTCACCGGCGGATAGATAGACAATGCCTGAAAAAAGGGAACTGGATGTATCCATGGCGGGAAGATGGGGGCTCGCCGGGCTTCTCGCTAAACCCTCAGAGTTCTCGGAAGCTGCCAAACCGTCGCGGACAATCGCGACCCGGCCTTCCACCACGGTGACGATGGTGCCGCCGTGCTTCTGGTAGACATCGAACTCCGTGCCCACGGCGCGCACCTGCGTGCCCTCGCTCGTCACCACGAAGGGCCGCGTGCGGTCTTTTGCGATGTTGAAGAGCGCCTGACCTTCGATCAGGTCCACGCTACGCTGTTCCTTCGAGAAGCGGATGCGCACCTGGGAGCGTGCGTTTAGCTCAATCATGGAGCCGTCGGAAAGAGAGATGCTGCGCTGCTCACCGACCTGGGTCGAATAAGTGCTATCAGGCGGGAGGTGGAACCAGGTGAGCGTGCCAAGGGCAGCCGCCATCAGAACGAGAGAGGCCGCGATGGCGGCACGGCGCTCGAGAGAGCGGGCGGTTATCGGCCCGGGCTTTGAAGGCGTTGAAACGGCCTTGGCTGAAACCCCGAGAGGCACGATGTTGTCGGCGGTTTTCGCGATCGCAATGAAATGTTCCGCGTCGGCGTCGACGTCCAGTGGGAGGTCTGCGCCCTCCTCCCAGATCGGCAGGAGCTCCAGATACGCGCGCACATGCTCCGGCGAGGTGCGCAGCCACGCATCGAATTTCGGGCGGGCCGCCGGCTCCGCTTCGCCGGAATTGAATTCGACCAACCACTCGGCAGCCTCGTCCAGGATCTGGGCATTTAACTTTCTTTTGGAGTCTTCGATAACCATGAGTGTTCACTTCATTCCGTCGAAGCGACTTCTGCAGTGGGTGACGGCTTTGGCGAGGTACTTCTTCACCATGCCGCGGGAGACGCCCAGGTGAGATGCAATCTCCTCGAGCGAAAAACCGTAGCGTCGATGCAGAACGAAGGTCGCGTAGGCCCGGGCCGAGATTTCCTTCAGCGCGCGGTCGAGGTCTTCCAGACGCTGACGGGTATCGAGGCGCGTTGAGGGATCCTCCTCGACATAGGATTCCATCTCGGCGAGCGCGTCCGTCATTTGCAGGGCATCGGGCACGGCAGATTTCGTCATCCGGTGCTCGTAGAGGACATGATGGGCTACCGTGAAGAGGTAGGCCTGGGGGCTTCGGATGGTCTCATGGCGCGGCATACGCAGCATGCGCAGGTACACCTCCTGAGCCAGGTCCGGGACGTCGGCCGAGCTATTACGCAGCCGCGCCGCAAGATAACGGTGCAAGCGCTGCCCGTGGTCGCGCACCAGGGCTGCGACGAAGGCTTGCTTGTCCTCGGTTGGTAAAGTGGAACCCATATTAAACGGTGTCGCGCGTTGAGTATTAGACGGGTTTTTAGCGGGAAACGGCTACCGTCGCGGGGGTTTTCTTTATAAACAAAGTCTTAGCACCGCACAGTGCCGCCAGTCGGCGCGCATTCCGAAAGACCACTATTGGCACGGAAAGCAGCCCCTCTCGGCCAAAGACGCTGCAACCCCGCAAAAACCTCAGGTTACTCCCGCTCTTCTTCGTTTCGGCAGGCACAGCGCCGCATATGCTGCAAAGCACCGTACACCCGTGGCATGGTGACCGCCATGCGCTTCGTCCCAGGTCGATGGCGCCATCTTAAGAAGTTGCTCCACAGGCGCGGTGCGACGCGCGAAGACGCGGAGGACCTGGTTCAGGAAGCAGTGTTGCGCTTGCACGTCTACACGCGCGCGGGGCGACTGGTGCGCGATCCGGAAGCCTTCGTGACCCGCACGGCGTTCAATCTGGTTGTCGACGGCCACCGCCACGCACGGAGAGACCTTTACGAAAGTGAGCCCGTCGAGGAGTTAAATCTCACCGATATCGGACCGATGCCCGATGAGGTTTTAGCTGCGGAAGAGCTGTCTTCATAGAATGAGGGTCGCTTTGGATCGCGCGAGCCTGCGTACTCGCGAGATGTTTTTCATGCACCGCCTGCAAGGATTCAGCCATGCGGAGATCGCAGCCAAGCTCGGTGTCAGCAAAAGCGCGGTTGAAAAGCACATCGCTAGTGCCGTCACGCTCTTGGCGATGGAACGGCAACGCGAATGAACGCGCCAACTACAACGACAGAAGATCCAATACCGCCGGAGCGGGTCGCCGAAGCGGGAGTGTGGATTGCGCGCCTTCACGACGATGAACGCAGCCCGGCACTCGAAGCCGGATTCCGCCAATGGCTGCAAGCGGACCCGCTGAACGTGAGAGCCTTTGAGCCTGCGACCGAAGTGTGGGAAGACGCCGCGAGCCTGCGCCGCATTATTCCCTTTACCCCCACTCCACCCGTTAAGAACAATCGCCCATGGCACCAAACCATCGCCAGAAGCGTGGCTGCCACCGTTTTGGTGGGCGTGTTCCTTTCTTCCTATCCTCGTTCCGATGGCGTCGCAACCGGCCTCGGTGAGCAACGCATGTTGACGCTCGACGACGGTACACGTGTGTATTTCAATACGGCAACGCATGTTGTCGTGCGCTACGACAAGCGCGCGCGGAGAGTCGAGTTGAAGATGGGCGAGGCCTTGTTTGAAGTTGCCAAACGCTCCGACTGGCCCTTCATAGTGACAGCCGGCAGCGAGCAAGTGAGGGCCCTCGGGACCTCATTCGTCGTGCGACGTGACGATCATGAACTCGTCGTCACGCTGGTCGAGGGAAAGGTCACTATCTCTCCTGTTTCGGTCTCACTCGTGACGGAAAACCTTGGTTTGGGAGAGGCGGCAACCCTCGCACCCGGTCAGCGGTTGACGCTGGCGATGGGGAAAGCTGCGCAATTCGACACACCCTCACTCGACAAAGCCCATTTCTATTGGTTTGGCCGGCTACCGCGCGCAAAGAATCGGCGACTGGCTGTGCGGGCAGATGTATTAAGGCTCCATCTGCGTAAGGTATTTTGTAAACCAACCAATTTCACGAATCAGCATATCTCTCACGTTGCCAGGACTCTCGATATCATGATTTTCGCCCCAGTATGTAACGAGCTGGGTGGGCACGTTCTTACGTAGAAGCATCATGTATACCTGCTCTGCGTTCGGAGCGAAAAAATCAAGTTCGCCGGAAAACAATAACGTGGGCGTTACCGCCGATTGCAAATTAAAAAGTGGGCTGTCTTCGATCAGACGTACGTCTTCGAGATACGGTGGTCCGCCAAGCCGAATAAAACCATTTGACGCTTCCAGTTCCACCAAGCCGCCGATACCGAATGCTGGTGCACAGTCCAACAAATGAGTTTCAGGAATTGCCGAGAGATTGAGGGAAAGATTAGCCAGCGGTACCTCGGCACTGATTGCCTTAAAGGCATTTGTACGACCGAGCAATGTTAGCGCTGTGTACCCTCCATAGGAATAGCCCGCAAATCCCAAATTCATATTATTAACACCGGATTCCCGCTTTAAGGCGTCTATTGCAGGCATTATTTCAGACGTTACGAGGTCGTGCGTCTCGATATAGGTCCCCAATGAAGGATCCACCGTCGGCGCTCTTCGAAAGTCAACTATGTACAGCGCGAATCCTGCGGCGAGTAAAGTATGCCAGCGCCAAGCCACCCCACTTGAGACGTTGCTAAATTCGCTGAGATAACTCGTCAGAGCGCGTGGTCGCGGATAGGCTGTGACCACAACCGGTGGACGAGGCCCAAAACGCTGTACCGTTGGAAGATAGAGGACACCCTCTCGACTCTGACCGAGCACTGAGTACTTAACGCGTCTATGGTATGGGATGAGAATCGATGCCAGATGCTCATTGGCACGAGCCAGAATGGCTTTAGCTCCGCTGGAGGCTACCTTCCAAATAAAGGAGCCGTCGTTGGTATCGCCATAGAATATAAGGTCTCCCACGGCCGTGGCCCCCGCAAACCTTCCACCGGGTGGCGCCCTGACAACGGATTTACTACGAATATCCGGATGCGAAACCTCAACCCACGAGATTCCATCGGGGGTGTCCACGTATATCCGGTTTTCGTCACCCTTACGAATGATCTCGGCGATGTTAGCCTCGGCGAAAACAAGCTCACCGTAACCGCGCTTGCTGACGACTTTCACGCCGTCGGCATCATTCACGGCAGCGCTCAGGCGGTCGAGCGAAAAGATCCGTGCGTTCGTCTCAAATCCGTCACCGAACATCGGAATCGGAGGTGCCCGCCAGATCCGGTGGTCGAGATGATCGATTCCGAGGCCTGCGTATAGCGCCGCTAGGGCCTCCGCATCGCTCAGCGAGGACACCGTTATCGGCGCGGTGCTCCCGCTTGAGAAATCGATAAGTGTCACACCCGCTTTCCCCTGACGTTGCAATTCGTTGCCGGTGATCACTGCCAGCCGCTCGGCATTGGACGACCACCGCGGCATTAGTGCCTGAGACACAGCCCCCTCGCCGATCGCGACAGCCCGCGCAACAGAAGACAAGGATGCGCGATCAATCACGCTGACTTGCCATGTCAAGAGGTCATTCTTGTTCCCGTAACGCTGACTCTCAGCGAAATTTAATGGCTGCGCGCTAAACTTGACGTGGCTCGGAAGAGCTTCAACTAGCGCAATTCGCGTCCCACTAGGCGGAATTGAGACGCCAACGATGGGTCCTTCAGAAAGTTTAGTGACGCGCTTACCATCTGGCGATACCTCGAGGACTTGAACGCCAACGTCGCATAGAGTCGGCACTTCGGTATCCCATACGCGAGGCGACGGCTGTCCTTGCCAAGTCGCCCGCCGTCGCCGGGAGACCTCTTCGGTCATTTCTATGCCAAGCGGCTGACTAGGGAGCGATCCACGCGCAGCGACAAGTAGTCGTGAATCGTCGGTCCAGACGAAGTGGCTATTACGGTCTTGTGCCGCGGAAATGTTCCGAGTGAAAAGAACGGTGAGGTCTACGTCCACTTCGTCAACACGCGTGAGCGCCTTCGTGGAAGCGTGCCAAATGGCCAGCGTCGTCCGACCAGTTGGCCCGGATTGAAGAAACGCGAGTTCCCTTCCATCTGGAGACCACGTTGCTGCGAAACTCGTCCGCTGCGCCGCCTTGCCGTCCGTGCGCCAAATTAAAGCGCCGGTTTGTGCGTCGAGCACCCAAATATCGCTGCGGCGGCTAAACTCATCTCCAAACCCCTTTGCGACGTAGCTTTCGCGCACTGTCGCAGGTCGTTCGCGCTCGATTGCGAGTAACCCGCCGTCTGGAGACATGCGTATCGCGACGAATGCTTCACGAGCAAAGTAGTCATCGAGTGTATATGGCCGCGTTCGCGCTACTGGAACCTTCGCGCCACTCTGACTGCTCGCAAATCCGCAAAACGCGCCCAAAAGCACAACGATCAACATTGCGGGTCGAAGCGGCGCACTCACGAGCAATTGTTATAGATGCATGCCAAATCGTGCGTAGAGAAAGCGCCCGCGCACGTCTGCCTGCAGGTAGTCATAGCCTGCCCCGGTAGAAAGCGTCGAGAACTGCGGCGCCCGGTTGAAAAGATTGACAGCTCCAATTTCGGCAAAACCGCGCCTTAGCCACGTGGGGGTCGATCCAAACGCGTGTCCCATGTCTAAACGCGCATTAAAGTCACAAAGCCAAAAATTGCCAAGACTTTGATAACTGCCATCTGCGAGCGGATCGTAGTCCCGATATTTTCCGGTATAGCGACCCGTTACGCTGACCTTGAAAGGTTCAGTTGACCAGCCCGCAGTGACGGCGCTCTTCCATCGGGGGGCCCAATTCAAGTCCTCATTGGCGATGCCCGCTCTGTCTGTGGCCGGCAATCCCGGTAAAAACGCCACCGCGTAGTGGTAAATTTGAGCGATATTTACTGCAGCACTCCATTCGCCAACTTTTGAGGTGACTTTGTACCGTCCTTCGTAGTCCACTCCCTGTACGTTGATGTCGCCGAAATTAGTAAAGGTGTCGTCAACAGCGATTATTGGGCAAGGCGCTCCGCTGCCGCACCTAGCCGCACGAGTAACAGCACCGGGGAAAAGGTTCGCGTTGTTGATAATCACCTGTGGGGGTAAAGTCTGAATGCTATTTGTCTCGTCGATCCGCCATTGAGAAACCTCGATTTCTAGCCCGGGTATTGCTTCACAGGCGTACTGAATTTCGAATGAATGAGACTGACCCAGCTCGGGCTTTAATGTTGGGCTCCCTCCAGAAGTCACAGTCGGCACGACGGGCTGATTTGTTGTTGGGTCTATGAGACCAGGGTACGGAAAGGAATTTTGCGCCTCATGCAGCTGATACAAGCTTGGTGCCTTAAATGCCTTCCCCCAAGTGCCGCGCAGAGTCACCGTGTCAAAGGGCCGCCAGAGGAGCCCGACCTGCGGTGTCGTTTTACTCCCAATATCACTGAAATGGTCATAACGAGCCGCTAGATCCATAACCAGCGAGTCCCTTCCGTCGAGCCCCTTTGGGAGAAGCGGCACTCGCGCTTCTGCGAACCCTGCAGAACTACTCCGACCGACACTTGGGGAATCAGTGTTAAGTGGGTTGCCCGCAGTAGGGTTAGTTGGATTTTCCTGACTTGACGTCAGGTTATCTCGCGAGTATTCAGTTCCGAGTACCACGTCAACGTCTCCCCACGGGAGGGTCCCCAGTGGTCCATTTACGAAAGCATTCGCGACAGTTCGCGTGGAACGAAAACGATACATCAGGTTGTAGAAAAGTCCTTCAAGAAGTGCCGACGAACCGGGGGGTCCCACTACAAATGGGTCTAAGGCCGTGGCTGGGTTGGATGAGTTCAATGCATCCTGAGTAGTAGTGGAATTTATCTGGTTTAGAAACATCGCCCGGTCTGTTTCATCGGACCAGGAACCAGACAATTCCCAATTCCACCCTTTAAGGAAAGTACCGCGCAAGCCGGCCGTCGGTTGTAGAAAATCATTTTGGTAGTCGGTGCGCTGCACAGGGTTGGGAAAAAGGTAGGCCACCCCCACCGTCTGCCCGAAGGGATTGAAGGGGTTTGATGCAGAGGCGGTGAAAGACTGAAAGCCTGGCTGACCAAATAGAGAAGGCGGAGGATCATCTTGAAACTGACGTCTCTGCGAATAAAGCAGTTGCCCAAATAGCTGCACCAAGGAGGTGATATTCTGACGGGCGGACATCACGACGGACCCTTGATTCGAACGAGGTATCAGACCGAAACCGCTATAGAAGCTGAACTTATTCAGGCTGCCGGCGGTTGTGGTGAACTCTGATGGGCTAGGTGGCCCCTTGAATCCAGCAGGAACCGCCGCGTAGGGGGCATTCAATCCAGGCAAGTTGCTACCGTCTATTGAAAAAACATTACCCGGATTCGCGAAATAATATCGATTATCACTTCCCCCGAGCGCGGTGTAATTATTATTTGCCGTGAGTGCGCGATCGGCCCCTAATAGTTCGCTTGTAGTTTGATAGCTGCCAACGATGCTAAACGAGCCTTTGTCCCACAGGGATCCCCAAGCAAGACTTGTCGTGGTCGCATTGGTGCCAGACGCAGCACCATATTTCACGCTTCCTTCAAATCCAGAGAAATCCTTCTTCAGAATAATATTTACGACTCCCGCAATGCCGTCGGATCCATAGACGGCTGATGATCCGACGGGGACAATATCGACACGGTCAACGGCCGCGACCGGGATATTGCTGAGGTCAAAGATGTTACTACCAGCGACCAACCCCCCAGGATCAGCAACTCTGTGTCCGTCAATAAGTACAAGTGTCGTACCTAGGGGAAGACCGTGAAGCCGCACACTCGTGCCGCCTGTTTGGAAGCCAGACGGGTCCGTGACGGTGGACACCTGAGGTATTGTGTTTAGGAAATCACCCAAGGTAGTCTGCCCGCTCCGATCGATCGCCTCGCTCGTGTACACGTCTACTTTCTGTGAGGCGCCATCTGAACTTTGACGCAGACGCGAGCCGGTAACAACAACCTCTTCGAGCTGCTCACCTTTTTGCTTTTTTGATGCCTGATTCTCTTGTTTCTCAACTGTAGAAAGGTCCGCAGATGTTCCCTGATCCGCCTGAGCCAGGCGAAGTCTATCGGAGGGGCTTTTCGACCCCTCCGTGACGGGCGTTGGCTGAACGCCAGGCGGCGGAGGCGACACGGCACCCGTATCCGTTGTGCTGGCGGGCGCTGCTAGCACGACCGTCGTGTCATTCAAGAACTCGTGTTTGATACCAGTTCCCGCGAGCAGTCGCGTGAGTGCTTGATCGATTGTGAGATTTGCCTTGAGCGCTGGAGCTTGATGTCCTTCCACAAGCGGTGGGTCGAACAGAACATTGATCTTCGCTTGGCCACCGATCGCTCGAAGGGCATCTGCCAGCGGTTCAGCGGGTACGTCGAATCGCGTCATCGCCTGGGCCACCGCGATGGGCACCGTACAGGCAACAACTAAGAGGAACGCTAATGACGGAAAAGTCCCGTGGATTCTGCGCATCGTGTGTCCCCGCAGCGCAATCCGTCGCGCATGTTGTATGTTTTAAGCCCCCCTTAGAATTCAAGACACGTGAGCGCTACGAAAACCTCATTTAGTGTGGTGCCGTGGCTGGCTAACCGCCGGACCGGGCGAGGATGATCTCATGCGAATGATCGCGTAATTGGAGCCGATACGTCTTAGCAACGGCGTGTGCGAAATTAACGGAATCTCCGGCCCGGAAGATACCGCTGATCGGAATGGCTGCCGTTTTGGGATCTTCGATGACGAGTCGGACGGTACTGTATCGATTCATGTCGGCCACTGCGTCAGCAAGCGGTGTACTGTCGAAGGCGACCTGGCCGCGCTGCCACGCCGTCACCTTGTCGAGCGCCGGCCGATCGAGCTTGGGAACGGCGCTCCCCGCAAACGTCACCCGCTGGCCTGGGCTTAAGACCTCCGTTTCGCTCATCGGCGCTGGCGCACCTGCGCTCTCCACCGGCATCACAGTGACTTTGCCTTCCACCAGCGTCACGGTAAGATTCGCCGAGTCGCGCCGCACGATAAACGCGGTGCCGAGCGCGCGCACCTCCTTGTCGCCGGCCGTCACGATGAACGGCCAGTCGGGGCGCTTCGCAACCTCGAAGAGGGCTTCGCCTTGTTCGAGATCGACGCGCCGGACCGCCTTGTCGTAGCGGACGCGCGCGCGCGAATTGGTATTCAAATACACCCGTGTGCCGTCTTCCAACGCCAAGGCGCGCTGCTCCCCGATGGCGGTTGCGACCGCATCGGAATGCAGAAAGAAAATCGTGCCGATGACCGCGAATACCGCGATGGCAACCGTAGCAAGCACCGCGCGCGAGAAGTCAACGCGAAATCCGACCAATCCCCAACTTGCGACCTTCTCGATGGGCCTCCGGCGTACTTGCGCGGACTTCTCCCACGTGTCGGTGAGAAGTTCAAATGCGGCGGCTCGCTCCGGGTGTTCGGCCATCCAGCGGCGAAAGCCGGCCTCGACCTCCCGTGTCCGATGGGGACCGTGCAGGCGCGCGATCCACGCAGCCGCTTCGGCGCGGGCGCTGGCCGAAGGCTTGTCGCTCTTCTTGCGCTCGATAGCGTTCATGCTTTGTCGTTCACATCCGCGAGAATCGCAAGGGCACTTGCGATATGTTTTTCGATCGCGCTGATGCTCAATCCGGTATGTTGCGCTATCTGCGCGTAGGTCAGCCCATCGAGCCGGTGCATGAAGAGAATGTCCCGTGTCCGACGGCTGACGGCATCGAGCGCGGCCCTCATTCTCTCTAGACACTCATCGCCCGCCAAAACCTCATCCGGCGCCGGACTCGTATCCAGAATGAGTTCAAGTTCTTCAGATTGCTTGTCGACGTAGAGATTCCGGTGTGCGTCCCGACGAGCGTTCATCGCGAGGCGCAACACGGTGCGCACCAGAAAGCCTTCCGGTTGGCGCACTGCACTGCCTTTTTCGCAGTATTCCTGCATTCGCAGGAACGCCTCCTGAATCAGGTCTTCAGCCTCGGCGTGTGTGCGCCCTCGCCTGAGCAGGATCTTGCGCATACGGCGGCGATACAGGGACAGACGGTCCATGACACTACGATGACACGGAGATTTCGCGCGTCAACTGTTCTGTCAATACGATGGGTCGCTCGCCATACGGATAAGCCGTCGGCCGAAGCCAGAAAACAGGATTTTTTCTACAGATTGAGGTTTCCCGACCGCTCGGGTGTCTAAGTATTGAATGAAGCAGGCTTCCCGCACAGCCGGCGCCTTCGGTCCACGGGTGCGCTGGACTGCTCTTAGCCAAGCCCCTCAAGCTGAGAGGTCCCACTGTTGAGTCGCCGGACCCCTCGCGAGAGAAGTTCGTCGCGGACCAACAATTCGCTCGATGCGGTCGAGCGAAGCGTTGGTAGCGGGGGCAGGATTTGTCGCCAATCTACGGGGCCGCGTGAAGTAGATGCAGGACGTAGCACTTTCGGCACGTCGCGAAGTTGCTCGGCCTGTGCCGCAATTTGGTTCGTCAACGCTGTGCGACGAGCTTATCCTTGCTTTGCAGCTTCTGTAGTGCGATCTGCATTGCTTGGCTCAGTGCCTTCATCTCTGCCATCTGCTGCTTTGGAACTTCTTCGGCGATCAACCCGTAGCGCAGAGCGCCCTGCGGGTCAGTCTTGAGATGATAAGTGACTGGGCGCAGTTGTTCCAACTTTGTGGTGTTCGATCCCATCGGGGCAATGCCCGTCTTGAACCGCTCCGAGGACGCTACCGCACCGAGCTGCCGGTTCGAATCGACTAACACGGTCAGGCCGCTGACCGAAGTATTGTTGTAGATGCCGGCGATGTAGGTGTGCGTTTGCAGGGGCGTAGGCACCTGCGTGCCAATGCGTATGATCCCACTCTCCCCGCCACACCGGTAGTGCTATTGCCTATGTCGATATTGTTGCTACCGGTCGTCAGGTTAATGCCGGCCTCCCACCCCAAGGCGATGTTGTAGTGACCACTCGTGTTGTGATGAGCGCGTCGGTACCGGAGGCCGTGTTGCCGCCGCCTCCGTTGTTCGCATACAGCGCCTGGTACCCGGAAGCGGTGTTTTGGGTCGGCCATCCGGATGCCGGCTGGCGGTCCGCGGTGATCTACTCGATCGTTGGCACGTGCAAGCTGCTAAACGTCAACCCAGAAGGCTACCTGACCTGGTACTGCCTAAACTCGCCGCGGCGACAATGAAGACCGCAACCGCACTCCTGCCGCACGACTACGCGGCACTAGCACTCCACTAAGCATTTCAGGCCTCTGGTTCCCGGACGGCATGTTTCGAGTTCGGACGTCTGCCCGCTCTTAGAGCAATTCGCCACCGCAAGCAGTCGATAGCCCCCGAAGAGCCGAAAAGCCCGTCTTGGGGTGGGGAAATGCTCGCCTCATTCATCCACATCTACGCGGTAGACTGTCGACAAGAAAGAGAGTGCCGGCGTTGGACGAACAGGCTCGACACCTGTGGATCGCATCTCACATCCTCCCCCATGAGGCGGAAGTTCGGGGGTGGCTCCGCCGCCATGTCCACACACTATCCCGCGCGGATGCTGACGACCTGATTCAGGAAGCCTACGCGCGGCTGTGGCTCGCGGACTTTTCCCGAATTACCCACGGCAGAAGCTACTTGTACACGATCGTCCGCAACCTCCTCTCGGAGCACGCCCGCCGCGCCCGCATCGTGCCCATGGAGCGTCTGGGGGAAATAGAGGCGTTGCGCATCCCTAGTGAGGAGCCGGGACCTGAGCGCCAGGTGACCGCCCGGCAGGAGCTAGAGCAACTGGAGCGGATCCTCGAGACCGTGCCCGGGCAGGGCCGCCGGGCCTTTCGCCTGCAGAAGTTTCAAGGGTTATCGCAACGCGAGATTGCACAGGAGATGGGCATTTCCGAGAAAACGGTGGAAAAGCATCTCGCCGACGCGCTCTTGCGAATCCTGGAGGCGTTGAGCGAGGAGAAAAACTCGAGGACGACCGACTCGGAGGCAAGCGAACATGATGCTCGACATTCCAGGGATTGACGCGGACGCCGCCCGCTGGGCGGTGCGCCTGTCGGCCGGCCCTATCGTGCCTGAGGAGCAGGCCGCCATGGACGCCTGGCTCGCAGCCGACGTGCGGCATCAGGGAGCTTTGGTGCGCGCTCGCGCCGCCTGGCTCGATCTCGATCGCCTCGCTGCACTCGTCCCCCACGAGCGTCCCGCGGAGCGCGAGATTGTCACCCCGCTCATCGAACCCCACTTGCCCTGGACGCGAAAGCGCCAATGGACCAGAAGGAGAATACTCGCCGCAGGACTTGCCGCCGCGGCACTCACCGGCACGGCGGGCGGGTGGCTCTGGCGCCGGCACGGGGAGGTCTACGAGAGCGCGATCGGCGAGGTGCTCCGCGTAACGCTCAGCGACGGCTCGAGTCTCCTCCTGAACACCGCCACGCGCGCCGTGGTGCACTTCGATGAGCACCAACGGATGGTGGAGCTGACGCGGGGTGAAGGTCTTTTTGAGGTGGCCAAAGATCCAGTGCGACCCTTCATCGTCCGGGTGGGGGGCGTCTTGGTGCGGGCGGTGGGCACCGTGTTCGCCGTCCGCGCGGTTGACCAGGACGTCGACGTCATGGTCACCGAAGGCGTCGTCGAGGTTGGCGATACCACGCAGACAGGGACTTCGGCGCCACAGAGAGTTAGCGCGGATGAGCGGGCGGTGGTGAGCGCAGGGCAGGGAATTATAGTCGAGCGCATCGCGGCAGCGGAAGCCGAGCGCCACCTCGCCTGGCGCGACGGCATGCTGAGCTTTGACGGGGAAACTCTTGGGGAGGCCGTGAAGGAAATCAATCGCCACAACACCCGTCAGATCTCGATCGACGATCCGGTGCTCGCTGCGCGTCCCGTGGTGGGGCTCTTTCGCGCGAGCGACACGACGGACTTTGCTGAAGCGGTGGCCGCAGCCCTCGGCGCTGAGAGTTCAAGCGACGGAGATGAGATTCACCTCCGGCCGCGCGCGGCGCGATGATTCTTTTCTAATACATGGGGGAAGAGACGGGCGTCGATCATCTCCTTGGGAACGCGCACGAACGATACGCGAACGGGGAGAGGGTCGATGCGTTTTTTTTCCATCGCAGGCTCACGCGTGGGTGAATTGATTCTTATGGCGGTGCTCGCTGCCGGCGGTTTGCCCGCGTTTGCCACCGAGGTGCACCAGTTTGATATCCCGGCGGAAGACGCCTCCGCGGCTATTAGGGATTTTGGCGCCCAGGCGCACGTGCAGATCCTGGTTGCGGGTGAAAACGTCAAGGACAGGGGATTACATCCCGTCTCGGGAGCGTACTCGACCGAAGACGGGCTCAACCGACTCCTGGCAGGCAGTGGCCTGACGCATGAGTACGTGGGCGATCACGCTATCGCCCTCATGCCGGTCTCGAACTCCAACGCCCCTCCGCAGGCTACAGCGCAGGCACAAGGGGAGAGCTCCAAAAGCTCACCCGGAGACTCTCTTCTCCTGGCTCAGGCCCCTCCTGGACAGAGTCAGGGAGATGCTTCGGTAGAACAGGGAGGCGAAAAGAGCGCTGAAGAGAAAAAGAGCGAAGAACTCCAGCAGGTGGTAGTCACTGGGACGCACATACATGGTGCGCCGCCCATCGGTTCTCCGGTCATCGAGATTACCCGGTCAGACATTGATAACTCCGGCTACACGTCAACCACGCAGTTAATCGAAAGCCTGCCGCAGAACTTCGGCGGCGGAGCCCCTCAGGTACTGGGCACGCAGGGTCCGTTTGCACAAGAATTCTCGCCGTACACCGCCACGTCGTCACCAAGTTTGAGAGGACTGGGTGATGCGACACTCACATTGGTCAATGGGCATCGCTTGTCCCTCACCGGGGGCTCTAACGGATCGGACATTTCCTCCATTCCCGTTATAGCAATCGAGAAGGTGGAAGTGCTGCCGGACGGTGCATCAGCGATCTACGGGGCCGACGCCGTCGCTGGAGTCATCAACGTCGTGCTGCGCAAGGATTATGAAGGCGTGGAGGCCAGTGCGGCTCTAAGTGAGCCCACCCAATCCGGTGGAGGCCAGCAGGAGACCTATGCTCTGCTCGGTGGAACACATTGGACGGGCGGAAACCTATTAGTCTCCTACACGGGCCAGAATCAGGATCCCTTGTTTACGAGCGATCGTGCGTTTTCAAGAGCAGCAGCGAACCCGACGACCTTGTACCCTGACTCGCATTCTAACGCCTTTACGACTTATGTGAGTCAAGACATAGCGGCGCGCTCCTCCATTTACCTAGATGCTCTATACAGCGAGCGCACGAACAGTAATGACCTCGCCTACTCCTCGCCGTTGTTCTCCTTCACCTCGTACAGCCCAGGACAATCGAAGGCGTATGCAGTCAGTCCCGGTCTATTGCTGCATCCAGGTTCCGACTGGGTCGTCGGTGCGGATGCCAACATTTCGTCGGACCAAGTCAGCCAAACTCTCTGGCAGACCATAGGTTCGGTGACCAGCCTCTCCTCCAGCACGATATCGCTCGACCGGGAGTATGGCATTGAACTCCATGCAGACGGACCCCTCGCATCACTTCCGTCCGGGCCGATCAAGGCGGCTTTCGGCGGCGGGTTTCTGCGTGAGACCTATAGCCTCACATTCCCGCCGCCCTCCGAAGCTGCCGGCGACTTATCCGGAGGTCGTAACGACACCTATGCGTACGCTGAATTCGAGATGCCACTTGTCCGGCCGGAAACAGAGCGCGTCGGATTTGAATCCTTCAATGTGAATCTGTCAGGACGGTACGACCATTACACCGATTTCGGGGCGTCCGCAAACCCCCGCATTGGTCTCACATATGGCGCCGTACACGATGTTCACTTAAGCGGCACCTATGGTCGATCATTTCGTGCACCGTTGGTGACAGACCTTGTGTCTCCCGGTGGCGGCTTCCTGTATTCGGCGAGCGATTCGCGCTTCGCCTCAGGAAGCGCCGTTGCCCTGTACGAGTCTGGGGGAAACGCTGCGCTCGAGCCCGAGACCTCAAAGTCGTGGACCACAACTCTGGATTACACGCCAGCGAAGATTGCCGGATTGACAGTAAGAGCTACCTACTTTTCATATGACTTCGCAAACAAGATTACCGCTCCGCTTCCGGGCACCTTTATGCAGTTGCCGCTTAGTAACCCGTTCACTGAACCATTTGTCACGTTCTTCCCAACCCCTGCTCAAGTCCAGACTGTAGCAAGTGGATTGACATCACTGTTCAACCTTGTCGGTCCCGGTGCGACATTGAGCGACGTTGAGGCTATCGTGAACAATCGATTCCAAAACATTTCAAAATGGACGTCCAAGGGCGTCGACTTACTGAGCTCATATCGAGTGGCTCTCGAGCGGGGGACACTCGATTTCAGTTTCAACGGCAGCAAACTCTTGGTGCAGCAGATTGCCGTCCCTGGCACACCGTTTGAGACTCTCTCTGGCATTGTTTTCGGGCCGGCGAAGTTACGCATCCGCACAGGGCTGGTATGGTCCACTCGCGAATGGAGTGTGGGAGGCTTCATAAATTACCTGAGCGGTGAAACGAATCCCTACTCGACGCCAACCACCGAGATCGGCTCGTACACGACCACCGATGTGCATCTCGCATACCGGTTCAATTCCAGCAATTGGCTGTCAGGGTCTCAGATCAGCCTGACCGCCTTGAACGTTCTCGACCGTGATCCGCCTCATATCTCCACTGACAGTACGACCTATCCAGGTATCGGATACGACTCCACGAATGCTTCACCATTTGGTCGGATCATTACCCTCCAGATCGTAAAGCAGTGGGGTAGTAGTCGATGAATCACAGCCGTTGAATAGATTGCGCGATGGCCTCCAATGAGCATTCGCTCAAATGAAGATCTATCGGCTGGGTCGCTCGGGATGCCTGATATACGCATGGGCCTTCCTCGCACACTTCGCTACGGCTGCCACGACGAAATCTTTACAGGAGCTTCCAGCACCTCTGTCAGAGCGCGAACTCGTTGAACTGCGGGACCTATCTGGCCTTGCCGTATCGCCGGATGGTTCGCATGCCGTTGTCCGCGTCGATCAACCCGATGTCGACAGCAATCGCACTAATCTGACCTGGTATCGCATATCGCTAAATGGTCTGACGCAGCCGATGAGGATCGCAGACGGAGGAGATGCGACATGGAATGTCAACGGAGGACTGGAAAACGGGATCCCAGTTTGGTCACCCGACTCCGTGTGGATCTACTTTCGTGCGCTTCATGGGGAGGCGATGCAGGTTTGGCGTGCGCGCGCTGATGGATCGGCGGTGGAACAAGTGACACATGACGCGGCCAATGTCGAGAGTTTCCTACTAGACGCTCCTATTGAGCGTATGTATTACGTAGTGGGAGCGACGAGACTTGAAATTAAGAAAGCTGAGCAGCTTGAATACGATAGTGGTGTTCTGCTTGATGAAGCGGTGATCCCGGGATATCCCATTGCGCGAACGTTTCCGGTGGACGGACGGTTGTCGATGTTTCGTCATATTCACGGCAATCAGGAGGGTGGCGCGCGTGCAGGCCTACTGTCCGATACACCTAAACGCATCTTTGTTGTCAATTTGGCATCCCTGGAAGTGCGCGCGGCGAACGAGCAGGACGCTACAAACTATCGCGGGAATGCGGACGGCTCTGGACAGACTCCGCGGTCGTTGCTTTCGAAGCTCCTAGCGCCTGACGGAAATGGATTAGTGCAGTTAGTGGAGACTCATTCTGATGGTACCGCGCGTTCCGCTCCAATAGAGAGGCTTCAATATGAACCCGCCAGCCCCAGTTCAAAGATGGTTACCTGTGCGGATCCGGCTTGTACTGGAAACACACCTCGTCTGAAGCTGATGGGATGGCACGACAAGCAAACGATCATTTTCACCAACAGCGATTCGTCTGGACAGAGCCTTTACACGTGGAACGTTACATCGAACCGCATACAAAGGATCACCTCGACGTTTGGGGTAATGGGCATAGATCGTTATGGCGAGGGCACATGCCCCGTTGTCCGCGAGGTGGCAATCTGCGTGTCGAGCACCGCGGGGCAGCCTCCACGTCTGGAATCTATCGCGCTCCGAACGGGCCAAACACGGATCATATTCGACCCAAATCCAACAATTACGACCGACCGCCTTGGATCTGTGGAGCGACTGCGCGTCACGGATGAGTCCGGAGACGAAGGCACGGCGTTTCTCATCCTGCCACGAGGCAATATGCCCGCTCGCCGCTGGCCTCTCGTCATTACTTCGTACCAATGCGACGGGTTTCTGCGCGGGGGATCAGGCGATGATGTTCCCGAGCATGTTCTGGCTGGAATAGGTATCGCGGCTGTGTGTCTAGCCGATAACGCAGGAGCGAAGCGTCGACCTCCGGAGCGAAGCGGCCTACCAATCGAGATGGTGTACGGGGAGGCTTCCTTACGGCTACGAAAGGCGGTGGTCGCTCTGCTCGACGGACGGGGCCTCATCGATCGCCGGCGGGTCGCACTTTCGGGATTGAGTGCTGGGGCCACGGAGACTCTTTACGCCATCAGTCACTCGAAGCTTTTCGCGGCAGCGATCATAACCACGCCTGGGTACGATGATCCGATTGAAACATATTTCTATGGGGCAACGGACTTGGCACGGAAGCGTGTAGGAGCAGGCCAATCTCAGTTTCCGTACGTGGATCCCAGCTATTGGAAGCTGTTTTCCCCAGCACTCAATGCAGAGGCCATCCACACGCCTCTACTCATGCAGCTCTCAGACACGGAATACCTCCTGGCGATGGAACTCTATTCACATCTGCGGGACGTAGACGCTCCGGTAGAGATGTTTGTCTATCCAGATGAATATCATCTCAAACATCAGCCTCGGCATCGGCTCGCTGTGTATCACAAGAGCGTTGCATGGATGCTTTTCTGGTTGCAGGGCTATGAGAGGAAGGACACGACCCCTTCGACGCCGCAAGCCGAGCAACTCCTTTCGGAGCAATACCGTCGGTGGGAACAACTGTGCGGCATACAGCGGTCAGAAAATCCGGGAAGGCCTACGTTCTGTCTCGGCACGAAGCACTAGCCGAGGGCTTCCGCGCAACGGGAAGACTCGAAGAGCGCGATGGATCAGCGGATCAACGAGGGAGCTGGGGCGTCGGACAATCACAGGTCGGCACAGTATCGGCACAGGGGATCGCGTTGCATACGAACGCCGGCTATAGCTAGACCGGCAACGGTCTCAATGTCTGAGAACGTCATCCGAATGTGAATCCTTGAGATACTTGCCGAAGAAGGTCATTTCGCGCTCCCAGAAATCCCTCATCGCAGCGCCTGTAAACAGGTGGCCCTGACCTGGGTATCGCAAGAGTGTTACTTCGGCCCCCGCACGACGTAGGGCGTTATACATGCGTATGGTGTCAAGTAAAAAAGCCCCATCGCGATCACCGACAGCTAGAAGCATGGGTGTCTTTACGCTGTCGACGTGAAAGACGGCCGATAGCGCGATGTAAGCGGTCGGATCCTGCCATGGAACTTCGCCAACGATCTCGCTTACCCAGTCCTGGCTGTTGAGAAAGACGGGCGACATCCAGTCCGAAAGCGAACTAGCGACCGAAACAGCGCACTTGAACCGATTTGTTCGGGTCACCAAGTAATTCACCGTGGTCGCACCATTGCTGTGCCCGTACACGCACATCCGATCTGGATCAACGATGCCGCGCCTGACAGCCTCATCGACCCCAGCCATGACATCGTCGACCATTACGTCCCACGCCCCCGGACCCTTACTCGCGCGACAGAAATTGGCCGATCTCGAACAATTCATCCAAACATGGGGAGCGCGAGGCATTGGCTTGAACACCACATAGCCTGCCGCCGCCCAGGTCTGATTGCCCTCCATAGGATGCATCCACGTGTTACCGCCACCCAGCGGGTAGGCGTCGACGATCACCGCATACCGCCTTCCCGGCCTGTACTCCGGAGGATAGAGGATCTTCCCTTCCATAGTGTCTCCACGGCGCGTGCGCCACGTGATGGTGTGTACGCGACCCAAGTCCAATTGTTCATTGGTCGTAGCGACGTCGATAACCTGGAAGGGCTTTTTTGCACCTCGAGGCAGCACCCAAAAATGCGCGCCATCCCATTCCTCCGCCCATGCTATCTGTCCATTATGAGTATGAGACCAGACACCCGCGCGTTGCGCCGCGTCGCGGTCTACATTACTTACGCTGTGCGAACCTGTGTGGAATCTTGAAAGCCTCGGAACGCCATCATAGTAGGAGACGAGAAACTCATCCCTCCCTACCCAGTCGAAGTCACCGATCTTTCGATCGAGTTGCAAACCCGCCTGCTCACGTCCGTCAGTGAATCCGCGCACGTTAATTTCCGGATTCTCATATGTCGTAGGGCTGACAAGATAGGCGATTTCCGATCCGTTGGGAGACCAACGAGGGCGATATTTAACACCGTTACCCGTCGCTAGAATCCGCTGCTTCTTGGCGGCCAGATCGAGAACAATGATCTCGCCACTCTTGGAAGAATCGTCGAGCGAAGTTCCGGCGCTCCCATCGTTGTGCTCGTCCCCTGCAGTGGTGCCAGTTGCTGCGAATCCTATAGTGCGACCATCCGGGGCCCAATCCGGATGAAAATGAGATCGCGCAGCATGTGTAATCTGCATCACGGCACGTGTGCGAGTATCGACCACAAACAGCTGACTAAACAGCAGCTCGCCCTTCTTTGCTGCCCTATATTCCCATGTGCGCCCGTCCTTGATCTCCGGAACCCCGTCATCTGTACTGGATTCCGTAAATACCTTGAACAGCGTCAACTTGGGCGAAGTAAAGTTCGTCAGGATGAGCGGCGCGCACGCGACTGTATCGTCCGGCTTCGGTTGAGCCACCCTGGAGGCGAATACGATTCGCGAGGCATCCGGCGAAAAAGCGAAGCGCAACGCGTCGGTCGCCACACCGGCAACCCGAGTGCTCGGATCGGCATCAATACCGTCTCGCAGATCGGTGAGCTGCTCCACCTCTGGCGCGCCCGGGTTCCAGCCCCAGAGCTGCAAAGTGCCGGAGCGGTTGGAGTAGAATGCGAGATAGTCTCCGCTTGGCGAAAACATTGGGACTAGCCCCTCCCCCAAATCTCGCGCGATTCGACCGGTATTCACGTCGACAACCCAAAGCCGATCGCCGTGCTCAATGGCCAATCGACTTCCGTCCGCGGAAATGCTGAGGGTCGTTCCGATCACCGTTTTGCCGGTAGCGACGCCGTCCAAGTCATTCAGCGTTACCGGATCTTTCGCCCCTGCCGACAAGGATAGCGCTGCAAAAAGGATCGGCGCCACCAAGCAAGCCGTCAACGTTCGGCATCGATTCTGGAGTGTCTTGGTCAAGGAGTTGATAACTCGAAATGGCTGCAGTTGCTCAGAAGCGCTTTGATACTTGAACAGATAAAAACCTTCCTAACGCGTTGGCGTTTGCGCCGTCATAGTTGACCTCATAAAACGGCGTCGTTACGAATGGGGGCTTTCTGTTGGCAAGATTGATTACGCTAAGTTGGACTGACAGATCGCTCCATACGCCGTAGTTTTTCCCTGTCGTGTAAGTGGCGGTAACATCCGCTGTTGTCCATGACGCGACCGGTACAGAAGGAGGAGTGCGATTATCGGTATAGGAATTTGTATAGTTAACAAACAGCGATATGCTCATCGGTCCGCTTCGCACTATCCCACGCGCACGAAGGCGCAGATCTACCGGGTTATACGGGGTATTTAGCACCGAGAGCGGTGGAAACCCGTTAGCAAATTGTGTTTGGAACTTTAAGATGTACGTACTATCGAGACCTGCCTCCAGCTGACCGATGCGCGTCGGATAGATGTACGAAGCGTCGAAATCGATCCCACTTGTCTTGACAGATGACAGGTTTTGGTAGCGGAAGTCGGCAATCGCACCTATTGATGCCAAATCGATCCCGTAGATCCCGGGCGTGAATGTTGGAAGACTCGCTAGCTGTCGGACGAGGGATAGTGGAGGGTTTCGTTGTATGAGTGCGGGTCCAAGGACCGCTGCATAGTCGAGAGCGGAGAAAGCGCTGATGCTGTCTCCTGGACTCGCAATGCGGTCGTTGAACGTAATGTTATAGTACGTAGCGTGTAATGCTAGGTTGGAGAAGAGCAGCGGCCTCAGGTCGAAGCCCGCGGTCCAAGTCCTCGCCGCCTCGGGCGAGAGCGCGGGATTGCCTCCATATACAAACAGCGTGTTAGTAATCTTACCTGTATTCGGGTCAGGTACCGGATAGGGAACAACCTCCGAGGGGAGCGGATTCAAGTCATATAGGTTTGGTGCCTCAAAGGACTTTCCGTAAGTTGCGCGAAATTTCGCAGCCGCCAACGGCTTCCATATCACACCCAGCTGCGGGTTCGTTGTCGACCCAAAATTGCTATAGTGCTCGTATCGACCTGCAAGGCTGACCTCAAGGCGGTTTCCCCACGGCGACGTGCTGACGGGGCCGACAACAGGGACACGTACCTCAATGAAGCCAGCGGTCACGTTGCGACTGAGATTTAAATCGCTTACGCCATTGAGTGGGTCATTGAAATCAAAGGATTCGTGACGAAATTGGCCGCCTATGGCATACCCAATCGGAGCCGGAGCTAGCAGCTCAAAGGAACCATCGAGCGTAGGATCGACCGTCAGGACAGTCGAGTGGGCATTTTGAAGGTTTAACGGCGTCGCAGTGGCAGTTTGAAACAGCTGGAGGTGTGTATCGCTTGCCCCGTAAGTTGAGCTAATTTCGAAGTGTGACTTGTTGGGAAGGGCGAGCTTTGCGCCGAAGGTCCCGCTGTATTCGTTGATTTGCGATGGATCACGATACGAGAAATATAATTGGGTCGCACAGCAGGACTGATCGAAGTACGATGATCTGTGGGTGTACATTCCGTCGGCGTACAACGTAAGATCTGAGCGAACTGTCTGGTCGATCGACGCGTACACCCCTTGGCGCACCATCTCCGGCAGCAAGGTCAACGGTTCTGCGGCTGATTGTGTATAGCTCCTCGCACTCGCATACAATGGAGTGCTGTCATCGTATTCATAACTGAGGAGGGCGGAACCGCTGCCCCAGTCGTGTCCGACCGTCTGCCCGACTTGGGAGTCATGACTGCCGCCGTCCGCGACCGATCCGTAGCGCACTCTTGTCTCTGCGCCCTGGAAGTTACTTTTCAAGATTATATTCATCACTCCGCCGATCGCGTCCGACCCGTACAGTGCAGACGCTCCGTCAGTAACAGTCTCGATCCGGTCGACAGCAGCCAGGGGTATTAGAGACAAGTCGACGAAGTTTCCCTCGACATTACCGGGCGCGATGCGATGACCGTTGATCAGGACCAAGGTTGCATCGTTTCCCAAGCCACGAAAGTTGACGCCAGTCCCGCTGACCGAATTCTCCGCATTGCCGCCGCCTGTGATGTTTCCATCCGCACTGAGGGATGCTCCCCCGCCGAAGTTTTGAGGTAGAAGCGCGACGAACGCGGCCACACTTCCGACGCCGGCTTGATCGATGTCATCTCTTGTGTAAACGGATACGGGAGATGCAGAGTCTGCCACGCCGTGAATATGTGTTCCGGTGACGACGACCTCCTCAAGTTGAGCAGGCTTCTTGTTTTTGGATTCCTGATCGTCTTGTTTCCTTACTGAAGAGGATTCCCCAGATGTTCCTTGATCCAGCTGAGCCACGCGAAATCGGTCCCAGAAGCCTTTTTTTGAGTCGCCGGTGTCACCTGTGGGTTTTGCCCTGGGCTGCTGCGTCGATTGATTTTCGTCAGTAGTGGACTGAGTGATCGGAGCTGGACCGCTTGGCAGTGGCCCTGCGATGAGCATGGCACCGGAGGAGTCCGTGCGGACCGTCAGCGACGTGCCTTCAAGGAGCTTGGTCACCGCCTCCTGCGGCGATAAGTTCCCGCTCACACCGTTTGTGTGCATTCCTTTAAGTTCCTCCGTCTGATACACGAGCTCGACATGAGCCTGTTTCGCTAGGCTCTCGAGGGCTAGAGTGAGGTCGCCAGCCGGAACTGTGATTGGCTTGGGGTCGACCGCATAGGCATGCGCCGCGAAGGACAGCGAACAGGCGAACGCAATAAGTGCGGATCGAGTCATCATGACCTTGAGCATTGTCTTAATCCCCGTGTGCGGCTCTTCTCAAAATGTGACAGCCGCATGACCGGGACGAAGGACGCTTCGAAATCCCCCCTCAGAGTTGTAGAATTTCTCGCTGAGCTACTTAGCTCGCCATGGATTGCACCCCACCTTCCTGCCACGCATCGACAGACAAAGTTGCTCAGCGGGCCCGCATCTCAAGACGTGATGTGGGCGTGCGCTATCTGCCGCTCAATACAATCTGGTTGCCGAGCGATTCCGCGTGGATTGGAAAGCCGCTCGAGAGGAGACGCACGAAAGCTTCGACATTGGTCGATCGGAAATTTCCACCGATGCGAATCGCGGCGACACCAGGAGTCTCTATGACAAGCTTTTTTTCGTTGTAGCGATTGAATTCGGCGACAGCATCAGCCAGAGGCGTGTCGCGAAAGACGAGAAATCCGTTGCGCCAACTCAAGCCGTCCTCAACCTCAGGGACAGTCTTGCGCTCGATGAGCACCCCGCCACGATCCGCGCGCGCGATGCCGCCGGCCGAGACCTGAGCAACTGAGGATTCGTGTCCATCCGATTCCCTCTGCTCTACGCGCACGCGCCCTTCGCTCACTGCGACACGAATTTCGCCGCTCTCTCGTCGAACAGAGAATTGCGTGCCCACCGCGATGACACGCTTGTCGCCGGCCACCACTACGAAGGGCCGCGACGCATCCTTCGCCACCTCGAAGAAAGCCTCGCCCTGCTCGAGATTCACTCGGCGTTCGGAATCACTCAACGACACTAGGATTTCGCTGTCCGTGTTCAACGTGACTCTTGAGCCATCCGGCATCGGAACGGCCGCCAAGCCTCCGACAGCCGTACTGTAGGATGAGCCGTGGAGTGCGCGGAGACTCCACATCGCACTTAGGACAACGATTAGAACGAAGCCCGCCGCGAGAGCCGCAGAGGAGCGCTTCCAGCGACGAAATCTGCGGTCCGGTGTCATGGGCTGATATGAATCGGCCCGCTCGACGGCAAGCGCTTCCTGCGCCCAGCGATCCTCACTCGCATGCCTCTCCGAGACGGGCGGTAGCCCCCATCCTCCAGTTGGAGGGATGGAACCACGCGCTGTGCCCGCACCGAGGGCCTTCAGGCGATTGGCCTGCTGCCAGGCAGCGTCCAGGCGTAGGAAAGCCACGCGATGGGCCGTCGTTTCGTAGAGCCACTCGGCGAGTTTTGCCTGATCGCCGGCCGACCATGCGTCACTGTCGCGTTGGGCGAGCCAGTCCGCCGCGCGTTCTTCAATCTCGGTGCTGCTTTCCATGCCCCGAATCCCTTGCGGATGTCTTGACCTCATGTTCTGCATCGGTCGCCTGCGCGCCACCGAATAGCGCGGCGGCTAGCAACCGGACCCCTCTTGCGACCTGTTTCTCGACAGCCTTCTCGTGTAGTCCCAAACGGTTCGCCACTTCCCGCTGCGATAAGTCCTCGACCTTTCTCAACCATAGGACGTCGCGACACTTCGATGGCAAGAGATTGAACACTCGCGATAAATGGGCCAGCTCCTGGTGAGCGCTTGCGCGCTGCTCCGGGGAGACCTCATCTACCAAGACGTTCAGCGCGTCGACGTCCCCCCTTGATTCGATCGAAACAATGCGCTCGCGTCGAAGTCGGTCGGCCATGAGATTTCGCGCGGTCGTGAAGAGGAACGACTTCGGCATGAGTGGACGCGCGCGTTTGGCAGCCTCGAAGACTCGAACGTAAACCTCCTGCCGCAGATCCTGAATTTCTGCGTCTCGAGGCCATACCCGCGTGAAATAGCGCATGAGCGCCGCTTCGTGGGCGATGACCTCACGGATAAACCACTCTTCAAGCGTGTCATCCACTTAGGCAACATACCGCCAACTCATGCGAGAATACACATCGAGGCCCATTGGAGAGGCGTTTTCTATTTATTTCTTGCCCAAAAGGGGGAAACGGGCCTTTCGTTCGTCACGGTAAAGCGATGGCTTGGTGGATCGGTGTCCGGTATGGACGTTGGGTTCTTTTATGAGACGCCGGACTCCGCGTGCCGAGAGAGTCGGCCACGACGGAGCATCCCGCTCGATGCTGGACGGGAAGTTCTCAAGCTCTCCGCATGTACTGGGCCCGCCACCACTGTGAATCTGCATCTCCCCAGATGAAATCGGGGAGCCACTATTCTCGCGCGGTCCATTTTTCAATTCAGGCATACTCTCGGCGACTCATGAACCGACTCATATCTGGTGGCGCGCTCATTACCGGCCCGGCTTTCGTCGAAAGCCGGGGGTTGCGTGTGTCCGATCCACTGGCTGATCGTATGAGGAACGGGTGTCATGTTTGCTCCAGAGTTACCGCTACTTCGCCTTCGAGTTACTGCCGACGCTGATCCCGGCGCCCTCGCCCGTGTCCTCGAGCGCTTCCAAAATCTCAATGTTCTGCCACGCCGAATCGTCGCCGAGTTCGGCACGAACGATCTTCTCCACATTCAGGTCGACGTTCTTGGGCTGACGGAAGAGCGGCTGACACTAATCGCCGCGAAGATCGGACAGGTTCCGTCCATCTTGAACACGGTTTGGCATCGGGTGTGACGCCAGTCTGTCCACGTACTGAACCATTGACGGCTCGGACACGGTCGTGTTCAATATGCGTACGCGCCGATTTGAGCATCAGCTTGCGGGCGCGAAATAAATACGGCTAAAGCGAGCAGGCATCTGCGACGGCTTGGGCCCGCTGCAGGTTTGCTGCTCGGTCTCTTCCTTCCCTGCTCCCTCGACCGAATACGTGCCTGTTAAGGCCGGGAGTGGGGTATGCGCGACAGTATCGTGGTCTTGAAGTTCGGAAGCTCGGTCCTGCGGGCTCGTGGAGATCTGCCAAGCGCGGTTCATGAGATCTACCGCTGGTACCGGGATGGTCACCGTGTCATCGCGGTCGTCTCGGCCATCGGCGATGCGACGGACCTCCTCCTTGCAGGGGCGCGAGACCTCGCTTCGGAGCCGGAGCCTTACGCGCTCGCGGAGCTTCTCGCGACCGGCGAGCGCGCCTCAGCGGCGCTCCTGGGCATCGCGCTCGATCGCGTCGGTGCGCGCGCGCGCGTGGTTGATCCGCGCGACATTGGACTCCTGGCGATCGGGACGGTGCTTGATAGCGAACCCGTGGGGGTTGATCGCGAACGGCTGAAAGGATTCCTCACCGAGTTCCCAGTGCTCATAGTGCCGGGTTTTTTTGGATTCGATGAGAACAAACGGCTGCATCTTCTGGGACGTGGGGGCTCGGATCTCACGGCCGCATTTCTCGCCGGTTCCGTCAGTGCGGCACGTTGCCGGTTGATCAAAGACGTCGACGGCGTGTATGAGTCTGATCCCGCCGCTTCGATCGGCTACCAGCCCCGGCGGTTTTCGAGTTTGGGGTATGAACAGGCTTTAGCCCTCGCGGGTCCGCTCATTCAGGCGAAAGCCGTCCATTTCCTCGAACGTCAGCAGCGCACCGCGGAAGTGGCCGCGCTGGGCGCTTCCTACGAGTCGCATGTGGGCTTCAGCACCGCGACGCTCGCGGACGCGCAGACTACTCCGCCCACCCGCGTATTGCTCCTGGGACTCGGAACCGTCGGGGGTGGTGTCTATCAACGGCTCGCCTCGATGCCCGAGCACTTCCGGGTGGTGGGTGCATTCGTGCGATCTCGTGCACGCGCGCGTCACCAAGGTATTATCGAAGCGCTCGTTGAGACCGATGACGATGCGTTACCGCACTTGGAGTGCGACGTCGTGGTGGACGCCCTTCCAGGGCTTGAGCCTTCCACGCGGCTTGTCACCGCGTACCTCTCTCGCGGTATTGACGTCGTGTCTGCCAATAAAGTCATTGTGGCCGAATCCGGGCCGTCATTGTCCTTGCTCGCCTCGCGACATGCCGCGTCCTTGCGCTATTCAGCCGCGGTGGGTGGCAGCGCACCGATGATTGAAACGGTCCGGCGCCTCGCAGCAAGCGGTGGCATCACTTCAATGACCGCGATATTGAGCGGCACATGCAACTTTATCCTCGAGCAATGCGAACAGGGAGTTTCGCTCGAAGAGGCGCTCCGTGATGCGCAAGCGCGCGGATATGCGGAAACCGAATCCAGCGAAGATCTCTCGGGACGTGATGCCGCGCGCAAGCTGCGCATCCTCGCGCGCCACGCCTTTGGGCGTGAGGTTGACGCGCTGTCGGTTGAGGGCATCCAGGAAGATCGCTTGCAGCACCTGTTGTCAGACGCCATACCCGGGCGCCAATTGCGATTCCTCGGAACCGCTTCGAAGCGCAACTCCGGTAAAGTTGCCGCGCACGTGTGCCTCGAATGGATCGGTGACGACCATCCCCTTGCGAGTATCGCAAGCGAATGGAATGCGCTCGCGATCACGCTCGTCAGCGGCGAGATCACCGTCGTAACCGGTCGCGGCGCCGGACGATGGCCGACAACCGAGGCCGTGATCGCGGACCTTCTTGAGCTGCGGCGTGAATCCTCGCTTAAGGTGATGAAGGATTCATCGTCGGTTGTTCGGCGAGTTCCGTGATGCGTCGCCCGTCGCGCCAGCGGCACACGAACTCTGATGGGCGGGGCGCCCACCCTTCGAATATGGCATGGGTAGGCCGCGTGGGATACCCCACAAGTATTGCAAGGGTGGGGGTGCGGTGAGTCGATGACCTTTGCACACATAGCGCCTCACGGTCTCTGCATGTCGATGCGTGGCAGAGTACTGAATCCGTAGGGCTTTTCGTGTGTGAGTCTTGGGTGTCGTGATTGTATTAGCAATGGCGCCTCCGGTCATGGTCTCAAGGCGATCGCCGACCGGCTGCGCCAGTCGGGCGCAGCCCTGTTCTACACCTCTAAAGGGGGAGCGTTGCAGCGTGACGCGCGCTAAAGCCCCTCGCCTTTGTCATCAATGGTTCGGTACAGAACTCTCAACTCGTGCTGACCGGGCTCTTGCCGGCCAGAATCGCTTTGACCATATGAGCGAGCTCATCAAGAGTTGGAGGTCGCCCCAGCTTCCAGCCGTTGATCACCACCGTCGGCGTGCCCTGAACGTCGAGCTGATTACCCAGCGCTTTGCCCTCGGCGACGCGCGGAATCGGGTCGGTGCTCTTGATACACGCCTCAAACGTCGCGCTGTCCGAAACGCTAGCCTCTGTCGCATACTCGCTCCAGGGTTTGAGCCCGAACGAGTCTTGCTCATCGAATAGATGATCGTACATCGCCTCAAACCGTCCCTGCTCGCCCGCGCATTCGACCACTCGCGCGGCCGGTTCTGCGAAGCGATGCATGGATAGCGGAAAATGAACATAGGTCAATGCCACCTGGGTCGGGTACCGTTCTCGTAAGGTCTTGAGGTCCTTGTGCATGGTGGCGCAAAACGGACACTCGAAATCCGCGAACTCCAGTAGCTGCACCGGTGCCTGCTCGGGACCCATGCGAACGCCCGTCGCAAGCTTCGAACCCCAGTCTTTGATGAAGACCGGTCTCTGCTCTGATTTGACCGGTGGCGGCGCCGGAGCGAAGAACTCCCGGCGCACCACTAGGCCGGTCGTCACCAGTGCGCACATCACGAGCGTTGCCGCGATTACGGCATCGAGTCTAGGTTTCATTCAAACATCCGCGCGCTCCCACGCGCTTCGCGACTATCTTCGTAAGGCACTTGGCGGTCCCGATGCATGGCCCGTGCTGACCAGACCGAAGAGCCGGTGACCTCGCTGCGCAAGCCGGCGCGCAGCGAGAGCACTGAGCTCAACGATCCACCTTGAGCTGGCGAATACTTAAGCCTATTTGTAATAGCATGTCACCCCGTATTCGAAAGGGGGGCAATTTGTGGGAATGCAGATCCTCGATACAAAAGTGCATCCCGCCGGTGCAAGCTGCCGGCATAGACTAGTCCCTTGGGAGTCACATTGTGAGAGGCTCACGAAGACGCAAGACTCCGTGCCTGACTTGGAGACATAAGACCTAAGGCGAATACACCATTGGTGATCACCGCCGCGGCACTTAGCTGAATTTTTCGATACGCGTTCGTGGATTCATCCTCCGAAATGATTAAAGGAGTCAATAAGCTGCAGCACCTCGGCGGTGCCCGATGCAGCGCAACTTTCGCTCGATCTGACTTGATTTCATTTCCTCCTTTGCTCTACACAATGACGAAGCTCTGTACCACGCTCGTTTGCCGCGCACGTCCGTTACAACGACGATCAGGACGCGAGTCATCCGCGCCGCCGGGGACACGGGTTCGTTGCAACCCGAGCGAAAGGCCATCATCGTGTTTCCGCATCAGTGCACCGATGAGGGCGCGAGCGGCGGTATTTCCGTGTCGCGAAGCTTGCGCAATTCTCGCCAACGGACGTACTGCAGGGCCTTGGAAGGATCAGGATCTTCGTAGTCCTGCAGCCAAAAGCGGAACCAATCGACGCTACCGCCCTGTGACGCCATTCGAACAGCGGGATTGGTCAGCGCATGCTCACCAGAATTGAGAACAATGAGATCGACCGGCTTGTGCAGATAGCGCATAGCCGCATATGGGCCCCACATAAGTGGCAGCGAAGATGGACTTCCGGCAACGACCAGTAGTGGCGCAGTTACGCGATCGATATTAAATAGAGGCGACAACCGTATCCACTGCTTCAGCTCGTCACCAAATGGCGGCGCACCGACGATGGAGTTGAATTCGTTGCCAACCGCATTGCCGGCCGTATCCACGCTCATAAGATACTGAACGTAGTCCACCATAATACCGTCGGTAATGGATGCCGCTTTGAATCGCACTGAGCTGGTGGTGAGCGCCTCCATCACGTAGAAACACGTCCGGCTGAATCCGATGATACCGACCCTACTCGGGTCGATGACTCCATCATCAGCTAACCGCCTTATGGAAGACTCGTAGCCCTTAACTTGGCAGGGGCCCTCTTCTGGGGTTATCCTGATTGAACAGTCTCGAACCTGCAAAACAACAATTCCAACAGCCGCCAGTTCCTGCGCGGCGAATCCGGTTGTAGACGCGCCGCTCGGGCTAAATTCATTCTCGGAGAAACCGTGATTTTGAATGACCAGGGGGTATCTCTGCCCACGCACGTAATCGGTCGGCTTGTAGAGCCCACCATCCCAAGCGCGCCCAGACTCATCATTCCAGTGGTATGCGGACACCGAACCTAGATCAATGTCTTTCAACTGGGGATTGGGGTCGAGCAGCACGAACGCGTGTTTGCCCGAATTATCGGATCCCATGAGCACCGGCGGCGCGTTGACACCTTGTTTGACTGCAAGACGTATTGGCTCATGTTCGCGTGTAGAGTTGCGCCTCGCATCATCAAGTAGCCACGCACCGTTACCCGCTCGAGTGTATGTCGACGTTCCGTGAGTCATACGTGGCCGCACCGAATATTCGATTAAGACGCGGTCCGCCTTGTCGGACACAAAGCGCGCACTTTCGAGGCGCCGCGATTCAACCTCGTGTGTATCGTGGCTGACGGCTTCCAATCGAACCACACAGCTTGGGGTCTCTTGCGATTGTGGCTTCACGATCACCACGCAAGGTCGGTCGAAGCCATCCTTCGAGGATCTTGCCGTCTTACCAAGAAATGTATCGAATAAGAGGATCGAACCGGCATCAGAGGACCAACCGGCGTACGCCAGTCCCCACCATCCTAGTGCGTTACCGAGAGGGGCGTGCAGCAAGGGCGTGACCGCGCCAGTTGCCACGTCGATCGAGACGTATTCGCTCACGTCCCGTTGCCCGGCGAAGCTGAAGGAATCCTGATTTCCGGCTCGGAGTCGATAGGCGGATGACGGCAAGCCAGATGGATAGCGGCCCTCCCACTCTGACGGAACGGTGTTGACAGTCAGTGCCGTGAGCACAAATCGGCCATCTGGAGAGAGCGAGAGCGATCGCTCTCCGTCCAGATGGAGTGGGATCGGAAGGCCGCTTGATTGATCAAGAAGGCGTTTTCGTCTACCGCCTGACACGACCCACAGCTCACTTAGGTCATATACCCAAACGGGCGGGCTCGCCTCGTTTTGCAAGCCCATCAGACTATTGAGAGTTCGACCGGTGCCGATGACCGAAGCCGAGTGGCGGTCGTCGTAGAACTTCTGTTTGATTCTGGGATTCAGCACGCTATATACAAAGCGATCTCTACCGCGGATATCGTAGCCGGTCACATACTGATCGGGCTCGCTCAGCTCCTGAACATCCTTCCTAGTAATGTCTGCAAAAAGTAGTCGCTCCAGGCCCTGTTCGGTCTTAGCGACAAAAGCAAACCCGGTTGAGTCGCTCGCCCACTTCACACTCGTGATAATCGGACCCTCTTTCCAAGTGGAATTGGATATCGTCCAGACGGGGGACGGAGCCTCCCGGCTTTTACCGACCTGCAAAACTCTCTGCACGTCCGTGGTCCGAAATACCCGGAGTGTCGTTTCCGGCCTATCGAGGTCGACCCTACCACGCTCTGTTGCCACGATAAAATGACGTCCATTCGGAGAGAAAGCCGCCACACCTGAGGAATCTAGTGTCGCGAAATGCGCGAGTTCAATATCGTCTCTAACCGTAAAGGGGCGACCGGCTCGACTAAAGGCGGTAGGCATCGCGAGGAATGCCGCCAGCAAGATTAACACCGCCGCGTCTTTCGGCATAAGAAAGCGTCGAGTACAACGCAACCTCACCACTTCACCCCCAGCTGCGCGTAAACAAATCGCCCACGGATGTCTGCCTGCGCTGGGTCGTAGCCGAGCTGGTCGAAGAACGCGTTAGAGAACTGAGGGAGCTTGTTGAACAGGTTAACCGCGCCAAACTCGGCGTAGGCGCCTTTCAGCCACTGATTGTCGGGCGAGATGAATTGCCCGACAGCAAGGCGGCAATTGACATCGGCGAGCCAGAAGTTACCAATCACCTGTGTGCTGTCGTAATCCTGATAACGTCCTACGTAGCGAGCATCGAAATTCGCGGAATACGGGCCACGCTTCCAACCAAAAGCGGCCGTACCCTTCCAGCGCGGCGCCCAATTGCCGGAATCTTGGGCGATGCTTGTCGCATCGACTGCCGGACTGTTGGGAGTCAGCGCGGTGGAGTAGCGATAAGTCTGCGTTGCAGTAAGCGATGAGGTGAAAGTCCCGAACCAGGTTGGGTGCTGGTGGCTGATCCGATAATCGAGCCCAGATACTTCGATTTTGCCAAAATTCACGTACGTGCCATTAATCAAGGTAATGTTACCGTTTGCATCACGAGTTACTCGGCCCGGGAACAGGCTCTCGTTGGCCAAGATCACCAAGTAGGATGGTGCCTGGATGGCATCGGTCTCGTTGACGCTCCAGTGCGTTAGCGAAAGCTGCAGGCCCTGTATTGCCTGGCTGGACCAGACGACCCCGATCGTACGGGAATTCCCTGTTTCCGGACTCAGCGCGGGGTTGCCGCCTACGGTCCGTGTGGTGTGCACGGCGTTTCCACTCAGCGGATCAATAAGGTTGACGGGAAACGCTAGAATTGGAGCGTCAAGCTGCAAGAGCGCTGGTGCCTTGAACGCTCTCGCATAAGAAGCTCGTATGAGGAGTGTATCCGCAGGGCGCCACTCCGCACCCAACTGTGGCGTGTTATGAGTTCCGAAGTCGTCGTAATGATCATGACGCGCTGCCAATGTCAGGGCCAGTGTTTCCCCGGCATGCAGATCCACGTGATTCGCCACAATTGGAATCCTTGCTTCTCCGAACATCGCGTAGCTGTGACGACCATGGCTGATCAGAGTATTGGGAGGATCGAAGCCGTCATTAACCTCATCGAACGACAAAGTGTCGCGATCATACTCGGCGCCAATAACCAACTCGATCGGACCGGAGGGAAGCTGGAATAAGGGGCCGCGCATAAAGCCGTTTATCGCCTGCCCCTGCCCTGCAAACGTCTCGTATAAATCAGAAAAGAGCGACTGCAGCAGTTGCGGTTGGCCGTATGGACCGTTCACAAACGGATTTAGGGCGGTGGCCGAATCCGTTGAGTTCAATGCGTTCTGTATCAGTGTGGCATTCTCGATACCCGAGGGTACGAAATGCTTCGTCGAGTCCCTACTGTCCCAGGCCGAAATCTCCCATTGCCAACTATTAAGGACACTCCCTCTCGCGCCGACTAGAGGCCGGACAAAGACAGTGCCATAAGACTCTCGCAGTGGATTGCTGGTGAACAGCCCACTGATTCCGACATCCGTTCCGAACGGATTGTAGGGATTGGCAGCAGCGACAGTGAAACTTTGATTCTGGGCGCCTGGCGACCCGAAGAGACCGTTGAAGCCGATCGATCCGAGTTGCTGGACGTGGGAGTACATCAATTCTGTGAATAACTCGACAAAGCGCGTCAGTCTGTAGTTGCCCTCTATGAATATCCCCGCGCGCTCAGTCGCAGGAAAAATATTGCTTCCGAAAGCAAAGCTGCACTCATTGAGCGCGCCGGCCGTTCTGGCAAATTCCTGGATGCTCGGAGTGCCCGTGAATCCGCGGGGAACTGCAGCAAAGGTCGCATTCCCGAGTCCCGGGAGCGGGGTGGCACCGTCGATGGAATAGACATTCCCCGGATTGCACGTATTACCGTTGTTATCTGCTCCTCCGAAGGCTCGATAGTCATTACTCTGGGTAAGTTCGCGCGCGGAGACGTCGAGCTCGCTTCGGCTCTGGTAACTTCCGATAATTGAAAACGAACCGCTGTCCCACCGCTTACCCCAGGCAAGATCGTTGTCCCATTCGTGTGTCCCTGCCGCGCCGCCATAGCGCGCCTTTGCTTCAAAGCCGTCGAAGTCCTTTTTTAGAATGATGTTGACTACGCCCGCGATGGCGTCTGATCCATAAACTGCGGATGATCCGTCGGCGACGACATCAATGCGTTCCACCGCCGACAGAGGGATGTTGTTCAAGTCGAAGAAGTCTCCCGATCGGCCTTGCGAACCAGACGTCTCTAGGCGGCGTCCGTCTAAAAGCACCAATGTCGTGCCGACGGGAAGTCCATGCAATTGCACGGTCGTGCCTCCGGCAAAAGTTTGAAATCCGTTCTCGCCGATCGCGACGGAGACGTCAGGCAGTGTGTTCAGGAAATCTGCAACGGTCGTCTGACCGCTCTGATCGATCTGCTCTCTTGTATAGACCTTCACCTCCTGCGGTCCCTCGTTTACCTTAATCTTCAGGCGCGAGCCGGTAACGACGATTTCCTCAAGCTGATCAGCCTTCTTTTCTGAAACCTCTTTCTTCTTCCTTTCTACCGAAGAAGTCTCGCCAGATGCTCCCTGATCCGCCTGAGCCACACGAAATCTATCGGCGGGGACTTTCAACCCCGCGGTGGACGGCGGTTGAACGCTAGGGGAGTCCGTCAACGGTTTGGATGAGGCAGAATGATTTTGTCCTTTAGCTCGGATGGCGACGGTGTTCGGATCGACTACGTCGAACTCGAGCTCAGTTCCGCCCAGAAGCTTTGTGAGGGCCGCGCTTGCGGAAAAGGTTCCTACCACAGCCGCAGACTTGCGGCCTTTCAGGAGCTCGGCGGCGCTTGTGATCTGGACCCCGGATTGGTCTGTGTATTGAATAACGGCGTTCTGGAGGGGCTGCGGGGCGATGTTGAATTGCATGGTGGCGCCGAGATCCGCGAACGCAGCGCCTGGACACGCGCTCGCAAGAAGCAGCAGCCCCGACGCGAGTACGAATGCGTTCGGCGTTCGCAAAGCACGTGTAATCAGCATGAAGTCCCCAGTTCGTGTTGCGGTCGGTGCCGCGTTTTGTCAATGGGTAAGACGAAGAGATCGGGGAATTTTGCAGTTTGATGGCAAAGCTGCAGAATCGTGCGGGTTCTTCGTCTTAATGTAGGTCGGCGAAAACTGGGACATCGATGGGCGTCGAACGGGAAAAGTCAGAAGCGGGTTCCGCCGAGGCCGATGAGGCGCTCCGAGGGGGGCGCCTCCCTCATGTCGAGCTCATTGGGGAGCTCTTCCGCGAGCATAACGCGGCCCTTATCCGGTTCCTTTTACTGCGGCTGCATTCGTACCAGGCCGCGCGCGAAGTGGCTCAGGAGGCCTATGTACGGCTCTTGAGCCTGCATGAGCCGGGGGCGGTGAGCTATCTGCGAGCCTTTCTTTTTCGCACCGCCGCCAATCTCGCCGTGGATCGGCAGCGGCGCGAGGATGTGCACACGCGCGCCTCAGCTCTGCCGCTTTTTCATGAATTCGCGGATACGCGCACGCCGGAACGGCGCGTCGCGGGTGTGCAGGAGATCGAGCGTCTTGATGCGTGGCTCTCGGAACTGCCGCCTAAATGCCGGCAAGCCTTTATTCTGAACCGCTTCTACGGGATGGACTTCGCCGCGGCCGCGACCGAGATCGGTGTGTCGGAGCGCAGTGTGCGCGTATATGTGGAACGAGCGCTCCTTCATTGCCGTCAGCGAATGGACGAGGAGTCGGGCTATGGATAGACAAGCAATACACTCCGAGGCGGCGCGCTGGTTCACTCGACTCCAGGCGGCCGAGTTGCCGTTGGAGGAGACCCTGGCGTGGCAACGCTGGATGGCGCTTGATACGCGGCATGCCGAGGCCTTTGGACGCTTGGAAGAAGTCTGGCACGAGTTCAGCGTTTTGCCGCGCCCTGCTCTATTGCCGCGCGATGCTCTGGCGCAGGATGAATACGATGGATCCGTCCCGGTCAACGAGTGGACGGCGCAGGCGAAGCGGTCTCGATGGCAGCGCCCTCCATTCCTCCTGGCGCTCGCCGCCAGCGCCGCCCTGATGGTTGTTGGCATAGCAACCGTATCGACGCATCGTACGGCGGGTGAAGAAATCCTCGAAACTCGCGTGGGCGAGAACCGGACTGTGACGTTGGCGGACGGATCGCGCGTGTCGCTGGGCGGACAGAGCCGCGTGAAAGTGAATCTGCGGGCGCGACAAAGAGATCTCACACTGTCGCGGGGCGAGGCATTGTTCGTCGTCGCGAAGGATGCGACACGGCCGTTTGTAGTCCGGGCCGGATCGGCCACCGTCACGGCGGTAGGTACCCAATTCAATGTACAGCGAACGGCCGATCGAGTGGTCGTGTCGGTGCTCGAGGGTAAGGTTGACGTGCAACCGATGCTCGCCGTGCTGGCGATTCCTGGGTTGGAAGGGTTGTCGCCTGTCGTCGTGCACGGACAGGACAAATCTTTGAATGCCGGACATCGGGCGGTCGTCGATCGGGACGGCATGGGCGCGACCGTGAATTTGCCGGATATGTCGGTCGCGACGGCCTGGGAGCGCGGCCGCTTGGCATTTGAGGATGAGCCGCTACGGTATGTCGTGGAGATTGTAAATCGATATTCGCGAAGGCAGATCGTCATTGAAGATTCCGGAATCGCGGACCTCCGAGTTTCAGGGACGGTGGTCGAGGATCATATTGACGGCTGGGTGGCGAGCCTCAACACGGCGTTTGGCATTCGGGCGGACGAGGATGGGGAGACCATACGGTTGCGGTGATAAACGTGTGACAGATGCGCGCGAGGCGTTCGCAAAGTGAGTTTCTGTGCATTTGCACCCGAAACTCGGGATGGCGCCGATGCCTTGGATTCCCGACAGTGGCCCTGTACCACATCAATACCAGGGGCGCCCGACTATGAATTCCAATCGCGACCCGCTGGACGAGAAAGTCAGTCGATTCGAGAAAGCGGTGCGTGAATTGATCAAGGAAGGCCATACGTTCGCGGATCACGAAGCGTGGCTCGATGCCGCCGCGACACGCGCCGGTGTCGACCTCCAAGAAGTCCTTCCGACGGAGCACTAACTAACCCAGAGCAACTGTTACATCGGATTCGAACTTCAGTTTTAGTAAGTTCGAATCTTTGACTCCGGGCCACGCCCAGAAATCGAATCAGGAACCGAGCCCACCGCGCTGTTGTTAATATTTCGCACGCGTTTCACATCGTGAAGAAAGACAACGGCAATCCGTTTCGCTATAATTCACACACGCGCCGATTTGAGCATTTCTCAGCTTGCGGGCGCGCGAAATAAATTCAACTAAAGCGAACAGGAATCTGCGATGGCTTGGGCTGGCAGGTTCACTGCCCACCCTACCTCATCTGCTCCCTCGATCGATACGTGCCTATTAAGGCCGGGAGCTAGGTGTGCGCGACAGCATAGTTGTATTGAAATTCGGCAGCTCCGTCTTGCGGTCTCGTGGCGATCTTCCAAGCGCCGTTCACGAAATCTATCGCTGGTATCGGGACGGGCAACGGGTCATCGCGGTGGTCTCGGCCATCGGCGACGCAACCGACCTCCTGCTCGCAGGGGCGCGTGATCTCGCCGCAGATCCCGAGCCTTATGCGCTTGCAGAACTGCTTGCGACCGGCGAACGCGCATCGGCCGCGCTTCTCGGCAAAATCGACTGCCGCCCGCGTCTACCGCTTGTACGAGCGCTAATTAATAGAGCATTCCGGGTTCGCGCTTTTAACGGGTGACAGGCTTTACGCTTTTGTGTTAATGTATTAACGCATTAATACATCGAGACTATCATGAAGCTCCATCCCACCGTAACCCCACGGCAGGAAGCCCTCACTGAGCGGGCACTCTTTGCGGCTGTCGCTGTGTTGCGCTCGGCGGATGAGTGCCGAGCCTTCTTTCGCGACCTGTGCACGCCGGCGGAAATCCAGGCGATGGCGGATCGCTGGGCGGCTGTTGAGAGCCTGCAGCGTGGCCTGTCCTATCGTGAGATTCATCGGAAAACAGGTGTGAGCGTCACGACCATCGGGCGCGTGGCGCGTTTTCTTGCCGACGGTAACGGCGGCTATGCGCTCGCGGCGCGTCGGCTCGAGACGGGTGGGCGCGTCGAGCCGACGCGTCATGAATGACCTGCGCCTGAAATTGGCGGTGCAGAAGACCGGGCGCCTAACCGACCCTTCGCTCGAGCTTTTGTCCCGGTGTGGCCTCAAGTTCTCGCGCGGCAAGGATCAGCTGATGGTGTACGGGGAGAACATGCCCCTGGATGTACTCTTCGTGCGCGACGATGACATTCCGGATCTCGTCCAGGAGGACGTGTGCGATCTCGGACTCGTCGGTCGCAATGTCCTTGAGGAGAAACGCCTAGAACTTGCCGCGCACAGCGTCGCCGCGCGTTTTCAGGAGCTCTGCACCCTCGACTTTGGCCGCTGTCGATTGGTGCTCGCTGTGCCGGAGGGTTTCCAGTACGACGGACCGGCCTGCCTGCAAGGAAAGCGCATCGCCACGAGTTATCCGTACCTCTTGACTGAGTACCTGCGCAAACTCGATGTGCGCGCCGACATCGTCACGCTCTCCGGTGCGGTTGAGATCGCGCCACGATTGGGCCGCGCGGACCTCATCTGCGATCTCGTCTCCACCGGATCGACCCTGCAGGCCAACCATCTGCGCGAAGTCGCGACCGTGCTCGAGAGCCACGCGGTCTTGATTCGCACGCCACTCTCCCTCGCACTTTCGAAGGATGAATGGGTGCAGCGCCTCCTGATGCGCATCGATGGCGTCCAACAGGTACGCGAGAGCAAATACATCATGCTGCACGCACCACGCGCGGCGCTCGCGGACATCCGCAGGCTCCTGCCCGGCAGCGAGTCCCCGACTATCATTCCGCTCGACGGCTTCCCGGATAAAGTTGCCGTGCACGCCGTATGCCGTGAGAACGTCTTCTGGGAGACGCTCGAGAGTCTGAAAAAGGCGGGGGCAAGCTCGCTCCTTGTGCTACCGGTCGAGAAGATGCTGGCCTAACGCCCATGCGCATTCTCGAATGGCAGCGTCTTGATGCGGGCGCGCGGCGAGCCGCCCTTGCCCGCCCCGCTCAACGCGTAAGCGCGCTCGTGAACGCCGGTGTGCGCGAGATTATCTCTTCGGTGCGTCGCGACGGCGATGCGGCGCTCAAGCTCCTGACAACGTGTTTTGATCACGTGGATCTGGATGAGCTCGCCGTCACGCCCGCCGAGGTCGCTGCCGCGCGTCGAGCTTTGACGTCTGAGCAACACGCGGCGCTCGAGCGAGCCATCGACAATGTGCACACGTTTCATGCGGCGCAGGAGCTCTCGCCCCTCGCCCTCGAGACGATGCCCGGCGTGCGCTGTGAGCGGCTGATTCGGCCTATTTCGGCGGTCGGCCTGTACGCGCCGGCCGGTTCCGCGCCGCTGCCCTCAACCGTCATCATGCTGGCCGTGCCGGCGCGCATTGCCGGCAATCCTAACTGCGTGCTGTGCACACCGCCTGATCGGGAGGGGCGGGCGAACAACGCCATCCTCGCGGCGGCGGAGCTGTGCGGTGTGCGCGAGATCTTCAAGATCGGCGGTGCCCAGGCCATCGCGGCGTTGGCCTATGGAACGGCGACGATCCCTAAGGTGGATAAGATCTTTGGCCCGGGCAATGTCTGGGTGACCGCCGCTAAGCAGGCCGTGGCGAGTGATCCGGACGGCGCGGCGTGTGATCTGCCGGCGGGTCCCTCCGAGGTATTGATCATTGCCGACGACTCGGTGCGGCCCGAAATCATCGCGTCCGATCTTCTGGCGCAGGCCGAGCATGACCCCGACGCCCAGGCCCTCCTCGTCACCGCATCCCGCAGCGTCGCTTCCGCAGTGGCCGATGCGATCGATGCGCAATGGCGAGGCTTGTCGCGCGGCTTGATTCTCGAGCAATCGCTTAAGGCGAGCCGCTGCATCCTGGTCCCCGATTGGCCTGCGGCGCTTAGCGTTGCGAACGCCTATGCGCCCGAGCATTTGATTCTCGCGGTACGCGAGCCGCGGCGGTGGCTCGCCGGAGTCGAGAGCGCAGGCTCGGTGTTTCTGGGTGGGTGGTCCCCGGAAGTTCTCGGTGATTATTGCTCAGGGACCAATCATGTGCTGCCCACCTATGGTTATGCCCGTGCCTATAGCGGACTCTCGGTGCTCGACTTCGTCAAACGTATCACGGTCCAGGAGATCTCCGCCGCGGGCTTGCGCGCGCTCGGCCCGACAGCGGTGACGCTCGCCCAACTTGAGGGATTGGATGGTCACGCGGATTCAGTGACGCGCCGCCTCGCGAGACTGGAGCGAGCACGGGTGGCAGAGGCGACGTCGTCATGAGCTGGGTCGAAGAGCTTGCGCGTCCGGACATCGTCGCGCTCGCGCCCTACGAGCATGCCGCCTGGCGACCCGAGCTTGAGCGCCTGCACGCCAATGAGTTGCCATGGCGCCCACTGGGCGATCCCACGCTCGCGGGGCTCAACCGCTACCCCGAACCGCAGCCGCGCGAACTCGTCGAGCGACTCGCATCGTTGTATGAGGTCTCCCCCCATAGTCTGCTCGTCACGCGCGGCAGTGATGAGGGGATCGATCTTCTCGTGCGAGCGTTTTGTCGCGCCGGAGGGGACGCGATCCTCGTGTGTCCGCCGACCTTTGGCATGTATGCGGCGACGGCCGCGATTCAGGGAGCGGCCGTCGTCAATGTTCCGCTCCTTCCCGAGAGCGGCTTTGACCTCGATGAGGCTGCGCTTCTCGCACGCTGCACCAAAGCCGTGAAGCTTGTTTTCTTATGTTCGCCCAACAGCCCCACCGGCAACCTCATGAGCGAGGAGAGCGTGCTGCGCATTGCAAGCCAACTTAAGGGCCGCGCGCTCCTGGTCGTGGACGAGGCTTATATCGAATTTGCGGGCGTTTCGAGTGTGGCGCGGCACGTGCGGGAGCTGCCGCAGCTTGCGGTCCTGCGCACGCTATCGAAGGCGCATGGCCTCGCAGGTGCTCGCTGCGGTTCGGTGATCGCAACGCCGGAGGTCATCGCGCTCTTGCGCAAGGTGATCTCGCCATACGCCGTGGCTCAACTGACCGTTGAGTGCGCGCTCGAATTCCTCGCGACTTCGAATCGTTCATCCATGCTTGCGCGCGTGGCGGTGATTCAAGCCGAGCGCGAGCGGCTCGCGCGTAAAATCGGAAAAGTGTCATCGGTTGCAAAAGTGTGGCCGAGCGCGGCGAATTTTCTGTTGGTTGAATTCATCCACGCTGACGCTGCCCAAGAGGCATTAGGTCGCGCCTGCGCGGCGGGCCTTCTCATCCGCGACGTGCGCCGGCAGCCGGGTCTCGAACGGGCGCTCCGGATCTCAGTCGGTACGCCTGAGCAGAATGACCGGCTGCTCGAGGCATTCGCGTGAGCGGCGCTCGAATCGTATTCGTCGATCGGGATGGGACGCTCATCGAAGAGCCACCTAATGAGCAAGTCGACTCCATCGAGAAGCTGCGCTTCATGCCGGGAGTATTTGCAGCGCTCGCCCAGTTGCAGCGCACCGGGTTCCGGCTCGTCATGGTGACGAATCAGGACGGCCTTGGAACGCAAAGCTATCCGCGCGCTACTTATGAGGCGGTCCACCGGTTCATGATCGACGCGTTCACCTCACAGGGCGTGCAGTTTGATGCGGTATTCGTCTGCCCGCATCGTGCGGTCGATGAGTGCGCCTGCCGTAAGCCCGCGACCGGACTCGTTGCCGCCTATGTGCGCGAGCATTCAGTGGATCTGGCGGCGAGTTGGATGATAGGGGATCGCGACACGGATCTTGAGTTCGCGCGCAATATGGGCGTGCGTGGTCTAACCGTACGTCGTCATGGCACGCCGACTGAGACTTGGCCGGTGCTCGTGCAAGAGCTCATTTCACGCCGCGCAAGAGTCGCACGCAGCACCCAGGAGACGCGCGTCGAGGTCAATGTGAACCTTGATGCGACTGCGCCCCTTCGCGTGACGACCGCGATCGGATTCTTCGACCACATGCTCGAACAGCTCGCCAAGCACGGCGGCTTTGCCCTCGAGCTTGAGTGCCACGGGGACCTCAAGATCGATGAGCATCACACGGTCGAGGATTGTGCGCTCTCGCTCGGAGGGGCGCTGCGCCAAGCCTTGGGATCGAAGAGCGGCATTGCGCGCTACGGGTTCCTGCTGCCGATGGATGAGGCTTGCGCACAGGTCGCCATTGATCTCTCGGGTCGCGCCTATGCCAAGTTCGAGGCGCACTTCAATCGGGAGCGAGTGGGAGGGTTGCCGACCGAGCTCGTTCCGCACTTCTTTCGCTCGCTCTCTGAAGGCTTGGGCGCGGCCATTCATGTGAGCGTCACCGGAGAGAACTCTCATCACATGATCGAGGCGTGCTTCAAGGGTGTGGGACGCGCCTTGCGTCAGGCCTTTCGCTGTGAGGGCGAAGGCTTGCCGAGCACGAAGGGCGTACTGTAGCCCTATGGATGATGTTGTCATTGTTGACAGCGGCGGCGCCAACCTGGCGTCGCTTGAGTTTGCCCTCGGGCGCTTGGGCGTAGACGCCCGCATTACGAGCGATGCCAAGGAAATCGCCTGCGCATCCCGGGTGATTCTCCCAGGCGTGGGTTCAGCAGCCCACGCCATGGAGCGCTTGCAGGCCTGCGGCCTGATCAGTGTCCTGTCCGCCCTCACCTGCCCGGTGCTAGGCATTTGTTTGGGGATGCAGGTTCTCTTCGAGAGTTCGGAAGAGGGACCCGCTCAATGCCTAGGCGTTCTGCCGGGCGCCGTGCGGCGGCTGCAAGCCACGCCCGGACGGCCCGTTCCGCATATGGGCTGGAACCAGTTAGAAAAGCTAAGTGATGATCCCCTTCTCGAAGGCGTCACCGCCGGGGAGTACGTGTATTTCGTGCACAGCTTCGCGGTGTCGGTGTGCGCGGCGACACTTGCGACCACGGATTATGGAGCGCCTCTCACCGCTGTCGCGCGTCAAGGCAAGTTTTGGTGCACTCAATTTCACCCCGAGCGCTCCGCCGCCGTCGGCGCGCGCATTCTCGGAAATTTTCTGCGGGTGAATTGATGTTGCTCATCCCCGCGATCGATTTGAGGCGCGGGCGCTGTGTGCGCCTGCGGCAGGGCGCTTTCAAAGCAGAGACACGCTACAAGCACGAGCCGCTGGCTTTACTGCGCCACTACCGCACGCTGGGTGCGCCATGGCTGCATGTGGTTGATCTCGACAGCGCGCGCGATGGCGTCGTCACGAATCGAGCGCTGGTGCTTGCGCTCGTGGCCGAACACGCTCTAAAGCTGCAGGTGGGCGGAGGCGTGCGTTCGGCGGAATTGATCGGGGAACTACTCGCAGCGGGGGTCGATCGCGTGGTCGTCGGCAGTGCGGCGATCGAGGCGCCGCAGACAGTGAGCGGATGGCTCGTGCGCTTTGGTCGTGAGCGCGTATGCCTGGCGTTCGATGTGCGCCTGGATGACTCGGCGGTGCCGCGCGTGCACACGCACGGCTGGACGCACGGTACGGCGATTGACCTGTGGCGTGCCATCGAGCCGTTTCGCGCGCACGGCCTTAAGCACCTCCTCTGCACGGACATTGAGCGCGACGGCACGCTCGCAGGTCCCAACTTCGCATTGTATGCGGAGGCAACGCGCCGGTTTCCCGATTTCGCCTGGCAGGCCTCCGGCGGCATCCGGGACGCGGCTGACCTCGCGGCGCTCGCGGCAACCGGTGTCGCCGCCGCCATCAGCGGTCGAGCTTTACTTGACAGACGCATCAAACCTGAGGAGATGCACGCATTCTGGCCAAGCGCATTATTGCCTGTCTTGACGTGCGTGCCGGCCGCGTCGTAAAGGGTGTGCGCTTCCGCGATCATAAGATCGTGGGCGACATCCTGAAGCTCGTGCGTCGCTACCGCGACGAGGGTGCTGATGAACTCGTGCTCTACGACATCACGGCAAGTCCCGAAGGCCGCTCGGTCGATCGGGACTGGGTGCGGCGAGTCGCGCGCGTGCTCGACATTCCCTTTTGTGTCGCGGGAGGCATTCGTTCCCTCGACGAAGCCGAAGCGCTGCTGAATGCCGGAGCGGAGAAGATTTCGATCAACTCCCCCGCCCTCGCTGACCCTGAGCTCATCGACGCCTTCAGTACCCGCTTCGGCTCGCAGTGCGTCGTAGTGGGGATCGATAGTCAGCTCACCCCTCTCGGGTACCACGTATTTCAATTTACGGGCGATTTACGCCTCGCGCGCGACACCGGTCGTGAGACCCTGACGTGGGCTCGCGAGGTTCAGTCGCGCGGCGCGGGGGAAATTGTCCTCAACTGTATGGGAAGTGACGGCGTGAAAAATGGCTACGACATCGCACAATTGCGGGCGCTACGCGCAATCTGCGACGTGCCGCTCGTGGCCTCGGGCGGGGCGGGCAGCATCACGCACTTTCGCGATGTGTTCGCGAGCGCCCATGTGGATGCTGCGCTTGCGGCGAGCGTATTTCATTCCGGCGCGATCGGGATCGGGGATTTGAAGCGCGAGCTGCGCGCCGCGGGAATCGAGGTGCGCGCATGAACTTGGGTGCGCCTCTCACCCTGGCGGACGTCGAAGGCCTCGACTTCAGCAAAGGCGCGGGACTGCTGCCTGCGATCGTGCAGGACGCGGAAAGCGGTGCCGTATTGATGTTGGGCTACATGAACGCCGCGGCGCTGCGCGCCACTCTCGAGCGGGGTCGCGTGGTGTTCTTCAGTCGCAGCAAGGATCGGCTGTGGGAAAAAGGTGAGACCTCGGGCCATACTCTCGACCTCGTGACCGTGCGCACGGATTGCGATCGGGACTCTTTGTTGGTGAGTGCACGGGCACGGGGATCGGTATGTCACCTGGGTACGATGAGCTGCTTCGGCGACCCGTCTGCAACGGCGTCCGTGCCGCTCGCTTTTCTGTCCACCCTTGAAACTGTGATTGAAAAGCGCATTTCGCAGAGCCCCGACGGGAGCTACACGGCGGATCTAATGAAACAAGGCGTCAAGCGCATTGCACAGAAGGTCGGGGAGGAGGGATTGGAATTCGCGTTGGCAGGGGTCGCGGAAACTGATGAAAGGGTCGTCGCCGAAGCCGCCGACCTCATCTTTCATATGATGGTGCTACTGAAAAGCCGGGACCTGCCGCTTGCAAAGGTGGTTGCGGAGCTTGCCGTGCGACATACGCAGCGGAGCTGAATCACAATCAGCGGGGGCAGAGCGTGTCGCACGCGCACTACGGACGAGAATGCAACTCGTGAATACGGCATGAAAGACCGGGTGCCAACCTTACGAATTTGGCATGGGTACCGACGGAAACCTCGCCGATCTTGCACCGCGCGCGCCTCACGAGATTTGCGCCCGCTCGCGGAAGTTTAGATTGGAATTCCGGGCTTCTGGCGGTGTGGGTGGGGTGGCGGGCCTGGCAGGGGGTGTGATCGCGCTGTGATGCGGGAGGCGGTATCGAACGGCTTGAATATGGGGTCAAGCGGTCGCCATGATGGCGGGACTGCCCATTTCGCTACCGCATCGTCCTTAAGCCTGTGCGAAACGATTTCGTAAGCATGCGGCAGTCGAGTCTATGTCTTTTGAGCCCGCCTGACACCGACGGGCAAGGATTTGATCCTCTGCATTTCGGGATCGTCGAAGGCTTTCGGATCGCGCAAGAAATCAAGCACCATGTCGAGGGCGTCGTGGCCCCAGAAAATCTCGTCGTCCACGACGAAGGTCGGGACGCCGAAGACTCCGCGCCCGATCGCCCACTCCGTGTTAGCCCGGAGCTTCTGCTTGACGGCCGGGTCGCTCAGGGTGGCATCCGGATCCGCGACGTTGAGCTTGTGCGCGAGGTCCGCGATGACGGCGGCATCCGCTACGTCGCGGCCGTGCAGAAAGATGGCATCGAAAACAGTGTCGACCGCGCGGCGGGTCCTGCCGGCGGCGATGATCAGCCGCAACGCATTGAGAGGGTTGAAGGGGTGAGCCGGTGGGAAGCGCATCGGAATGCCGAGCGCTCTCGCGCGCCACAGGACGAAGCGACCCGTAAATTGGCGCTTTGACTCCATTTCGGCAGGCCCGAGTTGGCCGTAGTGATTCAAGAGTCCGGCAAACAGAACGGGAACGTACTCGACTTCGATACTCGCTGGAAGGCGGTAGAACTCTTTCAGGCTGAGATAAGAAAAGGGAGAGATGACGTCAAAGACCCAAGATAACTTCACGCGGTTCACCCCTACGGCAATCTGCCATAAGGATCGGCGATAGGGAAATCCTTCGTCAACGCAGGCAGAGTTTGCGGATATCGGCGTCCGCGATGTGTCTACCCCGCAGCACTTCGATCAGGCAAGTGCGTTGCAAGCTCTTCTCTTGAGGAGCGTTCGAAGCGACCGCGTGGGCGCGCGCAATGGCGAATGCCGACAGAATGCATAGGGAGAAGAGCGCGGCGATGCACCGGCGCGCCACCAGCTCGAACTGCGTAGAGACATTCGACTCTTCAAAACCCGGATCATTCGCCGCAGCTCCGTGATGGCGCAGGACACACGGCACGGACCTTCGCTTGGACACCCACGCCATTCAGCCCTCCTCCTCGCTACAGGCTCAAGTCCAGCTCGTCGTCGGTACGCCGATCGGAGGGGAGCTCAATATCATTGCCATAGGGATACACGTTCACCTCGACCGCGATCGCGCGCGCTCTCCGTTCTCCGGTTGTGGACAGCTCCCGACAGACGCGGCGCCCACACCGTGGGCACATCACGAGGTCTTGCGGCATGCCTTTATCATCCAAGCGCTACAGGTACTGGTATGAACGGGTCGGGCGCGGTTACTGACGGTCACCGTCGAGCACGAGGACTCTGAGCGGCGGGACTATTTGCGCCATCTCCGCGTAGAGCGCCGTGGGTACGGGCCGCTTCCTGTCCCGCAGCCGCGCGTAATAGCGCTGCAGCGTGTCGGTGGTCTGCCCGGCCTTCGACGCCAAGCGCATGGCTACGCGAACCCGAGCGCGCATTGCCACAATGGACCTCGCATCGGCGGCCATAGCTGTTATTGCCTTTTTCTCCCTCAAGCGTGCAGGGCCGTGCAAGCCTCGAACTGGCTTGCCGCATACGCAAAGAGCGAATTTAGGGGCCGTGGATACCCCGGGCGCGGAATTATTGTTGCACCGAGTGTCGCGGCTGCTGCATCGGACATCGGGGCGAGAGGAGAGCGTTGCCGATTACTGTCGCCAGCGGCGGGACCACTATCTGGATTGAGCGTGGTGCCAGACAATGGCCGACGACCGAGGCCGTCATCGCGGATCTTCTTGAACTCCGACGCTTTTACTTACTCTCAAAGCTATAGCTGATCGTTACAATCATCCAGATATTCCTCGCGCCCTCACCAGAGGAGCGATCACCGCCCAGATCTTAGCCTTTGAAGAGACATCTTTGTATAGAGCATCAGGCGCCCGTAACTCCTAGCGAGAACAGCGCCACGCCGCAGAACAGGCTGATCCAGTTACCACTCAAACCCAGAATATCGCCCCGATGCAGCCGCAGCATGAGATCGCCGAGGTTTGTACCGGCCGGCTCGGCCTCGACCAGAGCTTCGCCGCTCCGGGCATCAAACGACAACTCGCGAGGATTTGGACCCGCGAGAAGCACTTCCCCACGCGGCCGTTCCTCCTGCATACGCATCCTGACCGCACTCAGCTCTACGCCAGGCGCCGCACGCCGTGCCGCGGCGACGGTGTTCTCAAATAAGGCGGACATCTCTGCGGCGGGAAGGGGCTCCGCTTGGGGCGCAGCAGCGGGGTGATAACTTTCCCAAAGCCTCTCGGCCTGAAGGAACACGCCCGTTCCCGCAATAATCGCCAGAAACAGCGCGGCCAGAAGGCCTACCCAACGATGGAATTTCCGCATTTAATCAAGTGCCAGTAGCTGCGGGTTGGACTCCGTGCCCCAGCTTTGCATGTTCGATGGAACGTGCCCGACATCACCGACGCTTAGCACGCTCATCGATCCATCCGGCCGCACTCGGATGACGGTGAGGCTTGCATGCGCAACCGCCATTCCGGCCCAAGCGCGCGTATCCACACCGAGGGCCTTAGTCACGAGATAGCGTATGATGTTGCCGTGGGCAACGATTAGGTCATTCCTCTCCGCTCCCATCGCTGGTGTAAATTGCTCTAAGAACACTCGGTCGAGGCGTTTGGTGCAGGCGGTTTGCTCTTCCTCCGCCTCGTCCTTGAGTTTTCGAAATGTCGGCGGTGTGCACTCGCTCAACAACGCGGATTGGTGCATCGGAATGTCGCTGAGCGTCTCGTTAATGACCGCGGCTGTCTCTCGTGCGCGAGCCATGGTGCTCGAGATTATCGAATCCAGGTATGCAGGCAGGCCTCGCAGGCGTGCCGCGATTAGGCGGGCTTGGGCGATTCCGAGCGGTGTCAGGCCGGGACCCTGTCTCGGGGTCAGCGTTGGCTTTCGTGTCGTAAGCACCGTGACGCACGAGGTAGATCGTGTGGGTGAATTGATCTTTCCCCTTGCTGCATGCCGCAACGTGCGACGCACCAATCAGGAATATGAATGTTAAGAACAATGCGGTAGCTTTCATTTACAGTACCGTTTTCCATCAGAGGAGCGGAATTATGACGCAGTATTGCTGCAGAGTTAGTTTCAATGCTCCGTCTTCGGTGATCCGCCAACAATGCGGTCGGCTTGCTCCGACTGCATGCTTTTTGTAGGCTTCTTCTGCTCAATCGCCTTTATTGAGTTTCTCCAAGAAAGCATTGTAGGCGCTGTGCACGGCAGTTGGATTGGGAGCCTTGGTGGCATAGATGATCAACGGTTTGATGAAGGCTTCCATTTCTTTATCGATTTGCTCAAATAGATCCTTGTTTCTCTTCAAGAGCGACGTGTCGCCGCCGCCTTCCTCCGCGGCGTCCCAGGTCCGTTCGAGAATTCGGGCGAGCTCGGCAGCAGTTGCGTTGTCACCTTTCTGAAAAGCTTTGAAAGAAAGCTGTGCCAGCGCGCGATAGGCGCCCATCTTCGTGTTATCCACCCCTGCGGTTTGGGTGATTGTCTTTTGCTGCGATAGGCATGGAGCGGTTACGGCCGTGGCCAACAACAAACACGCCCCAATACCCAACAGCAATCCGCGTATCTTTCCAGAGATCTGATTCATCAACATTCTCTCTCTCTTTATTTGAGTTAGTCCGCGCAACCATGCATTTGGCACGAGCCGAGAATGTCGCTACGGACTTTCCCCGCTGCTCCCGACGTTTTGATCGCGTCAGAAGACTACCGCGCCACTCACGGCTCTCCGAGATGTTCTAAATTCACTTCACGCGCGAGTGGCCGGCACCGTTCCCCTACTCATGCTGGTCAACCCCAGTCTTGTCGCCGCTCTTCTGAAGCTCACGAAGTTCTCTCCAGCGTTTGTATTGGGCGACTTTTGCAGGCGCAGGGTCTTCTTCGTCCTTCAGCCAGAATCGGAACCAGTCGACATTAGTGGTCTCAGCTGCCAAGCGTTGAGTAGGATTGGTCATCACGTGTGTGCCGGACTGCAACATGATGAGATCCACGGGCTTCTTGAGGTAGCGCAACGCCGCATACGGCTCCCAATCGGCAAACACCGATGCCGGTCCGGGCTGCAGCAGCAATAGGGGCGCCTGGACTTTGTCCATGTTGAATTCGGGCGAGTGCGCGAGCCAGCTTTTCAAACCCTCGGCGCCAAACGGCTTACCACCATTGATCTGGTCCGCTTCCCGGGCCAATCCGTGATCCACTGCAAAGATGTATTCGGAATGGCCGAAGGTGACGCCATCGGTCACGGAGGTGGCGGCGAACAGCGACCTACCGGTCGTCATGGCAAACAAAACGTGATAGACGGAGCGACTGAATCCGATCGCTCCGACCCGTGCGGGATCGATGACGCCTTCTTCCGCCAGCTTCTTCACCACGCTCTCGAAGCCGGCCACCTGATCCGGGCCTTCTTTCGGCGTCGCGAAATTGTTCGCATTCCACCCCATTTGCAGCACGGCGATTCCCTGCGCTGCCAGAGCCCGCGCGGCAAAGGCAGAGGTAAAGATGCCGCTTGAGAGGAACTGACCCTTGCTGAATCCGTGCGTCTGAATCACCAGCGGATACTGTTTACCCGGCGTGTGACCGGCCGGCTTCAGCAGCCCCGCCTCCCACTCGTAGCCCGTGTCGTCCTTCCAGTGAATGACCTCGGTGGATCCCAGGTCGATGTCCTTCAGCTGCGGGTTGGGATCCCAGAAGACGTGCACGACACCGCTCGTTCTGTCCATGGCAACCAACCGGGGCGGTTGGTTGATGCTCTCGCGCTTCTGCACTGTGACCGTCAATTTGGCGAGCCCCGGATCCTCGGTGCCGGCAGCCCGCTGCCAGGCGCCATCGGCCTTCTGATGGAAGATCGCGGCGGGCGGTTGATCCGGCAGGAAGTAGGAGCGGTCGAAATTAACGACCACCGTTCTGTCGTCCTCGAAACGCGCGTCCTTGACGGCGTAGCGTTCCTTGTCCAACCCGGCCCTCACTGCCAGCACCCGAGTGAGCTCGCCGCTCTTCAGCCGCAGGACCGCGATATACGGGTGGCTTTCCCGGTCGGCGATCTCCTTCGGATCCCTGACGTCGAGCGGGAAAAATGTATCGGGGAGCAGCAGCGATTGTCCATCGGCCGACCAGGAGGCCTTCAAGAGATAGGAATGCCAGTCCTGATTCAGTCCCGAGGGAGCATTGACCAGCAGATTCTTCGTTCCGCGGGTCAGATCGATCAGGTGGTAGGCCGAAGTGTCCAAAGGCATATTCATTTTCTCGTAGCCCGGCGGAGCCTGGTAGCGGGCCCAGGTCTTCTCGGGCGGATGCTCCGCTTTCAATATCGCCACGAGCGAACGGCCATCGGGGGACAAAGACAGAGATGTGCCACCGCGGGGCGCCGCATACGACTGGGCATTGAGAACGTGCCGCCGCTGGCCATCGATCACGGCCCACAGCCCCGCGGCATCGAAGGGAGTCAGGTGATGTTCGGTGGTAGGGAAGACGGTAGTCCAAAGGCTCTGGCCCGTCAGCACCCGGGCGGGTGGCTCGTCTTCATTCGGAGCGGCGAGCAGCGCCGGAGCGCTGACGTCGTAGACGTAGGAGGTGTCGCTTTGGATATCGAACTCACCCACGTCCTCATCCTCTGGTGTCAATGCCTTGAGCGTGCGGGTCTTGATGTCCGCGATGAATAACTGGTGGAACTTGCAGCACGCGCTCTTCTTGAGCGCCGTGAAGGCGATGCCGCTCGAATCGGTGAGCCAGCGTACATGCTCGATCAGCGGCCCGTCCTTGTCGGTCGCCATCTGCGCCAGCGGCAGCGCGGTGGGTGTGCCCGTCTCTGGGTGTTGCACGAAGCGCTGCACGTCCTCGAGACGAAACACCCAGATCGTGTCCTCGGGAGCATTCACGTCGAGCCGCCCGCGCTCCGTGACCACCGCAAAGGAGCGCCCGTCGGGCGAATACTTGATCACTCCACCAGGCGCTCCCCGCCCTGCATACTCGAACAGCGCGAGGCCGACATCTTCCTTGGGCGTAAACGGCTGCTGGCCGGAGGGCATACCAGCGGCAGAGAAGCCCGCAAGTGTGGCCGATGACATAAGAAAGAAAGCTGTCGATCGGGTCGCAAGCCGTGTTGTCATCGGTTATCTGGCGGTTTCAAGCAGGTCGAAATACCCTGCGATGCGACCAACGACGATTGCAGGGGGCCAAGGTGGCGCATCGCCTGATCGCTTAGAACCGCACACCGACATTGAGGTGCAGGTACCGCCCGCGGAGGTCGTATTCTTGGAAGTCGTACCAAGAGGGCGAATAGGAGAACGGCGGCGTTTTGTTCAGCAGATTGACCGCTCCGATGGCGACGTAGGACCGTGCAAGCCAGGGGTTCGTGCTTGCGAGCGCCTGACCCACTTCATAGCGCGCATTGAAATCGAAGATCCAGGTGTTGCCGATCTCATTCGTGTTCGGCACGAAATCCTGATAGTCGAGATAACGGCCGATGTAGCGGCCCGCTAGGTTCATGGACAGCGGCCCTTTTTTCCACGCCAACGCCGCCGTGCCCTTCCAGCGGGGTGACCAGCCCACGCCGAAGAGCGTTGCTTGGCTGACCGCATCGATGGCGGGCGTACCCGGCAGGATAGCGCTCTGCCACCGGTAGACATTGGCGATCGCCACGGAAGGCGTGAACTGACCGGCGCGGGTTTCGATTGCGTAGCTCACGTCCGCATCGAACCCGGCGACGCGTAAATCGCCGAAGTTGTAGTCACCATAGTTGAGCTGCGTAATCACGCCCAGAAATCCCTGTTGCTGATCCTGCGGCGTGGCCGGTGCGCGGACAACGGCCCCCGGGAATAGATTCGGATTAGCCACGAGAGGCTCGAGGTTTTCGGGACCAATGTAGTTTGAGATCCTGAGGTCATACCAGGTGAGCGAGGTATGCAGCCCCGGTAGCGCCTGGCTTGAATACTGGAGTCCCAGCGTCAACGAGTCGCCAGTTTCCGGTTTCAGGTTGCGGTTAGGTCCGAACACAAATGTAACCGGGTAGGAAATGAGTTGGTTCCCGCGAAAAGGATCGGGGACACCAAGGCTCAAAGGAAAGACACTCGTGGGTCCTGAGATTTGATTCAATTGCGGGGCCTGGTAGGAGAGCCCATAACCGCCCCTAAAAGAGAGCGTTTCGCTCGCGTGCCACAGCAATCCGCTCTGCCAGGTGCCCTTGCCGCCATAATCATTCGAGTGGTCATAGCGGCCTGCGAGCGTGAGTGCCAAACGCTCGTCCCCTTGCGCAGGCGCGCCCCCAGCCAGCAAGGGAATGCGTGCTTCGCTGAATACCGCGTAGGTATTGCGCTGCAGAAGATAAGGCGCGGCGGATGCGCTGGATCCGCCATAAGTTGTATCTTGCTTTGCCTGGCTGTACTCGCCGCCGATCACGGCCTTTAATGCGCCCGCCGGAAGCTGCAGCACAGGTCCGCGCAAGATGCCCTGGCCGCTCACAATTCGGTCGTTAAAAGTGCGACTAGAAATATCCACAGCGGGATTTGTCAACGAGCTCAAGAGCTGCGGCGTACCCGGTGCGCCGCTCGCAAAGGGATTCAACGCGGTGGCAGGGTTGGAAGAAGACAGCGCATTGGATATCAGCTGAGTATCTGGGGACGCACCGACATCATAAAGTTGGTCGCGGGAAAGATAGGCGGTCACTTCGTAATGCCAGTTTGATAAAAAGGAGCCCCGCACCCCGATCAGCGGCTGGATCAAAGAGGTGGATTCGTCTTCAACTGTCCCAGGGCCGGGATAGGCGAAGCTCACATTGACCTCCTGTCCAAACGGGTTGTAGGGATTGTTGGCCGCGACTGTCCCGCCAGAACTTTGTGACACGACTATCTGCGGCCCGGTTTGATTTTGCAGATGCTGATGCGAGAACAATACCTCGGTAAAGAGATCGACGGACTCCGCGAGGAGGTAGTGTGCGGAGAGCAGCGCGCCCTCACGCTGGGATTGAGGAGTAATGTCAAGATAACGATTTGCATTGCAGAGGTTCTGTTTCCCCGCGGTGGTCGCGAACTGTCCGATCGTCGGCGTTCCGGTAATGCCCGCTGGAATTGCAGCGTACGGCGACGAAAGCCCGGGAAGATTGCTGCCGTCGACCGAATACACGTTACCCGGCGCACAGTTGTAATCCGCAATGGCCGATACGACCGGTGCTGGAAGGTTTGCCGGCAAGGAGGTCAATGACGTGGGCTCGCGCTGCGTCCCCAGTAGCTCGCCGCGCTCCTGGTAGCTGCCGATGAGCGAGATCGAGCCACGCTCCCAGCTCTTTCCCCAGGCGAGGCTCGCGCTCGGGTCATTGACGCCGCTGGCATGTTCCCAGGTGGCATTCGCTTCAAAGCCGTTAAAGTCCTTACGCAGAATGGTATTGACGGCTCCTGCCAGGGCGTCGGCGCCATAGACTGCCGAGGCGCCCACCGGCAATATCTCGATGCGTTCGACCGCCGCCAGCGGAATGTTGCTGAGATTGAAGGAGCCATAGAAATCTGTCTCCAGCCGCCGCCCATCGAGTAAGGTGAGCGTAGTGCCCACGGGGAGCCCATGAAGCTGCACTGTTTGCTTTCCGGCAATCGCAGAAGAATTTGTAAAAATTGACACATCGGGCAGAGTATTCAAGAACTCTCCCATCGTGGTCTGTCCGCTGTTCTCGATATCCTCACGGGTATAACTCCTCACCGGTTGGACCTCGTTCCCCGCGACCGTGGGGATGCGTGAGCCGGTGACAACGACTTCCTGGAGCTCATCACCCTTCTTTTTCGCTTCCTGGTCGCTTTTCTTCTTTACCGAAGAAGAGGCGCTAGATGTTCCTTGATCCACCTGAGCCATGCGAAATCTATCGGAGGGGACCTTCGGCTCCTCCGTTACAGGCGGTGGTTGCGTATTTGGGGCGGAGGGTGATGTCCCGGATGTATCAGACGATAAGCTCGAGCTGACTGGAACGATCGTTACGGTCTTTTCGTCCAGGTAGCGGAACGTTAGGCCCGTGCCGGTGAGCAACTTCTTGAGGGCTTCATCGGAGGTGAGTTCACCGACTGCGCCTTGCGTGCGAACGTCGCGGACATCCTCAGATACAAAGATGACCTGCAGGTTTCGGTCCTTCTCGAGCGCTCGAAGAGCCGTCTCGAGCTCTTGGGCCGGAATGTTCGTCGGTTTTCGGATTGACGCATCTACGGTGGGGCTCGCGGCGAGCCCGACGACCGACAGACACAGGGCGACAGCGACGGCAGTGACGCGCATGAAAACTCCCCCGCCTCTTAATAGGCTTGTGTGAGCCGTCTGCCACGGTGGTGACGGATTCATGCGCGTTAGAGCTTGGAAGAGATTCGAATGGCTACCGAGTTTGGGGGTTTATTTTCTGGGATATGCGGATTTCCGAGCCCGCCTCGGTGACCTCCACGTCAAAGCGGTGGCGGAGAAACTCGACGAAACGGCCCGGGTCCGTCGCTAGAAATGTTCCGCGAATGTGAAACTCTTCCAGTTGGGGATCATCCAGAACGATTCGGCGAGGGTTGTAGCGGTTGAACTCGTTGATGACATCCGTGAGAGACGAATCGTCGAAGACAAGCTTGCGCTGCGTCCATGCGGTCACACTTGCGACGTTCGCCCGGGCAGGATGGATGGGCGCGTGGGGAGCCACGGTGACCTGCTCTCCGGCTGAGATCAGCACATCTTCGGCGGGCTTTGCGCCGGTCCCGCTCTCTTCGGCCGAAAGCGCCGGCGCCGCGACCGCCACGCGACCTTCCACGACGGTCACCGTGGTTGCCGATGGCTTTCGATACACGTCGAACTGGGTACCGACCGCACGCACGCGAGTCCGGTCGCTGTAGACGACGAAGGGCCGCTTCGCGTCCTTCGCAACCTCAAACAAGGCTTCCCCGTTTAAGAGGTCCACAGATCGCTCGCCTGGCGACAAGCGAATTCGAAGCTTAGAGCGGGAGTTCAGCTCCACGGTTGAGCCGTCGGCCAACTGGAGGGTGCGTTGCTCGCCGACATCGGTCGAATAAATATCTCGCCCTTGCGCGTACCACGCTCCGATTCCTGCGATCGTGATCAGGAGAGTCGCGGCGACGGCCAGGCGGTACCTGTAGGACCGCGAGGGCCGGTCAGCAGGCACGCCATCCGGTCGTGCGGACGCGGCGACCTGCGATGCCAAAGCGACGACATTGTGATCCGCGAGCGCACGCGCCACGAGCTCATCGGATCCCAGAGTTCGTCGCGAGCTCAAGCGCGCGGACTCCTCCCACGCCGCGGCGATCTCGACATACGCCCGCACGTGCTCGGGCGAGCGGCGTAGCCATTGATTAAACTCGGCGCGCGCGCTTGCGTTCAATTCGCCTTCATTGAACTCAATGAACCAGTCGCAGGCTTCTTCGAGAATCTGTGGGGATAAAGGCGGAAGGGATTGACCGTGACTCATGGAGCATCCTGGCTCATCTCGTGCAGGCGCTGCCGAATATCGATGAGCGCCTTGGCGAGGTACTTCTTGACCATTTGGCGCGAGACGCCAAGGCGGTCCGCGATCTCCTTCAAGGTCATGCCGTCGCAGCGACTCAAGATCAGCGCAGCGTAGACCTTAGGCGAGAGTCTCTGAAGCGAGCGTTCCAATTCCACAAACACCTCGTCCAGCTCCGCTTCCGCCGCGGGATCGGAATTCGCGACCCATTGGATTTCCGGGGATGGCTCCAGTCGCGCTGCCGACGGGGACGTCATCGATTGGCGCAACGTATGCTGGTGCAGCACGTGGCTCGCCACGGTGAAGAGATAGGCCTGGGGGTTCCTGATCGCCTCATGATCGGGGACGCGTAGCAGTCGCAAATAGACTTCCTGCATGAGATCGGGCGTGTCGGCTGCGGCGTTCCTCAGGCGGGCGGCGAGGAAGCGGCGCAGCTCTCGGCCGTGGGTCTTCTCAACCGCGGTCAGGAACGCCTGCTTGCTGACTTTGGGCACACCCACTCCAAACCCACGACTGCGTGTGTATTAGAGCGTTTACCGAAGCCGAATGGCTACTCGGCCAGAACGTTTATTTGTGATGTAAAAACAATGCCTTAGTCCCGAGTCCGTCCTTCTCGCCACGGTGTCACCTCGGTGAGGCACCGTTACGTACTCAAATCGTAGCCGTCGTCAATCCGCGGATAGGGCGAGTTCGACACCAGGGCCTTGGGATACACATTCGCCTCTACCGCGATCTCGCGCGCCCTCCATTGCGCATCACGAGGTCCTTCGTCATTTAAGGAAACTACTGAGCGTTTATTCCCGTTCGCCGCCGATCTCGAGAAAGCGTAGCGGTGGCATAATCTATGCCATCACCGCGTAGAGCTCCGGCTGCACCGGTCGCCGCTTGAGCGCGCGTCTAATCCATGAGCTTGCGCGCGAAGTAAGTAATCTCGAGTGCCGTGGTGTGCGCCTTCTCCTTCAGATTGGCACCCGCGCCGTGGCCGCCCTCAATCACTTCATAGAAAAGATAGGGAATGCCGTATTCTGAGAGGCGCGCGGCGAATTTGCGGGCGTGCTGGGGACCGACACGGTCGTCCTTGGTCGTTGTCCAGATGAAGGGCTCGGGGTAATGCACCTCGCGCCGGATATTGGCATACGGTGAGATCTTGGCGAGAAAGGCCGCCTCATCGGGATTGGCGACACTGCCATATTCACCGACCCAAGAGGTGCCGGCGGCAATCTTCTCGAAGCGGAGCATGTCCAAGAGCGGCACTTGGATGTCCACTGCATTCCAAAGCTCCGGATGCTGCGTGAACTCAACCCCCATCAAAAGACCGCCGTTCGATCCGCCTTCGATACCGAGTCGGCGCGGGCTCGTGATTTTCCGTGCGATGAGGTCGCGCGCGACCGCGGCGAAATCGTCATAGATCAACTGGCGGTGGGTCTTCAATCCTGCCTCGTGCCACTCGGGTCCGAATTCTCCGCCGCCCCGGATGTTAGCGAGCACGAGCACCCCGCCCTTCTCGAGCCAAAGCTTGCCAATGTTGGCGGAGTACGACGGGGTCATGGAGACCTGAAAGCCGCCATAGGCGTAGAGGATCGTCGGATTGCTACCGTCGAGCTTCATGCCGATGGGGTGAACGACGAAGTACGGCACTTTCGTGCCATCGGAGGATGTCGCCTCGAACTGCTCGACCGCATCGCGCGATGCATCGAAATTCGGGGGAAGTGTCTTGATCTCACGCGGATGCTTCTCTCTCGTGTCGAGTAGCCATAGGCTTGTCGGCTGCAGGAATCCCGCGACCGAAAGATATGCGCTACTGCTATGCAGGTCGGTGTCGGCGATACCGACGGTGGTGTTGTCCGGTAAGTTGAGCGGCGTGCGTTTCCAAGTGTTGTCCGCCTCCCGATGATAGACCGAGGCGCGCCCCCGAACATTATCGAAGGTCGTCACGATCAACGCATCCCGCGTCGCCGAAGCGGCATCGAAGCTCTCGCGCGGCCCGGGCGCGTAAAGGAGCACCGGCTTCAAATGATCCGGATCGCGAGCGGCTTCGGATGCGTCAACGGCGACGAGCGAGCCCGTTTTGAAGGTTGTACCATTTACCGTCCATGTTTCCGCCAGGCTCACGGTCAGCTGGTTGTCGATAAGCGTCTGGATGTTCACCTTCTTGGGCAGGGCTAACTTTGAGATGCTGCGACCCGTCACGAGATAGCTCTCGGATTCGAAGGTCGACAGCGGCCGGTTGATGAGGATCGCTTTGTGGCCCGCGCCATCGTGGAGCACGACGGAAGATACGCCATAGCCGCCGTCGTCTTTGGTGCCCCGATAGACTTCGCGCGCCGCCGATAGAGACTGACCGCGATCCAGCCGTTTAACGATGAACGGATAGCCGGAGGTTGTGAGCTCGCCCGGCTTCCATTCGCGCGACACGAGCAGCGTATCGGCATCCTGCCAGGCGGATTGTTGTTTGCCATGTGGCAAGACGAAACCTTGCGCCACAAAGTGTGCCGAGGAGATGTCGAACTCCCGGACCGTCACGGCATCCTCGCCGCCGTCCGAGAGGCTTAGCATGCAATGCTGTTCGTCGGGCTCGACGCAGGTCACGCCTTTCATGACCCAATTTGCCTTTTCCGCCTTGGCCAAGGCATCGAGGTCCAACACAGTGGTCCACGTGGGTGCGGACGAGCGGTAGCTCTCCGGCGTCGTACGACGCCAGATGCCGCGGACATGATCGCTGTCCTGCCAGAAGTTGAAGATCGCGCCGTCCAGAGTATTGGGAGTGGGAATGCGATCCTTGGCCTCGGCAATTGCGATTGAGTCCTTATAAAGATTGGCGTAGCGCGGGTCTTTCTCCAGAACTGCGACGGTTTTGTCGTTCTCGACGTGCACCCAGGCCATGGCACGTGGGCTATCGAGTTGCTCCAGCCAAATGTACGGGTCTGGCGATTGCGGCATCTCTGCTGACCCTAGTGTGATAATGGCTACATATATGACTGAATATTGGACACGCAACCTGGAAAACATTGACTGGTTCATCTTCGGGCTTACGTGTTAGAGCGTGGACTGCTTGGGCATTTCACTCACGATTCAATTATTATAGTTCGCCTGCAATATCCAGGCTCTCCCGACACTCGCCGCTCCCCATGTAGTAGTGCTGGCCTGGCATCTAAAACCCGTCACCGGGATCTTCGCTTGCGCGTGCCAAGGCATCTCTTTCTTTGAGGGGTCGGTGAGCTCCTCCCAAACTTTACGCCCCGCGTTGACTACGCAAAATTCGAAAGCTTCCGACGGTCCCCGCGGACCCCTTCTCCACCAAGAATGGCTAGGCAACTAACTCACGAAGGCTGACGCGTAAGCGCAGTCTCCGGGGCCACCGGCTCGTCCGGCGTTTCCGGCTGTCCAATCGGAATGTACAGCACGCTCCGATGCTCACGATCATGAAAGAGTCTCACCGTCACTACCCGAGCGTCTTGAATTGACTCTTCGGCGACTTCGCCGCCTGCGTTGAAGTTTCTCTCATGATCAATGCCAAACCAGTTATCCATGTGGCCTATCACCAAGCGCAGCCGACTACCTTTCTTAACTATGCGTGATACAAAGGTGAAGTGAACAAAATCATAGTGCAGTGGTTTCACGCTCTTGATAAGCTCTGCCTTGCGTACGCTTTTTCGGTAGCGCGCTCTGAGCACATCGTCGCTAAGCAGGATGCTTTTTCCATCGGTGGCAATTTCGTATACGGCCGCTGCGAAGTCTGTGTCCGCCTGATTAATCGAGAGCCACACAGACAACTTGAAGTACCCACTGAGTTCGACGTCCGTATCGAATGGTGCAGTATGATAGATCAGCATCGTCCCGCGGGCCGTCATAATCATTCGTTGGTCAATTAACATGGATTGAAGCGAGTCATCACCGGCGAATTGCACTTCTGCCAAACGGATATCATCCGGATCATATCTATAATGGTCCGGCCTGCCGCCGACAGAATTGTCCGGGCGCAGGCTTCCAGATGCCATTACGTCTGTCGGATTGTTGCCAATGGAGCCTAGAAAATAGGGCTGTGACGTTGCAGTGACAGCTTCCAACGTATCGGCGTAACGCCACTTCTCCAGACCAGCTACATAGTACGCGACCGGCTTTTTTAGAAACGCCGGCTTGGGCCCGTTCTGCAGGGTCCATGCGTACCACTCAAGGTGTAATTTTTGGAGATCAAGCAAACTAGCTGGACCGAATTTAAGGCCGTCAAATTCAACTTTGGGTGCGCGCGTCCCCTCATGATTCCAAGGGCCAACTATGAGGTAATGTCGAGATCGCTCTTCGGCAGAAGCGTTGCGCATGAATTGCCGGTAGTAGGTCATAGCACCGAGCTGGTCACCATCGTAGGCACCCGTAATTGTCAAGATCGGGATTTGCAGCTTGCGATACTGCTCCGGCGTAAGGACGTAGGTGTCCCAGTAGGCGTCGAGCGACGGATGAGAGAGCCACTCTTGATAGATTTTCGACGCAAACGAATCACCGACCATGGCGTCGAGTGCCTTCAGCGGCCGTCCGGACCGATACCATTCAACGTATGTTGACCAGTCTGATGAAGCCTTGGCGTGCAATGCATGCCCATCGGTGTAGATCAGAAATGCCAACCAGCTTGGATTGAAAACATTGTTCCGCATCGGAACATCAATGCCAGGATAGCAGGCTGACGCAGGTACAATGGTCGCAAGATGTGGTGGCAGCGCCTTCGCCGTAGCCCATTGCACATAACCGTCGTAAGACCCACCCCACATGGCTACCTCGCCGTTGCAGTAACGCTGCTTCGCGAGCCATTCAACAGTATCGTAGCCGTCGTTTGCCTCTTGTATGAACGGTCGGAACTGCCCGTTGGAATCGCCACGGCCCCGAACGTCTACGGTGAGGAACGGATATCCGTGAGCGGCGAAGTAAATACCGCGCTCGTGGTAACTGTCGCCGACGTAGGGCGTCATTATGAAAATGCACGGCCGTGGGGCGGTTTGCGCTTTCGGCCGGTACAGTGTAGCGCTAAGATCGGTGCCATCCCGCATTCGGATCTTGACGTTCCACGATAAATCAACGTTCGCCGCTTCGGGTGAGACGGGAGACTCTGAGTTCGCGTCCGCAGAAAGAACCGCAGTCCAATAAATTATCACTGTCCAAACGACGACGTTACGATACATACATCTCCAAATCGTAGTCGCGAGATTTTTACGAGACCTACAATTTCACACTGAAGCTTGCATATATAAACCGTCCCCGGATATCTGCCTGCGTGGGGTCGTAACCTAGAAAATCCGCATCATAGTTTGAGAATTGAGGCAGGCTATTAAAGAGATTGACGGCGCCGACTTCGATGTAAGCTCCCTTCGCCCAGTCGCTATTGGGCATGAATGCGTTGCCAATGGCGTAGCGGAAGTTGGCGTCGCATAACCAAAAGTTGCCAATCTGTCGTGTACTATCGTAGTCCTGATAACGACCGATATATCGGCCGTCAACGTTTGCGCTATAGACTCCCCGTTTCCATTGCAGCGCGACCGTCCCCTTCCAGCGAGGCGCCCAGTTTCCGCTGTCCTGCGCCCTGCTCAGACTATCCAGGGCAGGACTACCCGGCGTCAGAGTCGCGACGTACCGATAGGTCTCGCTGGCGTTAATCGACGGTGTCCATGTACCGAACTCCGTCTTATAAGAGTAGTTGAGCTGGTAGTCGATTCCTGCGACGTCGATGTTGCCGAAGTTGACAAACGTGTCGATGACCCTGGTAATAGGGCAGGGTCCTTTGCCTGAGCAATTGGACGCGCGAATGACGTCTCCGGGAAAGGAAGGTTCGTTATCGATCAGGACTAAGGGAGAGACGTTCTCGATAGTATTACTTTCAATTACATTCCAGTTCGTGATGGTCAACCGAAAGTCGGGAATAGTCTTGCTCGAGTAGACTATGCCAAACGTATGCGACCGCCCCTTCTCAGGATTGAGGCTCGGGTTTCCACCCTGAACAATGGTCATCTGTTCTGGCTTCCCAGTTAAAGGATCGTTATAGACCGACTGATGGCTGGTAGAGGGGGTGTACAGATCCGGCAACGGAGGTGCCTTAAAGGCGTGTGCATAGCTCCCCCGAAGGAGGAGCGAATCCAAAGGACGCCACTCCAATCCAAACTGCGGCGTTGTTATACTGCCGAAGTCACTGTAATGATCAAAGCGGCCTGCCAACGTCGCCGCAAACGTGTCCCCGGCATGCGGATCAGTGGGATTCGCTATTATCGGAACCCGGGCCTCCCCGAATGCAGCGTAGCTGTCGCGATGGAACGCTGATTGCGTGTTTGGAGGTACACCGTTAATAGCTACCTCGTCAAAGGATAATGTATCGCGATCATATTCGCTTCCGACAACGAGATCTATTTGACCCGACGGAAGTTTTAAGAGCGGCCCGCTGACAAAGCCGTTGATTGCCTCTCCTCGACCCAAAAATCTCACAAGTCCGTCGGAAAAAAGAGAATTTAGAAGTTGCGAAGACCCTTGCGGGCCAGCCACAAATGGATTCAGGGCGGTTGCGGGATTCGAAGAATTAAGTGCGTTTTGAATCGCTGTATTGTCTGGAACAGTAACTGGCTCGGAGACATTTGTTCGATCCTCGGAATCCCACGCTGAGAGCTCCCAGCGCCACGCCTCAAGGAGGGTCCCCCTCGCACCAACTAATGGACGAAAAAACACTGTATCGGTGTTCTGCCGTGCTTCCGGCAAGCTAGCGAACACATCGCTGACCCCGACCGCCTGCCCGAAAGGATTGTAGGGGTTAGACGCGGCCGCGCTAAATGACTGAAACCCATTAACTCCGAAGAGAAACGGGTGACCTAGAAGCTGGTACAACTGGATATGCGAGTACATCAGTTCGGTAAACAGCTCAACTGTGGAAGTCAGATTATAGTTACCCTGTCCGTATATCGCGCTTCGATGTGTTGCTGGGACTATGCTACTGGGGGCGATGGCGCATTCATTGAGCACTCCATACGTGAAGTCACCAAATGTGGGCTTTCCGCTTTGAACATTTCCCGTTACGGCCGCAAAAGTTGCATTGCTTCCAGGGGGAGCCCCGGGCAGCGATTGTCCGTTCGTGGAAAAGACGTTTCCTGGGTGACAAACGGGAAAATTATTGTTGGGCCCCCCAAATGTCGTGTAATCGTTGCTAGCAGTCAGCCTGCGTTTTGATGCGTCAAACCCATTTCTGGTCTGGTCGCTCGCCACAATTGATATGGCGCCTTTATCCCATCCCTTTCCCCATGTGACGCTATTGTCCCACTCACTAATGTCCGATGCGGAGCCATACTTTGCGCTGAAGCCTAAACCGTTGATGCTCTTCTTCAGAATAATGTTAACAACCCCAGCGATCGCGTCGGATCCGTATATGGCTGATGATCCATCCGCCACCACTTCGATGCGTTCTACCGCTGCTAGTGGAATATTGTTGAGATCGAAGAAGTCGTTGGCGCCCTGTGACCCCGAGGTCTCTATTCGACGACCATTTATCAGAACTAGCGTAGTTCCATAAGGCAGTCCACGCAATTGAATGGTTGTGCTGGCATAGCGAACCTGAGTCCCGGATTCTGTGGTTGCCGTTGATACGCTTGGCAAAGTGTTGAGAAAGTCTGCAATGGTACCTTGCCCACTCTGGTCGATCTGTTCCCTCGTATAAACGTTGACGTCCTGCGCCCCCTCCTTCGCCGTGCGCGGAATGCGTGAGCCGGTGACAACGACTTCCTGGAGCTCATCACCCTTCTTTTTCGCTTCCTGGTCGCTTTTCTTCTTTACCGAAGAAGAGGCGCTAGATGTTCCTTGATCCACCTGAGCCATGCGAAATCTATCGGAGGGGACCTTCGGCTCCTCCGTTACAGGCGGTGGTTGCGTATTTGGGGCGGAGGGTGATGTCCCGGATGTATCAGACGATAAGCTCGAGCTGACTGGAACGATCGTTACGGTCTTTTCGTCCAGGTAGCGGAACGTTAGGCCCGTGCCGGTGAGCAACTTCTTGAGGGCTTCATCGGAGGTGAGTTCACCGACTGCGCCTTGCGTGCGCAATGCGCTAACTTCTTCGGCGACGTAAACTATCTGGAAATTTCGGTCTTTTGCCAATGTCTCAAGCGCTGCACCGAGGCCTTCGGCGGGAATGTCGGTGTGTTTTTTGATCGATGCCTGCGACTCGGCCGCTGCCGACAGGCCAACAAGGGTCAAACAAGCTACGGCAACAGCGACACTCAAGCGCATGAGAACTCCCCCGCCTCCTAAGAGGCTCGTTCTGGCCGTCGTCGATAGGTGCGACGGTCTCATGCGGAAAAAGAGCGTTTGGTGACGGTTCGTATACCCCAATTATGAAATTTTTCTTTCAATGCGGACTTCGGAAGATGTCTCCGTAACCTTTATGCCGGGCCTTTGACGCAAGAAGCGGATGAGTGACGTGGGATCGGTGGAGGAGAACACGCCGCTGATGTGGAAGTCGTAGAGCTTGGGATCTTGAATCACGAGCTGGCGCTCGTTATAACGGTTGAACTCTTCGGCGACGTCAGACAGAGAGGCGGACTCGAACACCAGTTGCCGTTGCGTCCAGGCCGTGGCGGATGCGACGTTCGCGTGTGCGGTCTTAGCTTCCGTTTTTGGCGTCACAGTGAGTTGCTCGCCGGCGGAGAGGTAGACTGCGTCGGGAATAGCGGTATTTGATATATCAACATCGGACTGGGAAGGGAGATTGGAAGCGGCTGAACCGCTCGCTAAACCGTCCGAGACTTTTGATCGCGCGACGCCTTCGCGCAGAATCGCGACGCGGCCTTCCACCACGGTGACGACGGTGCCGCTGGGCTTTTCGTAAACGTCAAACTGTGTGCCGACTGCGCGGACACGCGTCCCGTCTGCGGCGACAACAAAGGAGCGCGCGTGGTCTTTCGCGACACGGAACAGCGCCTGGCCTTCCAAGAGGTCGACGTCGCGTTCTGCTTTCGAGTAACGGATCTGGATCTTCGAGCGAGAATTCAACTCGACGACCGAGCCGTCGGCGAGGGCGATCGAGCGTTGCTCGCCGATCGCCGTCGCATAGGTGGGGACTCGGAAGTACTGAGCCCAAATGAGAGCGCCTAGGGCCACGCTTAGGCTTGCGAGGACGGCTGCGGCGCGGGGCCAAGGAATTCGTCGATGAGGGATGTCGGCGGTCAGGTGGACGGAGGGAGCTTCACGCGCGGCGTCACCCGGTGACACTCTTGCAAGTTGAACGACGTTGTCCGGGTCTTTTACGGCTTGTGCGATCAGCGTATCGGCGTCCCACTTCTGATTCGGATCAAGCGATGGGCCCTCATTCCAGATGGCGGCGATCTCCAAATACGCCGCCAAGTGCTCGGGGGATTTTCTCGCCCAGAGATCGAAGTCGCGGCGCGCGTTGGCGTCGAGCTCGCCGCCGCGAAATTCGACGAACCAGTCGCAGGCTTCCTCATAAATTTGCGTGTTGAGCTTGGGTTGTACTTTGCGTTCCATGACTTTCGTTCCTAATCCGCCTTTTCCAATCGCAGGCGGAACTGCATTAAGGCTTTCGTGAGGTACTTTTTCACCATCGGCCGGCTGATTCCAAGCTCCTTCGCGATCTCATCGAACGACAGGCCGTCGCGCCGATGAAGCATGAAGGTCGCACGGGCCTTAGGTGATAGCGCGTCGAGGGTGCGCTGCAGGTTCTCGAGGCACTCCTGCGCGTCGAGCTCGAGGACGGGATCGGTATACGACGCCATCGGCGACGCATTCAGCATTTGAGTGAGCTCAACCGACGGCGGCGCGGCGGATTGGCGCATCGTGTGCTGCTGCGCCACATGCTGAGCCACCGTGAAGAGGTAGGCCTCGGGGGAGCGGATGGACTCCACATTGGGGACACGCAGCATGCGCAAGTACACCTCTTGAATGATGTCGGGCACATCGAAAGCGTTGCGCACGCGCGCGAGCAGGAAGCGGCGCAGCTGCTCCCCGTGACTTGCGACGAGCCCAGCCACCAGGGCCTGAGGGTCTTCGACCGCCAAGAGGGGTTCTCCGGATCGGACCGTTTCGATATTAGAAGAGTGGTTCGGAGCTGCGGAGGATACCGGGGGGAGGAGGATTATTTAGGGGACGGGAGAGCGGAATAGTTATAGCTCGCATAATCATCGGCTTCCGGCTAAGCACGGCCCCGCTCAAGCTACTGCTGGTACATGCGATTTACCTCAAGGCAGATCGGGACTGGTGCGCTATGGAATATCCGGCGCCGTCGTCGTCGCCGTGAAGGATGGAAGAGTTCTGTTCTCCAAAGTATTTGGCTTCGCAGATTTAGCGAGGCACAGACCGATGACGGCTGATGCGACTTTGGTGAATATCGCCTCGATAATCAGAGAGACTTCAGTAATGCCGGCACAGAGGTGCAGTGCATCTTAACGACCCGTAGACGACATTCGCCGTCACAAATCTGCCGAATGGAAGGCGTCATCTGCTTTGAAGTAGTGCGTGGTGTTTGGTTTACACCGAGACGGTGACGGCATTCCCTCTTTGCTCTTGGGCGGCGACGCCGGTCGCCATAGCTTCGCGTGTCGGCCTCAGTGGCTCATGGTGAGCGTGCCTTGGCGCCTGGGTATCGCCGTAGTTCGAATTCATGGTGGGGGGTACGTTATTCCAGCCTCACCTCAGCATATTGCCCTCTCCTTAGGAAGCCCATCATTGTAATCGGCGCTTCGGGCCTGGCTCGCGTCTTATAGTCGACCCCGGTACTGCTGCTGCATGCCTGGGGATGGGGCGGCGGCGGGAGTTGAACCCGCGACCTCCGTGCCCATACCACGAGGTGTCCACCTCACGGCATGTCGAAAGCGGGGCGCTCTTCCGGCTGAGCTACGCCGCGGTACTCATTTGACGACGGTTAACGGCTGCCTGCGCCTGACTCGAGCGCGTTCCTTGGTCTTTCGGCGCTCCCGATCGGCAACAACTTCTTCGGCAAACGGGGTACAACGCGCAATGAGGCCCTTGAAAGTGTAAGCGTCGCTGCGCTGTCCGCCCCTGCGTAGTACCGAGTGTTACGCTCGATTAGCTGAGCCGTCTCCATCCTGGTGATGCGGCGCTGAATGATTCGGGCTCCAGTACCGCAGTAACGAGCTTGGGCAGCGCACGGACCGTCTCGCCAGAGCTCCCATCAAGGCGACTTGGGATCACGAGGCGTTGAGCCATCCGGATGAGGCAAGCCCGACCAAATCCCAAAAAATGCGAAAGTCCGTTGATCATTCCGTGCAAATTCAGTGCAGTGATTTACTCCGAACGACTCTCTGGCACGCATAGCCTCGCAAGGCGAGGCCTCCCTATATTTCTAGAAAACAAAGACTCGCACTCAGCGGGTCTGAGTGGCTCGGAGTGCCAAAGAGCGGGAACGCCGTCTGCCAATCCGTTGTTCATTACGACGGTTAGCCCTCCTTTGGAGGAAGTAGCCTGTTCCCCGTCGTTCGCTTGAGTTGCAGACCGTTCTTCTTTGGGGGAAACACACCCAAACTCCGAGGGACTTAAGCCCGAAGAACGTTGATCATTCCTGAATGAGTGGGAGTCTTTTCCATTCTAGAAGGACTTCGCTTATGGGCGACGGGCACAGGGATTTAACAAACATGGTTACTTGCAAGCGGAACGTTTCAAGTAGGTCGGTCACCACTGAGCTCAACGGGCCTCCGACGCGACGCGATCACATCGTATGCCCCTCGCATAACGACGGTCACCGCACCCAGCCAATTCGATTCAAACGCCTGAAAGAAGTCATCAAAATAAGTGGCCTGGGAAAGACCAAGATCTACGAGCTACAGGCGCAAGGTCGCTTTCCAATGCGAGTTCAGATAACAACTCATTCGGTTGGATGGATCGAGGAGGAAGTTGAAGCGTGGCTTACTGGACGTATCAACGCGAACACGGCGCTGTCAATCAGATCCCCGATGAGCTTATGCATTCTCGGCCGGGCCGGGCTGAGTGAGTGATCGGCACCGAAGCTCCAAGCAACGAACCCTACGCCGCCTTTTGTGATTGGCGCGTTAAAGCGTGGCCCAATCAAACAGCCAGAGCTGCAGTTCAGGCGACTTTGGAAGCAGATTCGGTCGTCGGGAGCTCCGACCCTGCGCGATGAGAGGCAAGCTGGATAGTGCGTGCCCGTAGTGTTAAGTCTGCCGCCCATTGCTCCAGGACCGCGCGCATCTCCTTCACATACCCACAGCGGTTGTAAATAGCCGTAACGCTTCCGTCGTTGTGACCGAGCACGCGCTTGATTAGCTGCTCTCCGCCGACTCCAAGCTGCTCCGCGATTCGCGTCGCTACCGTGCGCCGCAGGTCGTGTGGTGTCCACCGCCGCCCGTATGGCAACATCCGTTAACCTTTGGAAGGCAGTGAACGCGCGCGAACGAGTGCGCACAACTTATGCTAGAATTATACTCGTTTTATAGGTATTTCCGCTACGGTGATGCACCCGAGCGGATTGAGTGAATTGAAAGGCGCAGGTTCAAATCCCAGGTAGGACTTGTCGCTTGGCGGGCAACATCCGAGATACTAAAGTCCTTTACGAGTGCCGATATCGGCTTTGACCAGAGACGTTCATATAGGTCTTCCGCGAGGGACAGTCAGTGGTTTCCAGTCGTCATCCACGGTCGTCGAACTTTCACGAAGGCAGGTCTCCGATCCGTGGCTGCAACGGGCGTCCCGTGGTGCGAGCCGTGATTACAGACTACCACAACTGTCCAGTAGCGCAGCTCGGGTACGGTCACTTCCCAATCTCCTTGAGACGTCGCACGTAACTTTAGCGCGTGCCATCGGCCGCTATCGAGGTCAGGAGATATCCACCCCGCGATCTGTGCACTTCGCAGAGTTAACCGAAGATGAATATCGTGGATAGCCCGGGGCACACCGTAGTCGGCGGTATCGTCCTGCCACTTGTTGCTTCTCAATTCAGAAAAATTGATCAGGTGCACCATCGAACAATCCGTATTTTTTCGTTCCGTAGTCCAAACTGCACCTGCATCTCCAATCTCCGTCTGCGGGACACCCTCCAGGCGGACGGGAAAGGTATCGCGCATTACACCGCCGCGAAGATAGTTTTCGTAGGCCACCTGGAAGTCATAGTAGTCCACTAGTTTTTGCCGAAGCTCTTTAGAGACGGCGATAACCGAATCGTCTGGAAAGTACGGCCGCGACAACATGCGATCTCCATCACCCAGTTCAATATGGGCGGCGCCGGAGGCAAATATTGCTGCATCGGCCAGCAGAACTCCCGGCACGTTGAACACTGCGCTACCTCCCTCATGGGCTATTCTCGCAGCGAGACCACTGTGGAGATAGGCGGCAACCACAATGGCGCGATCGGGGTTGGCGGCGTGGATCTCATCGGAAAAGGCCGAGATGCTGCCGTACGTTGCATGATCCTCTGGCCATAACTCCGAGTACACAAAGTCCGTATGGGACACGGCCATAGCTACCGCACCGCGGCCATTCACTGTATTTAGTACGACGCGTTTGTGCAGCGCTGCGTGGGCGGCATTCGCAAACGCAGGAAATCCCAACCCATAATCGATAGGCGTGCCGTCCCAACTCGACGCAGTAGCATCGCCGTACGTGTCGATCTGCCATCCATCGTATGGGAACGCCCGAAATAACTCGGCCATACGCGTGAACAAATAAGTCTGCCACGCTGCAGATTGCTGATTCATATATAGCAGTCGCGGTGTTGCCCATCCAACAGGCAAAGGGAGCGATTTCACTGTATCGGCGTCTCGGGGGCTCGCAGGGCTCGCCCACGCTGCCCATTGGAGACGCACACCGCTACCGTCGCTAAATGCGTCAGCAAATGCTGCATAGCTCGCGTTATAAACCATGGTGGTCATATTGCGCAGTTTGGCCGCTTCGAGAAGCGCGTACACGGTATCTCGACGAATGGTTCGATTAGCGACGTCGGGCCACTCTGTCGGGTTGCCCGGCTTCAAGGGGAGATGATGTTTGTACTCAACATCGTAAAACTGCAGGCCATTAATATGGTACCTATTGAGTTCGCTGATCCACCGCGCCACCGGGACATCCTCTCCGAAGTGGCTCAAGTATCCGTAGCGCGGAAAGCGAGACCAGTCGGAAGACACATCCAGTGCACTCGCGCCTTCGGCCATTTCGTGACCTTTACTATCCCTCAGAATTACCTCAACCCGATAACCGCGAAAATCTTGGGTTGGCGGTCGAAGAGCGACCTCCACGTTTCCCTCGCTCTTCGATCGCATGTGAACGGAGACTGCTTTTGACATGACTGCGCGCCCGCAGTCCTGCAGAGTAATTATCAGACGTCCGAAGTGCCGTACTGAACCACGGTTATTGATGCGTATATAGAAATGGGCGAGTTGGCCGGGTGCGTACCGAGCTTTGTCCGAGTCAATGCTCGTAATATCGAGTGTTCCAGCACAATAAACTGGTCCTGCGACGAGTAGCAATGCGGCGGCTGCGGATAGCGGGCGTACAGTGCGGATCATCTCGTCCTCGCTAGCAAGAAAGAGTTCCTTTTTGGGTGCGCCAGTCGATGGGCTGATGTGCCGGCAAACAATAGGCAAGGCGGCGCTGATGCGTTGCATGTCCCCGCTTGGCGGTGGAGCGGTCTATCGTAGGGTGATTAGCTCCATCACGACCGTCATCACGGCGTCTCACCGCGGCTCGTTGGCCGTCGGCGTTGAAGTGCCGGCTATGGCGAAAACGGTGAACGGTACCAGGTACTAAGAGGGAGATCGAGACCGTCGTGTTTGGGCTCGGCACAAACTTATTCACTTCCGACCCCGTCGCGTTTTTCTTTACGCAAACTGATATCACGCACCGCTATCGGGACTTTTTCATTCCGGTGCCGCGTAGACATGCCGAATATTAAGATCACCGCGTAACACATCGCAGGAACCACCAGCGCTATCTTGAGACCTTCAATGTCGGCCACGCGTCCGGTGATAGGCGACACAACTGCGCCTCCCACGATGGCCATACAGATTATTCCCGAGCCGTCCGCCGCCCTGGACCCGACCCCCTCACAGGATAGTGAAAAGATCGTCGGGAACATGATCGAATTGAATAATCCGATCGCTAGTAGTGCCCACGCGGACACCGGACCGATGCTACTAGCCGAGATAAATAAAAGCCCGATCACGATGCCAGCGGCATATGCAAGCACCTTTCCGGGCGCGATTACCCGAAGAATGTATGCGCCGGCGAACCGTCCGACCATGGCGCCGCCCCAGTAGAGTGGTACGTGCTTACCCGCGTCCTCGGCAGTTGAGCCGAGCACACTCGCTTGCATGAGGTAATTGATAATTAATGAGCCAATCGCGACCTCTGCGCCAACGTACAGAAAAATGCAAAGCGCGCCGGAACCAAAGCGCGGTCGACACAGCAGGTTGAACGCTCGCAGTAAATTTGCGCCACGCCAAGGCGCGCTTGGAAGGCGATAGCGGTTAAGCCAGACGATTGCCGTCAACACCAGAAGCACAGCGGCCAAACCGATATAGGTTTGGACCACTACACGCAGCTCGTGCGCGCGATATAACGAACCTGCTGCTTGCCCAATAGGCACCGACGTAGCGCTGAGTAACGAACCCAAGATCAGAATGGAACCTATATAGGGGAAGATGGCCGTCCCAAGAGAATTAAATGCTTGAGCAAATGTCAGCCGACTGTGAGCGGTGGCGGCGGGCCCTAACATCGAAATCAACGGGTTGGTGACCACCTGAACGGTCGTTATTCCGGCCGCCAACACAAAGAGCGCGAGCAAAAATGGAATGAACATCCCAGATGACGAGGCGGGTATAAATAGCAAACATCCCGCCGTCATGGTGAGCAGGCCTATCGCAGCGCCTCGCATATAGCCCAAACGCTTTACAACAGCGGCTGCAGGAAGTGAAACAAGAAAATAGGCGGCAAAGAATGCCGATTGGATTAACATTGCTTCGGCATACGAAAGCGTGAAAAGCGATTTGAGCTTGGGGATGATGACGTCATTAAGGCTAGTGATGCCGCCAAAGAAAAAAAATAGACCAAAGACAAGTAATCGCAAGGTCACCACGTCTGCTGGCATGTCAGTAGGTCCGCGGCAGTTGTCCAAAGCGGTCGTCGCTGTTCCTATAATCGAGCAAGACTAGCGGCGGGTTAATCCACCGTCGCGATCCAGGCTGCAAACGGTAACAAACGTACCCCGAGCGTCGATTGGGCCTTAGATAACGTATCGGGATTCTCCATCAGAGTGTGTACGATCGTGCCTCTGACACGATTTGCTTTCAGATCCAGCGATATATTCTGCGGCTTGCCGGACATATTGAGCGCGATTACGATCGCACGGCCGTCCCTCGCTATACGCGCATAAGACAGAACATTCGAATTCTTTTTCTGCAACATCACAACGCTGCCACTCTGGAGCGCAGGCACTGTGCGCCGCATTGCGATAAGGCGCTTATACCAATTCAACAAGGACTTGGGATCGGCAAACTCCGATTTCACATTGATCGTCGCGTAGTTCGACGATACCGGGAGCCAGGTTCTTGGATTCGTACTGAATCCGGCTTGCACATTCGACGCGTCCCATTGCATTGGGGTCCGCTCCCCATCTCTACCTCTTTCTTTGGGCCACCCACTGATCCCAATTGGGTCTTTGACATCTTCAATTCGGGTGGGGGTATCTGTGCGCTGACCGAGTTCTTGGCCCTGATACACGAGCGCGGTCGCCTTGGATGTCAACAGCAGGGTTGCTATTATTTTTGCAATGTCATCGTTGTGAATGCCATCGCCGTAACGATCCCAGCTACGTTGATTATCGTGGTTGTCGAACACCAGTAAGGGCTGCGAGCCGTGTACCTGCGCGTATACTTCCGAAAGGCGTTTCCGAAACGTAGCTGCGTCAAGCTTGTTCGTAAAGCCAACCAACATATCCATCGGCAACTGCAGCTCGTCGTGGCGCGGGCCGCCGTACCATCTATCGAGTTCACGAGTGTTGGGAAGATAGGTTTCCCCGACCAGGACGCGGTCACCAGGATATTCTGAGACCATTGAGCGCAATCTGCGTATGGTGTCGTGAACCTCTGGAAGGTTATCGGTGTAAATGCGCTTTAGCTTTGGATCACCCTGCGCATTGACTCCCCCGAGGGAGGGCTCGTCACGCAGTTTCGCGTCCTCGAACAGGCTGGGAATCGCGTCCAAGCGAAAGCCGGCGACGCCCCGATTCAACCAGAAGCGCATTGCATCGAACATCGCCTCTTCCACGGCCGGGTTACGCCAATTTAGGTCCGGCTGCTGTCTGTAAAACTCGTGGTAATAGAATTGCTTCACCGCTGGTACCCACTCCCAAGCGGATCCACCAAATAAGCTCACCCAGTTGTTGGGTGGCACCATCTTGCCCCCCGCGCCCCGAGCGCCGTCATTCCAAACGTACCAATCGTGCTTAGGATTAGTCCGAGAGCTAGCCGACTCGACGAACCACCCATGCTTTTCGGATGTGTGATTAAGAACCATGTCGAGCAAGATTCGGATGTTTCGGATTTTCGCTTCCGCTAGAAGCCGGTCAAAGTCGGTCAAGGTTCCATATTGCGGATCAATGTTCTCGTAATCGGAAACGTCGTATCCGAAATCGACTTGAGGTGAAGGAAATATCGGCGCGATCCAGATGGCGTCTACACCCAGCGTCTCCAGATAGCCCAAGCGCTGCCTGATACCGTTCAGATCCCCGATCCCGTTCGCGTTGGAATCCTGGAAGCTGCGGGGATAAATCTCGTAAATGACCGCATGTTTCCACCAAGGCTCTTGCAAAGACGGTGGAGAGCCAACTTCTTCCTGATGGATCGCGGGCTTCGCCACAGCAGAGGCGGCAAGGCACCCCGTTAAGGCGAAGACCTTACAGCAGTTCATCAAGAGCATGATTCCTCTTCAGACGAGATCCAAGGGGCGATCGATATGCGAGGTACAGATTCGCGGTTGGAAAATATGCGTTTCTTGAAGGTGTTGGAAACAGTTCAGTTTACTTTCAACGTGTGCATATGCTGCGATTCCGCGCGCTCGAGACCGATAGTTCGCGCAGCGTCGCGGGACACCAATCCCGCGGCTAATGAGCCCGCTCCCCCGGCATATTGTTGTCAAACCAGAACACAATCCGGTTCATGAGATCTCTTACGTGCTCCGGATCACGGATGCTGTGACCCTCATGTGGGTACACAACTAATTCCGTTTTCACGCCCAGTGTCTTCAGAGCGTTCCAATATTCGCGAGACTGCAGCGCCGGGGACTCGATGTCGCTGTCGCCGACAGCGAGAAGCGCGGGCGTTCGCACGTTCTTTATGAAGTTAATGGGGGAGCTCTTCGCATACACATGCGGATCGTCGTAAATCGAGGCGCCAAAATAGGGCAAGAGCCACGCGTTAAAGTCGTTTTCTCCGTAATAAGACAGTAAATCAGCTGTGCCTGCTCCGGCGAAGGCGGCGCGAAATTGATCCGTCTGGGTCAGTGCCCACATCGTCATGTCTCCGCCGTAGCTCCACCCTCCTATGCCGATGCGCCTAAGATCAATCGGCAGTGTCGCAACCACCTGTCGTATGCCCGCGAGAATGTCGCGCAGATCGCCTCCCCCCAAGTCTTTCAGGTTTGCGCGTTTGAAGGTCTCGCCAAATCCTGCGCTCCCTCTTGGGTTAGGATAGAAAACAAAATAGCCCTGGGTTGCGAGAAGTGCATCAGGGAAGAATGGCCCAGCCGGCCAATCAGGTGCCGACAACCATGCCGGGCCGCCGTGCACCCAAACGATGAGCGGATACTTACGCTGAGGGTCGAAGTCTTGAGGATAAAGGAGCCAGCCTTGAATCTTGAGACTATCGCTTAACCAAGTTACGCTAATCGCTCTGCCCCACAAACGATTATGCGGTGGATGCACTGGTGTTACTGGGCGCCATGCGCCGATGCGGCCAATTGCAATCTGCGGGGGACTGTCAAACGACTTGCGAATAATTGCCGTGATCATGCCGTCGCGTGCGATTGAAAAGGCCCGGGCATAACCAGAGGGGCCGGCTAGCCACATCGATCCAGTCCATAGTTGCCTCACGTTGCCGTCTATCGCGACTTGTGCGATTCCACTGCCACCGTTGATTGCCTCAGCAAAAAGAATCCTCTTTGATCCTGGTAGCCACGTCAGCCAATATGCCGAGGCCTTGAGATTCGGAGTGAGATTCCGGCACCCACCCCCGTCAGCCGAGACGCGATACACATCGCCACTTGCGACCCCCTCGTCGCTATTCAATCCAGCGATAAACGCTATCGACTGGCCATCGGGCGCCCAGCGCGGCACCGCGATCTGCACGTCTGATTTGAATAGCGAGTGTGTCTTACCGCTCGTCGCATCAACAACAACAAGCTCCGCAACGTACCAGTTGTTGTCGCCCGATCCGTGCGCTGCAGTTGCCACAAGGCGCATCCCAGTTGGTGACCAGTCGTACTGGTAGACATACATGTCCTCGGGTGAAAGCTCGGTAACGTGACCAGTTGAAACATCTACGGTGGCAAGCCTCTGCTCGGAAATATGACTGCCTATGACTCCTGAATCTAAAGTTGCCGCTTCTGTTGGACCTGTTGCGCGTTCGGCATCCTCCGTATAGAGAAACGCGATCCGGCGCCCATCCGGCGACCATTGTGGCGACGCGATGTAACCCTCCAAGTCGGTCAACCGGCTGACCGCGTTTCCATTTCGCGTGATAAATAACTGCATATGACCGGGCGATTCGGCGTCGGAAAGAAAAGCGAGGCCAGTACCGTCGCGGGACCACGCGACATCCTTTTCTTGACTCGCGTCACTTGCATTGCCTTCTGCCAAAAGAGCAGTGATCCGCCGAGGAGCACTGCGACCGACCGCAGCAGCCAAAAAAACAGCGGAACCCGGGGAAGCGTCATCCGCCCCCCGCGCAATCCGCCTCACCCATGCGACGCGGCGACCATCGGGCGAAATCGCCACTTCTTGGTAGTAATCAACAGCAGCCATTTGCGCCATGACCTCGACTACCGCCTCACGAGCAGCTGCCTTTGCACATCCCGCTGCCACTAAAGTGCCCCAGACAACACAAACGCGCATTGCCGAAACACGCCCGTTCATTCCACCGCCCTAAAGTTCGCCGCGTTGTTAGGGTCACCCGATCCCTTGTACTTGCCATACAATGGATATGGATAGATTGGCCTCGTGAAGCCAATTGGTGTGCTCGGGTCAAGCGGGTATTTCAGCAAAATGTCTGCGTCCTTCTGGAGGCCACTTACATGCGCCCCGATCATTACATCTGGAGCACGTCTATGCTCGACCCACGCTTCCAGATAGCTCAAATAGTCAAACGCAAATACCCCGTCGCCGCTGGTGCAATGATTCATACCAGGCACCATGAATAAGCGAAAGAAATCCTGCGTCGCCGCGCGCCCGCCCATGGTCTTCTCCACTGTCTCGTAGTAGTCGAAAATGGCGCCGGGGATCTCTAGCGCATCATTCCCGCCCTGGTAGCTCAGAAGCTTGCCACCAGCTGCCTTGAACTTGCGCAAATCGGGGTTGGTATCAGCAAATATCACCCCGACCCCACTACGCGCGTAATCACGATCAAAATCGAAGTCCGTATACATCCATTCTTTCCCTGCAGTAGTTAGAAGACCGGTATCTTTGAAGAACTCTTCGCCCCAGACCCGCGAGAAATTCTCCGCCCAATTAAGCTCCGAGCCTGGAAAAACGCCGCGTGTGGAAATTAGTTCGCTCTTTGATGTCATGGGACCGGCGTAGATGTTCTTCACGGCCTGAACTTGAAGTGGGCTCAAGCAACCGCCTTTCTTAGCGGGTGTGCACAGCAGGTCCGCTGCGTCGAATTTGCAATGGATCGGGTCACTGACGATGCCGTCCTTAACGCCGTCATCCATATCGCATTTTGCCAGTACAGCTTGGTGCACAAGTTGAATGGCGGCAGAATTTAAAACAAGTTGCCCGTTCTTGCCGATAAGATTTCTTTTGAGCCAGATACCACGCACGGCCAAATCACTTTCATCCATGTCAGGCGCACCGGCAATGATGCCGTCAAAATCCCAGGGGAAACGCTGCGCTTCGACCATGCCCTGATAGCCGCCCGTGGAGCACCCAAAAAAGTAGGATTTATTTGGCGGCATCGCGTAGTACTGTTCGACGATAGCTTTTCCTGCGAGTGTGGTTACATGTGTAGCGCGGTAGCTGAAGTCGATCTGCGCCTGCAAATTATTACGAAACCACAGCCCTCCAGCGCCCGTATGCCCCATGTCCGTGCCGATGCAGGCATAGTCACTGTGGAGAGCACAAGAGATCGTTGAATATATTGTTGAACCGCACCAGCCACCGCAGCCTACATGTAGGAATTTGCCGTTCCAGTGCGATAACGGCAGCAGCATATTAAATCCGACGTTGGGCGTGACATAACCTGATACGCGGCAAAGGGGCTGTAGGCTGCCAAGCACTTTATAGACTTTGCCCAGGAGTTCAGGTGGGGCAGCACCCTCAATGCCATCGAAAAGCTCCTCGGCGTTCGTCACCAACTTGGCTGTATTGATCTGTGTCGCGGCATGAGCGACGTTCGAGAAGTCGACTTCCGCCAGCGCCTGGCACCGCGCATTGGCGTCATCGGAGTTTGCCATTGCCCCGCGGGAAACGATGCTTAGTGTCGATGCGACTACGCCCAAAAGGACTGAGGGCTGGCGGACCATCGTGTTTATCTCGCCCCTGGCCCCACCTTAGAGCAATGATAAGGCCTTCGGCCCGCCAGATAGCGATAACGAGGAATCGTGCCTACCAACGCAAATGAGTAGGCGTGCAATTTAAAAGTCTCGTCGGACGGAAAAGGCTACATTGAAGGGTGTTCCGACGACATTGCCGTAGTAGAGTGTTTGATAAGTATTGACAAGATAGTGTCTATCGAAAATGTTGTGCCCATTCAGCTGCACAGTCCATTTGTTGATCGAATAACTCACGGTTGTATCAATGACGACGTACCCGGCGATATCCCTCGTCGAATTATCGTAGGCAGTTCGCTCGGAACCCACGTACCGAGGGCCGCCGCCAAAAGACAAACCTCGCAGTACGCCATCACTCACCGTGTAAGTCGTGAAGAGACTCGCCGTTTGCTTCGGTAGAAATAGTTGCGTCTGACCAAGTATCGCCGTATCCGTATCCTTAGTGACGCGCGGATTTAGATAGGAATACGCTGCATTGACCTGCCAATTTTGCGTTATCTGACCCAAAGCTGAGAGTTCAACGCCCTTGTTAGTGACTTCCCCGACCGCCTTGTAGTAGTCGACAGCACCGACTGTCGTATCGTACTCGGCCGCGTTTCTTTGATTGATTTGGAACGCCGCGCCGGTCACAAGAAGTCGTCCGTTCGCAGAACGGTACTTTAAACCTGCCTCGTATTGCTCACCCGTCTCGGGAGGCAAAAGATTATTGCCAATCGCAAGTGCGGTTTGCGGAACAAACGACTGACTGTACGACATATAACCATTCAGTCCTCGCAGTAATTCGTAAGTGAGGCCTGCACGGTAGCTGGTTTGGCCTGAGATGCCGAAGTTCCCCCCCGCACCGTTAAAGAATTGACTTTCGGCCGGTTTCGTGTGTGAAGCACCAAGGAGAACCGATAACGGATCGGTCAATTGCAGGACAGATTGAACCGAGACGATTAGCATCTGAGTCTTAGTCTCGATCACGTAGGGACTAAACGGGCCGGCTAACAAGGACTCGAACCCGCGCGCCAGAACCGCTTCGCCATCAAAGATGTTACTGTTTAAATTGTTGGAGTAGTCCCAGTTCGATAACTGCCGACTGTTTTGGTAGAGAGCGTTAAATGCTATAAAGCTTTTCTTAAGCCCAAAAGCGTCGAACCGATAAACCGATGACAAGGCTATGCCATTATTGTCATTGTCGTATTGATGGAGTCTTTGAATAGTCAGCTGCAGGTCACCATTCGATTCGAGCCCCTGAGAGTACGGAGTGATTCCGGGAGCACTGTCCCGTTCAACCATTCCTTTGATTGTGAAGTCCAGCATGTCGTTCGCGTGCCATGTCACACCACCTTCGGTGTGGTAGACCGTCGTTCTAACTTCCATACTCTTGTCGCCGATGAAGAAGGACCTCGACACAGGCGGTGGCGAACCGTCAGCTTCTGCAGGGATCCCATCGAATGCCGTCCGCACGCTATATTGGTAACCGCCGTGAAGGAAGCCCGTGAGCGAATCACCGATGCTGACGTTAATGCCTCCATAGAGCGTCGTTGTGGCGTGATTCAGAACATCCTGGAAGCTGTCACCTTGGTCGTACGTGACCACTCCAATTCCGAGCAAGTGCCCACCGGAATCGAGCGCTCCCGCGCCTTGTCCCTCAAGACGATAGCTATCCCAGCTACCTACCTGAGCGTACAGATAGTTAGGTGTTAGTGATGTTGCGCTTTTTGTGACGTAGTTGACCAAACCCCCGGGACCTAACACGCCATATACGACTGAGGACGGTCCTTTTACGATTTCCAACCGGTCGATAACCGCATAATCTGGCTCATAGGTCTGAGCTCCTTGCACCGGCATTCCGTCAATAGCTTTGGCCGCGCCAAAACCGCGTAAACCGATCAAGGTGTTAAAACCGAGTGAATTTCCGGTGAAGATTGCGCCAGGAGTAAACTCGGCAATGTCTCCGAGGGTCTTGAGATCCGCCGCTTTGATGAAATCGCCGCTGATCAAGCTGATCGATTGCGGCACTTTCTCGATTGGGATGGGAAGATTCGTTGTGCCGCTCGTGTCAGCGCTCAGGAATTCATATCGGCCCGTGACGACGATCTCTTCGACTTCGTCAGGCTTCGTCTTCGATGCTTTGTTCTTATCGTTTTCTACTGTTGTGCCTGAAGAGGCTCCATGATCCACTTGAGCCAGGCGAAACCGGTTTAGGAATCCCTTCTTGCCCTCCTCTGCGTTTCCGTCGCTATTGCAGCTTGAGACGGGCGGCAGCTCAGGAGCAGATGAAGAAGTCTCGGCAGTGGGCGCCGCGCGGATCGGGCGGATTGTCGCGGCGTTCTCCGCGCTATAGATGGCTTCCAGGCCTGTGCCGCGGAGCAACTGTTCAAGAGCCTCGTGTTTGTCCAAATCACCAACGATCGGGGATGCGATGGCGTGATCGACGGAACCAGGTTGGTAGAGAAGTTGCATCTTCGCCTGCTCGGCGAAGGCCTTGAGTGCGGTGGTGAGTGGTTGTGCGGCGATGCTAAAGCGTGCGGAATCCGCCATCGCCATCGCCGGGGCAGTCAGAAGCAGCGCCGCTGCACAAACCAGTGCATGCCACGTCATTGCGATTACCGTGCGACAAACATTCGATTTCGAACCGGTACATGAGCCCATTCATCGCCCCCTTATGGTCTTGTCCCGGCGGCTCGTGCGAGCCGCGTTGTGGACTACGACCCGCAAGGGGCAAAAATCCCCCGGTCGAATCTGAATGGGGTAGTGCTAGTGGGTGGCGTGACCCTCGATGGTTGCACGCTCGTGACCATCGCTTCGGACAGTAAGACCAAGTCCGTCTTGAAGCATCGTGAGTAGTGCTGCAGCACCCTCCGGATTCGCCTGAAACGTTCCGCCGACCGGAAGTCGCCGTAGGGCTTCATCGCGGACTTCGATTTGAAGTGTGCTGTAGCGGTTCATTTCTGCAACGACATCGCTCAGGGGTTGATTCTCAAAGTACAGGCTGCCTTGTCGCCACGCGACGGAGCGTGTGAGCTCGACCGGCTTCAACGATCGGATCGACGCCGATCCGCCATGGACGTCGGCCTGCTCGCCCGCCCTCAGCACCGACACGGGCGCCTGCGCCAGTACGGAGTCGGAGGGCGTGTCATGCTCCGAACGTTCGCCCGCGACTTTGACGGTGCCTTCGCTAACGGTTACCTCAACGCTTGCGGATCGCAAATAGACGTTGAATGCCGTACCCACGGCTCGTACCCAGGAATCGCCCGCAACCACCCAGAAGGGACGCACTCTGTCATGAGCCACTTTGAAAAAAGCCTCGCCCCGCGCAAGACGAATGATTCTTGCGTGCTCTCTATAGCTCACTCTCGCCAGACTATTGCTATTCAATTCGAGCGAGGAGCCGTCGGGCAACGCGACTGTGACGTGCTCGCCGATCGCAGTCTCGAAGAGCGTTTCGGCTTTCACTTGGCGGAGATACCAGCCGGCGCCGATCACGACCGCGACGACGACTGCAGCGACCGCGACAAATGCCCATTGGCGGCGCCGTGCCGGCGGCTGTGAGGCGGCGTTCATCCCTTGGCCGAACGCGACGGCTCGAACCAGGGGTCCCGAGCTTGCGAGTTCTTGCCATGTCGCCGACAGTTCTTCATATGCTCGGGCATGGCTTGGGTGAGCGCTACGCCACGCGTTGAAGCGCGTGCGATCCTCCAAGGAGACGTCATCCCCATGCAGCCGCGCGAGCCACTCGCTCGCTTCGCGCTCCGCTTCATCCCGGTCTGGTAGTCGATACAGTTCAGCCATGACCCTTCTCCACGTCCATGTAGCGTCGCTTCATATAAACGTGTGTGTCGTGAAGGCCACGCGCGATGTGCTTCTCAACCGTCTTCGTCGAGATTCCTAGGCGAGTGCCAATCTCCTTGTAGGAACACCCATGGAACACCCGTAGCGTGAACGCAGCTCGGCACTGAGGTGGTAGGCGATCGACGGCGTCCTGAATCAGCCGCGTTCGTTCGTCCGCCAGCGCACTCTCTTCGAGCGAGCCACAAGGTGGGACGACGCACAAGTCGTCGAAATCCCCCATCGTGTCCGTCTTGGCGATGCGACGATGCCGATGCTCGTTCGAGGCGAGATTGCGAGCGGTGGAAAAGAGAAAAGCTCGGGGCGTCTTGACCACATCGCCTTGCTCGTACGTTCGAAGGAATGCCTCCTGAACGATCTCTTGCGCCGTCTCACCCGATCCAATAAAGCGCCGTACGTAGCGGCACAACGCCGCGCGACTCTCTGAAAAGAGGCGCGCGTAGAGTTCATTGCGGGATTCAGGCATGGTCAGCGGGCCGAGGTAGAATGAGCTACCCTACGCCCGCATGCGCAAGGACGGCAAGCATTTGGCACGTCTTGCGTAATCCTTTATGAATCCGACGTGATATCGCACGCGCATGAGTTGCGCACACCGACATTTTGTAAATTGGACTGGGGGAGTTCTCCCCCTCAAGTGTCGCAGGATCGCGCGCCGGCCTTTGATTCCATGCCTGGAGGCTGTGAACTCCAATGAGTTTTCAAATTCCGGGTATCCACGGGGCCATCGGACTCACTCTTTACTTTTCCGTCCAAAGAGATCGCTTGGCCACGCGGTAACCAAATCGGATTTTCGACCAACACGCGCCAAGGAATGGTGATAGTCGGCGCTGATGCGATATTTACTTTATAAAACAGTATTTTATGTCGATGTGGTCACGTCGTCGGTAGACTTTCGCTAGACGTTGACGTCGAAGCACCGGTAGGCCTGCTTGTACTCCTCGGTCTACGAAATTTATATTTCCAATCGGATCCTAACTCGCAGTCCCCTGACCAAACGCACTTGCCACTGGCAGTGGTACTTATTGCTTCAACAACAACACGCGGCATATGACCGAAGACGAAGATACACCGATAACTCTATCCCGAGAGGATCTTTACGAACTGGTTTGGTCCAAGCCGATGGTCGAGTTGGCAAAGGACTTCGGCATCTCCGATGTGGCCCTAGCGAAGCTCTGCCGTCGACTTGGTATTCCGGTTCCAGGTCGTGGATATTGGGCACGCGTTGATGCCGGCCAGCAATCTTACCGCCCCAACCTTCCCAAACGAGAGACCGAACGATCTGATCACGGAGCACTAACCGTTGCTCCATCCGCGGATGCGCCATCCATTTTCAATGGCCCACCCGCCGCGACAGAAGATCAGGTTTGGCTTGAGCAGAGGTTGGCATTCGAGAAAATCCCGGACAACAAGATTGAGCTACCTGCTATTAGCAGAAAATGGGACCCCGCAATTCAAGCATACCTCGAATACTTGGAAGCGGCTGCTAAGGAAATGCGTTCATCCCGCAAGGCTAGCGATCGCTACGATAAATGGCCGGAATGGAGAAAGCGGGTAGAGACTGACAGGAATACCTGGAGCTGGCGACACGCCAAAGACCGTGGACAGCGACTTCGCGACTTTCACAAGCCTGCCGCAATTCGAGTCTCTCTCGACACTTACAAGCGAGCTCTCAGTCTGACCAACGCGCTGGCTCTGGCCGCTGGCTGCCGCGGGTTCGCCGTCACCAAAGACGACAAGATTGGACGCGTTGTATTCACAGGATACAACGCTGATATCCAATTACGCATCACGGAGCTGCTCCAGGACAAAACCCGACCCAGCGTTGGATACGACGGAAAGACTGGAACTGAAACCTACCAGGTTCCGACCGGATGGCTTCGCCTGACTCTGCAGACGGGATATCGGGACGGTCCATCATTTGAAGATCGTGAATCCGGCACCTTGGAATCGCAGCTCGATCGCGTCTTCGCCGCGATGTATCGTCTAGTCGTCAAAGTGTGGGAGAAGGACCGGCAACACTTAGAGTTTCATCGCCGACTTGAGGAGGACAGTAAACGGCGTGCCGAAGAAAAGCGACTTCGTGCAGAGCACGAAACAGTACTTGCTAAGCAACGTGGCCGTCGCAGGCAGCTCGCAGTTGAAGCAACAAACTGGAGCAGAGCCAAGCGCATCCGCGAATACATCGCACATATTCGTACGTCAGTGCCAATGCAGTCTCCGCCTGCAGATCCGATCTTTGCGTGGATCGAATGGGCGCATAAAGTAGTGGAAAACCTTGATCCAACTTTGCGTCGTATATCCGGCACGATGACTGAAGGTGGAGAATCAACAAGCCATGACCTAGAATGTGCCAAGGGAAGTGAATGCTAATAGACGCATGCTCAATGTTCGGCTCCTTCCTACTTGCCGACAGCGCCTCACAATCCTCGCTCCTTCGCCATTTTCTCAATCGCGCGGACCTTGTGGCTCTGCGCAAGGTGCGCATAGCGCTTCACCATGTTGAGCGTGCGATGGCCTAGTGTGTCGGCAATCTCGAGTAGCGATGCGCCCTGGCTCGCAAGATAACTTGCCGTGGTATGGCGCAGATCGTGGAACCGGAAGTCTTCGAGCTTCGCGGCGATGAGCGCCTCCTGCCAGTACCCGTCGAAGTGCACGTAGGGCCCAGGGAAGCCGCTAGCCTGCGGAAACACGAACTCACTCCTCGCACTGTTCTGTAACTTGAGCTCCCGCAATGCCTCGAGCGCCTTGCCGACCAGCGGCAACACACGCGAATCGCCGTTCTTCGTATCGTGCACTGTGGCGCGAGCAGTCTTAAGGTCGATGTCGGACCATTTGAGATTGATAAGCTCGCCGCGGCGGGCGCCTGTGGAGATTGCGAGCACGACAAGGGTATGCAGCGCTTTCCAATCTGACGCCGCGCAGGCTTCGAGTAACGCCTCACGCTCTTCGTCTGACAGGAACCGTACACGGCCGCGTGGCTCCTTCTTTTTGCTGATATCGGCCGCCGGGTTGCGGTCCATCAAGCGCCATTCTTTGACGGCGAGATTGAGTACCCGCGCGAGCACGATCAGATATTTGTTACAGGTCGCGGGCGAGCGCGCGTATTCAGCCGGCGCCGTAACCTCGCCCGTCTTTCGGTCCTTGTGCGGCTTGCCCCGAGTAAATTTCTCCGCGGCCAGCGCGTCGCGAGCCTCGACGATGCGATCAGGCGTGATCTCGGCGAGTGTCAGCCCTGCAAAGCGATCCTCCCACCATTTCAAATGCCGCTCGCGCGCGCTCTTCGCGGGCTCGGGCCAATCCGCCGTGACCGTCTCTCTGTAGCGCTTGGCTACGTCGGCGAATGCCGTGCGTCTCGAGCGCATGCGCGGGAAGTCGCGGCCTTCATCTATCGCCGCCTCAATACTCGTTGCCCACTTTTGCGCTTTGAGTCGATTCGCGAATGTCGCGCTCTGAGTCGGCCGCCCCTTTACTCGCACCTGCGCACGGTACGAAATTTCTTTAGTGAGGGGACTGACGATTCGCTGAATGCTGGCCATTTGCGTCCGCCTTCCGCTTGCGCAGCGGAGAGTAATTCAGTGCACTGAGAGTGCACGAAATTTGGCTTGGCAGAAAGCCGTAAAACGGTGAGTGCTTTTAAATACTTGATTTATAGGTGTATTTAGTGGGACGGGTGGGGATCGAACCCACGACCAAAGCCTTAAAAGGGCCTTGCTCTACCAACTGAGCTACCGTCCCAAGCATTTTATTTAAAGCGGCTGCCGTGCAAGGAGCCAGCCCCTGACGGGGCGGCGAATAATACTACACAGGCCGATAGCGCGTAGGATCCGCTATGCCTGCCGCTTCGAAGCCACTCCTCCTGATGCGACACGAGTCGCAGCGCCCACATGCGCGGCCGAGCTCGTCGGCCTGATAGCACGACACGGTTGCACTAAAGTCCACGCCGAGCCGCTGGCCCTCGCGGATAATCTGCGCCTTGTTCCAGCTGATGAGGGGTGTGTGCACGCGGCACGGCTGCCCCTCGACGCCAGCCCGCGTCGCCAGAGCCGCCATTGTCTCAAACGCGCGGATGAATTCAGCCCTGCAGTCGGGGTAGCCGCTAAAGTCAACGCTATTTACGCCGATGAAGATGTCATTGGCACTGAGCACTTCGGCCCAGCCCAACGCAAGCGCCAGCATCAGCGTATTGCGCGCCGGAACATAAGTCGCGGGAATGCCCGCGGTGGGCGCTTGCGGAATCGCGATATTGGCGTCGGTGAGTGCCGAGCCGCCGATGCCGGCCAGATCGACGCGCATGGTGCGATGTTCCAGCGCGCCCAGAGCGCGCGCGATGCGCGCTGCGGCGTCGAGTTCGGAGGCGTGACGCTGTCCGTACGCGACCGAGAGCGCATAGCAGTCAAAACTCTGCGCGCGCGCCCAGGCGAGTGTCGTCGCGGAGTCCAATCCTCCGGAGAGCAGGATAACCGCAGCTCGTCTCATATATAGCACCGAGGCCCGCGGACTGTTCGCATGATGAAGCGCCTACTTGCCGGCAACGTTGCCCCAGAGGTATTTATGTAGTTGGATCTGAAAGCGAACTGGTAAGCGGTCCTGTAGCACCCAGTCGGCAAGATTCCGCGCGGGCAGCTCCTCATGGCTCGGAGAAAACAGCACGCTGCAACGCGAGTCGAGCCCGAGCTCGCGCAGCTTGGCGACACTCCATTCGTAATCCGCGCGGCTGCAGATGACAAATTTCACGAGGTCTTTGCGAGTCAGGCGGTCAAGCTCGGCGTAGCGATTGCGTGGCTCTTCACCCGAACCCGGCGTCTTGACGTCGACCACGAGCACCACGCGTGCATCGATCCCGGAAAGCTCCATCGCACCGCTCGTCTCGAGCGAGACTCGATAGCCCGCGGCGCACAGCCGCTCGAGAAGCTCCAGGCAGTGCCTCTGTGCCAGCGGCTCGCCGCCGGTGACGCAGACATGTCGCGCGGCCTGCTCACGCACTCGCGCGAGAATTGCGGGCAGCTCCCACCACTCTCCGCCATGAAACGCGTAGGCGGTGTCGCAGTATTGGCAGCGCAATGGACAGCCCGTAAGGCGGATGAACGTCGTCGGAATGCCGGCGGTATCCGCCTCCCCTTGCAGCGAATAGAAGATCTCGGTGAGTTTCAGGCGCGACACGCAGGCGCCTGAGGCTACCGGGCATCGGGCGGCAGACGCTTCAGGCGCTCGGTGGCGAGGCGCGCCGCATCGCTGTCGGGATAGCGCTGCGTCACCTGCGTCAAAGCGGCGCGCGCTTCGGCGTAATGCTTGAGCTCTTGCTGTGTGAACCCGAGCTTGAGTAGCGCATCGGGGGCCTTGCGCGAATTCGGCCAGCGCTCACCGACGGCGCGAAACGCAACCGCCGCATTGTCGTAGTCGCGAGTCACGTAATAGGCCTCGCCGAGCCAGTACTGAGCATTGTCCGCAAGATCGCTGGTTGGATAGTTCGCAAGATATTGCTTGAACCCCGTGATCGCGACAGCATAGTTGGCGCTCTTCAGCGCCTCGAAGGCCTGCACGTAGGCCGCCTGCTGCGCGGAGCCGCCGGATGCGGGGCTCGCTCCGGCCGGGCCGCCCGCGGGCGCGACCGCACCGCGCTCCGCCAGCCGGCGGTCGAGATCCGCATAGAGATCGCGCTGCTGCTTACGCATGGCTTCCGTGCCATTCTGCAGCTCGTCCACTTGCCCGCGCAGGGTGCGCACTTCCGCCTGCACCGCATCCAGATGCTGTGCCATATCAAGAAGGCTCTGATTCGACATGATGCGCTCGATCTTCGTCAGGCGCGCATCGAGGTCATTGAGCCGCACCTGCACCGGGTCCTCTTCGGAACGCGTCAGCGAGCATCCGGCGAGCAGGCCCAGGAGCAACACGGCGCTGGATTTCAGCATGGAGCGCGGCCCCTATTTGAGGTAGACAATCTCGACCCGCCGATTCTGCGCCCAGGCCGCCTCGTTGCTGCCGGCGGCGGCGGGACGCTCGGCGCCATAGCTCACGGTGGAGAGCTGCGTCTCGGTGGCGCCTTGCAACAGCAGTGCACGGCGCACCGCCTGGGCGCGCCGCTCGCCAAGTCCGATGTTGTACTCACGTGAGCCGCGCTCGTCGGTATGCCCTTCGAGCCGTACGCGCACGGTCGAATTGGCGGCCAAATAGCGCGCGTGCGCGGCGACTACCCCCGGCCCCTCGCCCTTGATCTCGCTGCTGTCGAAATCAAAATAGATGATCCGCTTCGCAAGAATACCCGCCAGCGGTCCGGGCGCAGCCGCGCCCTCCTCGCCGCCCGCCGCCGTGGCTGACCCGGCGCCGCCGCTCTGGGCGCCCGCCGTCTGGTCGGTTGGAGCCTCGGCACGCTTCGGCTTGCCATGGCAGGCAACCAGGCCAATGGCCGCGGCAACCATCAATATCAAAACTGTTCGACGCATACATCGCTCCCCGTGCACGGCCGCGCGAGCGGCCTAAATTTTCACTGCTGGGCAAAAGGAGCCCATACCGGCTCCCGGACCTCGCCCAGATCGGACTTCAAACGCTGGCCCGTCAGGCCATCGACCGCAACCGTCGCGAGCACGCCGCGCTCGCCCTCCTGATCGGAATAGATCAGCGCGGCACTGTTCGGCGCAAAGCTCGGCGATGTGTCGAGGCGGCCGCGCGACAGCACGCGTACCGCGCCGCTTTGCAGATCCTGCACCGCGATGCGGTAGTTGCCTTGATCGAGTGTGACCATGGCGAGCTCTTTGCCGTCCGCGGAAATGCGCGGGCGCGCGTTGTAAGTGCCCTCAAAGGTTATCCGTTTCGGGCGCGCGCCGCTCTGCAATCCGACTTCATAAATCTGCGGCCCCCCCGCGCGATCGGAGGTGAAGTACAGGGCGCTGCCGTCCGGCGTCCAAACCGCCTCGGTGTCAATGGCGGGATCATCGGTGACGCGCGTGAGGTTCTGCGTAGCCAGATCGAGCACATAGATGTCCGGATTGCCGCCGGCACCGCCGAGGGTGAGGGCAAGCTTGTGCCCGTCCGGAGACCACGCCGGTGAGCCATTGATACCGGCGCGTGCGGACACTTGGCGACGCTCGCCGCTGCGCACCTCCTGCACGTACACCGCCGAACGGTGATTCTCGAAGGACACATAGGCGAGCCATTGCCCGTCCGCGCTCCAGGCCGGCGACATGAGCGGCTGGCGCGATTCCAATATCATGCGCGGATTCTCGCCGTCGGCGTCGGCCACAATCAGCTGAAAGACCTGCGCTGGCGGCATTCCATTCACCGCCACGTAAGCGATACGCGTGGCGAATGCGCCGCGCACCCCGAGTATTTTTTCATAGATCGCATCGCTCACGCGGTGCGCGGCATTGCGCAGGCCGTTCGAGGCTGCTGTGAATCGCTGGCTCGTCAGGCGCTGGCCGTTCAAGACATTGACGAGATCGACATCGACGGCGAGCTGCCCATCGGGCAGCGGCGTCACCCGCCCGACCGCGACGTAGTCGTTACCGTCCGCGCGCCAGTCGGCCAGTTGCACGTTCTCGACGCGCGACGGACTGGTGAGCATGCGGGCGCGTGGCATGGCGCGGAAACGGCCGCTGCCCTCCAGATCATGCTGCACGACCGCCGCGATATCGAGGCCGCCATCCGCGGCCGTGTGGGCGAACGGCACGATCGCGATCGGTATGGGATCGGTGACTCCGGAGGTGATTTCGATCTTCAATTGCGCATGCGCGGCCGCTGCCGCCCACAAGCCCAGGAGGAGGAGCGCGCGGCACGGCGGCGACTTACCGAAAATGCGTTCTGAATGGTTCATGGCATCAGTCGACTGGCTTGAATTGAATTTCCAGATTGCGCTCGAAGAGCGCCGGGTCGGGGGGTGGCGGCAGGGGCGATGCGCGAAAGGCCGCCGCCTGGATGGACTCGCGCACGGCCGCATCACCATTGCATTGCCCCAGACGCACATTGACCACTTCGCCTCCCGGAACCTGTGTGACGTACACGATACAGTCAATTCCCGTCCGTGCCGATGGTGGCCGTAACCACGCGCGCTGGATGCGCGCCTGGATCTGCGCTTCCCAGCTGGCAAGCTGGCCGTTGCTGCGTGCCGCCATCACGTGCTCTTCCGCCGCCAGGCTGTGCTGCAAATCCGCCTCGCGCTGCTCGCGCAGCCGCGCTTCCTCCGCCTTGCGCTTCTCCTCGGCAATGCGCTTCTCATCGGCCTGCCGCTTCTCCTCGGCCTGGCGTTTCTCCTCGGCCTTGCGTTTCTCCTCGGCCTGCCGCTTTTCCTCGGCTTGGCGCTGCTCCTCCGCCTGACGCTGCACGTCCGCCTGGCGCTTCTCTTCCGCTTCGGCAGCGCGCTTCTCCTGCACCTGCCGCTCGGCCCGGTCAGCCGCGTCCTGCGCAGCCTGAGCTCGCTGAGTGAGCTCCTCAGGCGTCGGCGCGGGAGGGCCTGTCGGCTCCGGCTCAGGTGCAGGTGCAGGTGCAGGTGCAGGCTGCGGTTTGACCGGCGGCGGCGTCCGTGCCGCCGGCCGGGCCAGGCTACGTCCGTCGACTACCGTAGCCTCGATCGCCAGAGTGTGCGGCGCCGGCGGGCTGCGGTCCCGGAATGTCCACCATCCATAGGCGATCAACCCCAGAATCGCCGCATGCAGGAGCAGCGACTGCGCAATCGAGATCCAGCGATCGCCCCGGCGCTCGGCCATACAATTCGCGCCGGCCGCCTAGCTGCGGTGGGGCGGCGCGGGCGGCGGATCCGTGACGAATCCGACCTTGGCTGCGCCCGCTTTCTGCAGGATCACCATGGCGTCGATGAGCTGCCCGTAGGCAATGGTGCGATCCGCCTTCACCAGAACGGGCAGGTCGGGTTTGCGGCGCAGGGCGGCGGCGGTTCGCGCGCCGACCGTGTCTTCATCGAGCGGACTCTCCGGGTGGCTGCCCACATTGAGATACAGCTTTCCCGCCCGATCGATCGAGAGTACGAGCGGATTGGCGTTTTTGAGCAGTTCCGCATCCAGAGGTTCCGCGGCTGCCTTGGGGAGGTCCACCTTGACGCCCTGCATCAGCAGAGGCGCCGTCACCATAAAAATGATCAGCAGGACGAGCATGACATCGATGTAGGGCACGACGTTGATGTCGCCCATAAGCTTACGCTTGCGGGATCCTTGGGCCATTGCCACCTCCTAGACGCCGGCCGCGCTGCTGCGCGGGGCATGACGTTGTAGAACCGTCGAAAACTCCTCCATGAATCCATCGTAGCGAATCTCCAGGCGCGCAACCTGGTCCGCATAGCGGTTGTAGGCGAGCACGGCGGGGATCGCCGCGAAGAGGCCCGCGGCGGTGGCCACCAGCGCCTCGGAGATGCCTGGCGCGACCATGGCGAGCGTCGCCTGCTGCACGTTTCCGAGAGAGCTGAAGGCGCTCATGATTCCCCACACCGTGCCAAAGAGGCCCACATAGGGACTCGTCGAGCCGACGCTCGCCAGTGTGGCGAGGCTCTGCTCGAGCCGGTCGATCTCGCGCAACTGGGCGACGCGCATGGCGCGCCGCGCGCTCTCGAGCAACTGGTCCGGCGTCGTGGTGCCCTGCTGCTTGGAGCGGGCGAACTCGCGAAAGCCGAACTCGAAAATACTCGACATGCCGGTTGCGCCGCCGCGGGACTCGATGCCGCGATAAAGCTGCGACAGGTCCCCGCCTGACCAGAAATTGCTCTCGAACTGGTCGGCCTCGCGCCGCGCGCGCCGAATGACGATGCGTTTTCTGAAAATGATGGCCCACGAGGAGAGCGAGGCGAGCGCCAGGAGCGCCAGCACCACTTGCACGGGGATGCTCGCCTGCATCACGAGATGGATGATCGACAGATCCGGGGTCATGAGGGGGGCTCCGGCGCATCCAGCGCATTCATGAGTAGTGAAGGAAGTCGCTTCGGACGAAAGGTGCCCGCATCCACGCACACGCACTGCACCTCGGCCTCGGCGAGCACCTGCGCGCGATGCGGCGCGGCGGAGTCCTGCCTTGAAATACGCTGCGCGAAGCAGATCGCCGTAACACCGCGCGGCCGCGCTTCGCAGCTGATAAGGAGCTCATCGTCCAGACGCGCCGGACGGCGATACTGGATGCTTACGTTCACGACCGGAAAGATGATGCCCGGATCCTGCGCCAGCGCCTGCTGCGAGAAGCCGCAGGAGCGCAGCCATTCAGTGCGCGCGCGCTCGAGAAACTTCAGGTAATTCGCGTAGTACACGACGCCGCTGCCGTCGGTGTCCTCCCAATAGACGCGCACACGCCACGCGAATGCGCTCACCGCCCCTCCTCAAACAGCGGCAGGCTCGCAGCCGGCCGCACCGGCGGCTTGAGCCCCAGATGCAGATAGGCGTTGCGGGTGGCGATGCGCCCGCGTGCGGTGCGCATCACGTAGCCTTGCTGGATGAGGAAGGGCTCAATCACATCCTCGAGCGTGCCGCGCTCCTCGCCGATTGCTGCCGCGATGCTCTCGATGCCGACCGGGCCGCCGTCAAACTTCTCAATGATGGTCGCGAGGAGCTTGCGGTCAAGCGAGTCAAAACCCTGATGATCGACTTCAAGCATGTCGAGCGCCGCTCCCGCGAGGCGCTCATCGATGCCGCCGTCGCCCTTCATCTGCGCGTAATCGCGCACCCGGCGCAGCAGGCGGTTCGCGATGCGCGGCGTGCCGCGCGCACGCTCGGCGATGCGGCGCGCGCCGGCGGCGTCAATCGGCGTCTTCAGAATGGCAGCCGAGCGGGTGACGATGCGCTCGAGCTCCTCGACGCCGTAGAACTCGAGGCGCTGCACGATCCCGAATCGATCGCGCAGCGGCGAGGTGAGAAGCCCCGCTCGGGTGGTGGCGCCGACGAGCGTGAAAGGCGGTAGATTGAGTTTGATGGAACGCGCCGCCGGCCCCTCGCCGATCATGATATCGAGCTGATAATCCTCCATGGCCGGATAGAGCACCTCCTCGACCACGGGGGAGAGGCGGTGGATCTCGTCCACAAAGAGCACGTCGCGCGGCTGCAGATTGGTGAGAATCGCCGCTAGGTCGCCGGGCCGCTCGAGGACGGGGCCCGCCGTCTGGCGCAGATTGACGCCGAGCTCAGTAGCGATGATGTTGGCGAGCGTCGTCTTGCCGAGGCCCGGCGGCCCGAAGATGAGCACATGATCGAGCGCTTCGGCGCGCTGCCGGGCGGCACCGAGGAATATTTCCAGCTGTGCCTTCACCTGCGTCTGGCCGACGTACTCCGCGAGGCGGCGCGGTCGGATTGCGCGCTCCACCGCCTCCTCCTCGCCCGTCGCGGCCACGTTGATCACCCGTTCGGCTGGCGTCATGTGCACATCGCTCCCTAGTCGCGCGCAGCGCCTTGCAGCGCGCGGCGGATCAATTCCTCGGTCGTATGCGTGCCCGGCTCGACGACCTTCAGGAGTCGCGCGGCTTCGGCGGGCTTGTAGCCGAGCCCGATGAGGGCGCCTATGGCTTCGGCTTCCGGGCTCGCGCCATCGCGGCGCGCGACGCCGGCCTCACCGTCCACGTTCGCCACGCGATCACGCATCTCGACGAACAGGCGCTCCGCGGTCTTGCGGCCGATCCCCGGAACGCGGATCAGGGCGGCGACGTCCTCGTTCAGGATGCACTGCGCGAACGCCTCGACGCTGATCCCCGAGAGGAGCGCGAGCGCGATCTTTGGTCCGATGCCCGAAACCTTCAGAAGATTGCGGAACAGGCGTCGCTCATCCGGAGTGGCAAACCCGTACAGCATCTGCGCATCCTCGCGCACCACCAAATGCGTAAGGAGACTCACCTCCTGCCCGATCGCCGGCAGGTGGAAGAAGGTGGACATGGGGGCCTCCAATTCGTAGCCCACGCCTCCCACATCGATCCGCAGCTGCGGTGGCGTCTTCGCCGCGATGCGGCCGCGCAGCGAGCCGATCATCGTGTGAGCCCGCGCAGGCGCCGCGAATGCGCATGGCACACGGCGATCGCGAGCGCATCGGAGGCATCCGCCGCAATGCGCCCGTCGAGCCGCAGCAGCGCACGAATCATATGCGCCACCTGCTGCTTCTCGGCGCCGCCGAAGCCGACGACTGCGAGCTTGATCGCGCGCGGTGCGTATTCAAAGATCGGCAGCCCCTCCGGCAGCGCCGACAGCACTGCACCACGCGCCTGCCCGAGCTTGAGCGCACTGTCGGCATTGCGATTGACGAAGACCTGCTCCACCGCCACCTCCTGCGGGCGGTGCAGCGCCACGAGCTCGCGCACGCCTTCGAAAATAACACGCAGCCGCTGCGCGAGCGTTGTGCCGGAGGCGCTGATGCAGCCATGCGTGCAATGCACATTGTCGGGACCGTGGCAGTCGATGACGCCAAATCCCGTGCGCCGCGAGCCCGGATCGAGCCCGAGGATGCGCAGGCTCGCGAGCGGCTCCAGGCGCAGCACCGCCAGCGGCGGCTCAAAGCTGCGCCACGACCTCGTCGGATATCTCGGCATTTGAATAGACGCCCTGTACATCCTGCAGTTCACGCAGCGCCGCCTGCAGATGGCGCATGCAGTCGGCGGCGCTGCCGGCGAGTGGCACGGCGAGCGACGCGCGCTCGGTCAGATCGCAGTACAGCGGCGCAAATCCCGCCGCTGCCAGCCGCGCGCGTACGGCGTCGGACTCCCGCGGGTCGGCGAGGACCTCGATCGCACCGGCGGCACCTTCGACAATGTCCTCCGCACCGGCATCGAAGGCCAGCCTGCGCAGAGCCGCCTCATCCGTCGCGGGCGCAAAGCTCATGCGCGCCACCGCCTTGAACAGGTAGGCGACCGACCCGGGGGCGCCCAGGGCGCCGCCGTATTTCGTGAACACATGACGCAGCTCCGCGACAGTACGCTTGGGGTTGTCGGTGAGACAATCGACGATCACTGCAGCCCCGCCGGGACCATACCCTTCAAAACGGGCGCTCTCAATACTCACGTCTGCGGCGGCGTCGTGAAGACAAGCGCTATCATAGCGGCAAATCGCAGCCCGCGACATGCCGCAAGGCTACTCACACACCGCGCCCGTCCGTCGTGCAAACCGTACTCACCTGTCCACCGTGGATTCGCGACACGCTCGCGCGCGCCGCGCAGGCGATCGAGGCTGCGACGAGCGGCGCAGCCACACCTGTCCACCTTGGTGTTGAAGCCGCGCAGATCATTGGGGCCCTGACCGACGGCGAGGATCTCGCGCACGCCGTCCTCGTACGCCCCGCTTTGCAGCATGCGGATTTGAGCGTGGAGAAACTCGCGCGCTTGGTGTCCCCGCAAGCCGCGCATACGGCCGCCGCACTCGAGGACCTTGGCGAGCTCGGGCTGCCGCGCAACTGGTCGGCCGCACAGGGGCTCGGACCGCAGCAGGCGGAGACCGTACGCAAGATGCTGCTGGCGATGGTGAGCGATCCGCGTCTGGTCCTGGCACGACTTGCCGAGCACCTGGTGCAGGTGCGCCATGCCCGCTCTCTTGAAGCGGCCGAGCGCGAGCGCCTCGCGCTTGAGGCGCGTGCGGTGTTCGCACCGCTCGCGAGCCGTTTGGGCGTGTGGCAGATCAAATGGGAGCTTGAGGATCTGGCGTTTCGCTATCTCGAAGGCGCCGAATACCGGCGCATCGCCGCAGCACTCAAAGAACGGCGCGCCGAGCGCGAAGAGTACATCGTCGCGCTGTGCGCGGCGCTGCGCGCCGAGCTCGAAGCCGCGCACATCGAGGCCGAGGTCTACGGGCGGCCCAAACATATCTACAGCATCTATCGCAAGATGCACGCCAAGCGCCTGGCGTTCGCTGAGCTCTTCGACGTGCGCGCCGTGCGCATCATTGTCGCCTCGGTGCCCGACTGCTATGCGGCCCTGGGGCTCGTGCACGGCCGCTGGCGCAACGTACCCGCACAGTTCGACGACTACATTGCAACGCCAAAGGAAAACCTGTATCGCTCGATTCACACCGCCGTGATCGGACCGCAGGGCAAAAGCCTTGAGATTCAGATCCGCACCCGCGAGATGCACGAACAAGCCGAACTCGGCGTTGCCGCGCACTGGCAGTACAAGGAAGGTGGCCCGACCGACCGGCAGTACGCGCGCAAGATCGAGTGGGTGCGGCGGCTCCTCGACCCGGCTGCCGCCGCGGACACCGAGCGCGATTTTCTCGAGCGCACGCGCGCGGAGCTGTTCACGGATCGCATCTATGCCCTCACTCCGAAGGGCGAGGTCATCGATCTGCCGCGTGGCGCGACTCCGCTTGATTTTGCCTACCACGTCCATACGGGCCTCGGGCACCGCTGCCGCGGCGCCAAGGTGAACGGCCGCATCGTGCCGCTCACCTATGCGCTGAAGAACGGGGAGATCGTCGAGATCATCGTCGGCAAGGATGCCGCGCCCAGTCGCGATTGGCTCGCCCGCGATCAGGGATATCTCGCCTCCGCGCGCAGCCGCGCGAAGGTACGGGCATGGTTTCGCAAGCTCGAGCCCGCCGCGACGGCGACGCCGCGCGCAACTCTCGTGGCAAGCTCCGCGCCAGCGCGCGCAGCGCCGGCAAGCGCCGCGCGCCCGAAGGGCCGCACCCGCACCGGCATCGAGATCGAGGGCGTGGGAGATCTGCCGATGACGCTCGCCGGCTGCTGTGGGCCCGCCCGCCCGCAGGCGATCATGGGCTACGTCACGCTCGTGCGCGGCGTCACCATCCATCGGGGCGACTGTGCCAGTTTGGCGCGCATGCGCGCCCTCAAACCGGAGCGCGTACTGCGGGTCGAATGGACGGCCGATGGCGGCGCACCCGGAAGTGCGCCCCTGGCGCGCTAACGATTCACAAAGTCGATGGCGCGCTTGTCGGCCGCAAGCGCCGCCTCGTGCAGCGCTTCGGAGAGCGTCGGATGCGCATGCATCGTGCGCTGCAGGTCCTCGCTGCTCGCCGAGTACTCCAGGGCGAGTACCGCTTCGGCGATGAGCTCGCCCGCGAGCGGACCGATGATGTGCACGCCGAGAATCTCGTCGTCGTCCTGGGCCGCAATCAGTTTCGCAAAGCCCTGCGTCTGCTCCATCGCGCGCGCGCGGCCGCTGGCAAGAAATGGGAAGACGCCGACCTTGTAGGCACGGCCGCTCGCCTTCACCTGCTCCTCCGTGAGGCCCACCCAGGCAATCTCCGGCGCGGTGTAGATGACGGAAGGGACGGTCTTGTAGTTGACCTCGGAGAAGTGTCCGGCGATCAGATCCGCGACCGACACGCCCTCCTCCTTGCCCTTGTGCGCCAGCATCGGGCCCCGTACGCAATCACCCACCGCCCAGACTCCATCCACGCCGGTGCGACACTCGTGATCGACCTGGATGAAGCCGCGCTCATCGAGCTTGACCCCCGTACCGGGAGCGAGCAGTCCCTTGGTGAAAGGGCGGCGGCCGATGGCGACGATGAGCTTATCGAACGCCACGCTCTGCTCGCCCTTCGGGTCGGTGTAGGCGACCGTGACGACGTCACCCTCGACCTTGGCCCCCTGCACCTTTGCACCCAGGCGGATGTCGAGACCCAGCTTCTTGAAGTGCCGCTGCGCCTCCTTCGCGACCTGCTGGTCAACGAGCGGCAGAAAATCCGGCAACGCTTCAAGAAACACGACATCGCTGCCGAGGCGCCGCCACACGCTGCCGAGCTCAAGGCCAATGACGCCGGCGCCGATGACACCGAGCCGCTTCGGCACGGCCTCCAGATCGAGCGCGCCGCAGGAGTCGATGATGTACTTGCCGTCAAAGGGCGCCGCCGCGAGCGCGGTCGGCACGGACCCCGAGGCCAGCACGACGTGCTGCGCCGCCAGTTCCCGTTGGCTGCCGTCATGGGCGGTGAAGCGTACGCGTTTGCCGGGCAGGAGCTGTCCATGACCCTGCAAGGGCGCGACACCGCTGCCTTTGAAGAGCGCGAGGATGCCCTGGGTGCTCGCCTTGACGATTCCGGACTTGCGCTTTTGCATCTGCGGCACATCGAAGCTGGCGCCCGTGGTGCGAATGCCGTGCACGGCGAACTCCTCACGCAGACGATGGTAGAGCTCGGAGGACTCAAGCAGCGCCTTCGAGGGAATGCAGCCGACGTTGAGGCAGGTGCCGCCGAACACGGGCGCGCCCTCGCGATTCTTCCATTCATCGATGCAGGCAACCGTAAGCTTGTTTTGGGCGGCGCGGATCGCGGCCGGATAGCCAGCCGGGCCGCCGCCGATCACGACGACGTCAAATGAGTCGGACATAAATTCTTCCGCTTAGATTTGTAACAGCATGCGGCCAGGATCCTCGAGGCAATCCTTGACCGCGACGAGAAACTGAACGGCGTCGCGCCCGTCGATGATGCGATGATCGTAGGTCAGCGCCAGATACATCATGGGTCGCGCGACGATTTCACCGCGCACCACCATGGGCCGCTCCTGGATTTTGTGCATGCCTAAAATGGCGCTCT
>Ga0210394_10000345_pt1 | contig 104862 bp, 96 predicted proteins | sample IncBWC12MmetaG_FD_160121 | JGI IMG/M metagenome (GOLD analysis project Ga0210394, IMG submission 160121) | Forest soil microbial communities from Barre Woods Harvard Forest LTER site, Petersham, Massachusetts, United States - Inc-BW-C-12-M | ecosystem: Environmental > Terrestrial > Soil >...
CTGATCCGTGGCTTCCAGAGGACTGCCAGTCAGAGGGTTGGTGACACCGAAATGAAATTGCTGATCGAACGAATTGGGACTCTGAAACCAGGAACGCGAATAGCCGACATTCAGGTGAAGAGAATCCGCGCCCGATACCTGATAATCTACGCGGTCAAACAAATTTTCCTCATTTCCTTTGTCATGGATTACCACAAACTCTGGTGGATCGAGGAACCGGCCGCTATTCAGCCCGTTCGCGGAGATGAAGTTTCCCCACTTTTGACCGCCGTAAGCGAGATTGAAGCCGAGGTTGGACGATCCGTAGGATCCGTAGGAGACGTTCACACTGCCGTGAGGTGTAGTCACTCCCTGCCCCGAGCGCGTCGTGGCCACGATCACCAAGCTCGTCTTACCCCCATATTCAGCGGGCGGTGCGCCTTGGATGACCTCCAGCGACTCAACCGAATCTACGGGAATCTGGTTCGAAAAGACTTTGCTTTGCTGGTCGGTGATAGGCTGACCGTCAACCGAGAACGAGTTCTCGGCGTGGTCGCCCAACCCGTGAAACAGGCCGTTCGAGTCTGCGGCCACCCCCGGTGACGCGAGTGTAACCAATGAACTCAATGACGATGAAGCGCTTTCCAAAGGGATCTTGTCGAACAACCCGCGATCAATGTCGGTGTGAGCGGTGGGATCGTTCTCCAGCAGATCTCCAGCAGCTTCCACCGTCATGCTCTCCGAAGATCCGGCTACCGTGAGGTTGATTCGGATGTCCAAAGGCACGGCGGATCGAACTTCGACGTCCTGAGCATAAGCACCAAATCCCGCACTCGTCACGCTCAAATGGTAGGGGTTAAACGGCACGTTGGCGAAACTGAATCTCCCGGAACTATCCGTGGTGGCTGATCGGTCGAAATGGCTTACCGGGTTATGAATCTCGACGCCCGCATTAGCAACCACAGCGCCGGAAGGGTCCAGGACTGTGCCGCTCAGGGACGCGGAGTTGGATTGGGCGCCGGCCAATCCGCCCGCCAGACACAAGAATAAGGAAACAATGGCAATAAAAGACCGCTTGTAATAACTCAGCATGATTTCTCCTGTGCGAATAGGATCAGTACCCGGCAAGCGGGTACCTGTACCGCTGATTCAGCGATTCCTAGAGCACAGGTGGAGGACGGATATGGAGGGACGAGGCAAAACCAGAAGACTTGTAGACGACGTTGGCAGGCACAACCAGCACCGCGCGAACCAACACCGGGACTGGCCGATAAAGAGCCTGGCTAATAACTCCGGCATGCGCCACCGAGCAGATCGAGCACTCGTGACTCGGTACGGTGGAGTTGTCAGAATGTACGTGGATTGCCTGGATGAAACCGGTGAACGCCACCAAAAGCGCACACAGCAAGACTAGAGCCGCGAGGCTCCTGTCTTCGTTTCTGCGTGATTGGCCGTTCGCTGGAATCAAGCTTGGCACATTCTTAACTAGCTTTCGGTATATCACAATTAGACGCGAGCCGCACCAGTTGGTTACTCAGGTATCCAGACAGCTATAAACCGAACAATTCCCGCAGCCTCTTGGTCTGGGCACGGCTGACGGGAATCTCGGTTTGCTTCTTGTCATCCATGCGCAATTGGTAGGAACTCTTGAACCAGGGAACCACTTCCTTAATGCGGTTGATGTTCACCAGGTAAGAGCGGTGCGCCCGCCAGAAAAAGGTCTGATCGAGACTTTCCAACAATTCCTCTAGCGTGCGGCAGTTGGATTGCCCCTCCATCCCGTTTGCTCCGGTGGTAACCGCGGTGATCACACCATCCTCGATGGACGCAAAACAAATGTCTCTTTGATTTACCAGGAACAACCGGCCGGCGGCTTTCAGCAGAACTTTGGAAGTCTGCGGCTTTTGCGATTCCAGCATGCGCACCAGGGTCTCAAACTTGTCGGAAGATGCGCTGCTGCCCTCCATTTTCGCTTTGGCCTTTGCGACGGACTGCGCCACTCGCTTCTTGTCGAAGGGCTTGAGCAGGTAGTCCACGGCATTGACTTCAAATGCTTTCACCGCATACTGGTCAAACGCCGTGGCGAAGACGATCTTGGGCAGCGAGACCTTTTTGTCGAGCAATTTCTTGATAACGCCAAAGCCGTCAAGGCCCGGCATCTGCACATCGAGGAAAAGCAAATCGGGATTATGCTCGCGGATAAGACTCACCGCTTCGACGCCGTTCTTGCCCTGGGCGACGACGTCAACATCGCCCACGTTTTTGAGTAGGAAGGCAAGTTCGTCACGGGCGAGTTGCTCATCGTCCACGATCACAGCTGATAGGGACATTAAGGCTCCTTGCCACAGACCGAACGCAAACCGTAGCTATCTGAAGTATAGCCGCTTTAGACAGGGTCAACGCAAGCTGGTAGTGGGGGCGGTTTTGAAGTTATGAAACCTTAGCTCGCCCGTTGGGTAAGTGGTGCAGTTTGAATCCTCTCACCTTACTATCGCAATGAAGGCATGGAAACCTGCTTCGCTGAAAGCCATGCCGCCGCGGTCAAACATAATGTAGTCGCGATTGAGAAAACGATGGGAATAATAAAAAAATATTTCCAGCTCAAAACCGTGATGGCGGAAAAGCAAAGAGCGAACGTCCACGCCGTGCCGCGCATGCGCGCCAAAGACTCCGGCGGAAGGCCGCCCAGTTGCCACGCCAATGCCGCCGCGAGTAGAAAAAACACGCTGACAAAGAGTCCAAACCCCACATAAAAATCCCAATAAGTGCGGCTAAACCCCATGATGGAAAAGTGAGTTGACTGCATGGAGCCAAGATCTACTGCCCACTTGGGATCGGACCAGGGAAAACCAGACGTGTGTCCGGCGTCAAAAAGCAGCAGAAGGACAGCAGCGATCCGATACAACATAGATGCTTTCATTCTTGCCTCCAGCGATCACGGCAGCGGGCACCACTATCGTGCCGCGCAGGTTCAAACCGTACCACTACCCGCAATCCGGAATCAGGAGCAATCCAAGCCCACATGATCAGTGACGGCCCATCATGGCGCCCATGTCCATCTTCTGGTAATCAGACGGAATCTCGAACAGGCTGGCGGGTTGCGATCCATCCTTAATATTCTGCAGCTCGCCTTCGCTGTTCTTGCCCTGCCATTTGATGGGGAAGGCAATCTTGTTATCGAGCCACACGTAACTGACATCACCGCTGGCCGACTTGGCTTCATACTTGATCGTGCTCCGGCCATTGACGCTTTCGCTTCCCACCTTGTGACACTCGCCACCCGGCTTGCTCGTCATTCTCTGCCAATCTCCGCATGCGTTCTCGACGTCGGTCGCACGGAAGTAAGCCCAGGTCCGCGCTGCTCCCGGACCCTGTCCCGCGGCGAATTCCATGTACATCTTTCGTTCCGCCATCAGCACATCGCTGGTCTGGGTGGCAAAGTTAATGATCACGGCGGCGTTGTGGCCGTTCTGTCCTTGAGACTCGAAACGCATTTTGTCCTTGGTGACATACATTTTGGCGGGGGTTGAAGCCGATTTGCCCTGCTCGTGGGTAACGATGTCAGCGGAAAAATCCTGCTGAGCCCAAACCGCGCCAGCTGCCAGAACGAACGAAACGAGAACCAATAGACGAGCGACGAATCCACGCTTCACGATTTTTCTCCTCATTTAGGTTTCACGACCGAAAACAAATCCAGCGGAGCAGAGAAGTCCTCTTGGGGGAGAACTAAAGCAGGATAGCAGAACTTACAGAACATCAAAAGTTAGACTGTCAAGCTGAAGATGGGTCAGTTCACATTCTCCAAAGCCAGCGCCATGCCCATGCCGCCGCTGACGCAAAGCGTGGCCACGCCGCGTTTCGCTTTGCGCTTGATCATCTCATGCAGCAGAGTGACGGTGATGCGAGCGCCGGTGCAGCCGATGGGATGCCCCAGCGCAATCGCTCCGCCGTTCACATTCAGTTTGTTGTGGTCAAAGTGCAACTCGCGGTCGCAAGCCAGCACTTGTCCCGCGAAAGCCTCGTTCAGTTCGATCAAAGCGAAATCAGCCAGGCGCAATCCGTGTTTCTCCGCCATTTTTCGCAGCGCCGGGACGGGACCAATACCCATGATGCGCGGATCGACACCCGCCGAAGTTACAGCAGCAATGCGGGCCAGCGGCTTAAGATTATTTTTCTTTACGAAGGCTTCTCCGGCGATTATCACCGCGGCGGCGCCATCGGTAATCCCGGAAGAATTGCCCGCCGTGATGGTCCCGGTCTTCGAGAAAACCGGAGGTAGCTTTGCCAGCTTATCCAAAGTTGCTCCCAGGAACGGATGTTCATCGCGGTTGAAGGTTAGCGTTCCCTTCTTGCTCTCGAGCGTCACCGGAACGAGTTCATTCTCGAATCGCCCAGCCTTAATCGCGGCCTCCGCGCGGGTCTGCGAGCACAACGCAAAATCGTCCTGCTCCTCGCGCGTAATCTTATACTGCTCGGCCAGCACCTCGGCGGTCTCGCCCATCACCATCTTGGCCAGGGGGCAGAAAAAACCGTCACGATACATGCCATCCACCAGTTCCTGGTTTCCCAGCCGATAACCCCAGCGTGCGCCGTCCAGGTAATAAGGCAGGCGCGACATGGACTCAGTGCCTCCCGCCAGCACGCAGTCCAGATTGCCGGTTGCGATCTCGTGATAGCCGAGTGCGATGGATTTCATGCCCGAAGCGCAGGCTTTGTTGACGGTGTACGCCGATACTTCCTGCGGCACGCCGCTGCGAATGGAGATCTGCCGCGCTGGGTTTGGTCCTCCGCCGGCCTGGCGGGCGTTGCCGAAAATGGTTTCGTCAACCTGATCGGGACGAATCGCCGCGCGCTCGATGGCAGCCTTCGCCGCAACCACTCCCATGTCTGCGGCGGTCATGGATGCGAGCGAACCCCCGAATTTTCCAATGGCTGTGCGTACCGCCGAAAGAATATAGACTTCTTGCATCAGTATTTCTCCGAAATCTCAGTCTAAAGCAATTTTCTCCCGCGCGTCCTCACGCGTCGAACCCCCCAGGCATTAAACTAAGTCCTTCATGAATTACATCTACGGCATCAACTCCGTGGCCGAGGCCCTGAAGGCGCGGGGTCGCACTTTCGCCTGGGTGGGAGTAGCCAAAGAGCGCCACGATCTTCGGCTCAAGCAGATTGTGGACGACTGCCGGCGGCAGGGTATCGCGGTGCGATTTGTTCCGCGCGCTGAACTCGACCGCATGGCTGGCAACAACGCGCATCAGGGCGTCGTAGCCGTCACTTCGGCGAAACAATACAACGACCTTGACGATGTGGTTGCCGCCAAGCGCGGCGAGCATTCGTTGATCGTTGTTCTGGACGGCGTGGAAGATCCGCACAACCTGGGAGCCATTCTCCGCACCGCGGATGCGGCTGGCGCGGATGGTGTAGTCATCCCCGAACGCAGAGCTGCCGGCGTTACGGCCATCGTGGCCAAGACTTCCGCTGGCGCCAGCGAGCATTTACCCATTGCGAAAGTGACCAATATAGCCCGCACCCTCGAGCAACTAAAAGAAAAAGACCTGTGGATGGTGGGCCTGGATGAGCGCGGTGAGAAAACCTATGATGCGCTCGACTACAACATGGACTGCGCCGTTGTTTTGGGTTCCGAAGGCAAAGGGCTGCATGACCTGGTGGCGAGAAAGTGCGATTTTCTCGTGTCCATCCCCATGCTGGGGAAGGTGCCATCGTTAAACGTCTCAGTCGCCGCCGGAGTTGTGTTGTACGAAATCGTGCGCCAGCGGCGGGAGAAGTCCGCATGAAGTTCCTCTGTGTCCTCTGTATCCTCTGTGGTTTAGGACTTCCTGCGTTTGCCATCGAGCGCGAAGCATTCACCTTCACAAACTATGACTTGAACGTCCGCGTCGAACCTGAGCAGCAGCGGCTGGCCGTGCGAGGAAAAATCACGCTCCGCAATGATTCGGCGACACCACAAAAAAATATAGCGCTGCAGATTTCCTCCACGCTCGATTGGAGATCCATCCAGCTTGCGGGGAAGCCGGTGCAGTTTATTTCTCACGTTTACGCTTCCGACATTGATCACACAGGAGCTCTCAGTGAAGCGATTGTGACACTGCCGACGGAGGTCCCGCCCAGAGGCGCCATCGATCTCACGATTGCATACGAGGGAATCATTCCGCTCGACGCCACGCGGCTCACGCGAATCGGCATGCCTGCGGACAAGGCCAAACACAGCGACTGGGACCAGATCAGCAAGGCGTTTACGGCGGTGCGCGGAATTGGGTATGTGGCTTGGTATCCCATCGCAACCGAGTCAGTGAATTTGTCCGAAGGCAGCAGCGTAGATGAGACTGTCGGACGATGGAAAACACGCAGCAACGACGCTGCGATGACGGTGGTGTTTGAGTCCACGCAGGCCGCACCCATTTTCTTCAGCGGAGCCGCGGTGCATGACGGCGCAAGCCCGTCCGAGTCAGCCGCTTTCAGCATGGCCGGATTGGGACTCAGCGTGCCAACCTTTGTCATCGCCGATTACCAGAAGCTTGCAGCCAACATTGTCACGATTCAATATCTGGCGGGCCAGGAAGAAGCGGCGAAAGCCTTTGCCGAAGCCGCGGTGCTACTCGACCCTCCCGTTCCGGAGGTAAACGGCTCCGAGAGCCTGCAGATTCTCGGCCTGCCTGATCCAGATGCCTTGCCATTTGTCAGCGACGGGATGCTGCTCCGGCCTCTGGCATCACCCATGACAAACGAGGCGGTGCTAAGCATCGTGTATGCAAGAGCCCGCAACCGGGTGCGGTCGCGGCGACCCTGGATTCAAGAGGGCCTGGCACACTATGCACAGGCGGCATTTATTGAGACGGATCAGAACCGGCGTATTGCGATTGATTATCTCAACGCGCACAACACGCTGCTTCTTCAAGCAGAGAAGGAGACTGCCACCACCGCGGGCGGCCACGCAGAACATTCGCTGATCAATGCGCCCGATGATCTCTATCTCCAGACCAAGGCCATGTATGTTTGGTGGATGTTGCGGGACATGCTGGGGCGGCTGCCCAACGACGCCTTACACGCCTATCAGTCCGCGGAAGACAAAGACGCGGCGTACATGCAGCGTCTGATCGAAAAAACCGCTCATGTGGATTTGCAATGGTTCTTTGATGATTGGGTTTATCGCGATCGAGGCTTGCCCGACTTTCGCATTGTTTCCGTCTATCCGCGCCGTATCCTGGACGCCGGTTACATGGTCACCGTAACCGTAGAGAATCTCGGCGGCGCTGGGGCGGAGGTTCCGGTGAGCCTGCGATTCGGAGGTGGCGAGGTTACCAAGAGGCTTCAGGTGCGCGCAAAGTCTCAGGCATCCATCCGAATCGAAACACCCTCACTCCCGCAGGAAGCAGTGGTGAACGACGGCAGCGTGCCGGAAAGCGACAGCAGCAACAACACATATAAGGTTGATGTGCCTCCCGAGTCAGCGAAGCCCTGAGCAGAAAATGAAAAGCAGACGGCCCGAGGCGGATTGCAAAGCCCCCAAGCATCAATTAAGCTGGATTTCTTCGCAGCTTAAGGCCCAAGCCGGGATGGCGGAACTGGCAGACGCAGCGGACTCAAAATCCGCCGGTACTTAGTACCTTGGGGGTTCAACTCCCCCTCCCGGCACCATCCTAAACCCCTTGGAATCAATCTCTAGCTGGCGCTAGTTCACCGCACGAGATGCGGGTGGCAGGGCCGAAACCCCTTCATTGTGCCCAATTTGTGCCCTTATCTGCTCTTGCTGTTCTTCTGCTTGGAGTCTTTCCTGCTCAACTCGGTTCTCCGATTCTTGCAACTTCAGAATCGCGTCATTCATATCCGAACGGCTCACGATTGCGTACCTCTCAAACACGCTGCGAGTGCGCCAGCCGCCGATTTTCATAATGATTCCCTCGGCAACTCCCGCCCTGCGAAGATTCCGCGCTCCGGTTCGCCGCAGATCGTGAAACAGCAGTTCAGGTACTCCCGCATGAGCACAAGCGTTCCGCCACGTAGCACGGAAATCACGCACTGGCGTGCCGTTTGCGCGGGTGAATACGTAATCATCGGGGGATTTGCCGTGTACGAGAGCGGCGAGCAATTTGTGAACCGAAGTGGTCATGAGTACCTCTCTGCCGTCACGGTTCTTTGTTGTGCCAGGTTCAAGCCGAATCACGCGCTGTGCAACGTCCAACTGGTTAACGCGCATGGAGAGCAGTTCCGAGACTCGCCATCCATACGTTCGCCCACACTCGACCAGAGAGCGGAACCAAAGCTCGGGGCAATGCTCGATCAATTTCCGATACTGGCCATCTTCGAGGAACCCCTTGCGGATATTGTCCTCCGCCAGTTTGGGAAATCTCGGGGCACGAACCACCTTTGGCGGAGTAGATTGCTGCCCAAGCCGAAACATACGTTTGAGCGCAGCCAATTCACGATTGATTGTCGCGTTGGCCGCCCCTTCCTGCTGCCGTTTGTCCACGTAACGGGCCAACTGCTCACTCGTAACGTCAATGGCCCTCATACCGCCAAAGAACGGCTTTAGATGCCGATTCCATCGAGTCTCGGCATCCACTAGGCTCTTCCGACCGTTGATGCGATAATCTCGCACGAACATTACCGCCAGTTCATCCACCTTTGTACGTTCAAGCTGTGGTCCCATGAATGTTCCTTGGTTGATTTCCGAAAGCCGAGTCTTCAGCATCCGCCCGGCCTTATTCCAATCGGTTGTGTGTGTGCTCTCTCGGAACGGACGGCCATGACGGTGGTACTTGATCCACCACACTGGCGAGCCATCCCGCTTGTAGATGCTACCTGACCCTTTCTCGCGCCTCATTTCTCCTCCCGTTTTCTGGCTTTTGCCCAACGAGCCTTACCTGCTTTGCTGGCAATCTCTTGCCTCTCGCTGCTTCCTAATTTCCTAAGCCGTGCATTCGCACCCTTCTTGCCAATGGCGGACAGTTCGTCGGCGGAGAGTTGTTCGGCTCTCGCCTTGCCGCCTCTGCTGCCTAGAGCTACTGCGTTTGGGTCCTTCTTCTTGGCTCCCATCTGCCACCTTTCACAGTAGATGCTAACCTAGCGCTAGGTTAGTAGTCAAGAGAAATCTGCGAGCTTATGCTTGGATTCTTCGATATGGGCGTCCAGATCGTGAAGATCGTACAGCCAGGGCGAGTGTTCGTCGTGCTGGATGATGGGCAACTCCCCGGACTGGGTGAGCCGTCGCACTTTACCCGGACTCATGCCGAGGTAAAGAGCGGCCTCTTTCGTTCTCACCAGCCGTCTCGGGATGTTACTCCTCACGCGCATCTACCCTCGAAAGATTAGGCACAATCTAGGCACAGCCGAGTTCCGGTTCGTGCAAGCCTTTGTTTTCCTAGTGCTTAGAGGGGCGACATAAAACGCGACGGATTAGCAATCCGCTGCGCCAGTCCTCAGGCGTTGCCTTCTTACTGGCGTGTCGGTGCCCCCGGACCCCCAGCCCCTTGGGAATCCTTCCCTTGCATCCTCCACAGAGCCACTGATGAGTTTCTTTGAAGAGGTAAACGCCGGGAGATGGCCTCCGGCATCGGTCGCACACGTAGGAGCCCGCGTAACCCGTCAGAAACCGGCCAGAATAGGCAATGTAGTGACTCTTGGCTTGTGTGTCGCTGAACTGGCGCAGCGGCCCACCGTTCCACATTCGCCTTACGCCGTCAGGCTCTTTGCCAGGCGAGGCGGGCAGAGATGGCTCTCTGCGAGCCCCGCCTTCGGGGTAGTCGTGCTGATGGTCGATTTGCTCACTACCCAAACCTCCAAGAAACTTCTCTGCGGTCCATTTCATTTCGATCCGCTCACTTTCAAAGAAAGAGAATTGCGCTTTTGAACTGCTCTCTCTGCCAGGGGTTTGTTCTCAGTGTTGCTGTGTTGGTCGGTTGAATGGGTTGTCTGTGTTCTCAGTGTTGATGGGTTACTAGGTTCAGTGTTGGAAGGTTGAGAGGTTAGCGTTCCGGCAGAATGAATCTCGCGAACTATGCTGTACCAGTGCTCAGGTCTGCGCTCCTTGCCGTGGCGATCTAGTTTCACAGTTTCTACGGTGATTTCGTACAGGCGGCCTTCAAAGACAGCCGTTGTCACGTCTGGGCGGGTTGGCTGAGCGCCATTCACCTCAACCCATAGCTGGCGAAAGTCGGATTGCGCTCCCGCACACGGGTGGTCAGAATTCGTGCCAACATTCAAGAACTTGCAAAGTTTGCCGGTATAGGGGCGTCCCCCGTAGTTCAGCGGCTTGACTACCAACCGCGCAATCCACTTTTTCCATTGCCGCGCCCATTCAATCGTTGCCTCTATGCATAGGGCTTGGTAGCTTCCCGGATCGAGCAGGGGGCGAGCATCGCTAAGCGTTACACGGCGGTCCGGGCTCACCTCAAGCCCCCAGCGTCCGTTTTTGCGTCGGGGCATTGGTGCAGCCGGAAAAAGCCGTGTTTCAAGCCGTCGTGGACCTCGACGCGGCTGATAATGATGAATCCTGCCTCACGGAGTTCCGAGATTCGAGCACAGTATTGCAGCGAGACCCTCGCCAGTTCCGGCGACGGCACTTCACCGCCGCAAGCTGCAATCAGCAGTTCGAGGATTCGTTGGCGTTGGTTCTTGCGCTGAGGCCGGAGATCACGCTTGCCGACACTGCCTGGAATTCTTGACGGGGTGTGATTGCTCGATGATACTGACATCGTTCATTCCTTTTGCCGTTGACGCTTTCTTGTCAGGGAACGTCAGCGGCTTTCTTGTCTCAACCAAAACGTCTATCAACTTGAGGGTGGTCGGAAGTGGTGTCGTAAAAGGGTATTTCGAGGAAAGGTATTTCGCGGCTATTCGAGGTTTAGCCGGTACGTTCCGCGTGGGCTGCGATTTGAAACGATCAAATTACCCCAGAGTAGTGAACCCTTGAAGGAATCTCGAACGCGGCTGGTCTCTGCCTCGATTGCCGAAAGAAGAGCATCTCCGCCCAGTGCTGGCGTCCCGTTGAGGTAGGCATCGTGGAGCAGCCTGACTATCGTTGATTGATTTCGGGTGAGAGAATAGGGAACGCCCTTGTACTTGATTGAACGATAGTCCGCCGATGGCCTGAAGATCGACTCTTCTTGCTCGATTACACCGTGCCCGGCAACCTCGGAGTTTTCGACGGTCTGTTGCTCAAGCCGTGCGCAAAAGTTTGCTGATGCCTGGCAAACGCTAGTTATCATTGCGGCCTTTGGGGTTCCTCCGACGGGGGCGAACAACAATTTGCTGTGGTTCTTTTCAAGTTCCAAATAAAGGCGACACAGCCAGTGGTTGAGTTTCGTCGATCCCCGTGGGGTCGTTCCAAGCTTGGCTCCCGCGTGCGTCGCCAACATTTCCACGCTTGCATGGAAGCTCTCGTTTATGCCGCCGCCAAGGTTCCATTCCTTCATCTCTCCGACTGAGGATGCATTGATCCGTTGATCTTGCTTGTTGCTAAGGCTGACTGATGCCTCTTCTTTACTCAGGCTCTCAAATCTGGCGTGAAAGGATGCCCACGTATTTGTGTCTGTTACAGTTTCCAAGTCGGCACGGCTTCGGGCTTGTGTTTTACGTGCAACCGCGTCGCCGGAATCGATGGCCTTTTGGATCTGCACTAAATCCAACCTTTCGTCGATTACATGACTAAGTCGAAGCCAAAGACTGTCGGCATGGAGCCTGAGCAGAGCATCTTTTTCTGTGCCGCCTCGGGCCAGCCAGCGAGGTGCTTTCCAGGGCCGCAACGGATGTAGATTAACTTGAAAGTTTCCTTCGGAAGCCACTGCGAACCAATGCATCATCGTGCGGGTTATACGATCACGTCTTAGCGGTTCGCCGTCTCCTGGTCTGCTGATTTCACACTGCGCTTCGACTCTTTCCCAAATCTTGTCCTTGGTCCAACACAACGCATCGCCGTCAATCGCTTCGGGATAAGCCTGTGCCAAGTCCACAAATTTCGGTAGCCATTCCTTTATCGCCTTGACACTGTCCTCTCTCCACTGCTGGGCCTTCTCGTTAAAAATCTCGATTCTTTTCTTCGTATTCTTAGTGCCTTTGATTTCCGTCCAGGCTGCAGAGCAGGAATTTAGCTTGGCATCAAACAAGACACCTCCGAATATCCTTTGCAGTTTTTCCAGAGCAGACTTGAACTCTGTCGGCGTCTCCACTCCTGCCGCGTCACCAACGGACATTCGTCACCCTTCCGTGACCTTCCCGAGTTATGCGGTGATTGCCTGGAATGGTGGGGACGGGAAGGCGGCCCCACCTTGTCACCGCTGAGGATCAGTCAGCAGCTATCCGGTTGCTACGAGTGCTTGTAAATTGCGGAGACTTTCCGGAGCCAGTAGGCCTCGTTTAACCGGGGAGCAGCCTACTTTAAGAAAGCCTCTCTCTTAGTAAAACAAGATCGTTGCAATAGTTTGGATTGCCTTTACCTACACCTAAGCCTAGATCAACCTCACGAAGAGCTGTGACTTTGTCGCCTTTCCCGAGAGATTCCCTTGCAAACTCGAGGTGCATTTTCTGTCTGACGACAACTGCAAGTTCTTTGTGGCCGAGTTGAGATGCGAGAGTAGCAGATGACTTGTAGGACTCACGTGCTTTTTCGAGGTCCCCTTCTCGGAGGTGGAGAAGGCCCTGGGTTGCCATAAGCGCAACATCCGCCACGGTTTTGGAAGACATGACCTTTCTCTCAAGCAGTACTCTAGCGGCTTGCGTATGCCCGAGCATCAAATGGACGTAGGCGAGGTTGTTAGTTAGCCAGTCATCCTCCGAAAATTTCGGATACGCCTCTTCTAGGATAGTCAGCGCTCTTTCGTAGTCATGCTTCACGTCCGCGAGGAAACCTGACAGCATGCCGTAAGCCTGTCTGTTGTCCGTCCCCTTAGACAACAATCGCTCCAGATCGGAGATTGCGCGCTCATAGTCGCCAAGTTGCGCACGCACATAGCTACGCGCAACGATCACGTACTCATCATCTCCGAAGATGTCGGCGCACGTTTGCAAAACATCCAATGCTTCTTTGTACCTCTCCTGAAGACTGTAGAGATGGGTGAGGTTCCGATAGGGAAGCGTGCCATGACTGCTCGATTCTCTGATGGATCTCTTGAACCAGTCTTCGGCTTCCTTCGATTGTTGTTCGCGGAAATACGTAAATCCAATGTCGTTGGATAATTCGGAGCTTCGCTCGGCCTTCTTGCCGTCGGGTGGTAGCGATTCAAGGATCTGCAAAAATTGAGCTCTCGCTGAAGCGTACCTCAGCTTGCTCAAATAGGCGCCAGCCAAAATCCGACGAGCTTCCCAATCCCTAGGCTCCCGATCCAGATGTGCGCTCAACAATTCGATGACGTTGTCAACCTGGCCTGCCTTTAGAAGCGTGTTACCCAAGCCCTTCACCGCTGAACTCAGATTCGGAGATAGGGTCAACGCAGTCTTAAATGATCGGAGGGATCGCTCATTCTGTCCTGCAATAGCAAACGCAACTCCGAGGGCCTGATACAGATCGGCCGATCTGACATTGTGGCGAAGAGCTGTTCTCAAGTGCCTGATTGCTTCCTTCGCATCACCCTTTCGCAGCAGTAGAATGGCCAAATGGTAGAAGGGGACAGGTGTGGCAGGCCTCCTGTTAATAGCCTCACGGAACAACTTCTCTGCTTCCTCAAAGTGATTCTGCCGCATCGCCAAATATGCCAAGGCCATCAGGGGAGTCACATTTTTCACAAAAGACCGCTCAAGACGCCTGTAGATCTTCCCCGCCTCTTCGTACTTGCCAACTTCGATGAACACCTTCGCGAGGTTAATTCCAGCAACGTAGTTGTTAGGATCCAGTTCTAACGCCTTCTCGAGCGCAGAGGCGGCTTCCGAAATCGCTCCCGCATTCAAACGCACGACTCCAAGATTTGTAAGAGCTCGGCTGCTTGATGGAAATCGCTCCACTGCTTCAATCGCTCTGCTTAAAGCCTCTGAAGCAAGCTTCTCTACTATTCCCTCGGCTTCGCTCGGAGTTGTCGGGTCCCAGTTGAGAGAGATATCCTTTCCCTCCTTCACCAGAGACACCGCCGCACTCGGCATCAGGGGATTAGTCGCCGGTACCGCCACCTTGTAAAAGCTTGGCGGAGTGGTCTGCTTCACTTCTGGCTGTTCGCTAGTAGCAATCATGATCGTTCCTTCTTTTCTGCTTCAGCTCGTGCGCTGCTTCTCGCAAATCGCGCTTCCCTCGCTGCCTTGGCTCGCTGTCTCCGTTCGCGGAGCCTTCTGTATCCTTCCTCGTTCTTCAAAACCTTTAGACAGCTTTCAATTCTCAGCCTAACTCGACCAAAATCGTCCAACCGCTTTCGATAATCAAGGTGCGCCATTTCCTTGTAAAGTCCGTCGAGCAGAGGCAAGATCGAGAACGACACCGCGGGAGCAAACGTAAACAGGTTCGGTAACGGATGACCATCGGCGATTGACGGTATCAGGCGATCAAATATCTCTTTCCTCTTCCCCTTCTTAATGGCCGCCATCATCTTGGTGAGGTCTTCGCGGTAACGCATATCGAATAGCTGTAGCCCAAGAACAACTCCGGTCACCATCTCAAACAAAACAGAAGCTAGAGCAAACTTGTCTGCTGTAAAAGCCAGTTTGGGTTCATCATCGAGCAAAGCGGCTAGGATTTCCGGAGATGCATAAGTGAGGTCTCCTGGCGGATAGATATAGCTGGCTGACAGTGACGGGCTGTTGTCGTTGAGTTTCTTGGCTGTCCCAAAATCTGACAAGCGCACTGAGCCGTCCGACATGATCAGGAAATTGCTCGGCTTAATATCGCGATGTGCGTACCCCAGATGATGAAACCGTCTGATTGATCGGCACATCTGATTAAAGCGGCGCAAAATGTCTTCCGTCGTGAGGGTTTGGGCACTGATTACAGAACCCAAATCAGTTTCCGCAAGCTCGAGAGCAAAGTATGTAAAAGGCAGGTCTAGACTTATGCCGCCCGCATCAAATTTCTCTGTAAATCGATTGACCGGAGAAATCCAGCCAATGACGTCCGGTTCGCCCGACAATTCTTCAAGAATCCTCGCTTCTCTTTCAAAGCTCCCAAATCGGTACGCAGCATCTGACGCGAACGTTCGTAGAGGATCGTAAAACTTCAGAGCCACGTCCTTGTCAGTGGCTTTGTCGTAGGCTCGGAACAAGATCGAGAAATGGCCGTGTCCACCTGACGGCCCTAGTCGCCGAATCTTGCTGAAACGGTTGTCCAGTTCGACACGCCGCTCGACGATTTGTATGATTGCCTCACGCTCTTTGCTTGCTGGCATTGGCACCGCCGAACCGATCCTTCAAAAACTCAAATGCGTCCTCGGGATGTTCCTGCAATATTCTCAAGATGTCTCGCGGGATTTTTCCGGCAGCGAGCAGCAAGGGGTTCGGATCGCACGAGAAGTATCGCGCTGTCCTGTAAACCAACTCCTCCGATGGAAGAGTGGTCCCATTCTCAAGCTTGCTCAAGTAGCTATAAGTCACCCCAAGATGCGGAGCCAGGCGCTTTATCCCTATTCCGGCGTCCTTCCGCATATGCTTGAACATGCCACCAAAACCTTTTCGCTTCATAGGGTTGATAATCCTGTCAACCCTAGAAGTATGCAACAGGGTGTCATGGTGTGTCAACCCGGTGAGGGGTCACGCCGAAGGCTGACCTGAGTTAAGCTGGCTTCGCAATCTCTCGCAAAAAACCCTCTGGATCACCCGACACGGAAGCAGGGCTGAATCGACGGAACGTCTGATTCTAGCCAATCAAAACAAGCACCAACTTCACTAACGCCATCACGAATGCGATCCCGTAAAAGACGGGTTTTAGCTTCACTGCCAACAGATCGATGGGATCAGGCTCTCTGCCTTTGTCGGCGTCGCCGTCCTTTGGGTGTTCAAGGTATTGCGAAATGCCCGACCAGAGTTCGACATCCGCACGTATGGTTGCAACTGCGCAAATGATCATTACCAGAAGGCAGACAACAACTGACTCGAAAAAGCTGTAGGTACGGAATAAGATCGCAGCGGCCAGCACGTCCCACACAATACCAATAGCACCAAAAAGCAGAGTGATGGCCAGCTTCCAACGTCGAAAGGTTCTTTTGTCGTTCGATACGCTACTGGGCGCTTGTGGCTGAAGCTGGAGTTGCGGCAACAGCGCCCCACATTTAGAGCATGCTGAAGCATTCTCCATAAGGGCGCTACCGCAACGGTTGCAGAACACTCATTTACCTCGCAGAATAATCTCAGCGCGAGTGTAACCCAGTTCGATGGGAATGTGGACGGCCTTCGCCGGGAGTAGAACGCCAGGTTCGCAGGGGCGGAGCCAAGCCGTAGTACAATCCCGTGCAGAACAGTGGAGCAAACGATGGCAGGATGTATTCAGAACCTCACGCCTTGGCCGAAGGGTGTAAGCGGCAACCCAGCCGGACGCCCTAAAGGCGATATTTCCTCCGAAATAGCGCGAGCGGTCTTTGAGAACAATGCCGAGGCGATCTATCGGGGGATGGCGCGAAGGCTCGCAAAGGGTGACCCAAGGGCCTTCAAGGTATTGGCGGAACGCGCTTACGGGAAGGTAAAACAGAACGTTGAGCTTGACGCTGCGCCCTGGAACGTCGTCGTCCGATATGTTGGGGGTCGCGACGTAGCAAGTCTCAGCGATGCCGAACTCCGTGAGCGAATCGAGGAGTTTGAACGAGAACTCGGGATGCGACTTGTCCCTATCGGAGAGCAGGAATCAGTTGATGTTGGCGAGAAGAGGGGCTCCCAGCCAGCCTTAAAGGCCGCTGTTTGATCTTCCGCGTTATCGAGCGGTCCTATCTCAGCGATTCCTTACCCTGGCCCTGGTCGCCGTTAAAATTCGATTGCGGCGAAGATGTGCGGCTAGGCGAGTAACTCTGCTTTCGCTTTCTTCATGATGGGAAGCCGCCCTTTCCTAAGTCGTCACGAGGCCCGAAACGCAGGTGAAATCCTAGTCGATTTGTTGAGGCCTTCCGTATTACACTGCCGTGTCCGGTGGGTTCCGAAGAAGCGAGGGCGGCATGAGGTGCCAACAATAATGGCCCATCTTATGCGAGCAATGGAAAAGACGCGCGCAACATGGAAAAAAAGCCGCTGAACCGAAGCCTGCACGCCGCCAAGGCGTCCAAGCAGGACGAGTTCTACACCCAGTACGTCGACATCCAGAAAGAGGTCGAGGCCTACCTCGAGTTCGACCCCGACACCTTCCGCGGCAAGGTCGTCTACTGCAACTGCGACGACCCATTCGAGAGCAACTTCTTCAAGTACTTCGCCGCCAACTTCAACAAGCTCGGCCTCAAAAAGCTCGTCACCACCAGCTACGACGGCTCTCCCATCGCCGGCCAGGGCACCTTGTTCCCGGAATACAACGAGGGGAATGGCAAGCGCCAGAAGCCCAAGGCTCTCGCCGTCATCCTCGACCATGTGAAAGATGAGGACGGAGACGGCGCTGCGAACGTGACCGACGTCGAGCTTTTCCTCAAGCGGAACAAGGCCGCCAGAATAGCCTTGAAAGCAGATGAGAAGCACCCCGGGGGCGATTTCCGCAGCCCCGAGTGCATCGGGCTCCTGAAAGAGGCGGACATCGTGGTCACCAACCCGCCCTTCTCCCTCTTCCGCGAGTACATCGCCCAGCTCATGGAGCACAAGAGGAGGTTCCTCATCATCGGTCCCAAGAACGCAGTCACCTATAAGGAAATCTTCCCGCTCATCAAGGACACAAAGCTATGGCTCGGGGCGGGTTTCGCGAATGGAAATGCCTACTTCAGCATTCCTGCCGATGCCGGTCGCGAGTTTGCGGATGGCGTTTACGATGCGAACACGGGACTGGTCAAGTTTCGCAACGTCGGCTGGTTCACAAACCTAGACCATGGACGCCGCCACCAGAAACTGGAGTGCATGACCATGGAGCGGAACTTGAAGTTCAGCAAGCACAAGGAACTGAGGGGCAACGCGGCGTACCACCGATACGACAACTACGACGCGATTGAAGTGCCGTTCACCGACGCGATTCCGAGCGACTACGACGGTGCGATGGGCGTTCCGATCACGTTTCTCGACAGGTACAACCCCGACCAGTTCGAGATTCTGGGGATAACGGACCGCGACAACAACTCTGGGCTGAAAACAAAAGAGTACACAGTAGAGGACGCGTCAAACCCAGGCGATCTAAACCGCAGGGCCGCTATTCGAAATGGTAGTAATTTGAAATCTACCTTTGCTCGGCTCCTCGTCCGGCACCGCCGCCAGCAAAGAAAGAAAAAATGAAAACCACGTTGAGAACCGACATCACCGTTGAAGCGATCTGCGCCGGATTTGTGTACAACCAATTGGAAGGCAAAGGCTTGTTCGGGCTAGGCGGGAAGCTCACCATCCAACCGGAGTACCAGCGCAACTACATCTATGCGGATGGCGGCGGCAAGAAAGAGGTGGCGGTCATCGAATCGCTGCTCAAGGGGTATCCGCTCGGCCTTATCTACTTCAACAAAGTCGCGAACGACAAGTTCGAGGTGCTGGACGGGCAGCAACGGATCACCAGTATCGGGAGGTTCGTTACAAACAAGTTCGCGATCATGGATAACCGCAATCCGAAGAACTTCGACAGCTTGCCCGCCGACCAACAAGCCAAGATTCGGGGCTCGAAATTGCTGATCTATGAGTGCGAGGGCGACGAGAGCGAGATCAAGCAATGGTTTGAGACTATCAACATCGCAGGTGTGCCTCTCAACCCCCAAGAACTCTTGAATGCCATCTACTCCGGAACGTTCGTGACGCTTGCGAAGGCTGAGTTCAGCAACAGCCAAAACGCGAACATCCAGATGTGGAGCGCGTACATCAAGGGCAGCGCAAATCGGCAGGACTTCCTGGAGCGGGGGCTGGACTGGCTGAGCAAGGGCGATGTTGGGGGCTACATGGCTAGCCATCGCAACGACAACAACATCAATGAGCTGAAGACCTACTTCAGCAGCGTGATCGACTGGGTTTCCACGGTCTTCAAAGATGTCAAAAAAGAGATGCAGGGTCTGGAATGGGGCAAGTTCTACGAGCAATATCACTCCCAGTCCTACGATCCAGAAAAGGTGTCTGCCGACGTGAGGCGGCTATACGGCGATCCCTACATTAAGAAAAAACGCGGAATATTCGAATTCATCCTCGGCGGCCAGCAGGATTTGAGGCTGCTGGAAGTCCGCGTGTTCGACGATGCCACTAAGCACTCAGTCTTCGAGAAGCAAACGAGCGCGGCAGAGGCGAAGAGCAAATCGAACTGCCCGCTCTGCGCCATGGGGCACGACGCGAACAAGAGCAGAATCTATAAGCTCGACGAAATGGACGCGGACCACGTTTCCGCATGGAGCAAGGGCGGCGGAAGCTCGGCCGACAACTGTGAAATGCTCTGCATTACCCACAATCGAGCCAAAGGTAATCGATAATATGGGAGTGCCACAGCCCAGCGCGTGGAGCAAGGGCGGGAAAGCCAACGCAGCGAACTGCCAATTGCTGTGCAAAGATGACAATCGAAGAAAATCCGCAAAATGATTTAATGTTTCAAACTGTGTGTTTCCTATCGGTTCAGAAGACCGAAATCTTAGAAGCATGAAGCCAGAGCCGAGCCAATCCGAGGAAACCGGCTGGGATCGGCTTGATCGGGCCTTCCGTACTGTCATAACGGTTCCGAAAGAACGGCTGTTGAAGGAAGAGGCACGAATCAAAGCCATGAGCGACTCCAACCAAAGCCCATCAATCGAGGGGCGGCACTGCCGCGTTCAAGAACTTCGATGACGACTTTCGATCTTCCATTTCTGTAAGTTCTGGATCGCCTTCAGCCGCAACATTGGCCGGGTCGGGGGAGAAAAGCACCAAATTGTTGCCGAAATGGCGCACGCTCTTGAAGAGGATGCCATTAAAACCCTTTTCCCGAGCGCAATCAGCCACAAACCGGGGGACGAAATACTCCGGTTTCCAGCTCGATGTTCGTTCAACGAATCGCCGCACGGCACCTGAGTGCATCAGACCGAGCGCCAACGCGGGAAGATTGTCATCCGCCCAATTCTCTTCCAAGCTCAAATCGAGTACGTTACCTATCTCTCTAATTCTGAACTTCTGGACCCAGGCCAAACTTTCATCTTTTTCGACACACTCAAGCGCAGCACACTTTCGGGCGTCTGCAAAGTAGAGAACGCTCTGACCGTGATGATTGAATCTCCCTTCGGGTATGGGCACCTTGCTTGGATCCGGGGGATTGAAGTCCCCGGCCGTCATGGACTTCCCGTCTTTTACTCGACGCGCTCTATACCATTGGGCGTCCGTTAGCGTGGTCACGGGAAACTTTGCGATCGTGTCTCGGATCTCCTGCCCAAGGGCGTGTCCGACGCCTAAATAGGGATATCTCTCAAGATGTGCATAAAAATCATCCAGCCGAAATTCGTGCTTTTCGTACCATTCCACCATCAAGTTTTCATATCGAAGCTCACCGTCGCTCTTGACTCCGACTTCTTCCCATAGGTCGTGCGAATCACGGCACGAGGGGCAATGCACCATCTCTGCAACCTGCTCTTTGCATTCTTGGGGAACCCCGACAGTATCCATGACATCGTCGAGCGTCGTATGCCCATTCATCCAGACTGGCTCTCCGTCATCGTAGGGTTGGTCAACTGCGCACTTGGAGAGGCGAGATTCGACCCAGTTGGCGTACTCTTGAAGCTCTTCGTCGGTGTGTTCGGAACCGTCGTCATCGTCCACGAGTTCCCCAGGCTCTTTCACTTCCAAAGGCTGCGCGCGCAACAAACTTTCCGGCCTTACCTCACCGATTTCCTTGTCGTCAGGACTGTGATTCAGCCGTTTCGTCTTATCACGCTTGAGGTTGACTTCTCTCTTTGGGTGCATTTTGCTCACTATCCTAATTTTCGGCGGAAAATAACATTCTACTGCGTAGGTGAAGGTTTAACTAAGACCTCCGCTTTCGCTGGGAACAGTGGAAATATCAGTGAAAATTCGGCCCTGGCATCGTCAAAGGATGTTGAGAAATGTTGAGATGCCGGGCGACCTCGGGATATTAAGAAATGTTAAGGTTTGGAAGCCTGAAATCCGCCGTTGAAATGCTAACAATTGCTAACCTTGCTGGGGAATTCGCCGTGCCCATTTTGTGCCCAACAGGATGAAACAGCCCGTCACCGAACATTACAGAACAGAACGCCCCTGCTAGGTAAGCCTTTGCAAGAACAAAGAAATGCGGGGTTTAGGACTCACGGTGGAAGGTCTCAAAATCCGCCGGTACTTAGTACCTTGGGGGTTCAACTCCCCCTCCCGGCACCAGCTAATTTGTTGATGCGGGTGAACCCGTGACCCCGGCAGGCTTGCCCAACCCAGGTTCTACTGGGTCGGCCCGTCGCGCCGGGCGTTAATCTTTAATTGACTCAAGGTTGTCTGCACGAATCTGCCCAAGCTTTCAGATGCTTGTAGTGCCACCAGATCGCCGCCCGATTCTTGCTGCCGGATGCATTGCAGGTCTCCACTGGTCTTGTCCGCAGACATAATCTGAGTGCGGGTTCCGAAGGAAACCGATTTCGCGCAGCCTCCGGTGGGGATTTTGCTGACATCGCCAACCTCCGTAAGCAGGCGGCGCAGGGTTTTTGTGTCAATCGTCCCGGGAGGGAACGCTTGCGTTCGCGGCGGCTCAGGGCGAAAAGCTAAGCCGGCGCCATCACTAATTTCCGCCGTGGCGCTGCCGTCGTTGTGTATCACAACTTTATAAGCACGGGTGTTGGTGGAGCGCGATTGGATTATGGTAGCCAGATCCGCTTCAACGCCCGGCTTCGGTTCCTGTCCTGTCGTCGCCGTGGCCTGGCTCTCCGGCGCAGTTGCCTGCTGCGGAACCGTAGGGCTGCTTTGGCGCAACGCTGTGAACGCGAGAACCAACGGAACGCTCATAACTAAACCGGAAAGCACAAGGACATTATAAAGCCTCAAACCATCAGACTCATCCCTGTGATCTACTAAAACTTGAATCCTCGTCGTGCCCCGCTGACGTTGACCGTTGAACTGGCAACGCATTCCGTACCTGCCCCGCCGTGCGGCTGAAGATGTTGAAACTTCTTCCGCTCTTCATCGCAGCAATGCCCCGAGCTTACACTGTTGGCATCAAGCCGTTCTGCATTGAAGAAGAACGAGCCGGGAGGGGTACAAGTGAAACGCGAGAGCCTTTTCGCCATTGACGAGCTGGAAATCCGGCGCCGGCAGTTGCATAGATCCTATTTGGAGTTCCTGCGTGTGCCTGCCATGAGCGCCGGGATCTACGTTCTGCCGGCGGGAGCAACCGACCTGCAATCGCCCCACACGGAAGATGAAATCTATTACGTGATTCGCGGACGCGCGCGAATGCAGGTTGGCTCCGAAAATTACTCTGTAAGTCAGGGCAGCGTGATTTTCGTGGGCGCCGCAGTCGAACACCGTTTCCACCAGATTGCCGAAGAGTTGGCCGTGCTGGTCTTTTTCGCGCCCGCGGAGAGCGTATAGGTCATCGCCGGTGCAGAGCGACCGAATTGCAGTTGTGTGCCGCCAGCCCGATTGTGTTTTAGATTAAGGAGGAGGTACCCCGGCGGTGGCTACGTTCTCTGCTTGAACTTGTCCAGAACAGCAAAAAGGGCGACCGCGAGGAAGGCGTTGGCCAATGCCGAGCCCAGCTCGTGCGGCCAGCTCCAGAGCAGAGTCAGCCCCACCAGCCCGCGAGCCACGGTGAAATAGATGATCTCGTGGACGACATAAAAGACCAGCGTTACCAGGAAGCGCGAGCCAGCGTTCTCCACGTCCAGCTTCACTCCCAGCGACGAGGCGCCGTAGCCGACGACGGTCTTGGCAATTCCGCACAGGCCGAGGGGCTGGTGGGTGAGCGAGTCCTGAAGCAGGCCTATAACCGATCCGGTAAGCAATCCGGCGACCTGGCTGCGGCGGGCGACGGCGAAGAAGATGACCACCAGCAAGGGCAGATCGAAGATGGAAAAGAAGCGGAAACGCAAGGGAACAAACGCCTGCAAAAACAACGCAGCCAGCGGAATGAGAATGGCGGCGGGAACACTGAAGCGGTAAACCTCAACCTGCTCCTGGGATGTGTAGGTGATGGGCACGCTATTGCGGCTTGTCCTCCGTCGGCGTGGGCGGAACGGCGGTTTGGGATGCTGGGGGTTGCTTTGTCTGTGCGGGCGTGGCCGGAACTCCGGCGGCGCTCATGCCATCTCGATTCTCCGCGCCTGCGGCTGGCGGTGCAGGCTTGTGAGTGTCATCTGGATTGATCGCCGGACCTGCGGGTTTGGTTGCGGTCGAAGAGCTATTCGCGGTCAGAGGCTGGTTCGGGAGTTTGTTCGGGTCTGGAAGGGGTCGGTCCGGCACCGAAGGCAACCGTTGCGCCAAAATGTCTGCGGCGCGCACTCTGCCGGGTGCGGTGACTTCCGGCTCCCTCTGTTCCTGCTGGGTGATCACCAGCACTTCTTCCAATCTACCCAGATCAGCGGTGGGCTTGACCCGAATATTCAGAAACAACTGTGGTCCGGGCGAGACCTTGGTGACGGTGCCCACGGGCAATCCTTTGGGAAAGATTTGATCCCCGCCGCTGGTCAGGACTTGTTCGCCGGGCTGCACAGCCTCATCGGACATGACTTTTTCAAGCATGACCTCGCCGGCTGGCGTTCCCCGCAATACTCCCTGCAATCGCGACTTTTCGAGGATGGCGCCGACACCGCTGGTCTGGTCGTCAATCAACAGGACCTGCGAGGTGCTGCGGAATACTTGCAGAACTTTGCCGACCACGCCTTCCGCGGTGATGACCGCCATGTCAGTCTTGATGCCATCGCGCGAGCCTTTGTCTATGTAGATGGAGCGCGACTGTTCACTGCCGCTCGAACCAATGACCTGGGCGGCGACGGTCTGCGAGATGAATTGTTCTTTGAAGCCAAGGAGAGCCTGAATTCGGCGCGCCTGCTCGGCATCCTCGCTGAGCCGGACTTGTTGCAGGCGGAGCTGCTCGATCTGCGCCTTCAGGTCGCGATTCTCCTGGCGTACGCCGCGCAAATAAAAATAGCCATGCCAGAGATTGGCGCCGCCGGCCTGACACCAGACGATGGCCTTTTCGAAAGGCGTAACTGCGCTGACCGCCCAGATGCGGATCAGGCGTGAGGATTCGTGTTCGCCCGTGCGCTTAACCTGAACCGCCAGGCCCAGAACCTGGGCAAACAGGACCGCCACCAGGATGGTGACATTGCGGTAGCGGGTGATCAGGTTTTCCATGACTCAAAACACGTCGTTCGTCGTTGGTCCCTCGTCGTTAGCCGGGCGTGGTGTCAGAACTCCGTAGTTTGAGAGCGGCGAATCCAGATAATCGCGCACGACGAACGACCAAGGACGAACGACGGATCTAGTCGATCGAAATTTTCCTGAGCAGCTTGAAATCACTGAGCATTTTGCCTGTGCCCAGCACCACGCTGCACAGCGGATCGTCGGCAATCGAAACCGGCAATCCGGTTTCCTCGCGGATGCGCTTGTCCAGATTCTTGAGCAGCGCGCCGCCGCCGGTGAGCACGATGCCGCGGTCGCTGATGTCGGCCGAGAGCTCAGGAGGGGTGCGTTCCAGCGCGACGCGAATGGCGTTCATGATGGTGGATACGCACTCGCTCAGCGCTTCCCGGATCTCGCTGTCATCCACCGTGATGGTCTTGGGAACCCCTTCGATCAAGTTGCGGCCTTTGATCTCCATGGTAAGGGGCTTGTCCAGCGGATAGGCAGAGCCAATCTCGATCTTGATCTGCTCGGCAGTGCGTTCCCCAATCAGCAGGTTATATTTCCGCTTGAGGTAGTTCATGATGGCCTCGTCCATCTGGTTGCCGGCCATGCGCACGGAGCGCGAATAGACGATGCCGCTGAGAGAAATGACGGCAATGTCGGTGGTGCCGCCGCCGATGTCAACCACCATGTTGCCGCTGGGTTCGGTGATCGGCAGTCCTGCGCCAATGGCCGCGACCATGGCCTGTTCCACCAGATGCACCTCGCTGGCTTTGGCCCGGTAAGCGGAGTCCATAACCGCGCGCTTCTCGACCTGAGTGATCTCGGAGGGCACGCCAATCACGATGCGGGGATGCACCAGCATCTTGCGGTTGTGCGCCTTCTGGATGAAATAGTTCAGCATTTTCTCGGTGACTTTGAAGTCGGCGATCACGCCGTCTTTCATGGGCTTGATGGCCACGATGTTGCCCGGTGTGCGGCCCAGCATTTCTTTGGCTTCTTTGCCGACGGCTTCCACTTCGCCGGTGTTCTTGTTGATGGCCACAATCGAAGGCTCATTGACTACGATGCCCTTGCCGCGCGCATAAACCAGAGTGTTGGCCGTGCCCAGGTCGATTGCGAGATCGCTGGAAAAAACGCTGAACAGCGACCTCAGGTTGTGCCAGCGTGTTGCGCTAGAGTGGAATCCGTTGGATGATGACATACAGGAAACTTTTCTCTCTGATTCTTGATTCTTCCTGGCTCGATTCTATCTGGTTCCCGGCCCCAGCGTATTACTGCGAACTGGATCGCCGATCCTTATTCTATGAGATGTGAGCGGCTCTCTTAACAAAACGAAAGTTGCTGCACCTCAGGCAAATCCATCCGACAACCCCTTACTGAATCACGACCTTCTTCTGCAGGGTGTTGACGCCACCCTTTGCATTCTGTGCGGTGATGGTAATTACATTCTCTCCGGTAGGCAATGGTGGCATAAAGTAATGGAAGCTGCCGTCGGTTCCGACCACCGGCACTTCGCGGCCGTTGACCATCACGCGGGCTTCAGATTCGGTCTTTCCGGTTAATTCAAGCACATGGCCATGCTGAATAAAGGGATCCAAGTCGAGACTGATCGAAGCCGTGTCATTGCCCTTGGGGATAAGGGTGAAGCGGTTCTTTTCGCTTTCGACCGATACTTTGCCCTCGCTGTCCTCAGATTGCACCAGCCAGTAGTACGCCCCCTGCTCCAGCCCGGAAACCAGCACGTCGGCAGTTTTCACCTTGCGGTCCACGATCATGGAGGAAAAATACGGATTCCGTGAGATGCGCAGCCGGTAGCCCTTGGCATTAGCCATGGGAGTCCAGGAAAACTCGATGGGCTTAAGGTCTTTGGAGACGAAAATGGGCATCATGTTCGCAGGCGAGATGGGCGTGGGAGGACCGATCTCCTTCAGCTTGTCCATGTGCGGCGATTGCGATTGAAAATTCACTTTCTCCCAATCCGCCAGCCGAACCACTTCGCCGTTGCGGGAGATCTCGCCGCTGCCCTTTTTCAGCAGGATCTCATGCTGGTCTCCCTTGGGATCATTGTGCACCATGGCGGCGCTCTCCGGCGCCAGAGATGCGGTTGCACCGGCCACAATCACCTGCGACCTCGAACCCTGCACGTAGGTTGCGGTTGCCAGATCCACGGTGCCCGTGCTTACCGCCACGGCGACGCGCGTCTGTTGCTGATCATTGGCCGAGTTCTCTTCAATCACAATCAAGGAATCCTGCTTCACCGTGTAATTGGTTCCATCGTTGAAGACAATCTTGGCCATGCCTTCCGAGCCGGTCTGCACCACGTCGCCCTTTTCCAGCGGCAGACCATAGTCGGCTGTCACCCAGCTATTGCCATTCAGTCTCTTCACGCGCACGGTGCCATCCAGCGCGGTGAAGTGCGCCTGCTGCGAATTCATGACGCCGGACTTCGTGGGTTTCGTTGCCGCCCCAGCAACTCGCTCCAGCAGGTTCGTAGTCAAGCGGCTGGCCGTCCGCAGCCCGTTCTCAGCGAATTGCGGAGTCGCGAAGTGCAAACCGAGGAAAATAAGCAACAGCACCGCTATTACCGTCAGAGCCACGCTGCGGTAGGTAACGGTCTTCCACGCAATGTGGACTCCCGGCTTGCGGTTCGACGACGCCAAAGCCACTGAAACCAGCCAAACGTAAGAGAATATGGGGTAACTAGAACATTATCACAAGCATAAATTGGCGCGGAACCGGTAATCAGTTTGGGACATTACTATGGTGCAGTGTGCTTGACGACGACGGCTGGCGGACCGCCGGGCGGCGGCATCTTCCGGCGTCGCGCAAGTGGCGGGGAATCCTGGTGGGCCCTCCAGGATTTGAACCTGGGACCAATGGATTATGAGTCCACTGCTCTAACCGCTGAGCTAAGGGCCCGCTGGAAATCCAATCTAGCACATCAGGGACGGGATGGAGTGGACCAAGACTGGAGAACTCCCGAACAAATCAGGGACGCCGATGATAGAGCCAGCAGAGGCCCGACTATACTGAATAGCGCCCGTCCGACAGTGCCGGGCGCACCGCCGTAGTATCCGTCAAGGATGAACGCCGTCGTGGACGTCATTGCAATTGGAATGAGCCATGACTTGGGAAATCTCGGGAGTCGTGGGATTCCGAGCGGCAGAAGCCAAAGAAAAATGTACCAGAAATTTCGGTCCCACAGGGATGACCCGAAGTGGTGCAGGTATTCATGGTTCCCATGCAGTGACAGGGCAAACTTGATGGGATTAGTTGGGCCGCCGGCATGCCAGTGCAGCCACGAGAATGCCGCTATGCTTGCCACCCAGCTAACCATGATCCATCTTGTCTTGCGCACCGCCGAGTTCGATTTATTGCCCGCAACAATCCACCATGCGGCTGTAAAGACGATGCTGAACGGGACGAAGGATTCTTTCGTCAACGCGCCGAGCGCCGAGATTAGCGGCAGTGCCCAGAACTGCTGTTCTGACAGGCTCCACAGCAGTGCCAGCAGGAAAAAGCCTTCGCCTGCGTCCACGAGACCGGCGAGCCTTAGATTCGGGACAGCGAAGTTGACCAGGTAAAGCAGTGCTGCCACCAACGAGGCTAGATAGCCATCGACATCGCAGGTTCCGAGAACGACAATGAGCAGCGCCGTGCCTGCCACAAACAGCGAATCAGAGACCAGCAACCCGAACATCACCGGGTCCCAGCTGCCGGATCTGCCCTTCGCCACTAGATAGAAGGGTCGCGCGACCAGTGGCACCAGGACGCGAAACCGAACGTGCCCAGCATCGTCAGCGTCGATGCCGGCAGTCAGTGTCGCATACATTCTTACGTCCGTCAGACCCGGGGTTTGGCGAGGATCGTAACGGTTCAGGATGGGGTAGCCGAGTCCCCATGAAATAAGGAAAAAAAGCCAGAACAAGCCGACCATCCGGGCTGCCGTTACTTTGGCTTCTCGTTTCAAGATCGTCTGCACTCGACTGCTCGAAACTAAGCTTCCGGTTAAATGCTCGCAAGGGCCTATCGAAGTCCCGACCGGTTACATGCAGGCTTCGCACATCAATTAAGATCACGCGTACCTACTTCTTCTTGCCGTCGTAAGGATCCGAGTAGCGCAGGACGCCGTTCAAATCTATGCCGCGAATGATCCCGGCCGAGTGGTAGTACAGCCCCCAGGAATCAATGGTGGACATGTCGGGAAAGATGCAAGCCTCCAGGACCACGTCTGGCGTGTCCTTCTTCACCCAGCCGCCACCCGCGCCGGTAGTTCCTCCGAACTGATCCGAGCCGCCGAGCAATGTGCAATAGCAGGAGGCTGGGTTCCCTTCGCAGCTTCCGGGCTGCTCCTCCGCGTAGTAGGCCAGTGCCGCCAAGGACGGATGAGTTGTATAGAGCGTCTGCAAATTGACGTAAATTCGCGATCCGTCGGACGCCGTGAATGCACAGAACTCCTCACCGCCCGAAAGATGTAACGGCGTTCCTCCATTGGTGCCATACCATGGCGTGCGTAGCTCGACCACGCCGGTTTCCTGAGTGCAGTACGCGGCAGCCTGGTTGGTGGGGGCTTGGGCGGTGCTTGCCTCGACCTTCACGCTCGCGCCACTCAGCAACAAGAAGGAAACCACGGTTAGAGCAATCACGCTGGCGGCAGCGGCGATACGTCTGATGGAAAGTTTCAATTTAAGTCTCCTTGGATTCGATTTGCTCTACGGCTTCCAGCACCAGTTCGCGCAAGAGACGGCAACCTCACACCGCTTGCTGGGGCCGGCTGTTTCTTGGCCGGCGCTGGAAAGGCTTCTCTAGGGCGGTCGAAATGTTAGCACAGAACGGTAGTGATTTAATGCCGAATTCGAATCGTCACCGGGAATCATCCAGATGTTTGTCGAAAAATCTCAGGTAGTGTCATTCCTAGCAGCGGAACGACGAGGAATCTGCAGGTTCATTTCTCAGAACTGCAGATCACTCGCTCTGCTCGGGATGACAAGAAATTTGGGTTTTTCAACAAGCCGCTATTTTCGGCCTGGATGGGCTTCGCCGCGCGAGGAATATACTGAGTACGGCCATTCATTTGGTTTGCCCGGGAGGGCCACCGCGGAAGCCGCTGGCTTAGAGTCAATGCCCCAATCGGCGGGAGCCGGCTTAATGCACCAAATATTTCCGCTCACTTCCAGCGCCAACCCCACCAGCCAAAACTTTGCTCCGGCGCCGAGTGGAACACAGTTTGCCACTTTGGCACGAACTTGCATTCCACAGGGGAGTTGATCCAACAGAACCGGCGATCCGGCTTGCAGCGGGCGCGACAAGCGAACACCGCACCCTTCCATGTTCACCACTACCGTGTGGCATTCCTCTGAGAATGGGTTTCCTGCGTCCTGTGCTTGCAGCCGCAGCGGAATTTGGGCTCGAACCCGCGTGCTGTTCCGGGCTGCCTCGTGGGTTTTGGCGATGAACTTCATGGCGCTTTCCCTTGAAGTGTAGCTTCTCGGTGAGCTTGTCTGAAGGTTTCGCTGGCCGGACACGAATCGAAAGTAACCGTTGAGCTGCCCTCAAGCTGATTAAAGTAGAGCAGCCATGCCACTCACTGGCTGCGTTTTCAATAGAAGGACAGGGTTCCCCGCTGCCGAGCTTGTTGCAGCGCATAAGAAAACACAAGGACGCTGAGAGGGAGCAGGGTCAAAAAGAACAGGGCCAACACGCTGATTTCGGGCGCGAGCAGCGAGAATTTTGCCCCCTGCACCAAAGCCAGGCGCATCCCGTTGAGACAATGCGTGACGGGTATGAAAGCGGAAATGAGATGGAGCGGTCTGGGAAGAGCAGTGACGGGAAAAAGCGTCCCAGTCAGGAACCAGGCGCCCGACCCGAACAACCAGAGAACCGCCGAACCCTTCTGAATGGACAACTGCAAAGCAGCCGCCAGCATTCCAATTGCGGCGGCAATTCCCAGCGAGAGGAGCAAAACCAGCGCACACCCCAGGAGGTTCGGTCTTGGTAGTGGCGCATCGAACAGCAGCAACCCAGCTCCGAGATAGACCACCAACTGAATGGTATTCCCCGCGAATGCCGACACCGCGCTGAGAAAGACCAGCGTGGACCCCGGGGTCGCTGTGGTCATTAGCACTTCCAGCGTCCCCGACTGCTGTGCCTCCTGCACCACTCGCAGAAATGCATTGATGCTTAGCATCAGAAAAGTGTAGAAACCGGTGCCGACCAGCAGAAAAACAAAGTAATTCAACCCTTCTGGCCGAAATCCCGGACCGACTGCCCGCGAAAGATAGTAGAACGCCGCCAACTCAGCGATTCCTCCGAGTGCGGTCATCAGGAATCCTGTCCGGTAGCGAATTGCAATCAGAAGATCGCGCTCCAGTATGGCTCTCAGTTTGTCGGGGAGGCTCGCAGGCGTCATCGCCAGGCCTCTATTGCGAACTCGGCGGCTTCGTCCACCTGACCGATTGCATGGAAATAGAAGGAACGCAGTTCAGTGGGGCCGCTGCCGCCGATTCTGTGGTAACCCTTCAGCTTGCCGCCATGCAAAACCGCGACTTGGTCGCCGACTGCTGAAGCTTCATCGAAACTGTGCGTGGCAATCAGTACAGTAGCTCCATAGACCGGCAGTTCGCGGATCAGGCACCAGATTTGCGTGGCGGCGGCTGGGTCGAGGCTGCGCGTCGGCTCGTCCAGCAGAATGACCGAAGGCTGCTTGATCAGCGCCCGCGCGATGCCCAGCTTCTGGCACATCCCGCTGGAGAATTTCATCACCAGAGTGTCGCTTGCTTCCGACAGCCCGACGCGCTCCAGCATGTCGTCGATTTGTCGTAAGCGGATCTTTCGGGGGACGTCATCCAGCGCCGCGAAGAAATCAAGGTTCTCGCGAGCCGAGAGCCGCGGAAAGAACGACCGCTCGCTGGCAATAGCAAACCCCACGTGCTTTCGTACGTGGTTGGCATCAACTCGCGTGTCGGCGCCCTCCACCATGATGCGTCCGTTGTCCGGTAAAAGCGTGGTAGCAATCAGTTTGAGCGTTGTAGTCTTGCCGCTGCCATTCGGCCCGAGCAGCGCCAGAATGCTGCCCGCGCTGATAGACAAAGACAATCGCTCGAGCCCTAGTGTTTCTCCACTTCGCTCCGTGCCAATCCAGTTGAACAAAGCCGGGCGATGGCGGAACTTCTTGCTCACGGAATCGAGAATGACGCTGTCCATCGTGGGCAACTGGCGCAGCCAGTTTGACAATACCCGCGCACAGAACCTGCTCGCGAGTGTCTGTATTATATTGACAGCCGCGGTGGCCGCCGCTGCTGACTGATATTGTTCATCCGGATAGTAAACAGTTCTTTCCAGCATGGCTGCTACCGCTGAGCTGCGTTCGGTTTCACGCGTACCCGTTCAGCCTGTGCCTCTGCGGACTGCTGATTCGTGCCCCGAGATCGAGTTGTTGCTTGCTTGTTGCTCGGCGCTGCCCGACGGCAGCCGGACCGATCGCATTCAGCAGATTCTTGCTCGGCCCTTCGATTGGGGACGCTTGCTTCGTCTTGCTGAACACCACCGAGTCATCCCCCACGTTTACCGGGAACTGACAGAACTGGCTCCGCCTTATGAGCTTGACGCTTTGCGGGGGGCTTACGAGGAGAACGTCCGCAAGAGCTTGCGGCTTACCGGAGAACTGATTCGTATCCTGCGGCATTTGGAATCCCGTGGAGTGGAGGCGTTGCCGTACAAAGGCCCGGCGCTGGCTGAAGTTCTTTACGGCGATGTTACTCAGCGTCAATTTGCCGATCTTGATATTTTGATTCGCGCCAAGCAGGTTTCGCGAGCCAAAGCTGCGCTGGCTGAACTCGGATATCAGCCTCACATTGAACTTAGCGAGCGTGAGGAGCAGGCGTATTTGATCTCCGGATATGAATATTCCTTTGACGGCATACTCGGCCGTAATTTGCTGGAGGTGCAATGGCAGATTACACCGCGCTTCTACTCCGTGGACTTTGACGTAGCAGGCTTCTTCGAGCGGTCGGTCGAAGTCACACTTGCAGGACAGGTTTTTCGCACCTTGTGCAGCGAAGATCTTTTTCTGGTGTTGTGTGTTCACGCTGCCAAACACGTTTGGGGACAAGTCTCTCTAATTTGCGAAATCGCGCAATTGGTAAAGACTCAGTCGCTGGATTGGGACACGGTCGGGGGTAAAGCGAGCAGATTCGGCATCGCGCGCATCGTGGGGGTGAGTTGTCTTCTCGCGCACAGGCTGCTGCACGCGCCAATACCAGCTACCGTGCAAGTAGCACTTGCAAGTGACAAGCGGGCCGACGGTCTCGCCGATGAAATCGGGGCGACCATGCTCGCGAGCCGGGATTGCAACCCCGAATCGTTCGCCTACTTTCGATTGATGACGCGGCTGCGCGAACGCCATCAAGACCGGGCCAGATTCCTGTGGCGGCTTCTGTCCACGCCTGGCGTTGGCGAGTGGTCCACCGTAAAGCTGCCGGGCCACTTGTTCGGGTTGTACCGCATCGTGCGTTTGTTTCGCTTGGCGGAACGGGCAGCAACCTAGGGCCGTTTCTCTGGTCAAGTTACTACCTGCTTGCCAGCCCCCCGGCGGTTTCCGCACCGTCGATGGTGTACACCTGACCGGTGATATACACGGCGTCGTCTGATGCAAGAAAGGCGAACAGCGCCGCGATCTCTTCTGGTTGGGCGTGGCGGCGCAGGGGAATTTTGGCGTTCACGGCATCCAACATTTCGTCGGTGTACTCGGCGCGCTGCATGGGCGTGAGCACGTATCCCGGCGCCACAGCGCAAACGCGCACCTTGGGCGCAAGTTCCAGCGCCATGGTCTTGGTCAGCTCAATCACTCCTGCCTTGGTCGCGTTGTAGTCGGCGTAGTAAGGTTGGCCCACGATTCCGTTGGTTGACGCGGTTTGCAGAATCACGCCGCTGCCCTGTTTCCACATGTGCCGGGCGGCAGTTTGCGCCATGTGAAACACGCCCGTCAGGTTTACAGCGAGGACTTTGTCCCATTCTTCCAGAGTGATATCAAGAAAGCCGTGGCGAATGCTGATGCCGGCATTGTTGATCAGCACATCCACTCCGCTCATGATTCGCACCGCCTCATCGAACGCGGCCTCCACCTGTTTTCGATCGGTAACGTCGGCATTCAGGATTCCAGCCAAACCGGGCAACTGCTTTCGCACACGCTCCCTCGCCGCGCCGTCGCGATCGAGTACGCAAACGGACGAACCTTCTTCGAGAAAACGCGCGGCGGTAGCGGCGCCGATGCCGCTGGCGCCGCCGGTGATCAGAACGCGCTGGTCCTTAAGTCCTCGCATCGAGTTTGCTCAGGCACGGCAAGACAAGTACGGAAGATGCAGCATAAAACCAGGGACGGTTCTTTGGCTAGCCTGAAACGAGGCGCATCGCGCCGTTTAAATCCCGAACTGCCGCAGGTGATGGTCGAAATGGAGGTAGGCATGGCGCATGCGCTCGGCCTCGGACATTTGTCCAAACATGGCGTGAGGGGAAAATTCGCCCTCCCAAGCGCAGAAGCGCTCAAACAAAATTCGGAGTTTCTCCAGGTCGGATGCAAAGTCCACGGGTGGCGTACCACCCTGCTGCTGGTCCATTTCAGGGCGCGTCTTGAAGCCGCGTATCCACGGAATTGGAACCCAAAGCGCCAGAGGCTTCAGGATGTTGCTCATAAAGAAACTGCTGGCCGGACTGATGTACTTTTCGCCCAGCGCGGCCCGGAAGGAATCGCTCAGGTGACAGATCATTTGATGAGCCGACATTGCTCCCCACTTCGGGCGGGCATTCGAGCGCAGGTTGGCCAAGCGGTCAAGGACTTCGCTCCGGTCGCGAACGTTCAGGAGGGTTTTCACTAGAACGGCTTGCCATGAAAAAGATAGACCAGTTCGATCACCAGAATAACCACCACCGTGAATTCGAGAACGAAGGCGCGGCTCTGGTTGAACTGGTCCACCATGAAGTGGTAAAGCTCCTCGGCGGTTCGGATCTTCTGGGTGACCAAATCCTTATAGTCAGGCACGCCGACTTTCGAGGCGGCCAATTTGTACAGGCGGGCGGAGAACATGTCACTGAGAAACTTTATGGCATTATCGGCGTGCTCGGTGAGTTCGTTCACGTCGAGCAACACGGTGTGCAGCTTGGTGGCGTCGCGGGCCAAGCGCCAGCGCGCCAGTGCGCCGGTTCCTTTGTCCAGCGAGGCATAGACGCTTTCCAGCTCGCGCGTGAGCAACTCGTCGTAGTGGCGGAACTCCAGCAACTGCGAATTGGCGTATTCCAGCAACTGAATCGCGGTGTCCGCGCCAGCCGCGCTGTCATAAAGAAAAGCCGCATTCCAGCCGATCACGGCCAGATCGTTGGGATAGTAGGAAATCCGCGATTGCAGGATTTCATTGCGTTCACCTTCCGAAAGCTGGGCATTTTCTCCGCGCACGATTTGCGCGATGCGGGCGCCGTGGGAGGCAATCAAGTCAGCGACCGAGGGCGCGTCGCTGCTCTCGCGGACATGAAATATGAAGTAGTCCTCGCTCAACCATTCTTTATAGGGCTTGACTAGGGCGGGCGCGGAACGTTCCAGCTTGTGGCGAACGATTTGCGAGGCATGGGCGGAGAAGTCAATGTCCCACACCCAGCGGCTGGCCAGCCGAACCAACGTGTCCCAGTCGCCGGAGAAGGGCAGCTCAAAAACCACGCTGAGCACGCCGTAATCGTAATACTTGATTTGCCCCTCAAGCCGCTCACCGCTTTCAAGCACCAGAGGCTCGATCGGCTCGACCACCGGAGGGCGCTGGTAACGCACATACCCTGGAGCGGGATGCTTCAGGCTGGGCTGCTCAATGGTGCGTGCTCCGAAAATCTGGCGTAACTGGTCGAGACGAATCTCCTCGCAGACATCGAACTGGATCAGAACCAGGACCGACCCTTGCAGCACAGGGGGCGTTTGAGGTCCGATCTGCTCCGAGGTCTCGGTCATCGTGGCGGATTGTTCGCTGTCCCGGATCATGGGGTAATAAGTTCGGTGGATGAATTGCAGCGTCTCTGGGGACGGATATATTCTCCCAGATTCGGCGAAGTCTGGCGAGGAAGGTGGCATAAGGTGTTTGGAATCAATGGGATTCCGCGCGGGCACCGTACAGAGCACTTGCTCCCGACTGCCCCTTCCTGGCGATGCGTTTCTCCCAAGCTTCCTGCTCCGATTTTCCCCAATGGTGAAGCCCGATGATGTAGCCGTCGGGGTCGGGCATGTAAATCGCGCCACTGGGCATGTATTCCGGGTACGTGATGGGCGGCACCTTGACACCGCCGGCCAGCAGTTGCTCGCGCAGGCCGATCAGATCCGGTGTGTACATGGCTAGCATCACTGCCTGGGCGGAAGGGTCCACAGGTTTCTCCGCGCGCAGAAACATCACGGCGGAGCCGTCCTCGCAGTGCAGGCGTGCCCATCTCAGGGGAACGCAGCGATCGGTGTCGATCGTGGTGAATCCTAATAGCTCGTAGAAGCGGATCGATCTCTCGATCTCGGCCACGTGCAGCAAAGGCGTGGAATATCCGGCTTTAACGGGCATACGGCTCTGAGTTTACTAAAAAACCTGTCGTGTCACTCCGCAACCATCGCAGCCTAATATGCGCGCTGGTTCGGTTGGGGATGATCCATTTACACGACGGTTGTACTCCTCATCTTGAATTGTTCGCCAGGACCGCGATGTGGGTTCGCGCGTCCGCAGCGGCGTCCACCACCGGACCATCAATGAAGGCGGGCGTAGCACCCCACTTTGCCCCCTGCCGATAAACGGCAACAATATCCCATAGTATCCCGGAGCTGGTACAGCAACTGGGATGCATTTCTCCTAGGTGCTGACGCAGTTCTCTTGCGACAAGATGGTCTCTGTCCCAGAACTGCATCGCCCTACGGTCTGAAACCCGCGACAACACAGGGGTGGTGGGCCGGCCCCAATCGGTAGGGAGAACCGGCTCCCAGACTACAAGCACTTTCAGGTTGGCGGACGCCACCTGTTTCAGTTGTTCTTTGATTGCGGAAGCCCCCCGCAAGCATGTTGCTCAAGTCGGTGAGACAAGCAAGAGCAAGCGCGGTCCTGCACTACCACTGTCGAATGCCACTTGAAATTCAGAAAGATTGTTCTCGTCGAGAACTGTCAATACCGGTTGGCCCGGTGGAGTAGAGTCTCCGTGCAAGTACCAGATCGCAACCATCAGGACACCCGCGCCCATGACGGCCAACGTTATGTTGGATGCCTTGCTCATTCGCCTTACCCTGCAATCAGGCTGGCAATGACTTGCGGGAATAGAAGCACCAGCGCAACCACGATCGCAGCTATCCAGAAAAGCACCAAACTCCCCGCGCTACGCTTGACACAAGTCTTTCTGAAATACAGTTGCCAGAATCCCAGGCACAACAGAACCAGCGAGGCACCAAAGAGCCACGGGCGTAGCGGGGTCACGTGGGCAGCGACGGCGGCGAATCCGAGCGCTCCCAAGAACCCCAATGGAACGCAGCAAGCTAACGTCGAGAGCGCAGCTACGATAGCCGCCGTCGGTGCAGCTTTTTCCAAAACCTTCATGCACCGTCTTCCTTCTGTTTCGCCTCGTTAATAGCGTGGAGCAACGTCTCCTCGGACGGCATACCGCCACCGCCCGGCTCCCACTGTGAAGGATACACTCTGGACCGTGGTCCAGAGTCAATGACAAATCAACATCTTTGATGTGAGCTTTCGGCTCATTGCTGTAGAGCCATTTGAATGACCTCCGCCAGATGCAACGCATGTCGGCCGGTACACTGCGCGATCTGCTCGCGGCAACTGAAGCCGTCGGAAATGATGAGGCTTTTGGGCAAGGCCTGGCGCACCGCCGGCAAAAGCTCCAGGTCTCCGACCGCCACAGAAACGTCGTACTTTTCTTTTTCAAAGCCGAAGCTCCCGGCCATGCCGCAACATCCGGGCGCGGGAGCGTAGAAGTCGATTCCCATTCTTTTCAGCACAGCTTCCTCGTCCGTCATCTTCATAATGGACTTGTGATGGCAATGGCCATGAACCAGAGCCTTGCGGGCCAGCCGGGGCAACTCGAAGTGCCGGGCTTTTTTCTCCAGGAATTCGCTAAGCAGAAATGTCTGCTGGGATAGCCGGTGCGCCCGGTCGTTTTTGGGGAACAAATTGAGAAGTTCGTCGCGAAAAACTGCTGCACAGCTCGGCTCGAGCACAACGATGGGGACCTGCTGTTCGATTTCAGGGTCCAAGACGTCGAGGATCTCGAGGAGCAAACGTTTGGCGCGATCCAGCATGCCCCAGTCATAGAGTGGACGCCCGCAACAGAGAACTTTCCTGGGTAGGCGCACTTCAAAGCCCGCTGCCCGGAGAACTTGCACGGCCGCTTTCGCTGTATCCGCGAGGAAATAATTGTTGAAGGTGTCCGGCCAGAGAAGAACAGGCAGTCCACCGGTATTTGTCGAAGCCGAACGTTCGAACCAGCGGCGAAAGGTTTGTGGAGCAAACGCTGGAATGCGGCGCTGGCGCGGCATGCCGGCGATCAGCTTGGCGATATCCCGGAGAAGAGGGGCCTGCGTGGCCAGATTTGCCAGTCTGGGCGCTAGCGACGCCAGTCGGGCCCAGCGATTGATATGCGCGAACGCGTAGGCCTGGCGCGGACGCCGGCGTTTTTCGTAGTAGTGCGACAGGAATTCGGCTTTGTAGGTCGCGACATCCACCCCGACGGGACAATCGTTCTTGCACCCTTTGCAGGCCAGGCAAAGATCGAGCGATTGCTTGACCGGCTCATTAGCCCAACCATCTTTGATCACGTCGCCTCTGGTCATCTCCCAGAGCAGATGAGCGCGGCCGCGGGTTGAATGTTCTTCCTCCCGGGTAACGCGAAAACTGGGGCACATGACTCCGCCTTCATTGCGGCGGCATTTCCCCACGCCCACGCAGCGCAGCGTGGCGCTGGCCAGGCTGCCATGATCTTCGGGAAATTGGAAATGAGTCTGCGGCTCCCACGGACGGTAGCCGGCTCCGAGGCGCAGGTTTTCATCCAGCCGGTAGGGTTCGACCACTTTTCCCGGATTCATCTTCCAATCCGGATCCCAAATCGCTTTGAACTCTCGGAACGCTTGTATCAGCTCGGGGCCAAACATTTTTGGCAGCAATTCCGCGCGAGATTGCCCGTCGCCATGTTCGCCGGAGAGCGAACCGCCGTAACTGATGACCAGGTCGGCTGCCTCGCCCGCAAACTTACGATAGCTCGCGATACCCTGCTCCGACTGAAGATCGAAATTGATGCGCATGTGCACACAGCCATGCCCGAAGTGTCCGTACATGGCGCTGCGATAGCCGTAGCCGCGCATGAGCTTGTGCAGGTCGCGCAAGTAATGGCCCAGCTTTTCCGGAGCCACCGCGGAGTCTTCCCAACCCTCCCATCCCAGAGGTTCGCCGGGAACATGGGAAGTTGCGCCCAGAGCCGATTCCCGCACTTCCCACACTCGCTTCGCCTGTGCCGGGTCGGCGAATAAGCGCACCTGCGGCGGATTTGGACTGTGCTCCAGCGCGGCCATCAAACCGCGCGCCTGGAATTCTGCTTCGGGCATGGTGTCTGCGCCGAATTCAACGAACAGCCATCCGCCGCCGGGCGGCAGCAGCGCCATTCCCTCGGGACTCAGATTCTTGCGGCGGGTGAATTCGACCAGCAGGTCGTCAACGCCCTCGAGACCGATGGGCTTATGTGCCATGATCTCGGGTACGCGATCGGCACATTCAAAAACATTAGAATAAGCGATCACCAGCAGCACCCGCTTTGCAGGGCTTTCGACCAACCGGCAGGTGGCTTCGAGGACGGTTACGCAGGTCCCCTCCGAACCAACCAGAGAGCGCGCGACCTGGAATCCGTTTTCCGGGAGCAAGTAGTTCAAGTTGTATCCGGAAACCCGGCGGGGAATGTTGGGATAACGCTGGCGAACCAGGTCTGCATATCGGTCGCCAAGATTTTTCAATCCCGAGTAGATTTCGCCGTGGCGTCCGCCCCGGTCACTGATCTCCTTTAGCTCCTTATCTGAAGTCTTGCCGACGCTGATCTGCAGGCCGTCGTAAGTCAAGACTCGCAAGGCCTCGATGTTGTCGTCGGTTTTTCCGGCCATTACAGAATGCACGCCGCAAGAGTTGTTGCCGATCATTCCGCCCAGCGTGCAGCGGTCGTGCGTGGCGGGATCGGGAGCAAAAGTCAGATGGTGCTTCTCGGCGGCATTGCGCAGGTGATCGAGAATCACTCCGGGTTGAACGCGCGCGATACGCCGGGCGGGATCGATTTCCAGAATTTGCGACATGTACTTGGAAAAATCCAGCACGATGGCGACGTTACAGCACTGCCCGGCAAGCGAAGTTCCGCCGCCGCGGCAAAGAATCGGAGCGCCGTGCTCGCGGGCGATGGAGATGGCGGCGATGACATCATCAGCGTCGCGGGGAAGAACCACTCCGATTGGAACCTGGCGATAGTTTGAACCGTCGGTCGAGTAGAGGGCGCGGCTGCCGTCATCGAAGCGCACGTCGCCGCGAACATTTCGCCGCAAAGCGGCGGCGAGGGCTGCCGCATCCACAACCGCAGACTTGGCGGCTCTGGCGAGTTCAGCGAAGTCTTTTGGCATGAAAACCGTTGGCCGCTAGTTGGTGGAGCCGCCGGTGACGCCTTTGCCGCTGACATTGGCAATGATGATCCGGGTTTTGCCGTCTTCCGTCTTAACGTTGACCGTGATCACATTCTTGTTGTCAGTGGATACGATCGTATAACCGCCGCTGGAATCCCTGACCGACACATTAGCGTTGGGAAACTTCTGTTTGTAGAAATCAGCCACTTTGTCCACTGTGTCGTCGGTTTCAAGTTGCGCAGTCACGCTGTGCATTCCACCCATGTCAACGCTCGCGGATTTGCCTTTGAGTAGCGTGGCGCCGGGGTAAAGGTCAACTCCCAAACTGCGGGCTGTCTCTTCTGGATCAGTTGTACTAACCACGGTGCCAAAAGGACTCTCCACGCGCACGTTGCCGTTCCTGCTATCAACGTGGGCGTGGCGCGCGATGCGCCATCCGATAAAACTCACGGTTCCGACTCCCACCATGCAGAGCACGACGATTACTGCTACCACGATGAGAATGATTTTCGTGGCGTCGCTGCCCTGGGATGGCATTGGCGAAGCAGGAGACGTAACGGCTGGACCAGCGCCGCTGACGGGCTGGCTCGCGCCACATTTCGGACAGAACCGCGCGCCACCTTCAAGATTCGCGCCACAAGAGTTGCAGAATGCCATGGAGTCACCTCGCTTAGTTACGGGAACCTATCTCACAACAAACCAAGACGTAAGTTGTCGGATCCCTCAGGGGCTAAAGCGCGCGTATTTCTGGATACCGAGCGCGGCTGAAGCCGAGCCCTCCCAAAACTTTTTATGAGATAGCTTCGCGTAAAGCTGCGCGGAGTATATCGCAAGTCAGGCCGCAAGCGCACGGTGCTAGCTGAGGAGGCGTGTCGTGTAGTCCGCGAGACTGAGAGCCAGCAGGATAAAAAGCCAGAAAATCGCGGATACGATTACCGCCTTGGTCATTTTTTCGCTGGTGTACTTGACGTGCATGAAGAAGAGAACCACAAGCAGGGCCTTGAACGTGGCGATGACCAGGGCGACGATGGTGTTGAGTGGTCCCAGATCAACAAAAGAAACTGCCGCCGTGACCACAGTCAGGCACATGAGCGCGGCCCAAATCCCATAGTACATTTTGCTCGACATGACGTGTTCGGATTTGATGTGTTCAGACATGGCGGCTCACCTCAGCGGCTTTCGGTCGATCAGATATAACAACGGGAAAAGATAGATCCAGACGATATCCACGAAGTGCCAGTAGAGGCCGCCGACTTCGACGGGGGTGTAATAGGAGGGCGAGTAAACGCCCTTCCATGCCTTGTAGGTCAGAAACGTGAAAATGCCGAGGCCGATGACCATGTGCAGAGCGTGCAGGCCAGTCATGGCAAAGTACAAAGAGAAGAAGATTTGCTCGTGCTGGGGATCAATGTGTATCTGAGGGTAGTCATGAATGATGTCGTCCACGTTGAATGAATTGCCGGGGATGTGGTGTTCCTCGAACTTCTGGTACCACTCGACGCCCTTGATGCCAAGAAAAGCCACTCCGAAAACCATGGTGATCAACAAAAGAGTGACGAGCAGTTTCCGTTTGCCCATCTGCGCCGCACGAACTCCGAGCGCGACGGTCAAGCTGCTGCAGATAAGTACGGCAGTATTGATGGTTCCCAGCCAGATATTTATGCTGCGGCTGCCGGCGGCGAATTCGTTGTAATACCAGTAGCGGTAGATCAGGTAGGCGCAGAACATGCCGCCGAAGAACATGATCTCCGTGGCCAGGAACAGCCACATGCCAAAAGTGGAGGCATCGCGCTGTTGCTCGGCACTCGAGAAGTGGTGCAGCAGTTCCGGTTTCTGAGTTTCAACCGCGCCCGGACTATCGCTCAACCGGAACCTCCTCAGGAGCAGGAATGTGTTCGTAGTCGTAGGCCTCCCAGGTGACCTCCGGAGTCTCTTCGAAATTAAAAGTTGTTGGAGGAGACTGCGTAGTCCACTCCAGCCCGGATGCGCCCCACGGATTGTCCGGCGCCGGTTCGCCGTAGCGCATGGACCACAGGAAATAAATCATGGGCAAAATGTAGCCCACAGCCAGGATGGTGGAACCCGCCGTGGAGAGCACGTTCAGGACCTGGAATTCAGGCGGATACTGCCAGTAGCGCCGCGGCATGCCCATGTAGCCGAGCAGGAATTGGGGGAAAAATGTCAGGTTGAACCCGAGAAAAACGATAAGAGCGGCGAACTTGCCCAACCACTCCGGATACATGCGCCCGGAAATCTTCGGCCACCAGAAGTGCATTCCCGCCAGATAACCCATAACCGCGCCGCCCACCATGATGTAGTGGAAGTGGGCGATCACGAAGTAGGTATCGGTGACGTGAACATCGATTCCCAGCGCCGCAAGGAACAGACCGGTAAGGCCCCCCATGGTAAACAAGCCGATGAACCCGAAGGCGTAGAGCATCGGCGTGGTGAACGAAATCGAGCCCTTGTACATGGTTGCGGTCCAGTTGAAGACTTTGATGGCGGACGGTACTGCAACCAAATAGCTCAGAAGAGAGAAAATCAACGCCGAGTAGAGCGAAATGCCGGCAACGAACATGTGGTGCGCCCATACCAGGAATCCGAGCACGGCGATTCCGATGCTGGACGCAGCCACAAACTTGTAACCGAAGATGCGCTTGCGGGTGAAACAAGGGATGATCTCCGTGACCACGCCCATTGAGGGCAGGATCATGATGTAAACCGCGGGATGGGAATAGAACCAGAAGAGATGCTGGAACAGCAGAGGATCGCCGCCACGGTTAGGGTCAAAGATGCCCAGGTTGAAAGCGCGCTCAAATACCACCAGCACCAGCGTGATGGCGATGACCGGAGTTCCGAGCAATTGGATAATGCTGGTGGCGTAGTGGGCCCAGATGAACAGCGGCAAACGCGACCAGGTCATTCCCGGAGCCCGCATACGGTGGATGGTGACTACAAAATTTAGCCCGGTGAGAATGGAGGAGAATCCGGAAACGAAGATTGCCAGTCCAGCCTCGATGACTTTGGTGTTGCTGAAGGCGGTGCTGAAAGGAGTGTAGAAGGTCCAACCGGTGTCCACGCCGCCGGTCACGATGGAGTGCAGCATCATGATTCCGGCGATGACGTAGAGATACCAGCTCAGCAGATTGATGCGCGGGAAAGCCAGGTCCTTGGCCCCGATCATCAAAGGCACCAGGAAATTCCCCAGCACGGCCGGGATGGAGGGAATCAAAAAGAAGAACACCATGACCATGCCGTGCATGGTGAAGAGCTTGTTATAAGTGTCGGCCTGGACGAGATCGCCGGCCGGGGTCAGCAGCTCGAGGCGGATGAGCAGGGCAAAGAAACCTCCGATGAAGAAGAAGAAAGTAATCGAGATCAGGTAAAGCAACGCGATGCGCTTATGGTCTGTAGTTAGCAGCCACGAGCGGATGCCGTACTCTTTGTTCAAATAAGTCTCGCGTTCAGCCATTACTGCTGCGGTTGCCATTGCTATTCCCTGATTTTCTATTCTTTCGGTTGCTGCAATTCCGCGCCCGCCGGAAGCCCGCTCGGCTGGCCGGCCGATCCCGAAGGCGGCGGACTCAGCGACTTGATGTACACGACCAGCGCGTTCAATTGTTCTTCGCTGACCAATCCCTGAAACACCGGCATGATGGGCTTGAATCCGCTGACAATCTTGGCGGCGGGCGCGACGATGGATTCGCGAATGTAATCTTCATCTGCGATCACAGTGCGGCCATCTTCCAAATGCACCGGCTTGCCGAAGACTCCGACCAGATTGGGCCCGCGGCCCTGGGTGTCGGAGCGATGACAAGTGGGACAGCCGAGCTGTTGAAACATGCTTGCGCCGTTTGCGGCCAGCGATCCGGAAGTTCCGCCTCCGGACAACCAGGCTTCATAGCGATTCGGCTCCATTACGACCACCTGCCCGATCATGCCGGAGTGCATGGTGCCGCAATATTCCGCACAAAAGAGATGATACGTGCCCGGTTTGATGGCGCGGAACCAGGCAGTGGTGTAACGGCCGGGCAGCACGTCCTGCTTGATGCGGAACGATGGCACATAAAAGCTATGAATCACGTCCTGCGAGGTCATGATCAGCTTTACATCGCGCCCCACGGGAACGTGCAGCTCGTTGATTTCGCGCGGACCCTCCGGGTGCTGGAGCTTCCACATCCATTGTTTGGCGACAACATAAACCTCGGTGGCACCCCGGGGAGGCGTGCGCTCTGCAAAATAAATAGCTGCGCCCCAGACAAAGATAAAAAGAAAAATAAACAAGGGAACGGCAGACCAGGTGATTTCCAGAACTGTGGAACCTTCGATTTGTTCGGCTTCAACTCCCTTGCGGCGGCGGTAGCGCAGCGCAAACACGATAATCATGGTGAAGATCGCCGCGCACATGAAGCTCGACAGCGCCACCAGGAAAATGTAGAGAGCGTCCACATTTCCCGCCCCGGTGGAGGCGGCCGTTGGCCAAAGTGGAAAGTTATCGAACATAAATCTATTGGCTCAAACCTGTTGCGGCTCGCCTCGCGGGGTGATTGCGTCCCGGACTGAAGCGAAACATGACTACCAAAAATGTCCCTAGAACGAGAATCGTCGCGCCCGCGGCCAACTGCAAAATCCGGCTGATGATGGCTCCGTATTTTCCCGTGTCGGGGCTGTAGTGATAGCAATAGAGCAGAACTTCGTCCACTACGGTGCCGATTTTGTTTTGCGAGGCCTGAATGATTCCCAGGCGCAAATCCTTGGGTGCGAACTCCACGCCGTAGTAATACTGCGCGATCTTGCCTTCGGGCGTAAGCAGCATGATGGCGGTGGCATGGGCGAATTGAGTTGTCTTGGCGTCGTATTCGTATTGGAATCCCGCAGCCTTGGTTAGCGCGTCAATCGATTGCTGCGATCCGGTCAGGAAGTGCCAGCCTTCGCCGGCGTTAGCGCGGGTATAGCGCTTCAGTATCCCTGCCTTCTTCGCGGCCGCGTTCGCCGGAGTATCGCGGGGATCAAAACTTACCGTAAGTACGTCGAACTCCTGCCCGACATTGAACTTTAGGACGCGCAAAGCGCTCTCGAGGCCAGCCAGCACCTCGCTGCAGAGCATTGGACACTGGTAATACACCAGATTCAGAATCACCGGCTTCCTGCCGAAGTAATCCGCCAAGTGAACGGGTTTGCCGGTTTCATCGCGAAAGGCAAGATCGGGAGGAATCTGCTCATCCAGATGCTGTTCGATCCCTACGTTCTTCAACCCTGGCGGGCGCAGATTGGCCGGTGGCGACATGATGCCCTGAGTCATGCCTTGTCCCCAGAGTGGCAACGTCATGACCAGTGCAGCGAAGGCGGCAACCATGGCCCGAGTTGGATTACTGATGCGGCTCACTGCTTCTCCTTTTTCTTCCGCTGGCGCGCTGCCTGGTCGCTGGTGTCGGAGCGCTGGGCAGCCTGATTCACTAGGGTCACCCCTGATGGCGGAACCACTCCGGCTTCTGGGGTGGTGGACAATCCGTGTTCCGCGATCAGTTGCATGGCGCGTTCGATGGGGAGGCGCACCACTCCTGCTTTCTGGTCCACCCAGCCATAGCTGTTCAACTTCTGTTCTTCACCCAGGCGGAACTCGTTGATCTCCACCCGCTCATTTCTCTCCAGGCGCGGTTGAGGAAAGTTGGCGTCAATTTCTGTTCTCGTGTCCGCGGCACTTGTTTCGCGAGTATCAGTCCCGGTCTGTTGCACCATGGGATTCTGCGGCGGCTGATGGCTGTTCGCGTACTTATCCAGATAACCGTACAACCCCGCCACTACGAGATAGACCAGCACACCACCTAGAGCCATCCCGGCAAAGGAAAGCAGTATGCCGCGAACGCTGAGGTCTTCGCGCTCGTACTCCACTTCGCTGTTGTGCCCGTGTTTTATTTCTTCATTCATGCTTGATGTGCCGGTTCCAGAACTTCTTTGGCATTGACGTCGTAGGCGGGCAGCAGGGGCAGGGAATTCAGGTTGCGGAAGAAATAAGCCATCCACAAGCCGCCAATTGCCACCGGCGCCACGATGTCCAGCCAGGTCAGGCTCAAGGTACGGGAAAAGTTTGGCTCGATGATCCAAAACAAGTCCACGTAGCGCATTAACAAAATCCAGACCGCCAGCCAGACCAGTTTGCGGATATCGCGTTTAAAAGGACGTGACAGCAGGAAAAGAAAAGGTAGCGCAAACTGAAAGGCCGCGAGAACCAGGCCCATATACTGCCAGCCGCCGTTGAAGCGCCTCACGTACCAGGTTATTTCTTCGGGAAGATTGCCGGCCCAGATGATCAGCAACTGTGAAAACGAGAAGTATGCCCAGACCATAACAAACGTCAGCATCCACTTGCCGTGGTCCTGCACAAAATCCGGCTTTAGCAATTCCGACATGGGCTTGTAATCGAAGAGAATCCGCTCCACGACCACGGCGAAGCACATGGCCGACAATAGTTGCCCAATCAAAAGTATGAGACCGTAGATAGTCGAGACCCAGCTTGGGTCAATGGACATCACCCAATCAATGGCCGCAAACGAGATGGTGAACGCGTAGAGAATCAGCCCCGGCCCGCTGATCACGCGAAAGCGCCCGCTGTTGTCGCGTATCGGAGGACGATCCTGTTCTTTGGACCACTTGCTAAGGAAAAACGAAAGCGCGTTCCAGATGGCAAAGTAGATCACCGCGCGAAAGATGAATCCGTGCACCGAAAGATAGGATCGGGTCAGGTCCTGCAAATGCTCGCGAAGGTGCTGGTCGGTAATCGAATCCAGAGGCCGCGCCCAGATGTAGAGGCGTGGCAAGCCCAATAGCAAAGGGATAAACAGCAGCGCCATCAGGGGCAGGCAGCGCATGGCTGCGCCTTGAATGCGGCGAATCACGAATCCCCAGCCTCCGCCGGTCAAGTGCCGGATCATGAGAATCGCCATGGAGCCGAGCGTTACCCCCAGCCAGCACATGTACCCGAGCAGATAGGCGCGGAAAAATTCATCCGGCCGGACGAAAGCACCCACGAGGGCAATCACAGCAAAGATCAGGCCGATGACCAGCGACCGGCTCTGAATGGTCTTGGCGACCGGTGGCGCCATGAGATCCATCGGGTTTGTGCGCGCCGTGCTCACTTCGGTTGTTCTCCCGACGCAGCGGCTTCCGGCGCCAGTTCTGGCAAGGTCGCGCCCGATCCCGGCTCTCCGCGAAACACCGGGGCCAGTGAAGGCACTTTTTGTCCGGGCGGAATGTCGGCCGGCGAGGCGGCCTGGCTTAGCTGCAAAGCGCGGATGTAAGCCACAATGCACCAGCGGTCACGCACAGGAATTTGCGAGGCATATTCGGGCATGGCGCCGAATCCATTGGTCATCACGTCAAAGAAATACCCCAGAGGGGCTTTGCGCAGGCGCTCGGTGTGATACGAAGGCGGCGGGCGAAAGCCTCTTTGCACGATCATGCCGTTGCCGTCTCCCGTCCGGGAGTGGCAGGGCGCGCAGTAAATGTTGAAACGCTCGCGGCCGCGCGCCAGCACTTCTTGGTTGACTGCGAAGGGCATATAGTCGCCAGGATTGTTTCCCATCTTGCCGGTGTATAGGTAGGTGTCTTCGTGCAACTGCCCGCGCGCGACCGTGCCTTCGACTGGAGGCCGCGCCGAGCGCAGGTCGGCGTAGAAATCGCTCTCTGCCAGCGGCTTGAAGCGCGGCTGGTCGTGCATGTCCTGGCGGCATCCTGCGAATGCCAGAATCGCAAGTAACCCGACCGGCGCAATTTCTCGGAGGCTCGCCATCGTCTAGCTGGGAACCTCCGAGATCGATTGCGGATTCAAGCTCTCCAGGAACGCCCGCGTTTTTACGGTGTCGTACTTGGCATCACGAGCAAAAATGATCAGGAAAAACCGGTCTTTGGTGGCGAACGCAAAGCGCGGAACATTGAAAACCGGATGATAGGGCATGGGCAGCCCATTGAGCGCCAGCATGCCGAACACCGCCGAAATCACCGCACACAAGATTGTCATCTCGAACGTGACCACGATGAACGACGGCCAGGAATGATAGGGCCGGCCTCCGATGTTTACGGGATAGCTGACGGTCGCGATCCACCACTGCATCAGGTAACCCGACACGCAGCCGATGATCCCTCCAATCAGGACAACTAGCGGCACGCCATTATGATGGAACTCCAAAGCCTCCGCCAGTTCTTCGATGGGAAACGGAGTGTAGGCATCCACCCTCTTGTAGCCGGCTTCGGTTGCGAGACGCGCGGCTTTCACAATTTCGCCGGGGGTGTCGAATTCGGCCATCAACCCGTAAGTGGCGGTGGGCTTCATTCGGCCTTCACCTCCGCTTCGGGCAACAGAGTACGCATTTCAAAGATGGAGATTGACGGCAGCAACCTCAGGAACAGGAACATGCAGGCCAGGAAGAAACCGATTGTTCCCACAAAAGTCATCAAATCCCACAGCGTGGGGTAGTACATGCCCCACGAGGAAGTCAGGAAGTCGCGCTGCAGGCTGACGACCACGATGATGAAGCGCTCCAGCCACATTCCCACCAGGATGACACCGGAGATCAGGAACAGCCATGCCGGGCTGGAACGCAGCTTCTTGATCCACAAAACCTGGGGCACAAAAATGTTGCAGGTCAGCAGCAGGTAATAGAAGAAACTGTAAGGGCCGTGCAGGCGGTTCCACAGCAGAAACGAGTCGTAGCGGTTGCCGCTGTACCAGCCCATGAAAGCTTCTATGCCGTATCCGTAAGCGACGATCAGGCCGGTGGCCAGCATCACCTTGGCGGAGTTCTGTAAATGGCGCTCGGTGATGAAATCCTCCAGACCATAAAACTTGCGGATAGGAATGGATAGCATGAGCACCATGGCGAAGCCGGAATAAATGGCGCCTGCGACAAAGTAAGGCGGGAAGATGGTGGTGTGCCAGCCCGGCACAATGCCAACTGCAAAATCGAAGCTGACCACAGTGTGCACTGAAAGCACCAACGGCGTCGCCAGCCCGGCGAGCAGAAGATAGGCGGTTTCGTAACGGGCCCAATGCCGCGCTGAGCCGCGCCATCCCATGGCGAGGATGCCGTAGATCATTCTCAGCAAGCGGTTGTCGCTGCGGTCGCGTAGCGTGGCCAAGTCCGGAATAAGGCCGACAAACCAGAAAAGGAGTGAGGTCGTGGCGTAAGTGGAGACCGCAAACACGTCCCAAACCAGCGGGCTGCGGAAATTGGGCCAGTAGTTCATGGTGTTCGGGTAGGGGAACAACCAATACGCAAGCCAAGGACGGCCCAGGTGAAGGACGGGGTACATGCCGGCGCAGGCCACGGCGAATAACGTCATGGCCTCGGCAAAGCGATTGATCGAATTACGCCAGGATTGCCGCAGCAGAAGCAGGATGGCGGAAATCAGGGTTCCGGCGTGGCCGATTCCAATCCACCAGACGAAATTGACGATGGCGAATCCCCAGCCGATGGGGATATTGACGCCCCATATCCCAACTCCGCGCACGAACAGGTAGCCGATGGAGTACAACAACCCCATAGTCAGCAGAAACGCCACGCCGAATCCGACGATCCAGCCGTTCGAGGTGGGCCGGGTCAGCACAATCGAGCTGATTTTGTCGGTGACCGTCGCGAAGGTATATCCCGGCTCGATCACCGGCGCTCTGCGATCCGTTATTGGCGTTCTGTCATCCATTGTTCAATGCGTTCCGTCTTAGCCTTCCAGCTCGGGGTTAGGGTTGCGAATCTCGGCCAGATACGTGGTTCGAGGCCGAGTGTTCAAATCCGCCAGCAGCCCGTAATTGCGCGCGTTGCTTTTGAGTTGAGCCACGCGGCTATTCGGATCGTTGATGTTTCCGAAAATGATGGCGTTCGCCGGACACGACTGCTGGCATGCGGTCTGCAGCTCGCCATCACGAATCGGCCGGTCTTCGCGCTCGGAATCAATCCGGTGCTGGGTGATGCGCTGTATGCAATAGGTGCATTTCTCCATGACGCCGCGGCTGCGCACGGTGACATCGGGATTGCGCATCATTTTGAATTGCGGCGTCTCCCAGTCCTGGAACAACAGGAAATTGAACCGCCGCACTTTGTACGGACAGTTGTTGGAGCAATAGCGCGTCCCTACGCAGCGGTTGTAGACCATGTCATTGAGGCCTTCGGTGCTGTGCGTGGTCGCCTGCACCGGGCAGACAAGTTCGCAAGGCGCGTTCTCGCACTGCATGCAAGGCACCGGCTGGAAGTAAGCTTTGGGATTGTCGCGGTCGCCCTGGTAGTAGGCATCCACCCGCAGCCAGTGCATGTGGCGGCCCTTGTTAACCTGCTCTTTGCCCACCACCGGGATGTTGTTTTCCGACTGGCAGGCAAGAATGCAGTTGTTGCAGCCGACGCAGGCGTTGAGGTCGATGGCCATGCCCCAGGCGTTGGTCTCTTTCTTGTAGTCGTATCCGGGATAGAGCGTCAACTCGGGCGGCGGCTCTTCATCTTTGGCGAAGTTGGGTTCCTTGCGATAATCCTGCAGGCTCGCGGTGCGAACCAGGGGACGGCTCGCGCCGTCCTGAGTTTCCATTGTCTGATAGCCCTGCGTGGAAGCCAGAATGTAGGTCCCGCCGGTTTTGCGAACTGTGACGCCGGTGGCAATCCAGGGCGCCGCGCTCGAACGCAACGGATACATGTCGAAACCTGCGCCGGTTCCAACGCGGCCCGCACGGCGGCGTCCGTAACCGAGAAACACGGTGATGGAGTTATCGACATGCCCAGCCTGTATCCAAACCGGCGCCGCGACCTTCTGTCCGTTGAGTTCGATTTCGACGACATCTTCGGTGCTGATTCCCATCCGCGCTGCCATGGCCGGACCCATCAGCACGGGGTTGTCCCAAGTCATCTTCGACATAGGCTTGGGCAGTTCTTGCAGCCAGCCGTTGTTGGCGAAGCGCCCGTCCCAGATGGAGGGATCGCGGCGGAAGTTGAGCTCGATAGAGCTATCGGCCGCTTTCATCCCCGTCATACTAGTATCCTTGGCGGATACTGATTTCGGCTCGTAGGTCGTGCCTTCGATCCAGCCGTCGTGCAGCGAGCGCCGCCAGAACATGTCGAAATCCGCCGCGGGATGCTGTTTGCGCCAGTAATTCTGCACCAGGTCGTGGCCGCTCGTCTCGGGTTGTCCGGAAAGCATCGCCACCACTTCATAGGCGCTCTTACCGCCATAGAGCGGAGCAATCAGAGGCTGCACGATGCTGATCGTGCCATCGTAGGCGCGGGTGTCTCCCCAGGCTTCGAGGTAGTGGGCTTCGTTGAGATGCCAGTGGCAGAGCTCGGCGGTTTCGTCCTGATACAGCCCGTGATGGATGCGTAACGGAATCTTGGTGTTTTTCAGCGCGTCGGCAAAGCCTAAGTCGGCGGGCGCGTCATAAGCAGGGTTTCCGCCCAGAATGAGCAGAAGGTCCACTTTGCCTGCACGCATGTCCGCGACGAGATTCTTGAGCGATTCGGTCTGATTGATGGGATTCGCGTCAACGGGATCGGTGTAGAAAACCGTCTTGCCGACGTTGCCGAGAGATTGATTGATCGCGTGCGCGAGCGCGTGAACGACTGGCGGTTGGTGGTCGCCGGGAATGACGACGCTGGAACCTTTGTGGGATCGCAAATCGACGGCCAATCCTGAAATAAACCGCTCATACTCCAAGACCCAGGCGGTTTGCCCAGGGCTGATTCCGGCAAGTGGCCACACGTCGTTCGTTAGCTTGAAACCAGTTGCAAGGTTGCGAGCAAAGGTCCCGATTTCGCCCGCCCTTACGGGGAGACGATGATCCGCCTTCGCTCCAGTCGAACTTGGCGTGCTTTCGACCACATACAGCCGGTTCATGTTTCCGGAATCCGGATTGCGCCGCTTGGCGAAGTCCCGCGCGTAGCGTGTGAAGCCGGGAAAGCCAGCGTAGAGGAAGTCGGCATCCAGGGTAAGAATTACGTCGGCCTTGTCGAAGTCGTATCGCGTCTCCACCGGCTGGCCGAAGGCCATCTTCGCGCCTTCGAGCACGTTGTCGCGGTTTACCGGATCGTACACATGCCATTTAGCCTGCGGATAAAGTTTTAGCAGGGAACGTAACAGATCGGCCAGCGTGGGCGACGAGATGGTCTGGGTAAGAATGCGAATTCCCGCGCCTTCGACACCTTTCTGCGAATTCAGCGCTCCCCGAATCGCTTCCAGAAAATTCCCAAAGGTCCGCACCTCGCCGAGGTAGGTGACGGTCTGCGAGCGATCGGGATCGTACATTCCGAGGATGGAAGCTTGCGCGAAAACATCGGTTCCGCCCAGACTTGCCGGATGCTTGTCGTTGCCTTCAATTTTCGTCGGACGATAGAGATGGCTTTCCACCAGCACCGGCGACGCATAGCCGCCCAGGGTGAACGCGGTTGCGTAGAAAAGAGGACGCCCGGGGATTACCTCTTCCGGTTGCCGCACATAGGGGACAATGGGTTCGAGCGGCTGCTTGGTGCAGGCGGTCATGCCCGCCATGGCCAGCGAGGCGCCCATCAGCTTCAGGAATCCGCGGCGGGAAACGTCATCCAGCCACTCCGATGCGCCTTTGGGAAACTCCCGGTGCATCATTTCCTTGAATTCGGAGCTTCCCGCCAACTCTTCAAGACTGCGCCAGAACTCGGGCCCCCTGGTTTCAGCGACGCGTGCGCGGGCGGTCTGCAGATCGAGCTGGTCTCGCTTGCTGGGGCAAACTGCCTCGGAATGCTGTCGGCCGTTTTGCTCTTCCATCGTCATTGCTGATTACTCGTCATCTTTTCCACAAGTCACCGGTGGCACGTCGAACAACTCGTAATGTCCGCCACCGTGCGCAGCTTGTATTCCTTTGCCAGATCAGTGCCCAGGGACATCTGATCCGTGTATTGCTTGCCCTCCACGAGCACCGGCTGGCTGCTCGAAGGCGGCTGATAGCGCATATTGAACACCTGGTCGCGCGGGCGCAGGTTCTTCGCCGGATTGCGGTGGCAATCCAGACACCATTCCATCTGCAAAGAAGCCCAATTGAACATCAGCGGCATGCGATCCACTGGCCCGTGGCAAGTGTTGCAGCCCACGCCTTTGTTGATGTGAATGCTGTGATCAAAATAGACAAAATCCGGCAGATCGTTTACCCGGTTCCAAACCAGAGATTTGCCGCTGCGAAAACTTTCGCGGACGGGCTCCAGCAGGGGCGCTCCTGTCCAGATTTGCGAATGGCAGTTCATGCAGGTTTTGGTTGGCGGAATGCCGGCGAAACTGGAGTTCTCCACCGAGGTATGGCAGTAGCGGCAATCGATGCCGAGACCTCCGACGTGATGCTGATGGCTGAACGGCACCGGCTGGGGGCGCGCCACCTCAGCGTACGTTACATACGGGGAACGCTGAAATTCCATGCACGCCCAGAGCAGCACGGCCACGAGGAACACGGCGCCGAAAATCGTGACCCGTGAAATTGTGTTCGTGCTGCGATGAAAGATCTGCATCGAATGAGAACGTCCAGTGGCGGAAACCCATTTTCTGGTCGCCGGCGCGTGCAGCGTTGCTGATCGGTGCCCTTACAATCGGTGCTCTTACAGATGGCGGTGATTAAATCCCGGAAAACTGGAAATTATAACAGTTCAAGAAGTGTTGCGGGCCGGTTCCTGGTAAACCACGACCGATGCAAACCCAAAACGGAACTGCAAATCCATAACCCTGCGCGGAACGCTTGGTTTACCGCAGATTCATCACCAACAGCTTAGGCTCGGTCATCTCTTCAATGGCGTAGCGCAGGCCCTCGCGGCCCAAACCGGAATCTTTGATCCCGCCGTAAGGCATGTGGTCAATGCGGAAACTCGGCACGTCCCCCGCCACCAGGCCACCCACCTCCAGATCCTCGTAGGCATTGAACAACAATTTGGCGTCGCGAGTGAAGATTCCCGCCTGCAAGCCGTAAGCCGAGCTGTTCACCAGCCGAATTGCGTCGCTGAAGTTGTCATAAGGTTCGACGGTGACGACTGGCGCAAAAATCTCCTGGCAGTTCACTTTCATCTCAGGGCGAGTACCGGTCAGCACCGTCGGTTCGAGCAGGGGGCCTTTGCGCTGCCCACCCCGCAGCACGCGAGCGCCGCCGCGGATAGCTTCCTGAATCCAGTCGTAGGCACGGATCGCGTCGCTTTCGCGAATCAGCGGCCCAATGTCCGTCGATTCCTGCGAGGGATCGCCTGATTTCAGCTTTCCCACGCCTTCGAGCAACAAATCGGTAAATCTGGCACAGACCGAACGTTCCACCAGAATGCGCTGGACCGAGATGCACGTCTGCCCCGCATATCCGAAACCGCCGGCCACACAGCGCTCGGCGGCGTAGGCTAGGTCGGCGTCATAATGCACGATGACACCGGCATTGCCTCCCAGCTCAAGGATGACTTTTTTCTTGCCGGCGCGCCGCTTAATGTCCCAACCGACCGCTGCGCTGCCAGTAAAGCTGATCAGCTTCAACCGTTCATCGGTCACCAGCAAGCCGGCGTCCTCATTGGAAAGCGGCAGCACATTTAGCGCGCCATCGGGCCAGCCCGCCTGTTGTACAGCCTCGGCCAATAGCAGAGCAGTCAGCGGAGCCTGCGGCGCCGGCTTCAGAACCATGGTGCAGCCCGCGGCAATCGCCGGAGCGACCTTGTGGGCCACCAGGTTAAGGGGAAAATTGAACGGTGTGATTCCCGCTATCGGCCCCAGAGGAAAGCGCCGCACGATGCCCCAGCGTCCGGCAGTGAACTCCTGCCAGTCGAGCGGCAAGTACTCGCCGTAGATGCGTGTACTCTCTTCCGCGGCGACATTGAAAGTAAAAATGGCGCGTTCAACTTCCGTGCGCGCGGCCTTGATCGGTTTGCCCGCTTCCTGAGACATGGTGTGGGCAAACTCTTCTTTGCGCTGGCCGATGTTCTCCGCCACCCGGCGCAGCACGCGCTGGCGCTCGAACGCGGGCAACCTTCGCGTGGTGCCGAAGGCTTTGACTGCCGCCTTAATGGCTGCGTCGGCGTGCTCGCGCCTGCCCTGGAAGACGCGGCCGATCACGCTTCCGTCATAAGGCGCCCGGATTTCAACAGCGTCGCCCTCTTCCACCCACTTGCCATCCACCAGAAAGCCCTGCGTGGTAACTGGAACCATCGTCATCTGGGCCATGCAGTATCGACCTCCGGGAGTGAGGATTGCACGATTATAAGCCTGTCGGGATGTGCGATTCTGCTGCCGGAACGGTAATATCGCGTTGCGGGCATCCGGAGAGAGACCGTGCGAACTTCTATTATCGAACTCGGCGAGTTGCTACGCAAACGGAATCTTTCGCCGGTGGAGCTGACCCGGGATTGCCTATCCAAGATTGAGAAACTGGATGGCACGCTCAACGCCTTCATCACGGTAACCGCCGAATCCGCGCTGGCTCAAGCGCGCGAGGCTGAAGCCGAGATCCAGCGGGGCGATTGGCGTGGGCCTTTGCATGGCATACCACTGGCTCTGAAAGACATTATTGATACCGCCGGTGTCCGCACGACCGCGGCCAGCGCTTTGTTCCAGGATCGGATTCCATCTGAGGACGCCGAAGTTGTACGCCGCTTGAAAAATGCCGGGGCAGTCATTCTCGGCAAGCAGAACCTGCACGAGTTTGCCTACGGGGGAAGTTCCGTCATCAGCTTTTACGGAGCGGTTCACAACCCCTGGAACACTGAGTGTATTGCGGGTGGTTCTTCTGGCGGGTCGGCGGCAGCAGTAGCTGCTGGTCTGTGCGTGGGGGCGATCGGCACCGATACTGCGGGCTCGGTTCGCGAACCCGCCGCGCTCTGCGGTGTGGTGGGTTTCAAGCCGACTTATGGTCGCGTCAGTACGCGCGGAGTCATTCCACTTTCCCCTTCGCTCGACCATGTGGGGCCAATCACGCGTTCAGTTTCGGATGCAGCCGTGATTCTGCAGGCAATCGCAGGACACGATTCGCGTGATCCCACAACCGTTGATAAGGCGGTTCCAAACTACGTGGCTGCATTGCGCGAAAAACTAAAGCCGCTGAACATCGGCATTCCGCGTGCGTACTTCTATGGCGGCCTCGACTCAGAAGTCGCAGCGGCGGTCGAGGAGGCTCTGCGCGTGCTGCAAACGATAGCCGGGCAACTACAGGAAGTCGAGCCATCTATACCCACCGACCGCACGCTCCAGAGCGCGGAATCGTATGCCTATCACGCCGAGTTTGTCGCCCGTTCTCCGGAGCTGTATCAACCGGAGACCCTGCGGCGAATCCGCAGCGGGGAAAGGATCACGGCCGCAGAAATCGCCGAACGACGCCGCGAACTCATACAGATTCGACGCGGCGTTGCCGGCATTTTCGAGAAAATTGATGTTCTGGTCACTCCGACGATGCCCGTTCCCGCGCCCAATCTAGACGAACTGAAGAACAATCCCGATCTTCTGCGCCCTCGCGAACTCCTGCTCTTGCGTAACACGCGCCCGGCAAACGTTTGGGGATTGCCCGCAATCTCAGTCCCTTGCGGATTTACCGGAGCGGGCCTTCCTGTCGGATTGCAGATTATCGGCCGGCCGTGGGAAGAAACCACGGTCTTGCGGTTTGCTTATGCGTATGAGCAGACGACCGACTGGCACAAGCGTGAGGCGGCTGTACTGTCGGCCGCGCTCTAGCGATTTGGAATCGCAGTCGGCTGGTGTTGCATTCTATTGCCGTGCCGACGCACGCGAGATCCCTCCCGCCGCCCGAAAACCGGCTACGGTCGGGATGACGCAGGAGTGTCGGATGCTACCAAGAACTGGCTTCTACTACTGTCCTTCGGAGGAGTCCATGAACTTCACCACGTCGTTCCTCATTTTCTTCAGGTCTTCCATTGGCAGGTACACCATGTGCCCGGATTCGTAGGTGGCGAAGGAAATGTTCTGATGATACTTGGAGCCAATGTCGAGATGGTCCACGGTGTAGTTCGCCGCAAAGTAGGGAGTTGCCAAATCGAAAAAGCCTTCCATCACCAGAACTTTCAGGTAGGGATTCTTGACCAGCGCCTCCCGTAGCGCTGTGGCCGTGTCGGGGAAGCCTTCGATGCCCGAGCCCCAGTCCCATTTGCCGAATCCTGCGTCTCGCGCGAAAACGTAGTAGGGCATGTCGGTCTTGTAACCGAGTTCGGTTCGGACGTAGTTATTGAACACGGAAGTGAACGGCGGTCCCGTGGCTGCTCCAGTGGGATCGTAGAACCGGGTATCCAGCAGGCCTTCCGGGTCAGGCCCGGTGAAGCGTCCGTCCAGGCGTCCCACGCGCAGCTTCTGGTCAATCAACAGGTAGTGAGTGAACTTCGGCACGTTGATGCGCAAGTTGGCTTCGTCAATCACTTCCTTGCTTAAGCCGGTGTATCGTGCCAATTGATCAATGACTCTCTGCCGTTCTTCGGGTGTGAGCGCGTCTCCTTTGTCGAGCGCCTGGGTGTACTCCGTTGACGCCCAGTGCTCCGATTCCTGCCGCGCTTTATTCATGTCCTGGGCAAGGTCGGATGGGAGTTTGTGATGGTACCCGGCAATCGTGGTGAAGGACGGGACGAGAAAGATATATGGCTGGTCATTGGTTTTGGTGTCTTCGAGCGTCTCGAAATTCAGCACCATGGAAAGCAGCGTAATGCCGTTGAATGAAATGCCCTGGTCGGCAAGATGCCCGGCAATGCCTGCTGAGCGGGTAGTGCCGTAACTTTCGCCCAACAGATAAAGCGGCGAGCTCCAGCGTTCATAGCGAGTGATGAATAAGCGAATGAATTCACTGAAAGCTTCGATGTCGCCCTTCACTCCCCAGAATTTCTTGAACAGGTCCGCATTCTCGGCGCGGCTGAAGCCGGTTCCGATGGCATCCACCAGCACCAGATCGCTCTTGTCGAGCAGAGAGTAGGGATTGTCTTCAAGGTGGTAAGGCGCTGGCGGCATGAAGCCATCAGGTTGCAGCACGACTTTCCTGGGGCCAAGCGCTCCCATGTGCAGCCAGATGGATGACGATCCCGGACCGCCGTTGAAGGCAAAAGTCAGCGGGCGCTTGCTCGCATCCTGCTCATCGAGCGTATAAGCCACGAAAAACATTTCCGCTTCGATTTTGCCGTCGCCGCGCTTGATGGGGAGCCGTCCTGTAGTCGCCGTGTAGTGGAGTGGCTTGCCGTTCACCGTCATCTGGTGATGGGTCACGACCGGCGCCACCTCGGTCATGTCGAAATGTTCCTCTTTGTCTTTGTCTTTTTCTTTGTCCTTGTCGGAGCTCTCCTTGGCGGGCGCCGGCTTCGGCTCCTCAGCCGCGGGGGGAGCAGCTTCCGACGCTTTCGCCGGGGTCGCAGCGTTTTTCTTCGACGCGGTTTTTGGCTGGTTCTGTGGTTGGCTCTGAGACGACTCAGGCTGCTGGCCAAACGCCGGAATCAGCAAGCTAGTGAGCAGTGCGAGTTTCAGAAAAAGAGAACGCATTTCGACCTCCCGATAGTCCTTAGACGTGGGTGCGAGTTAAATTCCTCGCCGCGCGGAATTATACAGGTGGGGCTGGTATGGATGCGCATCAGGTAACATGGTTTTGTGCGCGGCAAAGCCCCGAGTAAGAGCCACCCCACCATTCTTCAATCCAATCATCTCAGCGGAATCCCATGGCTCATCCACGGTTTTTCCACGCGGACGGGCGGCCTTTCTCGTCTATACGGTGGTCACGCTCTTAATCTTGGATTCACCAAAGATGACTCGCGCACAGCCGTGGAACGCAATCGCGCTGAATTTCTGCGCGAGGTGGGGGCTACTAACAATCGCAAGCCGTGGCCGCTCGTCACCCTGCGGCAGGTTCATTCCGATCTGATTCACTGCGTCAGTGAGCCTCCGAAGAAGCAGCTCACTGGCGATGGCCTGATTACGCAAACACCGGGAATTGTTCTCGGCATTCAAACCGCCGATTGTCTGCCGGTGATTCTGGTGGATACCAAAGGCAAAGCCGTCGGCGTGTTCCACGGCGGTTGGCGGGGAACAGTCAAGCGAATCTCCGAAAAAGGTCTCGGGGAGATGCATCGCTGGTTTGGCACCGTGCCGCGCGATGTTAAGGCTGCCATCGGTCCAGGAATTCACAGGTGCTGCTACGAAGTGGGAGCGGAGGTGCGGGATCAGTTTGCCTCTCAATTTGCTTACAGCGCTGATTTGTTTCGCGAGGCGCAGGAATCCGATCCGGTGCGAGAAAAGTATCCGCTGTTGTTCCTTACTGCTCGGGCGCCGGGCCACGGCGAACTGCCGAAGAAAATCTTTCTCGACCTGGTGGAAGCCAATCGCCGGCAACTCGTTTCTGCTGGCGTGCCCGCAAAGAACATCGGCGCCTCGCCGCTCTGCACCGCCTGTCACCCAGAGTTGCTTTTTTCTCATCGGGCGGAAAAAGGCGTGACGGGACGGATGATGGGGGTGGTTGGAATCAGACCTGACTTAGTTCGCGTTCGCCTAGCTTGAACTGGTGGTACATTTGGGTGTCGCAAAATCTTTTCCCTAGGGGGCTTTCGTGGAAAGTTTAATCTACGTCCTTGTGGTGGGGCTCGTTGCCGGCTGGGCCACCGGCAAGATCATGAAAGGATCCGGCTACGGAGTTTTGGTTGACATCCTGCTCGGCATAGCGGGCGCATTTATCGGGAGCAGAGTTCTTGGCTGGTTAGGAATCTACTCGAGCGGCGGCCTGATTCCTACCATTCTGGTGGCGATTGTCGGCGCAGTGCTGCTTGTCGTGATTGTGCGGGCAGTCAAGAAAGCCTGACCGAAAGTTTACTTTCGTGCCGAATCGAGCCGCTGTTCGAGCCCGGCAACTTCATCTTGCAGTCCCTTCGGCATGCGGCTGCCAAACTTGGCGAAGTGCTCTTTGATGCGCGGGACTTCAGCCTTCCACCCCTCCACATCCACGTTGAGCACCTTGCCCACATCGCCGGCTGGGATATTGAGACCACGAGTATCCAGGTCGGCAGGTTCAGGAAGCCGCCCAATCGGAGTATCTACGGCGTGAACTTTGTCGTCGCAGCGCTGGAAGATCCATTTCAGCACGCGGCTGTTCTCCCCATATCCAGGCCAGAGAAACTTGCCATTTTCATTTTGCCGGAACCAGTTGACATAAAAAATCTTGGGCAACTTCGATGCCGATGAATGCTGGCCGATCTTCAGCCAGTGCGCGAAGTAGTCGCCCATGTGGTAGCCGCAGAACGGCAGCATGGCCATGGGATCGCGGCGAAGCTGGCCAACTTTGCCGACGATTGCCGCAGTGGTTTCGCTGCTGGCCGTCGCCCCTAAAAACGTACCATGTTGCCAGTTGAATGACTCGGTAACCAGAGGCACAATTCCGCCGCGGCGTCCGCCAAAAAGAATCGCGTCAATGGGAACGCCTTTGGGATCCTCCCACTCCGGCGCAATCACCGGGCATTGCTTCGCCGGAGTTGTAAACCGCGCATTGGGATGCGCTGCCTTGCGGCCCGAATCTGGAGTCCACGGGCGGCGAAGCCAGTCCACTAACTCCCCGGGTTTCTCGTCGGTCATTCCCTCCCACCACACGTCGCCGTCGGTGGTCAATGCGCAATTGGTAAAAATGGAGTTGTGGGTCACGCTGAGCATGGCATTTGCATTCGACTTCATGCTGGTTCCGGGAGCCACTCCGAAAAAGCCGGCTTCTGGATTGATCGCATAGAGCCGGCCGTCGGCGCCGAACTTCATCCAGGCGATGTCGTCGCCGATGGTTTGCACTTTCCAGCCGGGGATGGTGGGAATCAGCATGGCAAGATTGGTTTTTCCGCAAGCCGACGGGAATGCCCCCGTCATGTACTTAACCTCACCGGAGGGACTGATCAGCTTCAGGATCAGCATGTGCTCCGCCATCCATCCCTCGTCGCGCGCCTGCACCGACGCGATGCGCAGGGCGTGGCACTTCTTCCCCAACAAAGCGTTCCCACCGTAACCTGAGCCGTACGACCAGATTTCGCGCGTTTCAGGAAAATGGCAGATATATTTCTGGTCTGCATTGCACGGCCAGGTCGAGTCCTGCTCATTCGGGGCGAGCGGTGCGCCAATCGAATGCAGACCGCGCACAAACTCGCCGTCTTCTCCAAGCACATCCAGCACGCGCGTGCCCACCCGCGCCATCATGTGCATATTGGCAACTACATAAGGCGAGTCGCTGATCTCCACCCCGATTTTCGCGATGGGCGAGCCGATGGGACCCATGCTGTAAGGAATTACGTACATGGTCCGTCCCGCCATCGAGGCGGTGTAGAGAGCGGTCAACTTCTGCTTCATTTTGGCGGGATCTTCCCAGTTATTGGTTGGGCCAGCGTCCTCTTTGCTGCGCGAGCATATGAAGGTCCGGTCTTCCACTCGCGCCACGTCGCCCGGATTTGACCGTACCAGGATGCTGTTGGGGCGCTTGTCGGGATTGAGAGGAATGGCAACACCGGACAGGATCATTAGCCGCATCATGGCCTGGTACTCTTCGGGCGACCCATCGCACCAGTGAACGCGATCGGGCTTGCACAGACGGGCCACTTCTTCGACCCACTGGGCTAGGTTGCGATTCTTACCGCTGCTGGCCGATTCCACTTCCATCGCAAGACTGGACATAAAGACGTCCTCCTCCTGGCAAACCGAGAGTTGCCTGCGCGCTGAACACTTAAGGATGAGCGCAGGCAGAAGGCAGGGCCCAAGAAGCTAGGTGCTAGACCCGGTATATGGCAGTCTATTGTCCCTCTTTTTGGGAGAGATTCCAAGTTTTCCGGCTCGAAGGCTGCCGAAGAAAGAGGCAGGCTTGTTCTATTTCCGTCAGAAACCATCTCAAAATGGGAAAACAGTTTGGGTCGGGGATTAAGCTTTCGAGCTTGGCTGTTCGGGGTGTTGAGTGAGGCTCAGAGGGTCAGGACGGAACTGAATCAGCTTCCGGTTGTTCAGATTCTGCGGCTTCCCTGGCGACCGCCTCCAGGTGTTGTAGCGTTTGCTTGACGGTGAGCGAGTACATCTCCTGGCCCACGCCTTCCCCTGATTCCAGGGCTGTCTTCAAATAGTGACCGGCAATCTCGATGGCGAGCGGGTCGGTAATCACCTTGCCGGTTCGTTTCTCGTACTCCACCCACGCGGGATGCGGCAATGCCACCCAAAGCGGCCGCCCATCCACCAGGAATTTCACATCCACCGCGTCGGCATGACGGGTGGCGATGGCCACGATCAGCGCCTGATAAATGCAGTGGACGTTCTTCTTCGTCCAGCGATCCACGGTGTGGAAGTCTTTGTACATGGCGACAAGAAAACTATATCGGAGCGGGCATTTGAAGGGCAAACGGAACAAATCTACGACGGAGAACGGAGGCACAGAGAGAGCAACAACCAAAATAGCCTTAGTGGGCCTTCGGCTCGCTGTCGATATTTTGTGGTTTTCTCTGTGGCTCTGTGGTGGATTTATGATGATTGCAGATGAAAAACCTCGGCATCCTGCTGTCCGGACGCGGCTCCAATTTCGAGGCTATCGCGAAGAACGTCGCTGCCGGGCGCATTCCCGGCGCGCGCATCGCAGTCGTCATCTCCAACCAGCCTGATGCGGGTGGCATTGTGACTGCGCGCCGCCTCGGGATTAACGCCCTGGTGATCCCGTCGAAACGCAAACAGCGGGAAGAACACGATCGCGAAGTGGTCAGCGCGCTGCAGTCGCATAGAGTTGATCTGGTTTGCCTCGCTGGATATATGCGCCTGCTTTCACCCTGGTTCGTACAACAATTTCCCCGCCGCATTCTCAATATCCATCCTTCGCTACTGCCCGCCTTCCCCGGCCTCGAAGCCCAGGAGCAGGCGTTTGCTTATGGTGTAAAAGTTTCAGGATGCACGGTGCATTTTGTAGATGAAGAACTCGATCACGGACCGATCATTGTGCAGCGGGCTGTGCCGGTACTCGATACCGATGATGAACATAGTCTGGCGGCGCGCATACTGGAGCAGGAGCACATCGCCTACACGGATGCGATCAACAGCGTGCTGGAGGGTGCCTTCCGGGTCGCCGGTCGGAGATTGGTTTTGCGAGCTTAAGGCGAAAAAGCTTACCGCAAAGAACGCTAAGAACTACTCGCTAAGAACGCAAAGACATTCCAAAACGGGAACTGCTGCCGAATCCTTGCGCACTTTGCGATCAGCTTTACGGCCCTTGCGGTTTAAGATTTTGACTTGCGAAACATCGAAGCTCACGCCCGAGATCACGAAGCCGCGATCAAGTCTCATCTGCGCGGACTTCCAGAACGCTGGTTCCTCCGGCTTGAACCGAAGAGCCTACCGCAAAGAACGCCAAGAACGGCTGCTAAGAACGCAAAGACATTCCAAAACGGGAACTATTGCCGAATCTTTGCGCACTTTGCGATCAACTTTGCGGCCTTTGCGGTTTAAGATTTTGACTTGCGAAATACTGATTTCACGCCCGAGATCATCGGAGCCGCCATCAAGATCCATCGCCGACTTGGGCCGGGGCTGCTCGAGTCGGCGTACGAGGCGTGCCTTGTACATGAACTCACAAAATTGGGCCTGGTCGTGGAACGGCAGAAGCCTGTGCCGCTCATCTACGAGTCAGTGAAGCTGGACTGCGGTTTTCGGGCAGACTTGGTGGTCAACGGCCGGGTAGTGGTTGAAACCAAGAGCAAAGAAGCGCTGCATCCAGTGGATGTGGCGCAGTTACTCTCCCACCTTCGCTTGCTCGACATTTCTGTGGGCCTGCTGATTAACTTCCACGTCGTGTTCCTCAAAGACGGAATCAAGCGGCTGGTCAACAGCTATCGAGACCTGGAAGACGCTTCCTAATTTCTTCACCTGCCCGATTGCGGTAGCGCTGAATCTGACCAAGCTTTTCTTCCCGGTCTTTCCTTCGCGATCTTTGTGAGGGCCTTCGTGCGCTTTGCTGTGAAAAGCTTTAACCGTGGAGTCCGCTTATAATGATCAGTTCCCATGCCAACGTTCCCATCCGTTGACGAGCAACTCGCCTACATAAAAAAGGGAGCCGCGGAAATCATCCGCGAGAGCGAACTGCGCTCGAAGCTTGAGAAGTCCCGCGCCAGCGGAAAGCCTCTGCGGGTGAAGCTGGGCATGGATCCGACTGCGCCCGACCTGCATCTCGGCCATACTGTCGTGTTGCGAAAACTGAAGCACTTTCAGGACCTCGGGCACACGGTAATTTTCCTGATCGGAGATTTCACCGGCATGATCGGCGACCCGACGGGACGCTCGGTGACGCGCCCGCCGCTCTCTCGCGAGCAGATCGAGCAAAACGCTAAGACCTATGAGGCACAGGTTTTCAAGATCCTCGATCCCAAGAAGACCATTGTCGACTTCAACCGCCGCTGGTTCGCGAAGTTCACCGCCGACGACTTGATCCGTCTGGCGGCCAAGTACACGGTTTCGCAAATGCTCGAGCGCGAGGACTTTCACAAACGCTTCCTGGAAGAAAAACCGATCGCCGTGCACGAGCTGCTTTACCCGCTGGTGCAGGGCTACGACTCGGTGGCGCTCGAAGCCGACGTCGAACTAGGAGGGACCGACCAGAAATTCAACTTGTTGGTGGGACGCGAATTGCAGCGCGCCTACGACCAGGAGCCGCAGGTGGTGCTGACCACGCCAATTCTCGAAGGCCTGGACGGCGTGCAGAAAATGTCGAAGTCGTTCGGCAATGCGATCGGAATCAACGAACTGGCGCTAGAGATGTATGGCAAAGTAATGTCAATCTCCGACGAGATGATGTGGCGCTACTACGAGCTGCTGACGGATGTGCGAGTACCGGAGATCGAGAAGATGAAGCGCGAGGCACATCCAATGCAGGCCAAGAAAGACCTGGCGCGGCGGATCGTGACGGACTTCCATTCGGCGGAAACTGCGGCGAGGGCGGGGGAGGATTGGGCGAAGCAGCGCCAGAAGGAGCTCAGGCCGGACAACCTTCCAGAGCACATTGATGAAATTCAAATAAGTTACGAGAATGTCAAAACGGATGACGCACCATCCGCCCTAGACGATACATATCTGTGGCTTAAACTCGACCGTCTCCTAGTAAGTTGCGGATTGGCGGACTCAATCACGGATGCTGGCAGAAAACGCAAGGCTCGTGCAGTTTACCTGCTCCGGCCGGACGGCAGCGTGGGAGAGGTATGGGCGGATCTAGTGCTCCCGGTTGTATTTTCGGGTTTCCCCGTAAGGCTGCCGATTAGGGTTGGAAAGAAAGTTGTGGCGGCTGTCATTCGGCCGTAAGGTTGATGTCCTGCAATGGGGAATCGCGGTGGTTCCACCTTGAAGACGCATCCGCCGAAAGCCGCTCCCAGAGCCATGTTGCAAGGATTTGCACACTCCTGTGGCCCCCACTAGAGTCAAGAGACCACTAGACGCCCGGCCACTTGCGCGGCGACAGAATGTCAGGCATTATGCGGTTGCGTCCGAAGGCCCTCCCCCAAGCCTTCCCCAAAGCGTCCGTTTTATGGGAGGGCTCGGACGCATATTCTGGCCTGGCCCTCCCGCCCTCCCCGCCGATTAGGTCCTCTCTCCTCGCCAAGACTCTGATAATCTGCCCCGAATATGCGCGTTGCTGCCATTCTCGGACCTGGGGTATCGGCTAAAACCCTGGAGTCATTTCAGAAAAGCTCAGACGCAACCTGGCTGACCAGCCTTCCCGCAGACTCGCCCGATGCCGACGTCGTCCTCATCTTTGGCGGCGATGGAACGGTTCACCGTCACCTGGGGCAGCTGGTCAAGCTGCACTTGCCGGTGCTGGTCGTGCCTTGCGGGAGCGGAAATGATTTCGCCAGCGCGCTGAGTCTGCGCAGCCTGCGAGATTCAATTGCTGTGTGGCGAAAGTTTGTAGCGGGCGGCAAGAATATTCGCACGATTGACCTGGGCGTTATTTTGCCGTTGTTTCCAGACCAGGTTCACGCGGGCGGGGCGCCCCCGCCACACGGACACTACTTTTGCAGTGTCGGCGGCCTCGGACTCGACGCAGAAACCGCCCGCCGCGCCAACCAGCTTCCCCGGTGGCTGCGCAGCCACGGAGGCTACGCTCTGAGCTTGCCGCGGGCGCTGATGAGATTTGCTGCCGTCCCCGTGAGCATCAGCGTGCCGGAGCCAGAGACTCCGGACAAGTTTGTCACACGGAGCAATCAGCCCACGCTGCTGGCCGCGTTTGCCAACGCGCCGGCTTATGGCGGCGGAATGAGAATTGCCCCGCGGGCCAAGCTTGATGACGGGCTGCTTGACGTGTGCGTGGTAAGCGACATCAACAGATTCAAGCTGTTCTGTCTTTTCCCGACCATCTACTTTGGCCGGCATCTGGGCATCCCTAAGGTGGAGTATTTCCAAACAGATCGGCTGCGGCTGGAAAGTGAAAAACCTCTCGATGTGTATGCAGACGGAGAATTCGTTTGCCAGACTCCGATCGAAGTACGTGTGGCGCGGGTCGCATTAAGAGTGATCGTTCCATCGTCCAGTGCAAGTTTCTAGAATCAAAATTTACAAAACCGAGCAACCGCCTTCCTGCTAAACTACTCGCACTGTATGCCTGAGAATCCTCGTTCCCGCACCTGGCTCTGGATCGTGATCGGCGGCGGAGCTTTCTTTCTGTTCGTACTGGCGGTGTTCACGCTCGTGTATCTCACTTTGCGCGCCGGCGGAGGGGAAACGGCTTCACTCACCAGCTTCGGCGACCGAATTGGCGTGGTGGATCTGGAAGGCGTCATTCTCGATCCGAAGACGGTTGTAAAACAGCTGAAGGACTTCGGCGACGACGATTCCATCAAAGCCATCATTCTGCACGTCAACTCGCCGGGCGGTGGGGTTGCGGCGTCGGAAGAGATTTATCGCGAAGTGAAGCGCATTCGCGACGACAAGAAGAAGCGCATCGTGTCTTCCATCGAGACGGTGGGCGCGAGCGGCGCATATTACGTCTCTTCGGCCACCAACAAGATTTATGCCGACAATGGCAGTATCGTGGGATCCATCGGAGTGATTGCCGAATGGGTGAATTATGGCGACTTGCTGCGCTGGGCCAAGCTCAAGCCGGAAGTTTTGTACCACGGTGAATTTAAAGATACTGGCGATCCCACGCGCGAGATGACGCCGGCGGAACGCGCTTACATGCAGGCGCTGATTGACAACATGTACGGCCAATTCGTACAAGCCGTGGCCGATGGCCGCCATGCCAAGAGTGAAGACATCAAGTCCATTGCAGATGGCCGGGTCTGGACCGGCCAGGAAGCGCTCTCCATGCATCTGATTGATGAGATCGGAGACTTCGAGACTGCCATCGAAGATACGGCCAAGGCCGTCCATATCTCCGGCAAGCCGGTGTTGGTGCATCCGCAAACCGAGCGCAAGTCGGTGCTCGATCTGCTGTTTGGGGACGTCTCGCAGTGGCTGCCCACCCGGGAGAAGCTGCTGGAGCACCAGATGGGTTTTTATTATTTGTGGAGGTAAGTGGGACACCGATTTCTCTTACTTCTTCAACCCCGCCGTAAAATTCGTAACCACCGTCATGGATTGGCTGACCTGCTGCGGCACCCGGTCAAGAAGGATTTTCTTGCCGTCGGGGGAGACGTCATAGAAGGGGGTGCTTGGGATGGTCCAATTACTGACGAGTGTCTGCAGCGAACCAAATTGCAGCGCGCTGCCGGCAGCCTGTATCGGCACGGCAAAAAGACTGTAGGCCAGGTCGAAATAATAGAGTTCTTTGCCATCCTTACTCCAGCGCGGCATTCCTCCTCCGTTGGCCGAGACCTGCCACTTGCCTTGCCCGCCGCCAAAGGCCACCACATAAACTTGAGCCACGCCGGATTCGGCCGACTGGTAGGCGAGCCAACGGCCATCTGGGGAAAGTTTTGCATATCCGCCCCGCTCCACGACCAGCGAGGGCTTCCGGTCTCCTTCCAGCGGCAACGACCATGTCTGGCGAATGGGACCTGATGCTGAGGTAGGCCGCGAATACAGCAGGAGTTTACCATCGCGTGACCAATCGCTCGGCAGGATCTGCCGCTCATCGCTGATCACAAGTTCCTCCGCGCCGCTGCCGTCGGAGCGCTTGCGGTAGAGGTTGAAGTGACCATCGCGAGGAGACTCGTACACCACCCACATGCCGTCGGGCGACCAGATGGGCGCGGTATTCGCAATCGGCCCAAAGGTCAGCCGGGTACGAACCCCGCGCGCCAGATCGAGCACCCAGATATCCGTCTCACTCGCATTAATCTGCAGGGCGACGCGGTCCCCTTGTGGGGAGATAACGGCACTTTGCAAGTCGGACAGCTTGTCAGCGATGGCGCTGATCTGTTTCGTGCTGCGATCCATCCACACTAACTGCACGTCGCCTGAGGCGCCGCTGGCAAAAATGAGCAGTCCGTCCGCGGATGCGGAGGCGTCCATGTGCCAGGTAGAGGCGTCGTTCATCACGCCGGTGACAACGGTCTGCGGCCCGCCACTTAATTTTCCCGAGGCAGGGTCGAAAGCTTGCGCCATCAATTGCTCGCCGCGCGCGAACAGAAGGTAGGCATCGGCATAAATGGCATTCGATTGCGAACGAAAGAGCGGACGATTTTCCCTGCCATCGAGCGATGCGTAAAAGAGCGCATCGTTGGCCACCTTCGTGGGATCGTGATTCAGTGCGAGGTAGATAAAATGCTTGCCATCGGGAAGGAAAAACGGCCAGCGATGCGAGGTGTGCTGCGCCGCATCAATGGTAGTCATCGGGGTCGGAGTTCCTCCGCTGGCGCTGACGCGCATCAGGGGCGATGTTGGTCCCGCGGAAAACAGGATGACGTCACCGGGCCCCCACGCGGCACCGCGACCGAGCACTGCTTCACAAATCACCTGCGTGGAGCCGCCACTGAGATCGATCGTCTTCAGCTTGCTCTCAGCGAAGAATCCAAGCGAGCGGCTGTCGGGGGACCAGAAGGGGAACATTGCACCGGCGGTGCCGGGCAGGGCCCGTGCCTCCAACGCGTTCGTGGGACGGACCCAGAGCGCCGTCTTGCCGTCCGTGCCGGTGGCGGCAAATGCGATGGATGCGCCATCGGGCGAGAGTACCGGCGGTCCGGCGGAATCACCGGTCAGATTGAGGCTGGTCTTCTCCGGAGGATCGATGACTGCGCGGATGGAGGGGGCAGATTGAGCAGGACGGTAGAAGAAAATGGCAGCCGCCGCACTTAGCACGATGGCTGCTACTACCGCCGCGGCCCAGCCAAGACGCTCGCGCTTACTCGAAGCCGGCGCTTGTAACGGCGCAGCCGCAGGCGGCGATGACTTATCTGCCGCAATCCACCGCAATTCCAACTTGATGTCATGCGCGGCGAGAAAACGCTCTTCCGGATCTTTCTGCAAGCACGTGGTCACAACGCGCTCAAAGGCGGCTGGGGTTTGCGGCTTGAGGGTGCTAATCGGTTCTGGATCGCTCTCCAGAATCGCCGAGGCCATGGAGATTTGACTCTTGCCGGCGAACGGCCGCTTGCCGCTCGTCATCTCATAGAGCACAGCGCCAAATGCAAAGATGTCCGAGCGGGCGTCTGCTTCTTTCCCTTCGATCTGCTCCGGCGACATGTACTGGATGGTGCCGACGATGCTGCCCGCTGAGGTCAGCGGGGTTAACGGACTTGGCCCACTCATTGTGCGGGCCGCCGTGAACGAAGGGGCTGATCCCGAAGCCGAAGGCGTAGTCGGCAGGCCCAGCGGTTTGGCCAGCCCGAAGTCCATCAGCTTCGCGCCGCCCGGGGTCAGCATAATATTTCCCGGTTTAAGGTCCCGGTGCACAATGCCCTGGCGGTGCGCCACTGCCAGCGCTTCGGCGATGGCGATTCCGATCTTGCAGATTTCGTTCAGCGGCATCGCGCCCTTGCGAAGCCTCTCCGCCAGAGTTTCGCCTTCCAGAAACTCCATCACCAGATAATCGGTGCCACCCTGCGAGCCGATGTCATAGAGATGGCAGATGTGGGGATGGTTTAGGGCAGAAATGGCCCGGGCCTCGCGCTCCATGCGCTGTTTCAGTTCCGGCGACGAAGAGAGATGTGAGGCGAGAACCTTGATCGCTACGGTGCGATCGAGGCGGGTGTCGAGGGCGCGGTAAACCTCGCCCATGCCGCCCGCACCCAGCGGAGACTGGATTTCGAATGGACCGAGTTTGGTTCCGGGAGTAAGAGGCATCGTGCCGCGTCATTATAGTCCCAAACCAGAGGCGTTGAGGTGAGTCCGGCGATAGCTGGGGATGGGTGATCCGGGAAAATCCGCCGAGGGTGGCAAAAAATCTCGCGGCCTGACTTTCGGGTGTCCATGCCGATCCATTCGACTTGACAATCTCGCCCAGTAGTCCATAATGAGTGCCACTTCTTGGGGAGCCCAATGCTTACAATTCGTCGCGTTATTTCTGGTCCGGCGGTCGTGTGTCTGCTTTGCACGTTGTCCCTGGCGCAGGCTGCCGACGAGATCGTTGCCAACCAGAACCGTATCCCCGCCGGGAAGCTGGAGAACGGTGTCCTGAACGTCCAACTTGAACTGCGCAGCGGCGCGTGGCATCCCGAGGCGGACGATGGCCCGCAGCTTTTCGTGCAGGCATTCGGTGAGGCCGGACATGCGGCACAGATTCCGGGGCCGATGCTGCGCATGGCGGAAGGCACGACCGTCCACGCGACGGTGACCAACAAGCTGGAGATGAAAGCGACCGTGTATGGGCTGAACACGCGTCCCGGCGACGAGGCCGCCGGGGTTGAGATTCCCGCCGGCGAAAAACGCGAGTTCACTTTTGCTGCGGGAGCACCCGGGACTTATTACTATTGGGCGCGGACGACCGAGCCTCTTAAGTTCGGCCCGCTGACAATCCCGCAGCCCGTGCGGGCCGATGCGCAGATGAACGGCGCCTTCATCGTGGACCCTGCCGGGGCCGTGGCCGCGGACCGCGTATTCGTCCTCAATTTAATGTTGGTGGCGGCTGATGTCACTCACGATGATTTCGAAGTTGTCACCATCAACGGGAAGTCTTATCCCTACACCGAACCACTGGAATATGCGATAGGAGAGAACATCCGCTGGCGGGTCATCAACCCCGGCTTCTCAGAGCACCCGATGCACCTTCACGGGGCGTTCTACCGGGTGCTTAGTCTGGGGAGTTCCGAGAAGGACACTGCGTACACGGGCGGTGACCGCCAGACGGTGGTGACAGAGGACCTTCCGCCCGGGGACACGATGATGATGGAATGGACGCCCGAAAACGCCGGGCGCTGGTTGTTCCACTGCCACTTCCAATTCCACTTCTCTACCGAGGAGCGCGTGCCGATGCTCAGCCGGGTGACAGCGAAGCAGTACGGCGAATCAGAAGCCGCAGGTGAAATGCACACACATCACGAAGCGATGGGCGCTATGAATGACATGGCCGGCCTGGTGCTTGTGATCAACGTGAAGGCATCGTCGTCCGCGCCTGTTAACGCCTCGGCTGTGGCGCCTCGGAAAATCGACCTGGTGATCGAGCCTAACGCGGCGGGCGGGAAGACGCCCACCTTCTCGTGCTCAGTGCGCGACGGAAAGAAGCTCGTGGCCTCACAGGACAAAGCGGTGGGTCCACCGATCGTGGTGACACGCGGAGAGCCGACGGAGATCACAGTGGTAAATCACCTCGATAAACCGACTACGATTCACTGGCACGGCATCGAACTCGAGAACTACTACGACGGCGTGGTGGGTGGGGTTGGGGTTGGCAATCAAGTAACCCCCGCCATTCAGCCGGGTGAGAGCTTTGTGGCCCGCTTTACGCCCAGTCGCGCCGGGACGTTTATCTATCACACCCACGCGGCCGACCCGGGACAGCTCACCGGTGGAGTGTATGGCGGCCTGATTGTCCTGGAACCGGGCGAGTCGTTTGACGCCGAACACGACCGGCTGCTGGTGATTGGCACCCGCGATACATTTTTTGACGCCTCGCGAATCACCATTAATGGGTCGGAACAGTTCAGCCCAATGGCATTCAGCCGTGGCGTAAAATATCGCCTTCGAATTATCAACATGGCGCCCAATCTCTCAGCCGATGTTCAGCTCGGCAGCAAGGAACACCCGGCGACGTGGCACGCCCTCGCGAAGGACGGGGCCAGGGTCCCGTCACGACTAGCGAAATCGGAGGATGCCAGGCTCCATATCGCGTCCGGCGAAACCTACGATTTCGAATTTCAGCCGGATGCGCTGGGCGAGATTCCGTTGCAGGTCGCGAACAGCTTCACGACATCGAAACTGGTCGGCAAGGTCGTCGTGCAATAAAGCGGATCACTCTGCGACCGGGGTTGCGGCGAGCTTGAGAAAAACGTTACTGCGCTGGCGCGTTAACCTCTGATCGTCAAATACCCCTTGCGCACAACCCCTGAAATTTGAGAAGGTTGTGGAGACCCGATTACAGCTCGAAAGCCGTCCGGGCACAATTCCCATTTCATCCACCACAGCGGAGCGTACACGCGTATGACGAAAGCCGATCTGATTGACGAAGTTTCCCGGCTGGCGGAGTTAACTCGCAAAGACAGCGAAGTGATCGTCGAGACCATTTTCGACAGCATCGTGCGCTCGCTGCGCGTGGGCGACAAGATCGAAATACGCGGTTTCGGCAGCTTCCGCACCCGCCAGCGCAAGCCGCGCGTGGGCCGCAATCCCAAGACCGGCGAGCGGGTCGAGGTTCCCGCCAAGAAGATCCCATTTTTCAAGCCCAGCAAAGAGTTGAAGGATATTGTGAACACGGGAGCGGGCGCGCCCGCCGCGACGCCAGCGCCTCCCGCGCCATCGGCTTAGCTAGCCAACCTTCCGTAACTATGACTTGCACCGGCATGGCGGAGCCGCGCTCACAGGCGCTAAAGCCTTCCCTAGCAACGCTCGGCGGTTGTTTGGGCAACTCTTTTGTCCGCCGGCGTTCGGCGATGCTTTCCAGGCTTCCGCAACTCAGGCGTCAAACCGGGGTTTATAGCATCAGAAGTATGGGGGATTGGCCATGCGCATCCGTTTCACCAGGATTATGGGTGCGAATGGCCTGGGAGCGCAGCGCATTTGGCGGTGTTCCCCAGGAGATCAGGGCATGAAGTTCGTTCGTTTGGTCAAAACAAGCGCTCTTACCGTTCTATTAACCGCAGTAACCGTGGCTGGATGGGCGCAAGCCCCGCCGCCTCCAAACACTCCGGACCAGAATGCCCAGTATGGCAACGGTTCCGAGCAAGGCCCTCCGGACTATCCCGATCAAAATGGCTCCATGCAGAATTATCCAGGTCAAAATGGCGGTGACAATGATGGCCCTCCGGGACGCGTTGCCCGTCTGCAATTCATGTCGGGTTCGGTTTCGATCCAGCCCCACGGTACCGATGACTGGGTCCAAGGCTCGATAAATCGTCCGTTGACGAATGCCGACAACATCTGGGCTGATAAAGACTCACGCGCGGAGCTCAACCTCGGAACCGGTTTGCTGCGCATCAGCAATGAGAGCAGTCTGACTCTCACCAACGTTACCGACAACTCCGCGCAGCTGCAGCTCCATCAAGGCGTGTTGAACGTGCACGTCCGCCATCTGTTCAAAGGCGAGACCTACGAGATTGACACGCCCAATCTGGCATTCACGGTCGATAAGCCCGGCGACTACCGCTTCGACGTGGATCCCAATGCCGATTTCACCGTTGTGACGGTTTGGAGAGGCGAAGGCGAGGCTACCGGTCAAGGTCCGGGAGTTAAGGTTCATGAAAACGAGACGGGCCGCTTTACCAACGGAACGTCGTTGACACACGAGATGCACGCAGTATCTCAGCCGGATTCGTTTGACGAATGGTGCCGTGTGCGCGATCAGCGCGGCGATCACTCCGCTTCGTCAAAATATGTTTCGCCCGACGTAATCGGCTCTGAGGACCTCGACGAAAACGGCACGTGGCAAAACTCCGAGCCGTACGGAAATGTTTGGGTTCCTAACAACGTTGCTCCCGGTTGGGCACCTTACACGTCGGGTCACTGGGTTTGGATCGATCCCTGGGGATGGACCTGGGTTGATGACGCCCCGTGGGGTTATGCTCCATTTCACTACGGACGCTGGATCAGCTTCGGCGGATATTGGGGATGGGCGCCGGGTCCGTACTTCGGCTATTGGCATCGCGGATGGTGGGCGCCGGGACTGGTCGGCTGGTTTGGCGGTCCGGGCTGGGGAGTAGGCTTTGGCTTCGGCGGTTTCGGATTCGGCTGGTGTCCGCTGGGTTGGGGAGAACCTTTCTTCCCGTGGTATCGGGCGGGATGGGGATATTTCCGCGGCATCAACGTTTACAACACGCGGATTGTCAACATCAATCATTTCCACGGCACGTTTAATAACTTCGCGGCCCACGGGACCGTGTCCGGCATGCACTACGCCAACATGACCAAGCCGGGAGGGTTCACCGCAGTGTCGGCGAACACCCTGAAAAATGGGATGTCAGTGCACAACAACATGGTCCACGTTCCGGCGAACGCGGTGAAAAGCGCGCCCAGCCTGGGTAAGCCGGGCGTAAGCCCCACGCGCGCCAGCATGCTGGGACCGAAGGCGGGACAGGCGGCTGCGCATCCTTCTGCGAGCGCGATGTCGCGGCCCACGGCCAGCAGAATGACGCCGCCGGCAAGCTCAACGCGAGCCTCGACAGCGCAATCGGCGCGCGCCTCTGAGAGTTCAGCGGTTCGCAGCGGAACCTCCACGGCTGCCAGCAGCGAAAAACCGTCGGCGGGACGCACCGAATCGAACTCTGCAGCCTCGGCAGCTCGCAATGTTCCACGACCGCCGTCGGCCAGCGGGACCACCAACCGGCCGGGAGCAACGGCGAATAGCAGTGTTTCTCGTCCTTCTGAAACGCCGCGCGCTTCCAGCAGCCCGAGCAACAACTCCGGCCGTAGCGGAGCTTACGGCGTGCCGCGTCCGTCAGGACCGGTGCAGTCCGCTCCTCGCAGCTACTCCTCGCCGTCCCAGAGCCGCGGAAACAGCGGCTACTCCTCGCGTTCCTACGGCGGGTATGGCGGCTATTCGCGTAGCTCTCCTTACGGCGGATACTCCGGCGGGTACGGGCACGGGTCATCTGCTTACGGCGGCGGGTCGCGCTCTTACGGCGGATCCCGCTCGTATGGCGGCTACTCGGGTGGCGGACGCGGTTACTCGGCGCCCTCCCGCAGCTACGGCTCCGGGTCTCACGGCAGCTCCGGTGGATCGCACGGGGGCGGTGGATCGCATGGCGGCGGAGGCCATCGCTGACGCTAACTGCAATCTGACCACTAACTACAACGCCGCTCATAAACTGAGCGGCGTTTTCTTGTTTAGGGCTCGTTCCAGGCGACCACAAGCTGACCGATTCGGCCGAGGCGGCGTGAGACACAAGCCAGGAAGAGCGCAATCAAACAAAAAAGCCCGCTCCGCGGAGCGGGCCTTGACACCTTAGACCATCTAGCTTCCGTAGACCATCTAGCTTCCGTTCTGGCACACCGACAGCGACTCACCCTGGAAGGTGAAAAAATCGTTGACCGATGTGCTGGGAGGCGCTCCGAAGTAAGGCAGCGTCACCAGGTCCTGCAGGTTGTAAGTGAACCCGTTCAGAACGTATGGATACCCTCCGTAGTTGGGATTGTTTTCCAATGGGTCTCCTACTTCGAGAATCCCGCATGGTGTGTTGTTGCCGTTGGTATTGACTACCAGCGGATCGTCCACCCACTCGCCTATTTCATGCGACAACGCGGAGACGTCCTGCGAGAAGGCCCCCGCGTGGTCCACATAGGTAAACTCGGAATAGGACTGCGGACTGCTTAGGCTCCCTTCCGAGCTGTGGTAGCCGCCAATACAGCACTGTCCTGACTCTGTCAGGTACACATCGTAAGTGAGAAAAATGGGGAAGGTATTCGGCTGAATTCCGAGCTTGCTGATAATGCTCGGCAGTTGCGAATCGAACCAATTGATATCCACCAACCCCGCCGTGAAGCCGAACGGCGATCCGGTGGTGCCATCACGCGTTGGAGGGCTGAGGGTTTGCTCCGCCAGCACGGTGGGCCCGCCCAAGAGCACATGGTAGCTGGTGTCCGTTTTCACCGTGCCCCAGAAGTTGGCGCGCTGAAAGGCATCCTCGTATTGCGTAGTGCCCACGTCCACGCCGCCCTGGGTGTAGGTGGTCGTGGAATTGAAAATCGGCGAGATCACCGTCTGGGTCGTTACCGTGTTGCCTGTCGAAAGCACGTGCGCTGGGTCAAACGTCGTCTTTACGCCTCTCCTGCTGGTGACAACAATCTTGACCGGGATGATGTAGGTGGTAATGGTTGTCGAGGTATTGGTGGAAGGCGCCGTGCCCACCATGTTGTAGGTATAGTTGGTCCCGTTGTAGGTGAAGGAGCCGTTCCACGTCTGCAATGACGCTGGAGGAGGTGCGATATCGCTGCGCAGATGCGGTGCCAAGACCGTGTACATGGGTCTGGCGTTCTCATCGCTCGGCGTTTGAGAAAAGCCTGTGCCCACGAACGCTGAAAAGGCCAGCAGTGCGAACACTGCTACGCTTAGTGACACTCGGGTCGTCTTTAGCATTAGCATTTCAATCTCCTTGATGGATTTGTCCCGAAACCAAAGGCGTATTCCGGGCACTGGGCTCGGCGGCGCGTTGTTGCTTTAGCTCTGGTGCGAAAAGAAAGCCTTCGAAGTGCCCCAGAGAACCTGAAATTAACGGAGGCAAAATCGCATGTCAATTGTGAATTTTAGTTGAGCGCGTTTTTTTCTTGATTCTGGACGCGGTATTCCCACGTATCATGAAAAAATGAGGTATCCAGATTTTGGATTTAGAGCCTTCGCCGTAGGTCTTGGAGCATTTAATGATTAATGGCAAACGCATCGCCGTCGTGCTCCCCGCCTATAACGCGGAGAAGACTCTGGAGACGACTCTGCGCGAATTGCCCGATGTGGTGGACATTCGTATTCTGGTGGACGACCATAGCTCGGACCACACCGTGGACGTTGCCCGCGAATTGATGGCCCGTCAGCCCGACTTGCAGCTCTTCGTTCACGACAAGAACTACGGTTACGGACGCAATCAGCAGACCTGTTATCGCGAAGCGCTCACTGCAGGGGCCGACGTGGTCATCATGCTGCACCCCGATTATCAGTACACGCCGCTGCTTGTTACCCCCATGGCCAGCATCGTGGCCTACGGTGTCTATGACGTTGTCCTGGGTTCGCGCATTATCGGCGGCCAGGCTTTGCGCGGCGGCATGCCGCTGTATAAGTACATCGCAAACCGTTTTCTGACCGCGTTTGAAAATTTGTTTCTGCGCGTCAAGCTCTCGGAGTATCACACCGGCTACCGCGCCTTCAGCCGCGACGTGCTTTCCAAGCTGCCCCTGCTCGAGAACTCCGACGACTTCGTCTTCGACAACCAGATGCTTGCCCAATGCGTACACTTCGGCTTTCGCATTGGAGAAGTTTCCTGCCCAACCAAGTATTTCGAAGAAGCCTCGTCCATCAACTTTCGCCGCAGCGTGAAGTACGGATTCGGCGTGCTGGCCACCAGCTTGCAGTTCGCACTGCAGAGAATGGGCGTGGCACAGTTCCGGATTTTCAGCGAGAAGGGACGGCGGCTGGAGCCGGGAATGGCAGGGTATTACGCGCGGGGAGCGGTGGGACCGCAAGGGTAGGGCCTACCAGGCCCGGCCGACTAAAATGCGGCTTCGGGCCGGGTCCACCTTTCGGAAAACCGCGAAAGGTCGGGCACCCTGAGCTGCAGGCGCAGTGCAGGTTTCCAGGGTTATCATTCGGGACACAAACGTGGCCCACCCAGAGGGTTTACCTCTCTGGTAGCGGAACCGATTAGTATGGGAAGAGTGGCCCACTCATTCGCGATCTTTGCGAACGGGTGGGCTAATGCTGTTGCCTGGCGCGATCTATTTCTTTCTTGACATCAGCCCCAATACCTTGCTGGCAAAATCGTCCGAAAATCCGAAACGCGCCTTCGCCCGCGAATAGAGATCCACGGCTTGCTTATCCAGCCAGATCAAAGCGGATTTCGCCATCCCATCCTGTGGCCGCGCGCGATAGTTGGTCGAATGACCAGCGGCGTGTTTGTCCTGCTCGACCGTGTAGTAATAAAGAGCCAGGCTCTTGCGCGAGGCGTTCTCCGGACATTGCAGCGGCTCGGGAAAACCGTGCAATGACCGCTCGTCCGTGTTGAAGATCAACGCGTGGTTCAGGAATGGCGGATACCTGGCAACACAGTGCTGCATTCCGCGATCCCAAAGCTCGATGGCTCCGCCCCATTGCTCATCCCATCCGGGGGTCAGGTAGAGAATCAGATTCACCCGGCGGCGCCAGTGCTTGTGATAGTGATGATGGGAAAAATCCGTGTGTACGTTTAGAAAACCGCCGCGGCTGGATTGATGCAGCCCGCCGCCCTCCAGCAGGTCATCGGAGACCAGGCCGGGAATGCCGGTCAACTGCGAAAGCCACCCCACAAACTGTGGAGAATTGAGTTCGTCCGCCACCTCGCCGAGAATCGGAGGAAACATGGCCCGCTTGGCCATTCCGAGCTTGTTCTCGTTCTGGTGCTTGTACTGAGTCCAGGCTTCAGTGTGGGACGCGGGAAACGCTTTCGTGGCTTCCGACGCTATTTCGGGATCGAGAAAATCCGCCAGCAAAATATGGGGATAAGGAGGGTTCTCCTGATACTGCCTGGCGAGAATGGACAGCCTCGCGTTCCACCGGGAATAGGGAAACAGCGGAGTGGTTTTCGGAACGGCTTGCAAAGTAGCCACGCTTTTCCCTTTCAGACCAGCCAAAGTTGTGAAATAGATGCTTATTCTATCAACCGCGCTGCGTCCGTTGGAGCAAAATCAGCTTAACCGGCACACCAGCACCGCCCGGTTCTGGTAGGGACATTCCAAGCCCACGACTCCCGGCTGTTGCAGCACGACCCAGTTTACGCGATACCGGTCCTGCAACCGCCGGAAGTCCTGCGCTTGAAAATGTTTCCAATCCTTCTGCGCCTGCACCTGCTCCCACCACTCGTCCGCCAGCGGAGGAAACATAGAAACCGCACCGCTGTCCTTCACCGCATCCGCCAACATGCTTCTTTCCGCGATAGCGCGAAACCCATTCTCGTCTTCTCCCGCAACCTCCATATGAGACGGATCAAGGGCGAAGATTGCATCTGTAGGAGTGTTTTGGCGAATCCAGGTGAAAGCTTGCACCCATGGATTGCTCGGTGGGGCGCCCGGCCACTCGATGTGAGCGCTCGCCGGGAACAATTCGCGCTGCGCCAGGAACATTCCCCCGCAAAGCGGAACGAACAGCAGCACCCATCGCCAGACGTGGCTCTTCAATACGTATTCACCCAGCAGCACGCCGCCGAACAAAAAGAAAAGGACGTAAAGCAGGTACAGGCTGCGCATCGGCTGCAGCCGGGCAAGGCTTTCAAAACGAGCCGGAATGTCAAGCGCCAGCGCTGCCGCCACGTAGATGACCTGGTAGAGAATGAGCGCCCGGCACATGAGATGCATCCCGCGCAAGCGTTTGGCACGCGCGAGCAGCGTGAAGAGCCAAAGAATCGCAACTGGGGCCACGATCCCCAACCACTGGTACCATTCCCAATGCGTGAGGTAATGGTAGGTGTGGGAAAGTGCCACTCGATGATAGGCGGGCGAAGGTGGATCGAATGAGAGACCGAAAGGCAACAGGCAGGCGAAGTTGGCAGAACGTGGATCAAATTTCTCCATCAACACCAGCAAAACGCAATAGGAAAAGACAAACACCGACATCAGGGGATGAATGACTGCCGCGAATGCCAGAAAAAGTCCGGCCTGAACGTATTTTTTGTCGAGCACGTTGACGATGGCGAACACTGCGGCAAACGCTACCAGGTTTCGCGGATTGATGTACTGGTCCATGATGTACAGCGCCGTGCCGGCGACAGGCAAGGTCAGGAGCGCGGCGATAAGAGCTACGCCAGCCCAGCGTGCCGTTGCATTCGTGGAACATTTGGCGGTTAGTTTCCAGCACGCCAGCAGAAACAAGAAAATGGAAAGCAGTTGCCAGAGGAACAGCGCGACATCCAGCGGCAGATGGGTGATGCGCACCGAAGCTGCGATCAGATTGGGGAAAAATGTCAGGTGCGCGTGCGCCTGGAAGAACTCCGCGTTAAAGGGAAACAACTCCGGATGAAGAAGTTTCTCGACCCCGGGAAGGTAAATTTCGGCATCTTCGGCCCACGGATGATACCCATGAACCAGCAGCGCTCCTACCGTTAGCAAAAGGAGAATGAAGAATTCCCTGCGTTTCAATCAGCAGCTCCGGCGAGCTCCGCGGTGGAATGTGCGTCTCGGGAAACGATGTTCTTGACCCTCCGCCCAGCGTGAGACACTTGACTGGTTCCGTGAATATTCTGGCAAATGCCTCTGCCGACAATTGCGGATTCCAGCCTACACCACGTAGCATCTAAGGAGGTATTGTAAATCTGAGATAAACCGCGCCATGCCGACTGCCGCCACCGCAACTGAGAAACGGCCTCCCAAGCTGGTTTTAGGGGAGATTCTCAGTTTTGCCTACGATACCTTCTGCACCAACAAAGTTCGCTTCGCGCTGACTGCCCTGGGCATGGTGATCGGCACTGCTTCCCTCATCCTGGTGGTCACCATCGGCATGACCGGCAAGCAGTACGTCTTGAATCAAATCCAATCCATCGGCGCAAATATGATTTACGCCGAATACCAGGGCGGAGCCGAGCGCATCGGCAGCACGCCCGACCCGCTGACCATTGACGACCTGCAGGCGGCGCGGCAGGACGTCGCGGCGGTAGTTGCCGCTTCCCCGGTTGTGAGCCTGGCCGACCGCATCCCTGTGGGTGACGGCAAGGAGCAGGACGTTCTGGTGCTCGGCGTTTCTCCGCAATACCGCATCGTACGCAATCTGGTTGTGCTCTCGGGAAGGTTCTTCGACAGTCAGGATTCGCAGGCACACAACAAAGTCGGCGTGATTACCCAGAAGATGGCCGAGAAACTCTATGGTTCAACCGAGGCCGCAGTCGGCAAGGTCATCAAGTTGAGCGGCCTGCCCTTCACCGTCATTGGGACTTTCAAGGAGCGCGTGAACACATTTGGCCAGTCCGAGGTCATTGACAACACCATGGCAATCCCCTACACGGTGAGCCGGTATTTCACTGACACTCCCACGGTCAAGCAAATTTACTTTTCAGTAGCCGACCCCTCGATGGTCGGCCCCGCCACGGAGCAGATCAAGAACGTAATCCAATCGCGGCATCGCGCCGAATCGGTGTACAGAGTCGAAAACCTCACGGAACTGGTCGCAGTCGCGGACAAGACCGCCAACGCCCTGACTATCGTGCTGCTGCTCATTGCCACGGTCACGCTGCTGGTAAGCGGCATCGGAATCATGAACATCATGCTGGCCACGGTCAGTTCGCGCATCCACGAAATCGGAATTCGCAAAGCCCTGGGCGCCACCAACCGTGAAATCCGCTTTCAATTCCTGTCAGAAGCCGTGCTGATCTCCCTGGTCGGAGGCCTTGTAGGCGTCGTGATCGGCCTGGCGCTGCCCTTCTCGGTGCGCTATCTCACCGAATACCGTGTCCCGGTTTCAGGGCTCTCGGCAATTGTCGCTATAGTGGTTTCTTCGCTGGTAGGCATCCTGTTTGGAACCGTCCCCGCCGCGCGGGCGGCTAAGCTGGACCCGGTAGAGAGCCTGCGTTACGAGTGAAGGCGAGGCTTGGTCAAATGGAATATTTCGCGGCCTGCCCCCAGGTCTTGCCGCCAGTACGAGACATATCTGTCCTGACTCGCGAACTTGGTCATGCGGATGTCGAGGAGTCGCGCCGGGAGAAACCTTAGCCTGACTGCCCGGTCAGTTTGTCACCCCAATCGCACAACAAATTGTCAAAAGTTAAAGGAACATTATTTTTCGGCTTGGAGCTCCCAATCCACAGCTCGTCAGGGTATTATTAATACATACCCGTCACAACTTCCTGGACCTCCTAAATCAGTCTGGGCCAGCGTGTACGCGGCAAATTCATAATCGGTTCTTTCATGGAACTGGTATCTGTAAGGAGTAGAAAACAATGGCAAGAGCAAAGACTCCACGTGTCGAAAAAACTACCGCCAACCGCAACAAACAGATCATCACCATGCCCGAAGCGGGCGCGCCCACGCTGGTGAAAAAGAGCGCTCCGAGCGGAAATTCTTCCCCGGCAAGCCTGGACGAGGCGATCCGCGAGCGCGCTTTCGAGTTATATACGGAGCGGGGGTGTACCCCTGGCCACGAGCACGAAGATTGGCTCCGGGCAGAGCAGGAAGTTAAGGCGCACAGCGGGCGGCAGCAAACCGCCTGATTTCATGAACGTTCAACGCTCCCTGGCCTGATGAGATAACCGCGCGGGAAAATATGTTCAAGATAATATTTCGCTAGAGCGTGTTTCATCACAACGAAGTGTCTGCGATGTAAGTGGCGGCGATGACGAACCACCATCGGTTGAATTGACCAAGGCGCGCGTTAGCTACGGAATTCCGAGTTCGGATCACAGTAGGGGTGTAAGATCGCAACGTGGGCCTCGTGAAGATCGCTGTTGCTTTATTGTCCCTTACTCTGACCTTGCCTCTCCTTTCCCAAGATGTGCCGGTGGGTCATTGGAAAGGCCTCATGATGCACGACGGCGCCGACGTTGGCATACAATTCGACATCCGGGAAAATCACGGGCATTTGGTGGGGAGTTTCACTTCGCTGCAGCAACGCGTGCTCGATTATCCCTTCGATAACGTCGTTTACTCAGCACCAAAGCTGCACATCGATCTCGCCGGTGGAGATACGGTTTTTGACGGCGTCCTTGCGCAAGGAAAATTGGAGGGAACCTTCCAGGAGCAGGGAGAGGGAGATGGCAGTTTCCATCTGGAGCGGTTCACTCCCTCCCCGCTGCCGTACAGCTCGGAAAACGTGACGTTGAGAAATGGGGATGTGGTTCTGGCCGGGTCCCTGTACATTCCAAGAGCGTCGGGCGAACACCCCGTGATCATATTCTTGCAGGGCTCAGGGCCGGAAACGCGCTGGGGGGCTAACCGCTTTTGGGCCGACTATTTCGCCCGGCGCGGGATTGCCGCGCTTATTTATGACAAACGTGGAACGGGCGAATCGACTGGAGATTGGAAGAAGTCTGATTTCAACGACCTTGCCGGAGATGCTGTAGCGGGCATCGAACTTGTCAAACATCAAGCGGGCGTGAATCCGAAACAGATCGGTGTTTACGGCCACTCCCAAGGTGGATCCATTGCGCCATTGGTTGCCGTGAGGTCGGGTTCCGTAGCATTTGTCATCAGCGCCGCCGGAACTGGCGTTTCGATGCTCGATTCCGAGCTCTATAGCTGGCACACATATCTAGAAGGCCAAGGACTCAGTGGCGAGGCTCTAAACAAGGCGGACGCATTTCTTCAGAGCGGCGCGCGTTTTGCATTATCTGGCGATCACGGATGGGAAAAGTGGACGGAGGCGCAGAAGGCCGAACGCGACCAGACGTGGTACAAGCTCGTCGATCCACCACCGAAGGATTCTGAATGGTGGTCATCCTTTCCCAAAATTGCGAATTACAATCCCGCCCAATATTGGCGCCAAGTGAATGTACCCGTGCTCGTCCTTGAAGCCGGTGACGATATCGACGTTCCGGGGGAGTTGTCCGCTGCAGCAATCCGGGAAGCCCTCTCCCAAAGCGGAAATCCCGACTACACAGTTCTGCTGTTGACTGGCGCGCCGCACACATTCGTTGTGCATACCAAGCCGGGCCAGCCATTTCGGTGGCCTTACCTATATCAGGGGTATGCCGATTTGCTTGCTGCTTGGGTGCGCTATCGAACCATCGATCGCCCTCTGCCAGAGTAGGCAAGTGGCTGGAACAAGAAGAGCAGATCGAAAAACGGCAAACCTTCCCGGCGTTGACCCGCGTCCTCGGGGTACTCCTGCGCGGACTATCTGCCCTTTGCGGTTGCCACGGGGGGTGGTTTCTGAAAAAATACACGTGGGCTTCTAATGTCGCAACTTGGCAGTTTTGCGCTCCTCCTTGCACTGGCGTTGAGTGCTTACTCATTCCTCGCCGGACTCATGGCGCTGCTCCGCGGTGGACCGACCTCCGAGCGATTGGGGGAAACGGCGCGCCGGGCAGGAGTCGCAACCTTTTTTATAGTGTTGCTGGCAGGCTTGGTGCTGGTCGTGGCCGCCTTCCAGAATGATTTTTCCATCGCCTACATCTACCATCACAGCAACCGTGAACTTCCCGGTCCATATAAGTTCGCCACGCTCTGGTCGGGACAGGAAGGCTCGCTCCTGTTCTGGTCCATGCTGCTCTCGGCCTATGGCCTGGTTCTGCGGCTGCGCTACAAAACCGACGTGCGCCTGTTCGCGCACGCCTCTGTCATTATTGCCGCCGTGCAGGTCTTCTTCTTATTGCTGCTGAATTTTGCGGCGAACCCTTTTGGCGTGATGCAAGGCTCGCTTCCGCCAGATGGGACCGGCCTCAACCCGCTTCTGCAATACCCGGAGATGGTCATCCATCCTCCTATGCTTTATCTGGGCTACGTTGGGTTCACGGTGCCGTTTGCATTCGCATTGGCGGCGCTTATCATGCGCTATCCCGGAGAAAAGTGGATTCACATCACCCGCCGCTGGACCATGGTGACCTGGGGCTTTTTGACCTGCGGCATCTTCCTGGGCGCGCACTGGGCGTATTCCGTGCTTGGATGGGGCGGGTACTGGGGATGGGATCCGGTGGAGAACGCTTCCCTGCTGCCCTGGCTTACGGGGACTGCCTTTCTGCATTCGGTCATGATGCAGGAAAAACGCGGCATGTTGAAAACCTGGAACATGTGGCTGATTTTCTCCACCTTCATGCTCTCGATTTTCGGCACCTTTCTGACGCGCAGCGGTGTGGTCAGCTCGGTGCACGCTTTCGCGCAATCTTCCATCGGCGACTGGTTTGTCACATTTCTGGCGATCATATTTGCTACGTGCCTGCTGTTTTATGTAAAGAACCACTCCCACCTGCGCAGCGAGCACAAACTGGAGTCGCTGGTCTCGCGCGAATCCAGTTTCGTGTTCAACAATTTGCTGCTGCTGGTTGCCTGCTTTACCGTGCTGTGGGGAACGCTGTTTCCAATTCTTTCGGAGTGGGTCACGGGAACGAAGGTCACCGTGGGTGCGCCGTTTTTCAATCGAGTCAACATACCCGTCGCCCTGCTTTTGCTGCTGCTGACTGCATTGGGGCCGCTGCTGGCCTGGCGGAAGACTTCCATTGAGAGCCTGAAACGCAACTTTATGTGGCCGGCGCTCGGCGCGCTGGCAACGGGCGTGCTGCTGACCGCGCTGGGCATGCGCCCGTGGAAGGATATCTCGTATCTCTACTCGCTGACGACCATCATGCTCTCAGTGTTGGTAGGGCTGACGGTGATTTCGGAATTCATCCGCGGAGGCCGCGTCATCAGCCGGCACACCGGCCAGAACCTTCTGAGTTCGATGGTGCATCTGGCGCACCGCAACACCCGGCGCTACGGCGGTTACATCGTTCATTTCGGCGTAATTGTCATCATGATTGGTTTCGCCGGCTCTGCCTTCAATCAGGAGAAAGAGCAGGAGATGGGCTTTGGCGACAAAGTGAACATCGCAGGCTACACTTTGGTCTGCCGCTCTTACACGCAGGACGACAATCCGAATTACGGCAGCGAGTGGGCTTTGTTCGACGTATTCCGGGGTGGGAACCAGATAGCCACACTGAGCCCAGAGCGGCGCTTTTACAAGGCGAGCCAGCAGACTTCTACTATCCCCGCTACCCGCTCCAGCGCGCGCGATGATCTCTATGTGGTGTACGAGGGTCAGAACCCGGAAACGGGCCGTCCCGTTATTCGGGTGCATGTAAACCCGCTGGTTATGTGGATTTGGGTGGGAGTGTGGCTCATGATCGTAGGGACCGTGGTAGCCCTGATACCCAACGCGTTGCCGGTGCGAGCAACCGTGCCGGCGCGGATGCACGCTGAACCGGTGGGAGCGGGAGACTGATGTTGAGCCGTTTCTCCGGCCTTCGAGTCAACAGGCAGGGTCGTCATTCCCAAGCTCCGCGCTTTCGCCAGCGGGGCGCTGAATCTCGCGAGGGTCGTTCCGGCCTCTGGTTCGTCTGCAAAGCCATGCTGCTCGTATTCGCGATCTATCCGCTTCTCGGAGCAGGCGATCAGTCCGCGCGGGTGAACGATCTCGGCCATCGTATGATGTGCGTCTGCGGCTGCAACCAGATCCTGCTGGAATGCAATCACGTTGGCTGCGCGTATTCCGACCGCATGCGGGGCGAGCTGATCGCGGCGGTGGACCGCGGCGACAACGATGACCTGACCCTGCAAGTCTTCGTGCAGAAGTACGGCCCCACAGTGATGGCTGCGCCGGGCAAGACCGGGTTCAATCGCGTGGCCTGGATTACTCCATACTTGGCGCTCGCGCTGGGGCTGACCATGGTCATCTTCATTGTGCGTGCCTGGAGAACTCGCCCGCTGGTGCTTCCAGCCGGAGCGGTGGCGCCGGTCGAAGGCGCCGAGCTGGAGCACTTCCGCGAACAGGCTCGAAGGGATACGGAACTATGAGCATCGAAGCGATCATCTGTATCCTGGTCACGATTTGCGTTTTGGTGTATGTGTTTTATCTGCCGGGAAAGCTCTACATGGGCCCGGTGAAAACCCGGCTCTCCTATCTCCGCGAGCGCAAGGAAGTGGTGTACGAGAACCTGCGCGACCTGAACTTCGAATACAGCGCCGGCAAGTTTCCGGATGCCGATTATCAAACGATGAAAGCCTCCTTGGAGGAAGAAGCCGCGGCCGTGCTTGCCGAGATTGCTCGGCTGGAACAAGCCGCGAGCAACGCCGCATTCGGAGATACAAAAGGAGCAAGGGGTTGAGACTTTCCAATGAGCTTGGCTCTGTTGACATCCAGAATGGCAGGCGGTCACGAGCCTTCCCGCAATTGCAGTGGCTCGCCGTGTTGTGCGTGGTTCTGCTTCCCGCCGTTTTCCTATACGCCCAAACTCTAACCGGCAATGTCAAGAACGGCACGACGAACAAGCCCGCGGCAGGCGACGACGTTATCCTGTTGAGCCTCGGCCAGGGCATGCAAGAATCCGGCCGCGTGAAGACCGATGCCAAGGGAAATTTCCACTTCAAGCTGGAAGACGCCAGCGGCCCGCATTTGATCCGTGCCATCCATCAGGGAGTGACCTACCACCGCATGGCGCCTCCGGGAACGACTTCGGTGGAAGTCACGGTGTATGACGTTGCGAAGAAAGTGGACGCGCTGAGCTTAACCGCCGACGTTATGCGCTTCCAGGCGCAGGGCAACCAACTGCAGGGCATCCGCTTGTTCATGGTCAACAACACCTCCGATCCTCCGCGAACGCAGATGAACGATCAGAGCTTTGAGTTCTATTTGCCGGATGGAGCCGTGGCTGACCAGGGAATGGCAATGACTGCCGGTGGCCAGCCAATCAACTTGGCGCCGGTACCACAAAAAGAGAAGGGTCTCTACGCTTTTATATTCCCGCTGCGTCCCGGCGAAACTCAGTTCCAGGTTGGGTTCCACTTGGCATATAGCGGCGAGTTGAGCGTTGATCCCAAGACTCTTTACAGCGCCCAGCACTTTGTGGTCATGCTGCCAAAGAGTATGCAATTTACCGCCGCGCCGGGAACGGCGTTTAAGTCCATGAAAGACCCGCGGCAATCTGACGCCCTGGTGGAGGTTGCCTCCGACACCACAGCCGGACAGCCACTGGCGTTCAAGATTGCCGGAACCGGCTTACTGGGCGAAGCCAACGAAAACGCGGGCAGCCCGCGACCCGCCGAAGGCGGGCAGGAAACCGCCGGAGCAACTGCCGAACGCGATTCCCGTCCCGGTGGAGGACTCGGGCCGCCGATTGACGCGCCTGATCCGTTGGAAAAATACCGCTGGTACATTCTTGGCGGCTTCGGAGTGGTGCTTGCGGGTGGGGCGATCTTCATTGCTGGACGGTCCAGGGGCGCGCCAGTGCCGGATTTTGTTGCTTCTGATATGGAGGCGGTTGGCGTTCCTGTTAGGCCAGTTGCCTCAGGCCGCTCTGCAATTCTTTTGGAAGCTCTGAAAGAAGAACTCTTCCAACTGGAAGTGGATCACAAAAAGGGCAGCATCTCGCAGCAGGAATACGAGAAGGCCAAGGCTGCGCTGGATCAGACGCTGGAACGGGCGGTAAAGCGCCAAGCGGGAAGCTGACCTTCTTATTTTCGGGTGCGGTCCCCCGGGTCGTTACCACACCCTCTCTCATCTACATAGTTGATGGCTTTTCAATCCTTCACCGCGCGCCTCGTCAGCTCCGTTGTGCTGTCCGAACTCACCAAACATCTTGAATTTGAAATGACCGGCGTCGCCCGCTTCGGATTCGTTCCCGGGCAATGGCTCTCCCTCAAACACACCAAACCCGATGGCGAGGAGCTAACCCGCGCCTACTCGATCGCCTCTCCGCCGGAGGACACCAACCGTTTCGCCCTCTGCCTGAACCGCGTGCAGGATGGCTATATGTCGAACTTTCTTTGCGACATGAAAGTGGATGACGAAATTCCCTGCCAGGGGCCGTTCGGCGATTTCATTTTGCGCCCGCCGCTGCGGGACACGATCTTCATCGCCACCGGTACCGGCATCGCTCCGTTCCGCTCCATGCTGCACTGGCTGTTGGCCGATCCCTCCCGCCATCAGGGCCTTCAGCTCTGGCTGCTTTTCGGCAATCGCACCGAGAAAGACATTTACTACCACGACGAGTTCCTGCGCCTGGCGCAGGCGCACCCCAACTTTCATTACCTGCCCACGCTCAGCCGTGGCTCGGCGGAGTGGCCGGGACTGCGCGGATATGTCCAGGAGCACGTCCCCGCGGTGGTCCAGGGACGCACCGATATGCACGCCTACATCTGCGGCCTCGACAAAATGGTCAAAGCCAACCGCGAGTTGCTGAAAGGGCTGGGCTGGGATCGGAAGGCGATTCTGTATGAGAAGTATGATTGAGCGGCACCCTCCCACATTGTCATCTTGAGCGGAGATGTGCGAGTCGCTTGCGATTCGCACATCGCAATCGAAAGATCCCCATCGCCAGAATCCGGCAGTGCCGCTTCAGGGAATTCTCCCTGAGCAGTCGAAAGCATCGTGAGAACATCAGTCCCCCGCAATAATGGGAAACCCACCCCGCTAAGTCGCTTGTCAATGGCAGGGCAGAGCGCACTCAAAATAACTCAATGCTGATCGAATGGCCGGAAGCCGCGAGGCGGCCGTCCCGGGTGAGCAGTGTGGCGCGAAGATTCTCGGCGAGCGCTATGTAGGCGGCATCGTAGGCCGAGAAATTGTGGCGAAGCCTCCAGATTCGAGGCAGCAGCAAAAAGTGGGGATAACGAGTCACCCGCAGGTCGCCCAGATCGTTGATGGCCTGGTCGGCGCGTTGCGCTGAAAGTGTGGCTTCGCGCACTAAGCGCCGCAGGACCTGCGCAACCTCAAGATCCAGAAGGTGTGGAGCATGCAGGCTTTCACCACGAGCGTAGATACGGCTCTCGATTTGCCGTCCCGCGGAGGTCTGAAGCAGCCACTCCACCGCTGCGGAGGCATCCAGTACGATCACCTTGCCCTGCGTTCTTCACGGTCGCGCTCTTCCCGCACTAACTGAGCGCTGTCGAAGCGAGCGGTAACTGGCTTTCGGGTTCGCAGGCGCTCGCGGAATTCCGCCAATGTCGGCCGCTCCGCGACTTCTTTAATTTCAGTGACGAGATAGTCCGACAGTGACATGCCGGCCATGGCGGCGCGGGCCTTCAGACTGCGATGCAGCGCATCCGGCACATTGCGAAGCTGGATCATTTTTGACATGTGACTAGCATAGTTGCATGTGGAGCACATGTCAACGATGATCCCGCCCCTCGCAAACACCGCGAGAAGTGTGGCACCCGGCACCTCTATGTCGAAGCCCTATGATGATGATGATGCGCTCCGCTCTTTTCTTTTCGATCCGCCCGTCCGTTTCCGCCGGGGCGGAATATAGTGAAATCGAATCAGATATATGTTGTTCCCCTTGCCGTGCTTTGCCACCTTGAGCAGATCGAGCACTCCCAGGAAGCCGGATTCTCGCGCTAGCTCCGGAGTAATATCCGGAAAACCGATCGGCGTGACCGACTCGATTTCTATCTCCCCGTCTCCCATGGGATAGCGGCGGCCTGCTGTAACGTGGGGCCTCATCCAAATCCTGACGCTGCAAGTGATATCGCCGCGAACCACCCCTTCGCGAAGACGCTTTGCAAAGACCACCGGACTGCTCCTTTCCGATACGGGCGAAAAGACGAATTGTCGCACACGAACCGGGAGGATCACGCAGCTCTGTCGCAGAAGCACGACAAGGGCGGGGCAGCCGACGACATTTTTTCGAGTGGGTCGGCTTCGTCTCCTCGGCAAACCGTCCATCGAGTCAGATTCGTCTGGCCGGGAACGGACAACGCCCAAGGATCAATGTTCCGGGGATTGGCTGCTTAGGCCATCCCTTTGCCCTTGATTTCCGATCTCAAGACTGCATCGCTGCTCCATTCTCCCGCATCTAACTCCTTGACAACAACTCACTCAAGTCTTAGTATGTTGTCCATTGCAACCATAATCACATTGATTGCAAAGCACTTATAAGCACAAAGGAGCAAACTATGGCCAAGATCATCGGAATTGACCTCGGTACGACCAACTCTTGTGTGGCCGTCATGGAGGGTGGCGAACCCAAGGTGATCCCCAACGAAGAAGGAGGGCGCACCACGCCCTCAGTAGTCGGATTTACCAAAACCGGGGAGCGGCTGGTCGGGCAGGTAGCCAAGCGCCAGGCCATCACCAACCCGGAGAACACGGTTTACTCGATCAAGCGGTTTATGGGACGCCGCTTCAACGAGGTGACGGAAGAAATCAAGATGGTCCCATATAAGGTCGTGCAGTCGGGCGACCATGTTGCCGTTTTGGCGCAGGGCAAGGAGCACACGCCTCCGCAGGTCTCCGCCATGATCCTGCAAAAGCTGAAGAAGGCGGCGGAAGACTATCTCGGAGAAAAAGTGACGCAGGCGGTCATCACTGTGCCTGCGTACTTTAACGACGCCCAACGGCAAGCCACGAAAGATGCCGGCCAGATTGCCGGCCTCGAGGTGAAGCGCATCATCAACGAGCCGACGGCAGCCGCGCTGGCTTACGGTCTCGATAAGAAGAAAGACGAAACCATCGCCGTGTATGACTTCGGCGGCGGAACGTTTGACATTTCCGTTCTCGAAGTTGGCGAAGGCGTTATCGAAGTCAAGGCCACCAACGGCGACACTCACCTGGGCGGCGACAACCTCGACCAGCGCATTGTGGATTGGTTGATTGACGAGTTCAAGAAAAACGAAGGTCTCGACCTGCGTGGCAAGGGCAACGAGATGGCATTGCAACGTCTGCGCGATGCGGCGGAGCGCGCCAAGATCGAGCTTTCCACCACGATGGAGACCGAAATCAATCTGCCGTTCATCACCGCGGACGCGAGCGGTCCCAAGCACCTGGTGGTGAAGTTGACCCGGGCCAAGCTGGAGTCAATGGTCGAAGACATTATTCAGCGTTCGGTCGGCCCGTGCAAACAATGCATGAAAGATGCCGGCGTTGACACCAGCAAGATCGACGAAGTCGTTCTGGTTGGCGGCCAGACGCGCATGCCGCGCATTCAGGCTCTCGTGAAAGAGCTGTTTGGGCGCGAAGGCCACAAGGGCGTGAACCCGGATGAAGTGGTCGCGATAGGCGCAGCGATTCAGGGCGGCGTGCTGGGCGGCGAAGTGAAAGACCTGCTGCTGCTCGACGTGACTCCGCTGACTTTGGCGATCGAAACCCTGGGCGGCGTGGCGACGCCGATGATTCCGCGCAACACCACGATTCCGACGCGCAAGACGGAAACGTTTTCGACCGCAGCCGACAGCCAGACTTCAGTCGAAGTTCATGTGCTGCAGGGCGAGCGGCCGATGGCGGCGCAGAACCGGACTCTGGGCAAGTTCCATTTGACCGGAATTCCCCCGGCTCCGCGCGGTATTCCGCAGATCGAGGTGACGTTTGACATTGACGCCAACGGCATCTTGAACGTGACGGCGAAAGACAACGCCACGGGCAAAGACCAGAAGATTACGATCACGTCGTCTTCCGGCCTGAGCAAAGAGGAAGTCGAGAACATGGCCAAGGAAGCCGACGCGCATTCGGCCGAAGACAAAGCCAAGCGCGAGGAGATCGAGTCGCGCAACCAGCTCGACTCCATGGTTTACAGCGTGGAGAAGATGCTGAAGGAGCATGGCGACAAGGTCTCCGGCTCGGAACGCGGCGACGTCGAAAACGCGGTAGCCGACGCCAAGAAAGCGCTCGAAGGCGGCGACAAGGCTGCGATGGACCGGGCCCGCGAGGAGCTCACCAAGGCCTCGCACAAGCTGGCCGAGCAGATGTACAAGGCTGCTCAGCCGCAAGGCGCGCCCGGCGCGGGGCCGACGCCTGGAGCGGGAGCCGGACCGGAACCGAGCGCCAATGGCGATGGTCAGAAGAAAGACGAAGGCGTCATCGACGCCGAGTACGTGGACGTAGAAGACAAGAAATAAGCAAGATTCGGCCACGGATTGGCACGGATTAACACGGAAAAACTAATCCGCGCAAATCCGCGCAATCCGTGGCTTGTTTTTGTTTTGAAAAAGGGGAAAATAGATTGCAGTTTCAAATTAAAGGACAAGATTATTTCTTGACGTTCGTCGAAGACGAGAAGCGTTGGTATGTGTTCTCGCCCCGGCCGCAGGGAATGCTGCGCCTCCCGGTGTATGTGGACGCGGTGAAGTATGAGCGTGTTGGTATTCTGGAAGAACGAACTCGCGACCTGTCATGATGAAGTATGCTGTCTTAGCGAATGGCGACCACCACCAAGAAAGATTATTACGAACTCCTCGGCATCAAAAAGACCGCCTCCGCCGAGGACATCCGCAAGGCCTTCCGCAAACTCGCCCGCAAGTATCATCCGGACGTTAATCCGGGCGACAAGTCCGCCGAAGAAAAGTTCAAGGCCATGTCCGAGGCCAACGATGTTCTGAGCGACCCCAAGAAGCGTAAGATTTACGACCAGCTCGGGTTTTACTCCGACAATATTGATCCCGCGGCCGCGGATGCCTATGCGCGCGGCGGACCGACCGGCGCGGGCGGCTTCGGTGGCGTCCCCGGCGGTCAGCCGAGTGGAACTGGAGCGCAAGGATTCGACTTTAACGGGTTCGATTTTTCCGACCTCTTCGAAGCCGGCGGCAAGGGACGGAGAGCGAGCAGCGCCGGCGCTGGAGGCTTTCGTGACATTTTCTCCGGCATGTTTGGCGGGCGCGGCGCAGCGGCAGCAGAGGCCGGGCCGGAACCCGGCTCCGACCTGGAATATCAGGTCAACGTTCCCTTCTGGACGGCGATCCGCGGTGGCGTCATGCGCCTGAACATCACCCGCCGCGACACTTGCAGCAACTGCCACGGCAACGGATTCATAGAAAATCCCGGCAAATGCCCGGAGTGCGGCGGCACCAGGCAAATCACCCAGACCGGCGGGCGCATGAAGTTCAACGTTCCCTGCCCGCGTTGCCACGGCACCGGGAAAAACATCTCAACCTGCCCGGTTTGCCATGGCGAGGGCACAGTCGAACGGACTGAACCGCTGGAGGTCCGCATCAAGGCCGGCACTCGTGACGGCCAGCGCATTCGTGTCCCGAGCAAGGGCAACGCAGGCTCGCATGGCGGGCCGGCGGGTGACCTTTATGCAATCATTCGGGCCGGCGACCACCCCATTTTTCATCGCGATGGCGACGACATTCGCCTGACCGTGCCGGTTACGGCAACCGAAGCCGCTTTGGGCGCCAAAATCGAGGTTCCGACCATTGATGGCCGGACCCAGCTCAAGATTCCCCCCGGGACCCAGTCAGGACAAAAGCTCCGGCTGAGGGAAAAGGGCGTTCCATCGGCCACAAAAGAAGGCACCCGCGGCGACGAGATCGTCGAAATCAAAGTCACCGTTCCCATGCCTCGGGATGAGAAGACCAAAGAACTGCTGCGCGAGTTGGCCAAGCTCAATCCGGAAGATCCGCGGGCTGAACTTTGGAAAGATGTCTAGGCTGGGGCGGGCTCGCCCCAGCCATAGGTCAGTCTCGTAACTATTTCTTACTCGGATCATCCTTCGGATTGACGTAGTTGAACTGTATCGGCGACATGCCGTGTACCTGGACGACAGTCGGTCCAGAAGCCATCACATAGTGGTGCATGTCTGGATCCAGGTAGGCAAAGCTGCCGGCTGCAAATGTCTTCATCTTGCCCGCGTCGAACTTGTCCCCCATCCCCACTTTTAAGCTCCCGGAAACCACGGTCACGTTTTCACGCGTGGGATGCCAATGAGGCGCGATCTTGTAGCCATCGGGCATCTTCAGCCGGATCGTAAAGTCTCCGGTACTGGCGGTAGGGTCTCCTTCCAGTACTGCAAGCTGCGCCCCCGGGGACACAAACGGCGGCGCCGGGCCCCACTTGATTTGATTCGGTGTAAAGGCATTCTGCGGGGTTCCTGATTGTGCGAACAGGACAGCCGCACTGATCAGGAAAGCAACCACCACTGTCTTCTTCTTCATAGAACTTCCTCCTGAGAGAGATGGTTTTTGTTTTGCTGTGCTGTTAGATATACCAGATCAGGCCGGATCCGTGCTCGCTTTTGCTCCGCCTGCCCTACCGGCGCCGCCAATCGGATTACCTCCGTACCCGCCTGCCTTGACAAATTTTTTCAAAAAAGTTGTTGCATCTGTGGAAATTTCCCGTAATCTCTATACCTGCGAACTAACTTCGCCCAAGGCTCGGAATCGCGGTTAACCGAGAGCCCCGCTGCTTTATCGAAAGCAAGGGAGACGGGGTGGCTGAGAGTGATTCGCCCCAAGGGAGGACCCCATAGAAATTGGCAACCGCTAGCGCTGCACGTCAATCATTCCAGCCGACAACACCAGCCGCTGTTCCCCGCAGGAAAAATTCTGTCCGTCTGACTCTCTGGCCTCTGGTGGCCGCAACCTTCTTTATGGTTTCCGGCGGCACCTATGGCACCGAAGACATCGTGCATGGCGCGGGTTACGGCAAGGCGATCCTCATCTTGCTGTTGACTCCCATTCTTTGGAGTCTGCCCACTGCGTTCATGATCGGCGAACTTTCGAGCGCTCTGCCTTACGAAGGCGGTTATTACGCCTGGGTGCGACGCGCCATGGGCAACTTCTGGGGATTTCAGGAGGCCTGGCTCTCGCTGGTGGCTTCGATCTTCGACATGGCGATTTATCCGACTCTGTTCGTGCTCTACCTCACTCGCATGTTCCCCTGGTTTTCCGTAGGTAATCGGGGTTGGATGGTCGGGCTGGCGGTCGTCGTCGTCTGCGCCGTGCTGAATATCGCCGGGGTCAAGGTGGTCTCGACCACGTCGCTGTGGCTGTTTTTCGCGTTGTCAGCGCCATTCATCCTGATTGTGCTGCTGGCCCCTTTCAAGTTCGGTGCGCTGGCTAACGTGGTTACCAAGCCCACAGGTTCGGGGGTGGACATCCTCACCGGCCTGCTGATCTGCATGTGGAATTACATGGGGTGGGACAACGCTTCGACCATCGCCACGGAAGTCGAGCGCCCGCAGCGCACGTATCCGCGAGCCATGCTGGCTGCGGTGGTGATCGTGGCGTTGAGCTACATTCTGCCCGTTGCTGCTATGTGGATGACTGGGCTTTCACCCGCTGCCTGGGATACCGGTTTCTGGGCTGACGTGGCGGGCATGCTCGGCGGTCCTGTGCTGCGCATTGGCTTGGTTCTTGGAGGAATGATCAGCGGCTTCGGGATGTTCAATGCACTGGTGATGAGCTATTCACGCCTGCCTTTAGCCATGGCTCAAGATGGCATGCTGCCGCGCGTTTTCGGCAAACTGCATCCCCGCACGCGAGCGCCCTGGGTGGCAATCATAGGATTGGCCATCTGCTGGGCGATGTGCCTCGGCCTCGGTTTTGAACGCCTGGTGACCCTCGACATTCTGCTCTACGGTGGAAGCCTGGCGCTGGAATTTGTGGCGCTCGTCGTTCTCCGCATTCGCGAGCCTGAACTGCCCCGCGCTTTCCGCGTTCCCGGCGGAATGTTCGGAGCGGTCGCGGTGGGCATCGCTCCCATGCTCTTGCTGGGATTCTCGGTGGTGCGCAGCGAGACCGAGCAAGTGCTCGGAATGAGCTCTTTTGCCTTCGGAATGATCCTCATCGCAGCGGGCGTGGCTGCCTATCTGATCAACCACTCGCTGAAGCCTACTGGATGGGCTGCGCAAGAAAAGCCCGAGCCGGCAGCCTAGCAAAATCAAGCCACGGATTGAACGGATCTATGCGGATCATTACACTGATTCGTGAGATGATCCGTGCGATCCGTGGCTGTTTTGCCGTTAACCACACATGAACAAACGCAAATCCAAGGGCGCCTACATGATCTCGGCCGTCGCTGAGATGTATGGCATCCATCCCCAAACCTTGCGGCTCTACGAGCGCGAAGGGTTGCTCAAGCCGTCCCGCACCGAAGGAAACACCCGCCTCTACACCGACGAAGATCTGCAGCGCCTTGAGTTCGTCCTGAATCTCGCTCGCGATCTGGGGGTAAACATCAGTGGGATGGCTATTATTCTGCAAATGCGGGAGCGCATGGAAGAGATGCAGCGGCAGATCCAGGATTTCGTGAAGTACATCCAGGAAGAAGTGTTGTCGCGCGCCAATGCTGCGGCCGATCCCTCGCGTGGAGCGATTGTGCCGGTGCGCCGCGCCATGGTCACACCCCCCGCACGTAAGAAGTAGGCGGAAACACTTACCCAGTGCCCATCCGATCAACAGCTTCGGCGATGCTTCACCAGTTGTGTCCGCGCTGCCGCGAAGGCCGGATTTTCCGCAAATCCATTTTCGCCGGATTCCCCGCCATGCATGAGCGCTGTCTGGCGTGCGGGCTGAAGTTTGAGCGCGAAGAAGGCTACTTCCTCGGCGCCATGTACATCGGCTACGGCCTTGGCCTCGCCGCAATTGTCGGTTTCGGGGCGATTCTCTGGCTTTTCACGCGCTGGCCACTGATGAAGGTAACGCTTTGGGCCATTGTGCTATTCCTGCCCCTGGCTCCGGCGCTGACGTTGTTCTCAAGAGTGCTGTGGATTTACCTCGATCAGGCGTTCGATCCGGAGAAGATTGATCCGGAGAAGCACGATCTGGAGAACTTTCACCTCCGCTGAGATGACGGGCCTTCGTCCGCCTACGTCGCAGGAATATCGCCCAGGTGAAGATCACTCAAGATGAGCTCGTCAGGATCGACGCGGGCGCGGGGAGCAGCGGCGGGTGAAACGTATTTGATCGCCGGCACCGCAGGAGCCTCCGGCCATTGACAGATGGCTACATACGCCGCGAGTCGGCCAATGTGGAGAAAATCCGCTGCCGTAAAGTAAACGCACGTCACCAGCAGCACGCCTAACAGAACAAATCCCGGCGGCACAACACCCGCGAATGCCAACGGAAAAGCCACGACCACTGAAGCAAGAAAGAATGCCACCAAGTGCGCCAAACCAAACCAGGTGCTGGCTGCGAGCACAGGGCCGGATCGGTTGCGGAAGAGATCAACCGCAGCTGCGAGCGCGCCAAACGTGTGTTCTCCGTCCCTAACCACGAAGATGGCGGCCACCGAAAGAAACCAGGTCAGCGTGGACCAGGCGACCCACACCAACAACAGGATCGCAGAGAATACCAGGAAAGAAAGGCCGGGGAGAGGATTGCGCGCCGGAGATGCTACTCCGGCGAGAACCAAAGCGGCGAGACACCCGATCACGGCCAAGAATGTCACCGCCACGCGCAAAAAATTCAAGCCTAGCAACGGACTGAGGCGCCATGCTCCGCGCTGGCGGTCTCCGGCTTCCGATGACGAAGGCGGCTGCTGTTCCGCACTTTCGGGCTCAAGATATGCCAGCAGAGATTTCAAAGTCGCAGCCCGTCCGAACGAAGCGACCACGATCCAGGCCAGCGCCAAACCAACAGCCATTGCTACTGCGACTTCGATCACGCGAACCGCACTGCCGCTGAGAATATGCTCAACGGCCCGCACAATTAGAAACGCTTGCCTGGTCTGCAGTAGAAACAAGTCGCCCGGCGTGACCGGCAAAGTGTCCAGATATTCCACCAAGGAGAATGCCAGCAGCGTGACGACGGTTGCGCCGAAGCTCCAGCGCCAGGCGATCTCAGCCACGCCGAACGAGGGACGCCGAAACATCAGCCGAAAACCTTCGAGAGTGGGTGAGCGGGGCTTCACCGGAAGATTACCGCACTACGATATTCACCAGTTTGCTGGGCACGACTATCACTTTCACAATCTGCTTCCCGGCGATCATCGCCTTGATTTTTTCATCGGCCAGGGCGCGCTCGCGAATCAACTCTTCAGTTGAACCCGCCGACACGACTACGTGACTGCGCAACTTGCCGTTCACTTGCACCGGGATTTCAATCTCCTCTTCTTTGGCCAGCTCCGGATCGTATTTCGGCCAAGGCGCCTTGAGCAGGTCCTTCTCGCCCAGCATTTTCCAAAGTTCGTGGGCGAGATAGGGAGCGAAGGGTGCAAGGAGCAAGACCAGGTTGCGCTTCACTTCTGCCAAAAGGGGCAGTGGAATGGGATCCCCTTTGACGAACCCTCCCGTCGAGGGGTTCTTAGTGTCTTCGCTTCCTAGCATCCTGCGGTTGGCGTCGTTCAATAGTTCCATAATGGCCGCAACGCAGGTGTTGAAGTGCCAGCGTCCCTGGAAATCGTCGCTCACGCGCTTGATGGTCTGATGAAGCTTGCGCTGCAGGCTCCGCGCGGACCCGCCCAAATGTTCAGGTACTGGCGCGCCATAGCTTGGCGTCGGGTTCTGTTCAAAGAATCGGTACACCCGCCCCAGAAACCGCTGAATCCCTTCAATCCCCTGATCCTGCCAGTCAAGGTCCCGGTCAGGCGGCGCGGCAAACAAGCTGTACATGCGGGCGGAGTCCGCCCCGTAGCGCGCCACCATTTCGTCGGGCGACACCACGTTGCCCAAACTCTTCGACATCTTGGCTCCGCCCTTGATCACCATGCCTTGGGTAAACAATCGCTCTACCGGCTCAGCGTTTCTTACCAATCCCAGGTCACGCATGAACTTCGTCCAAAAGCGCGAATAGATCAGGTGCAAAATCGCGTGTTCGACGCCGCCGATGTACTGGTCAATTCCGCGCTCCCCAAACCAATAGCCTGCCTTTTCGCGATCGAATGGCGCCTTGTCGTTTTGTGCGTCGGTATAGCGGTAGAAGTACCAGGATGAATCCACAAACGTGTCCATGGTGTCGGTCTCGCGGCGTGCCGGCCCGCCACACTTGGGGCAGGTTGCATTCACAAATTCCGGCAACCTGCCGAGCGGCGAGCCGCCCGTCAGGGTGATCTCGACGTTCTCCGGCAAAATCACGGGCAGATCTTTTTCCGGCACGGGGACTATGCCATCTTTTTCACAGTAGAGCATGGGAATCGGCGTGCCCCAGTAGCGCTGCCGCGAAATTCCCCAATCCTTCAGACGAAATGTGACCGTGGCTTTCCCGAAGCCGCTCGTCTCGGCCTGCGCCGACATCTGCTTGATCGCCTCTTCGCACTCCAGGCCGCTGAACCGCCCGGAGTTCACCAGCATTCCGTTCATACTGGTGAACGGCAGCGGCGGCTCGGCAATAGTCTCGTCGAGGTCATCGGACCGCGGAACAATCACCAGGCGAATTTCGAGCTTGTACTTCTTCGCAAACTCGTAGTCGCGCTCATCGTGCGCCGGGACGCTCATAATCGCGCCCGTGCCGTAGTCCATAACAATGTAGTTCGCCACCCAGATGGGGACTCGCTCTCCGTTGTATGGATTCACCGCGAAGTGATGGGTGTTGACTCCGTGCTTTTCGATCTCGCCAATATCTCCGGTTTCTTTGGCTTTGCGTTGTTCAGCGATCAATTCCCGCACTGCCGCGCCCAACGCCTGGTTGTACCGCGTGAAATCTGCCACCAGAGGATGTTCGGGCGCGAGCTGCACCGACGTCGCACCGAAGATCGTGTCCACGCGCGTGGTAAAGACGCTGAGGGCCGATCCCGCCGGTCCCGCAGCGCCGTCGAGTTTGAAATCGACCAGCGTGCCTTCGCTGCGGCCGATCCAGTTGCGCTGCATGGTGCGGACTTTGTCCGGCCAGCCGCCGAGCTTGTCAAGGTCCCGCAGCAACTCATCGGCATACTTGGTGGTGCGCAAGAACCACTGCTCGAGTTCGCGCTGCTCGACGGGAGTATCCTCGTGCCGCCAGCAGCAGCCGTTGACCACTTGCTCGTTGGCCAGCACGGTCGCGCACTGCCGGCACCAGTTCACTTTGCTCTTCTTGCGATAAGCAAGCCCCTGTTCGTGGAGCTTCAGGAAGAACCACTGGTTCCAGCGGTAATACTCCGGCAAACAGGTCGTTACTTCCCGCGACCAGTCATAGCCAAATCCCAGGCGCGTCATCTGCCGCTTCATGTTGGCGATGTTGCGCAAGGTCCACTCGCGCGGCGGCGTGTTGTTTTGGATGGCGGCATTCTCTGCGGGCAGGCCGAACGAATCCCAGCCCATGGGATGCAGCACGTTGTACCCGTTCATCCACATATAGCGGGCCAGCGCGTCGCCGATCGCATAGTTGCGCACGTGCCCCATGTGCAGCACGCCTGAGGGATAGGGCAGCATCTCCAGCACGTAATACTTGGGCTTGGCTGAGTTCGATTCAGCCGCGTACAGCGTCGCGTCCTGCTGCCAGCGTTCGGACCACTTGGTCTCGATGCGCTGGGCGTCATAGCGGGCTTCGGGCTGACCGGCGGAATGCTGATCAGTGCGCGCAGCCGTCATGTGCTCTTTCTGGGGCATAGACGTTGGGTATTTGATTTTACAACGACGGATAGAAACGCGTGGGGACAGCCGCCCCCGGTTGTCCGGCTAAGCGGAACTCAGCCGATCGCTACGCCTACTTTGTCGCGGAAAGCCGCCGCTCCAACTCTTCGAGCGTAATCGTCGGTTCGCGCCGCTCTGATGCGGCAATACCCTTCAGGTAATCTTCGCGGTCTTCCAGATATTGCCGGATTGCTTCCCGGGCATAGTAGCTCTTGCTGCGGCCGGTCTCTTTGGCAAGAGACTCCAGCTTTTCTTCCAGTTCGGGTTCGAGGCTAATCCTGATCACGGGCGCCAACCACGTTTAACATGCCACATTTGAAATCAACCATCAAGATGCGGAGCTCCGCTCCGCCCGACAGCCGAGGGCGGCTCTCCCCACGCGATCCACTCGCTACCAACCAGGTTTGCCGCAATCATATGTCGCACGATAAACTTGTCACCTCTGAGGTTTTACTCATGCTCGTAGTCATGCAGGCGCACGCCACCGAAGACCAGGTGCGCGCCGTTTGTAAGAAAATCGAGTCCCTCGGTTACCGCGCCCACGCAATCCCCGGGGCGGAGCGGACTGCCATCGGCATCACGGGAAACAAAGGCGAAGTCGAGGCTGGCGCGCTGGATGAAATGTCCGGAGTGCAGGAAATCATCCGCGTCACCAAGCCCTACAAGCTGGTCAGCCGCGACATCAAAGAAGACAACACGGTCATTCGCTTTGCCGGAACGGACGCAACCATCGGCGGTCCGGCGTTGGCGATTATCGCGGGGCCCTGCGCCATCGAGAGCCGTGAACAGGCGTTTGCCGTGGCCGAGCGCGTGAGCCGCGCCGGGGCCAGATTCTTCCGTGGGGGCGCGTACAAGCCGCGCACTTCTCCGTATTCATTCCAGGGATTGGGCGAAGAAGGCTTGCGCATTATGGCGGAAGTTCGCGAGAACTTTGGCCTGCGCACCATTACCGAAGCGGTCGATCACGAATCGCTCGAACTGGTCGAAGAATATGCGGACATCATCCAGATCGGAGCGCGCAACATGCAGAATTACTCTTTGCTAAAGCGCGCCGGACGCTGCCGCAAGCCGGTGATGGTGAAGCGAGGGATGTCCGCCACGCTGGAAGAGTTTTTGATGGCGGCCGAGTATGTGATGAGTGAAGGCAACTACAATGTGATTCTCTGCGAGCGCGGTATTCGCACTTTCGCCGACCATACCCGCAATACTCTCGACCTTAGCGTCGTCCCAGCAGTACAACGGCTGAGCCATTTGCCCATAATTGTTGACCCCAGCCAGGGAACAGGCAAACGCAATAAGGTCACGCCGCTTTCTCGCGCCGCAATTGCGGTGGGTGCAGATGGATTGATCGTAGAGGTTCACCACGAGCCGGATAAGGCGTTATCGGACGGGATGCAGTCGCTCTATCCCGATCAATTTGATGAACTGATGGATCAGGTGCGGCAGATCGCCCCCGTGGTGGGAAGAACGGTAGTGGTGGAGCGAGCAAGAACCCCTTCGGCGTCCATGGCGGGCCGGCCCTAAAAGCCGGTCAAACAGGGAATCCCGCTCACTCGCTGGTGAAGTAGTCCACCGTCACCGGATTCTCGAACATGGAATAATCGCGCGTCACCACCGTAATTCCGCTCTCGGTGACGAAATATCTCTGCCGGTCGGCTTCCGCATCGTACCCAATGGTTGTGCCCTCGGGGATGTGCACGTCACGGTCAATGATAGCTTTGCGCACCTTGCAATGGCGCCCAATATTGACGTGGGAGAAGAGAATGCTGGCATCCACGTCGCTGTAGGAGTTCACCCGCACATCGGGCGAGAGCACGCTGCCGTTCACTCTGCTGCCGGAGACGATACAGCCCGCCGAAACAATCGAATCGAGTGCCGTCCCGGTGCGCCCCGCTTCGGCAAAAACGAATTTCGCCGGAGGATACTGCCGTTGATGGGTGCGGATCGGCCAATGCTCGTCATACAAGTTGAACACCGGCGAGACTGAAACGATATCCATGTTGGCTTCGTAGTAGGCCTCCAGCGTTCCTACATCCCGCCAGTAGAGCGCCTCCTTCTGGTTCTCGTCTACGAAGTCGAAAGAGTACACGCGATACTCGTCCGCCATTTTGGGCAGAATGTCTTTGCCGAAATCATGGCTCGACTGCTGATCCTCGGCATCTTTCAGCAGCACGGGGATGAGCACATCAGTATTGAAGATGTAAATCCCCATCGAGGCCGACACTTTTTCGGGGTTGTAAGGGGACCGAAGATCGGTGCTCTTCGGCTTCTCGAGGAATCCATTCACCCGAAAATCGGTGTCCATGTCCACCACCCCAAAGCGATGAACTTCCTCGGGATCGACCTGGATTGTGGCCAGCGTAACATCGGCGCCGGAATCGTTGTGCTGCTGCAGCATGCGTCCATAGTTCATCTTGTAGATGTGATCGCCGGAGAGAATCAGCACATGCCGGGGCTGCTCCGACCCGATGGAATAGATGTTCTGATACACCGCGTCAGCCGTGCCTTGATACCAGCTTTCGCTCACCCGCTTCATCGGCGGCAGCACTTCGATGAACTCGCCCAGCTCACGGCCCACGATGTTCCCCCAGCCTTCGCGGACGTGCCGGTTGAGCGAAAGCGCCTTGTACTGCGTGAGGATGTAAACGCGACGCAGGTCTGAATTGACGCAGTTGGAAAGGGTGACGTCAATAATGCGATAAATGCCCCCAAACGTGACTGCAGGCTTGGCCCGGTCGCGAGTCAGCGGATAGAGCCGCTCGCCTGCCCCTCCAGCCAACAGCACTCCAAGGGTATCTTTCATCGGGCATCCGCTTTGATGGCGATCTGAGCGTCAGGAATACGCGGCCGCAGGCGTTTTGTCCGGGCAGCGCATTGAACGGTAAATACTAGCACAGGGGAAATGGCGGTGCTCGGCGGCACGGCATGAATGGCGATCAGCGCGGACTCGCCCCATTGCATCTGATCATGAGGTCGCCGAACTGCGACATTACTGCCGTAACTTTTTCGATCTCGGGGTTGCTGCGAAACTTCATGTTGGCGGGCGTTGGTTTATCCCCGCTATGGAGTTGGTCATGTATAAGTCAGCCCCGCTGGTTTTCTGCTTTGCTTACGTACTCTCGCTCACAGCACTCGCTCAGGTGAAATCCGCAACCCCGCAAACAGCTTCCGCGGCGTCTTCAGTTCCGCTCACCATAAAAGACGGCACGGCGGTGCACCTTCGCCTGGGGAAAACCATTTCCTCCGCGGATGCTCATACCGGCGATCCCGTGGAACTGCAGGTCACGGCGGACGTCAAGGCAGGCGGCCGAGTGGTGATTGCCAAAGGCGCGACGGCGGCTGGCACCGTGTTAATGCCGGAATCGAAGAAGGTCAAAGGCCAAGTGGATATCAACATCAGCGAGGTCAGTCTCGCCGATGGCGAGAAGGCTACACTGCGGGCGAAAGAAGCTGCGGTCAGCGCCACCAAGACCCTCGAATTCTTTCCCCAAGCTCCTCCGTATCCGTACGTGAGCGGCAAGGACCTGATTCTTCCCAAAGACACCATGGTCACGGCCTTCGTCAGCGGAGATTTGTTTCTAAGCTCCACCAATTTTCCGCTTGCTCAGCCCGACCCAACGTCAACCACCGCGAAACTCGCAGAGCCCCCAACCGAAGTGGATGTGTTGTCCACCCCCACCGGAGCCGAAATTGAGGTGGATGGCGTGTTTATGGCGGAAACGCCCTCCGCCATAGCGGTTCCCGCCGGGGACCACACGATCTCGGTGCGCATGGCCGGCTACGATACCTGGCGTCAGTTGGTTCATGCCAGCGGCACAAGAATGACCTTGAACGCTCGCCTGACCAGCGGTGGCTCGAACGGAGAGACCATGAGTT